>ERZ834722.10-NODE-10-length-190518-cov-8.265863_pt1 | contig 190518 bp, 157 predicted proteins | sample MGYA00519576_ERZ834722 | MGnify/ENA primary metagenome ERZ834722 (study PRJEB31850, sample SAMEA3708759) | human gut metagenome | biome: human gut; feature: human-associated habitat; material: faeces | place: China | collected 2014 ...
GTAGCCCCAGTAATATAGCCCCTTTCCCGGGGAAAGGGGTTTGGGGATAGGGATTGAGAACAAGCACTTTTTGAAAAAACATACTTTTTCTACAAGCTGAACAGTCTGAGGAAACTCAGGCTGTTTTTTTGTGTCCGTATCACAAACCGACACTTTTTTACTTCCGTTTGTCCTATAATAAACGAGGGGCATAAAAATGGTTATTTATCTTGATGTGTTGATTCTGATAAATCTTTATGTTACATATTTTCAGATTCTTGCCGTATCAGTATTTACTCACAGAAAAACAGTATGGTACAGAAAGCTGTCTGCGGCAGGCATAGGTGCGGTGGCATCACTGAGTATTTTCATTCCGCAGGAAATGGTTTTGACTCTTACTTTACTTAAGATATTTCTCTGTGCTTTGATTGCTTTTGTCGCATTCGGTTATACGGGATTTCGTGCTTATGCGGTGAGCGTGCTGTTTTTGATGCTTGTCAGCTTTGTCTTTTCGGGGCTTATGCTTTGCGTGTGGCTGTTTGCCGCTCCCATGAAGATGCTGTTTATAAACGGCACTGTATATTTCGGCATTGATACGATGACGATAATTCTGTCTACCTGTGCGGCTTACGGTGTTGTCAGATTAATAAGGTTTATACTCGATAAAAACGGAAAAACCGATGGCAAGTATACTGTTATCATAAAAAATAACGGCAGGGAATGCAGGCTGTCGGCACTTGCAGACAGCGGAAACGGAATGGTTGACTGTTTCAGCGGATTGCCTGTGATAGTGTGCAGACGTGATATGTGTGCCGATGTTTCACCTCCTGCAATTGATATGATAGAAAATAACAGCGATATTTCGGATATAGGCACGCAGATGATAAAGGGCGTCAGGATAATGCCGTTTTCCACAGTGGGAAAGGGTGGACTTATCTGTATGTTCAAAGCGGAGAGTGTTGTTATTGACGATGAAACGAATGAAGAAAAATATCCCGTCAATGCGCTTATCGGTATAGTGATAGGCGGAAGACAGGAATATGAAGCAATATTCAATCCGAAAATACTTGTGTGAGGTGTAAAATGCTCAAGATAATTGAAATTGTCAGCAATCTTATTTCAAAACTGCGTAAATCGGCAAACGGAAAATGCGAGTGCGATTATATAAACGGTGCGGAAACCTTACCTCCTCCGCTTTCAAAGGAAGAGGAAGCAAAAACGCTTGCAAAGCTAAACACGGACTTTGAAAACGCAAGGGAAACGTTGATTGTACATAATCTGAGGCTGGTAGTTTATATCGCAAAGAAATTTGAAAGTACCGGTATAGGAATCGAGGATCTTATTTCTATAGGTACTATAGGGCTTATCAAAGCGGTGAACACATTCAGCGTGGAGAAAAACATAAAGCTCGCTACTTATGCCTCAAGGTGCATAGAAAACGAAATACTTATGTATCTGAGGAAAACGAATCCGCAGAAAATGGAGGTTTCAATAGATGAGCCTCTTAATGTTGACTGGGACGGAAACGAATTGCTCCTATCCGATATTCTCGGAACGGATGATGATACTGTCAGCGTGGATATAGAATCTGAGGCAGAGAAAAGAATGCTTCTTGAGGCGGTGGAAAAGCTGGACGAAAGGGAAAAGCTGATAATGGAACTTCGTTTCGGGCTTAATAACCGCCCCGAAAAAACACAAAAGGAGGTCGCCGATATGATCGGGATCTCCCAGAGTTATATATCACGTCTTGAAAAGCGTATTATAAAAAGGCTCAAAAAGGAAATGGAAAGCCTGTGCAGTTAGGTGCTTCTGCTGTTTCTGCCAACTACCGCCATTGCACATTTTAGTCCGTCCATTGCCGCTGTCACGATGCCGCCGGCATAGCCTGCACCTTCGCCGCAAGGATACAAGCCTTTCACGCTGACCGACGAGAGTGTTTCATCCCTTACTATTCTCACAGGCGATGAGCTTCTTGTTTCAGGGCCTGTCATAACCGCATCAGGAGAGCCGAAACAGCTGATTTTCTCGGCAAACTGTGGCAAAGCGTATCTTAAAGCGTCGCATACGAAATCGGGCAGGTATTCATCGGGTGGCACAAATGTTGTGCCTATAGGATAGGAAGGAGTTACGTTGCCGAATTTTTCGGAGGTGCGTTTACTGAGAAAGTCGCCTACAAGGCATACAGGTGCGCTGTAATTTGCCCCTGCCGCTTTAAAGGCTGCTTTTTCTATTCTACGCTGAAATTCTATTCCTGCCGTAATATCATCATTTTCAAAATCATCCGGAGTTATTCCGACAAGGACGGCACTGTTTGCGTTTTCTCCGTTTCTTGCGTAATAACTCATACCGTTTGTGACTACCGTGTTTTCTTCGGAGGAAGATGCGGTGACTACTCCGCCCGGACACATACAGAATGTATAAATGCCTCTGCCGTTTTTGTCGTGAACCGACAGCTTATAGTCGGCGGCGGGAAGTGACGGGTGACCGCTCATTTCTCCGTACATACTGCGGTCAAGGTCGGATTGCTTATGCTCGATTCTTACTCCTACGGAGAAGTTTTTGGGCTGCATAGTAACGTTGCGGTTTTTCAGCATATAGAACACATCTCTCGCACTGTGACCTATGGCAAGAATCACATTGTCGGTTTCAATGGTGAATTCGGTGCCGTTTTTTATATAGCTTATGGCTTTAATTCTGCCGCTTTCGGTATCATAGCCGCAGAATTTTGCTCCGAATATTACCTCTCCGCCAAGCGATATAATATCGTTTCTTATGTTCTTGACGGTTTCGGACAATTTGTCTGTTCCAATGTGCGGCTTTGCCTCATACATGATTTCTTCGGGTGCGCCGTGACGGACAAATTCTTCAAATACCGTTTTTGAAAGCGGATTGTTGACACCCGTGTTCAGCTTTCCGTCTGAAAAAGTGCCTGCACCGCCCTCACCGAACTGAACGTTGCATTCAGTATCAAGTATTCCTTTTTCCCAGAACGTTCTGACTTTCTCTTTACGGCTGTCAACATCAAGACCACGTTCAAGAACAATCGGACGCACACCGCACTGTGCAAGATAGAGCGCCGCAAACATACCCGCAGGACCAAAACCGACTATCACGGGACGCTTTGACAGCTTTGCTCTTTGAGGCAAGGAATACGGTATTTCTTTATATGGCGAAATGTTCTTGTTGCCCGAGTTCTTCTTTAATAATGCGTTTTCATTTTCGCTGGCAAACGCAACGGTATAAACAAAGTGTATATCGTCCTTGTGCCGTGCGTCAACGGATTTTTTTATAATTTTCAGCCGTGACGGGTCAGGCTGTGATGTCTTGAGTTTTTTGCCGATAAATGCCGTTATGTCGTTTATTGTATGCTCCGGCGGCATTTTGATATTGCTGTATTTTATCATTTTCTACTCCGATAAAGAAAGACTTGCGTTCATACCTGCGGTATATCCGCTTTTCCACGCCCAGTCAAGATTATATCCGCCGCATTTGCCCTGGATATTGAGTATTTCACCGCACAGATACAAGCCGCTTGCCTTGAGGGATTCCAGCTTGTCGGAAACCTCGCTTGCAGGTATACCGCCGCAGGTTATCTGTGCAAGGCTCCAGTCCGATACGTTTCTTACGGGGTAGCGGCTGTCCTTTGCAAGATTGCATAACACCGAAATGTCCTTATCCGATATTTCTCCGCAGGTTTCAGAAAAAGGAATACCTGCTTTTTTCAGCATTGCCTGTCCTACACGTTTGTGGTATATTCCCGTGAGAAGCTCTTCGCACGGCAGTGACGCTCTTATTGCGGCAGTGCTTTTTATAAGCCCGTATAACTCGTCTTTGCCAAGCGTTGGGGCGGTATCGAGAGAAATTTCACCGTTGTTTATATATTCTGCCGCTTTTGCTGACAGATTGAAAATACATATTCCCGACAATGCACCGTCGGTAAACTGTACCTCTCCTGATTGCCTGTCTATCACCCTTCCGCCCGAAATAAGCGTAGCGTCTGCCGCCACACGAAGTCCCTTAAGCGATTTTACAAGCTCAATATCCGTTCTTACAGGCGCAAGGGCAGGAAAGAGCCTTGTCACCGAGTGACCTAAGCTTCTGCAAAGCTCATAGCCTTCGCCGCTTGAGCCGAGCGACGGAGCCGCTTTTCCTCCTGCGGCAATAATTACACGCTTTGCTTTTACCTGTGTTTCGCCGTCTGTTATGATAAAACCGTGTTTGGTTTTTGTTATTTCAGATACCGTAAAGTCGCATACTGTTCTGATGCCGGAAGAATCAGCGGCAAATCTGAGAGCGTCAAGCACAGAGGTTGCGGCATTGCTGTAGGGGTATACTCTGCCGTTATCATCCGCACGGCAGATAAGCCCGAGAGAAGAAAAGAAATCTTCAGCGTTGTCAATATCGGGGCTGATGTATGATAGAAGCTCCGTATCGCCGGTATAATCAGCAGGGGTTATATTGCGGTTGGTGAGGTTGCATCTGCCGTTACCGGTTGAAAGTATTTTTTTGCCTACCCTCTGCATTTTTTCAAGTACGGTCACATTGCTGCACCCGTAACGAGAGGCGGCGATGGCGGCGGCAAGCCCCGATGCGCCTCCGCCTATAATTGCTGTTTCGGTATCAATTATTTTCATTTCTGCTCCGTTCAAAGAAGTTAATTAAATTTATAATCTGTTAACATAAGAAGTATACCATATTATCATCGGGTAAGCAAGTGGTTTACCTGATTGAGGAATGATTGATTTTCGCAGGTAGTATGGGAAGAACTGTGAGAAATATAAAGGAGAAGAATTATGGACAACAGAATAATGAGACTTATAATCGCACTTGGTAAATTTTCCGCACAACCAAGACAGTACAGAATAATGGAAGGGCTTAATGCCAGTGAAACAGGAGTTTTCTGGGCAATGACGCAGATTATTGCGGAAAAACCCGATACCGAGTTGTTCGGACTGAGCGAACTTAACAGCTATCTTAATTTTACCAGACCGAATCTTTCCCAGACTATCAACAAGCTGGAGGATAAGGGTTATGTTGAGAGGGTCGTACTTAAGGATGACAGAAGAGTAACATATATCAGGCTCACTGAAAACGGCAAAGCAACCGCAAAAGCAAAATACGATGAGATTTTTGTAAGACTTGAAAATATAGCTAAAATACTCGGTGAAGAGGATACGGACAAGCTGATTGAGCTTGTTCTGCGTTTTGCGGACGCTTACGAAAAGTCGGCTGAGCTGAAGTAACGGAAAGGAAGCATAGTATTTGTTTAAAATATTCGGGTATCTCAAAAACAGCATACCGCAGGTTTTGCTGATAATTGTACTGCTTATAATTCAGGCGTGGGGCGACCTTACTTTACCGCAATACACATCTGATATTGTGGATATAGGTATACAGAACGGCGGTATAGAAAATGCGGCGGCTGATGCGCTGAGCGTTGACGGCTATAATGCGCTTGAAGCGTTTATGAATGACGAGCAGAAAAGCATACTTGCGAAAAGCTATACTCTCGTGAAAAAAGGCGAAGCGGCCGATTCTCAGAAAGACTGCTTTCCTGCGTCTGCCGATAATGACGTTTATTTTCTGAACGAGCTTACAGAAGATGATAAACAACAGCTCATTAATACTGTCGATATACCTATGACGGCGGCTGAGATGACGAAAGAGCTTTCCTTTGAAGATTTGTCCTCTATGACCGAAAAGCAGGGGATTAAACTGCCCTTTACTTCTTTTGAACAGGCAGAAGAAATGCTCGGTATTTCTTCCGGAAAAGCAAATGCACTTACGATTATTACTGCACTTGCGGAAAAAGGCGGCATGGGAGATACCAATCTGTCGGCATTGTCTGACAAAATATCGGAAATGCCGGGAACTATAACGGAGCAGTCCGCAGTACGCTTTGTAAAAGACGAATATTCATCGCTGGGCGTTGATATGAACGTATTACAGCAAAACTATCTGCTGTCAGCCGGCGGAAAAATGCTGCTTATCGCACTTCTTATGATGGCGGTATCTGTGACGGTAGGTTTCTTTGCGGCGACAACAGCGGCGAAGGTCGGCAGAGATCTAAGAGCCGGAGTTTTCAAAAGTGTTGTCAGCTTTTCAAGCGCCGAGATTGACAGATTTTCCACTGCCAGCCTTATCACGAGAAGCACAAACGATATACAGCAGATACAGATGGTTATCGTAATGCTGCTCAGAATGGTTATATATGCGCCTATTCTTGGCATTGGCGGTGTATTTATGGTACTGACTACCGGTACGGGTATGGCGTGGATTATCGCCCTTGCCGTAATTGTTATTCTTGCGGTGGTGCTTATTCTGATGAAGATTGCGATGCCTAAATTCAAGCTGATGCAGAAACTGGTCGATAAGCTGAACCTTGTTGCAAGGGAGATACTTACCGGTCTGCCTGTTATCCGTGCCTTCAGCCGTGAAAAATATGAAGAAGAACGTTTCGATAAAGCCAATAAGGATCTTACATCCGCAATGCTTTTCACAAACCGTACAATGACGTTTATGATGCCTCTTATGATGATGATAATGAACCTTGTCACCGTTCTTATCATATGGGTAGGCGCAGGACAGATTTCGGACGGCTCTTTGCAGGTCGGAGATATGATGGCGTTTATCACATATACGATGCAGATTGTAATGTCATTCCTTATGCTGACAATGATTTCAATAATGCTTCCGAGAGCGGCAGTTTCCGCAGAGAGAATAAACGAAGTCATTTCAGCCGAAAAGAGCATCACTGATAAGCTGGATGCGGCAACATTCGATAAAGCGTCGCTAAGGGGCGATGTTACTTTCGATCACGTTTCGTTCCGCTATCCCGATGCAAAGGAAGATGTTCTGACCGATATATGCTTTACCGCAAAGGCGGGTGAAACGACCGCTGTTATCGGCAGTACGGGCAGCGGCAAATCAACGCTTATAAATCTCATACCGAGATTCTTTGATGTTACCGAAGGCAGCATTACTATAGACGGAACCGACATCAGAGATGTAACCCAGCATTCTCTCCATGATGTTACAGGCCTTGTGTCGCAGAAAGGCGTACTGTTCTCGGGAACGATAGACAGCAATATAAGATTCGGTGCGGAAAATGCCGATGATGAAACTATCCGACTTGCCGCAGAGATCTCGCAATCGTCCGAATTCATCGACAGCAAGCCGCAAAAATACAACGAGCCTGTTTCCCAGGGTGGTACGAATGTTTCGGGCGGACAGAAACAGCGTCTGTCTATTGCCCGTGCAATTGCCAAAAAGCCTAAGATATATCTGTTTGACGACAGCTTCTCCGCACTTGATTTCAAGACAGATGTGAAGCTGAGAAAAGCACTTGCCGACAATATTCACGATTGCACGATAATAATCGTTGCACAGCGTATCAGCACGATATTGAATGCCGACAAAATAGTTGTGCTTGACGAGGGCAGAATAGCAGGCATAGGAACTCACAGCGAGCTTATGAAAAGCTGTGAGGTATACAGGCAGATAGCACACTCGCAATTGTCGCAAAAAGACCTTGCGGCAATAGATAACGCAAAAGGGGGTGCTGTAAATGCGTAATTCTCGCAGAGGAGGGCCGGGCGCTCCTGTAGAAAAGGCAAAGGATTTCAAGGGCAGTATCGGAAAACTGGCAAGGTATATGAGCGAATATAAGATTTCGCTTGTTTTCGTTGTGATATTCGCAATTACATCAACCGTATTCAATATTATCGGTCCTAAGCTGATGGGTAATGCCACAACGGAGATTTTCAACGGCATTATCGCCAAGGTGAACGGTACGGGCGACGTTAACTTTGATGCGCTCGGCGCTATACTTCTTTTGCTTATAGGATTTTATCTTATCAGCAGTATCTGTTCGTTTATACAGGGTTGGCTGATGACGGGCATTTCACAGAAGGTCAGCTACAGACTCCGTAAGGAGCTTATCGCAAAGATAAACCGCATGCCGATGAACTATTTTGACAAAAGCACGCACGGCGAGGCACTGTCAAGAGTAACAAATGATGTGGATACTCTGGCACAGAATCTGAATCAGAGCATTACACAGCTTGTCACCTCGGTTACCACTATCATAGGTGTAATGGTAATGATGCTGTCGATAAGCCCTCTTATGACGCTTATCGCCGTTCTTATTCTTCCTGTTTCGATGGTGCTTGTGCTTTTCGTTGTAAAGATTTCTCAGAAGTATTTCAAGTCACAGCAGGAGTATCTCGGTCACATAAACGGACAGGTCGAGGAAATCTACGGCGGTCACAATATCGTCAAGGCGTTTAACCGTGAGGAACGTGTTATCGAAGATTTTAACGAGGCAAATGATATTTTATATAAGTCTGCGTGGAAGTCACAGTTTTTCTCCGGTGTTATGATGCCTGTTATGACCTTTGTGGGAAATCTGGGATACGTTGCCGTTGCTGTTGTCGGAGGTTTATTGGCGGCAAACGGAACTATAATGGTCGGCGACATATTATCGTTTATCCAGTACGTCAAGAACTTCACACAGCCTATAACACAGCTGGCACAGGTATCAAGTATGCTTCAGTCGACCGCCGCAGCCACCGAGAGAGTATTTGAATTCTTGGCAGAGGACGAAGAAGAGCAATGTGCAAAGGAACACGCAATGCTTACCGATACCTCAGGCAATACCAGAAATGTAACAACGCTTGATATTACCGGTGATGTAACGTTTGAACACGTTCGTTTCGGCTACACCCCCGAAAAGATAATAATCAACGATTTCAGCGCAAGCGTCAGACAGGGACAGAAGATAGCTATAGTCGGTCCGACGGGAGCAGGAAAAACAACCATTGTCAAATTGCTTATGCGCTTCTATGAGCTTAACGGCGGAAGGATACTGATTGACGGGTATGACATAGCGGACTTCGACAGGAGCGAGCTTAGAGAGCTTTTCGGAATGGTGCTTCAGGATACATGGCTGTTCAAGGGCAGTATTATGGAGAATATCCGATACGGAAAGCTCGATGCGACAGATGATGAAGTTATTGCCGCCGCAAAAGCGGCTCACGTTGACCATTTCATAAGGACGCTTCCCGGCGGTTATGATATGGAACTGAACGAGGAAGCATCCAACGTATCGCAGGGTCAGAAACAGCTTCTTACAATAGCAAGAGCGATTCTTGCAAATAACAAGATACTGATTCTTGACGAGGCTACAAGCTCGGTCGATACCCGTACCGAGATACAGATACAAAAGGCTATGGATAATCTTATGAAGGGCAGAACAAGCTTCGTAATAGCACATCGCCTGTCCACGATAAAAGATGCCGACCTTATACTTGTTCTTAAGGACGGAGATATTATCGAGCAGGGTAACCACGAGGAGCTTATTGCAAAGAACGGTTTCTATGCCGAGCTTTACAATTCACAGTTTGTCAGCTGATACAGCTGAGGCTTGGAGCTTTATGAAGAATTTGCAAAGGTGCAAAGCAGAAATGTTTTGTGCCTTTTGCTTTTTGCCCGGAGAATTAATCGCAAATCGTGCTACAGCGATAAAAGCAACACGGATATTCTGCCGTAAAATAAATTTACCTGCCTTGTTGTTTCCAACCTTGACAATGAATTTAAAAGGGAATATACTTATATCAACGACAGATTTCGGAGGTGTCTATTTGTTACAGGACGTTGTATCCGTTTCACTCCCTGTGAATGAGCGGATGATGATAAAAAAGAATCATTTTGAGCCGTACAACCTTACAGGCAGCGAAAAGCGTATATGTATAGTTACAGGTATTCACGGCGATGAGCTGGAGGGGCAGTACGTTTGCTATGAGCTGATAAGAAAGCTCAGCGAAAACAGGCATTTGCTCAGCGGTATAGTTGATATATATCCGTCTATGAATCCGCTCGGAATGGATTCGATAAAGCGAGAGATGCCGATATTTGAGCTTGATATGAATATGATTTTTCCGGGCTCGGAAACCGGTGCGGTGGCTGAGCATATTGCCGCCGCTATTATGAACGATATAAAGGGTGCGGATATATGTATCGACATCCACGCAAGCAATATATTCCTGCGAGAAATTCCGCAGGTGCGTATTTCGGAAGAAACAGCGCCGAAGCTGTTGCCCTATGCCAAAATGCTGAACGTTGACTTTATATGGGTACATTCCAGCGTCACTGTTATGGAGGCTACTCTCTCGCACAGCCTTAACAAAGAGGGAACACCGACACTTGTTGCTGAAATGGGTGTTGGAATGCGTATAACCAAGTCTTACGGTGATCAGCTCCTTGACGGAATATTCAACCTGATGGCTGAGATGGGAATATGGACAGGTGAAACGAAGAAGGTTTCTCATCCTATTGTTTCTACAGACGGAAATGTATCGTTCATATATTCTGATACATCCGGTATTTTTATGCCCGCAATAAAGCACTGGGCAGGAATATCCAAGGGAGATCATATAGGCGATATACTCGATCCGCTTTCGGGTGCTGTCGAGCAGGAAATATTCGCACCTTGCAGCGGTATTGTATTTACGTTGCGTGAGTACCCCGTTGTATATGAAGGCTCGTTGCTTGCAAGAATACTCGGAGGGTGCTGAAATGAATAAAGAAAACATAGTTACATTGAAATCGCCTTACCGTGATGATTTTCAGATAAACGGATACAGATTCGGTAAGGGTGAAAAAACCTGTTGTATAGTCGGTGCAATGCGTGGCAACGAGGTTCAGCAGTTATATGTATGCTCACAGATCATAAGAGCCCTTTCAAATATTGAAAAGAAGGGCGATCTGGTTTACGGTAAGCAGATAATGGTCATCCCTTCGCTGAATCCGTTTTCGATGAATATCCAGCGCCGTTTCTGGTCAGTAGATAATACCGATCTCAACAGAATGTTCCCCGGTGACGCACACGGAAAGACCACACAGAGAATAGCCGCAGGCATATTCGATTTTATAAAGGAATATCAGTACGGCATTCAGTTTACCTCATTCTATATTTCCGGTGACTTTATACCTCATGTAAGAATGATGGATACCGAGCATAAAAACATAGGACTTGCAAATTTATTCGGCCTTCCGTATATACTTCTCAGAAAGCCCAAGCCGTTTGACACGGCAACGCTGAACTTCAACTGGCAGAACTGTGATACGAGCGCATTTTCCGTATATACAAACGAAACAGAGCATATTGACGAGGAATCGGCAAATATAGCGGTAAGCGCTGTACTTCGTTTTCTGTCGAGGATGGGCGTCATAAAGTATCAGAGCCACGGCGGTTATATGGCAACTACGCTTGAGGAAGAACATCTTATGTCGGTGCACGCTAAAAGCGGCGGAATATACCGCAGGATAAAACAGCCCGGCGACGAGGTGGAGCAGGGAGATGTAATGGCAGAGATACTCGATCCGTTTGAAGGCACGGTCAAGGAAGAAATCAAGTCGCCCGCAAACGGAATTGTGTTCTTTGCGCATAAATCACCGCTCGTGCTTGAAAACTCAGTCGTTTATAAGATAATCAAAAGATTGCATATCTGACGCTGTTTGCAATTATTTCAGAAAACAGATAAAAAATGAGCCATACAGAGTAGGTATTCTCTGTATGGCTCTTTTACAGCGGCCGTGTATGTGGATGTTGGCTGATAACAGGGTGTGGCATTGAGGGTAGTTTTGATGGGAATTTGCTTTTGATTTATGCCGGATAACCTGTGTATTTATAAGCACTGCTAAAAAACGACCTATATATATAACGCAGAAAGTCCGAAAATGTGACGTCATATTTGATGCTAATTTTGCATTTTGCTGATATTTTGTACACATGCACAAAAAACAAATTTTTAACGTCTTACTTTTATGCACAATTACAACCTTTATTATTACAAAAATGTAAATAGAGAACAAGTAAAAATGTGGCACATATTTCAGATTTATTTGGCGGAAAATAAAAACCGGGCAAAATACCCGGTTTTTATAATATGATTATGAATTTTGCGTTTGTAATCAACCTTGACGGTTACTGTCAGGATTTGCCGCACCGCAGTTTGAACAGAATTTCTGTCCTGCGGAATTTTTGTTTCCGCATACGCAGTACCACTCGCTGTTTTGAGAAACGTTGCTTGTCGGTTGAGTTGCCGCTCCTGTATTGCTCTGTGCGTAAGTCTGATAATTCTGCTGAGGATTGCCGTAGTTATAGTAGCCGTTCCGAAAAGAAGTATTGCAGTTATTGTAACAGGGCATATTATATGCCTGATTGCGTGCCGCCGTATTTGCCGCTGCTGCTGCCGTAAGCGTTTTATCGGCCATTGTTTTGAAGCCGATAACGGTAGCGAATATGCCGAATGCGGCTACAAGAATGCACACTATTATTGAAACTACAAATACCGCATTAACAACGGAAAGAGCAAAATCCATTGCTTCATTTGCCGTTGCAAAATCCTCAAAATCAAGTTCTCCGCTTGCAATAGCGTCATATAGCATCTGTCTGAAAGCATCGCCTCCGAAAATACCGTTCATAACACCGAGAGCAACAACGCCTGTCAACTCAAAGAATGTGATTACCGCTGTAATTATTGTTGTTACAGTTATGCCTGTACGGCTGTTTGTCATCGGCTCCTGCTTATATCTGGAGCAGAGAACAAGCACAATTATAGAAAGTGCTATAAGTACCAATTTGCATATCTCCTTTGATGAATTTATCTTATATGTCCGCAGTAAATACAGAATTTGTTGTCAGATTCGTTGTACTTACCACAGCTTGTACACTGCCATGCGGTATTTTCGGTTGTAAAGCTCTGCTGAACATTTGCGGCAGATTGTGTGTGGTATATCTGCTGGGCTCTTGCGGCGTTTACTCTCTGCTGTTCGCTGTAAGCCGCAGAGGTGAGCTCATTGTTGCTCATACACTTGTATCCCTTGATACAGGCGATGACACTCAGAGTGATAACGCCGCAGTAGTATATCACGGTTATTGCAAAGACACTTGAAGCGAACACTGACAGAATGGGGTAATAGTTTTCGCTCTCCGAACCGTAATACATCGGTAATACGCCGAACAGAAACGACATCAGTTTAATTGATGCCAGAACTGTCAGAATAATAGTCAGCACCTTGATTCCGGTTAGTTTTGAAACGATAGGACAACTCTTATAAGAACTGCATAAAACGAGTAAAGCGATAGCAATACCTATATGGAGCATTGAAGTCCCTCCTTACTGACCGTTAGCGTTTCCGGAAGGCGCATTGTATTTTGGTGCGCCGCACTGCGAACAGAAATCTCCGCCTATATCCTTGTTTATTGTACCGCAAATGTTACATCGCCATGTGTTGCACTGGGGCTGCTGCATCTGCTGGGGCGGAACTGCGAAGCCTGCTCTGTACTGCTGCTGTAATGCGGCCGCTTTATCAAAGGCTTTCTTTTTAAGCTCTTTGTCAGAAAGCGTTGTATATCCTACAATGCACATTATAATTCCCGCAATGACCGTTGCGATTATAACGATATAGTATGACACATATATCGCATATTCGCTTGTTCCGGGTACGAAGGAAGTGAAATTGTAGCTTGTGAAATAGTCGTAAGGGTTGCAAAGAAGCCTGAAAAAGTCAATCTTGAACAGCAGAAGAAGCGAGTCGAATACAGTAAGCAATACGGTTATTGCAGTAAGTGATTTTCTCTTGCCGAGCGTGGGATTTTTTCTGTATTTGGCAGTTATAATAAGCACAGTTATTATAAAAACCACAACTGCCAGATAAAAAATAAATCCGTCAAACAGGCTGGACAGCAATTTGTCTGTGGTTGAATTGAAATTTTCTGTGTCACTCAGAAATTGGCTTGCAGATGTAAGCAAATTGATCATTTTGAATCCTCCTTAATAATTAAAGCAAATTTATGTAAAAACTTTTACTAATGTGATTTTATCACATAATTGCCTCTTTGTCAATCAAAGTAAAAAATATTGACAATCCGCCCTTGCGGATATATAATATAAGTTAGTGCAACGGTTATATTTTTTCAGAAAACCGTTTTGGATACAGCGTTTCTATGCTGTGGAAAGGAACATTATTATGGCAGTATTGGTAACAGGCGGAGCAGGATATATCGGCTCTCACACCTGCGTGGAGCTTCTTAACGCAGGCGAGGATATTATTGTAATAGACAACTTCTACAACTCAAAGCCGAAGGCTATCGAGGCAATCAAGGAAATCACAGGCAGAGATTTCAGATTCTATGAGAATGACTGCTGTGACAGAGAAGCTCTCGACAGGATTTTCAGAGAGAACTTCATCACAGAAGTAATACATTTTGCCGGCTACAAGGCAGTAGGCGAAAGCTGTGTAAAGCCTATAATGTATTATGAAAACAACATCAACTCAACTCTTGCACTTATCGAAACAATGCAGAAATACGGCTGTAAGAAGCTCGTATTCAGCTCGAGTGCAACGGTTTACGGCATACCCGATAAAGTGCCGGTAACGGAGGATTTCCCGCTGAGTGCTATCAATCCCTACGGTTCTACAAAGCTGATGATTGAGAATATGTGCAGAGAACTGTACGCATCGGATGATCAGTGGAGCATCATCCTTTTACGTTACTTCAATCCTATCGGTGCACACGAGAGCGGTAAGCTTGGTGAAGACCCCAACGGCATACCGAATAACCTTATGCCCCTTATCCTCCGCACAGCCTCAGGAAAAATGGCAACGCTCAGCGTATTCGGCAATGATTATCCCACTCCCGACGGCACTTGTGTAAGAGATTACATTCACGTTGTTGACCTTGCACTCGGTCATGTTGCCGCAATAAAGGCGGCAAGAGCGCATACAGGCTGTCCCGCATACAACCTCGGTACAGGTAAGGGATACTCTGTGCTTGATATTATCAACGCTTTCGAAAAGGTTAACAAGGTCAAGGTACCCTATGTTATAACAGGCAGACGTCCGGGCGACGCAGCCGCTTGCTACTCAAATCCCTCGCTTGCCAAGAAAAAGCTCGGCTGGACAGCAAAGAGAGGTCTTGAGCAGATGTGCCGTGACAGCTGGAACTATATCAAGGCAAATTCCTGATAAAAACAGAATATATAAAAGCCGCTTGGCGCATAGGCTGTGCCGTGCGGCTTTTTTGTAAAACGGAGAACGATATGAGATTTACATTCTGCCCCGATTGTGCAAGCAGACTGGTAAGCCGCAAGACAGGCGACGATGGTCTTGTGCCGTATTGCGAACAGTGCAAACGTTTGTGGTTTGATATGTTCTATAATTGCGTGATAGTTCTTGCAAGACGAGGCAATAAATATGCCCTTATCCGTCAGCACAGCGGTGACGGCAGTATAAGCGAGGACAGATTCGTCTGCGTGTCCGGCTACATAATGACAAACGAAACAGCCGAACAGGCGGCAGTGCGTGAGGTCACAGAAGAACTCGGACTAAAGCCGGCCAAGGTACACCTTGTTGCAACATATACCTATCAGAAAAAGCAGATGCTGATGACGGGTTTTCTGGCTGAGCTTCCCGAGGGAGATTTCTCACTTTCGGATGAGCTGATTGCGGCGCAGTGGTTTGACGAAGCCGAAGTCGGCGCAAGGCTTGCAGGCAGCTCTGTCGCAAAGCTGTTATTCAACGATATAAAAGGAGCAAAGCTATGAATAAAGATCTACCGCCTATAGAGCCGTATGAGCGTACCGCTCATTATTACGAAACCGACAGAATGGGCATAATACACCATTCGAATTATATAAGGTGGTTCGAAGAAACAAGAATACATTATCTTGACAAAGCAGGCTACCCCTATTCCGAAATGGAAAAGGACGGAGTTATGATACCTGTGCTTTCTGCGGAATGCACTTATAAAAATGCCGTGCGTTTTGACGAAACGGTGCTTATAGATCTTAAAATCACAGAGTTCAACGGCTTTAAAATGACAATTGATTATGTGGTAAAAGGCAAGGAAAACGGCGATGTCAAGGCAACAGGCAGAACACGTCACTTCTTTGTGAACAGTGATTTCAAGCCGGTTAGAGTGAAGGATAAATTCACAAAAGTATATGAAGTGTTCAACAGTCGCAAGGAGGAAGAATGAAAAGGATAAACATAAACGAGAATAAAATCAACATTGTATTTGATATTGAGGATAACGGACAGATAAAGCTGATGCACTTTTCGGCGCTCCCGTTCAACGAAAACGATATATGGGACGAGATGTACGAAAAGGATCATCTCGGCTGTTTTGACATAGCACAGGTCGAAATAGCGGGACTTGACCGTCCGTGTGAACGTCACGGCACGAAGTACATAGTAACGGCACCCGGTTACAGACTCAAGTACAAGGATTTTTCGGATACCCGTGACAATATCGGCAGACTTATAAAGGTAACGCAGTATGACGAGCCGACAGGCATAGAAGTAATCAGCACGTTCCGTTTCTATGATGGCATAAGCATAGTGCGCACCTATACGGAAGTCAGGAATACGTCTGCGACTGAAACATACACGCTGACTTATGTTTCATCGTTCAACTATCTCGGTTTTGAAAAAGAGGGCATTCTTCCCCGTGACGATAAGTTTATTATAAAGATACCGCATAATTCGTGGCAGAAGGAAATGCTGTGGCAGGACTACACTTTTGAACAGCTTGGTATGCCGCAGTCGCAGAAAGACGGCTGGGAGCACTGCGGCAAGGCGATAAATGTAACGAATGTAGGTAACTGGTCAACAAACGAATATCTACCTATGGGTTATATTCAGAACACTGAAACAGGAAACGGGCTTTTCTGGCAGATAGAGCATAACGGCTCGTGGCACTGGGAGATAAGCGACCAGAGAGGACATTTTTACCTTGCGCTCAGCGGACCTAACGAACAGCAATCTCACTGGTTCAAGAACCTTGCTCCCGGGGAGAGCTTTACGTCAGTTCCTGTTGCAGTCGGCGTATGCCGTGACTTTGACGAGGGTATGGGCGAGCTTACAAGATACCGCCGTGCAATACGCAGAAGGAATACCGATAATGAAAAGCTGGCGGTTATTTTCAACGACTATATGAACTGCCTTTGGGGCGACCCTACCGAAGAAAAGGAAATGCCGCTTATAAAAGCCGCCGCAGAAGCAGGATGCGAGTATTACTGCATTGATTGCGGCTGGTATGCGGACGGTTTCTGGTGGGACAGCGTGGGCGAGTGGCAGGAAAACCGCCGCCGCTTCCCGAACGGTCTTAAAAAGGTGACCGATGAAATCAGAAAATACGGTATGATACCGGGCGTATGGCTTGAGATAGAAGTTATGGGCATAAACTGCGAAATGGCAAAGAAAGTGCCTGACGAATGGTTCTTTATGCGGCACGGCAAGCGTGTATACGATCGTTCACGCTATCAGCTTGACTTTTCAAATCCCGAAGTCAGCGCTTATGCCGACAGCGTAATTGACCGCCTTGTAAAAGATTACGGTGTAGGCTATATAAAAATGGACTATAACATAGAACCTGGCATAGGCACGGAGATTAACTGTGACAGTGTCGGTGAAGGACTTATGCGACACGAAAAGGCATATCTTGCGTGGCTTGACGGCGTGTTTGCACGTTATCCGGAGCTTATCATAGAAAACTGTTCAAGCGGCGGTATGAGAATAGACTATGCTATGCTCAGCCGTTATTCGATACAGTCGACGAGCGATCAGGACGATTACAGAAGATATGCTACAATAGCGGCAAACGCACCGACAGGTCTTTGCCCCGAACAGAGCGCTATATGGTCATATCCGCTGACAGACGGCGACAGGGAAGAGGTCGTGTTCAATATGGTAAACGCTATGACACAGCGTATCCATCAGAGCGGACACCTTGCAAATCTCAGCCCCGAACGAATGTCACTTGTAAAAGAAGCGCTTGAATGCTATAAAAGTATTCGTGATGATATCAAGAGATCGGTACCGTTCTGGCCCTTGGGATTATCTCATATCGGTGACGAATGGGTAACACTGGGCCTTAAAGCAGAAAATAAAGCCTATCTTGCGGTTTGGCGCAGACAAGGAAGCAACGAGTGCTGTAATATACCGATAAGATATGCAACGGAGAATGCAAAGGTAAGCTGCATATACCCGTCCTTTGACGAGGGTGGGCATAAATTCAATCAGCTTTCAAGGTCGCTTTCTGTAAAACTGCCCGAATGCTTCACGGCAAGGCTTTTTGAAATAGAATTGTAATAAAAAGGATAAGTGTTGACTTTTATACTTTAGAGTGATAAAATAGTAGTATTATTATAGAGGTATTTTACCTATTTGCTTTTGAGAAAGGGAAACGCAATGAACACAAAACTTGTTTCAAAGGATAAAGACGAGCTTTTCAAAGCGATAATGGAGCTTAGAAGTATTGAAGAATGCTACGACTTTTTTGAGGATTTATGCACTATAAGAGAGCTTGAATCAATGGCTCAGCGTCTGCACGTTGCAAAGCTGCTTGTAGAGGGCAGAGTGTACAGCGATATAGTCGAAGAAACAGGAGCCAGCACCGCCACGATAAGCCGTGTAAACAGGTCTTTACAGGGCGGAAATGACGGCTACTCCATCGTTTTCGACAGAATGAAGGATAACGATTGACCGAAAGGGTGATAATATGTCGGCATACGGTTGTTTTGCGGACGTTTACGACACGCTGACTTCCAATATCGACTATAAGGAGCTTGCCGGGTATTACGACAGGATAATTACTTCTCACGGCGGTAAAAGGGGCATACTTCTTGACCTTGCCTGCGGTACGGGTAGTATGTCAATGCAGCTTTCCGCTCTCGGATATGATGTTATCGGAGTGGACTTAAGCACCGAAATGCTCAGTGTGGCAAAGGAAAAACCCCACAAAAACATAGAGTATCTCTGTCAGGATATGTGCGAGCTTGATATGTACGGCACTATTGACGTTACCGTATGCGTGCTTGACAGCATAAATCATCTTGACAGCAAAGAGGATATACTGCGTTGCTTCAGCTCCGTATCACTTTTCTGCGACCCTGAGGGACTTTTCGTATTTGATATTAATACGGTAAGAAAGCACAGAGAGGTGCTTGCGGATAACACATTTGTGTATGATATGGAAAGCGTCTATTGCGTGTGGCAGAATTATCTTGACAGTGACAGCGAAGACAGCAGGGTCGATATTGCACTTGATATTTTCACTGAAAACGAGGACGGCTCTTATGAGCGTTCCTGTGAGGATTTTTCAGAGATTGCTTTACCGCTTGAAGAAATTGAAGAATTACTGCATAAGGCAGGCTTCAGAATTCTTGACAGATATAATTATATGACAACAGAAAAGGGCAGTGAGGACAGTGAAAAGGTGCTTTACTGCTGTGCAAAGGAAACAAAATAAATGGGAAAGATAGTAAGAGCTTTATCGGCAGACGGCAGTGCGCTTTGCAGTGCTGTTGACACTACCGATATTGTAAACGAAATACACAGAATACACGGCACATCCGCAACAGCGTCAGCGGCGGCAGGAAGACTTGCAACTGCGGCTTGTATTATGGGTGCGCTTATGAAAAACGAAACTGACAGACTTGAGCTGAGGATAAACGGCGGCGGAAAAATCGGTACAATTACGACCGTAGCCGATTACAGAGGTAACGTAAAATGCTGTATGGACAATCCCTTTGCCGATCTGCCGCTCAATTCCAAAGGTAAACTGGATGTCGGAGGAATAGTAGGCACGGACGGTTATCTTTCGGTAATAAGAGATCTCGGTATGAAAGAGCCTTATGTAGGACAGGTGCCTATAGTGAGCGGAGAAATAGCTATAGACGTAACGCAGTATTATGCGGTAAGCGAGCAGATACCTACCGTCTGCGCACTGGGCGTACTTGTGGATACCGACCTCACGATAAAAAAAGCAGGCGGATATATGATACAGCTTGTACCGCCCGTGAATGAAGCCGCTATAGATTTTATCGAAGAAAATATAAAGGATATGCAGTCCGTTACTAAAATGCTTGAGGACGGACTTTCCCCCGAAGAAATAGCACTTAAAGGACTTAAAGGCCTTGACGGAGAGATACTTGACAGCTGGGAGGCGCAGTATTACTGCGATTGCTCAAGAGAACGCACCGAGCAGGTGCTGATAACACTCGGCAAGGACGAGCTTGCAAAGCTCGCAGAGGAAGAACCGGTTACGGAAGTGTGCTGTCATTTCTGCGATAACAAATATCGTTTTACATCGGAAGAACTGAAAGAACTTATCAAGAGGATATAAATTCTTATGAAAAAATGGCTTGTCAGAAATACGGACAATGCGCTTGCAATGAAACTTAAAACCGACACTGGACTGCCGGTGCTTTTGTGCAGTCTGCTTGTCGGCAGAGGAATATACACAGCCGAGCAGGCACAGCAGTATTTCAACGGTACGGAGCTTTCCGACCCCTTGCTTATTGCGGATATGGACAAAGCTGTGCAGGCGATAGAAGCGGCGGTCGATAACGAAATAAAGATAACCGTGTACGGCGATTACGATTGCGACGGTGTTACATCTACCGTTATGCTTTTCACACATCTTGATGCAATAGGTGCTGACGTAAACTGGTACATACCCACCCGTGAAGAAGGCTACGGGCTGAATGAAAATGCGATACGCAAACTGCACGAGGACGGTACGGGTCTTATAATAACGGTTGACAACGGCGTTTCAGCCGTCAACGAGGCTGAGCTTATATATGAGCTTGGAATGAAGCTGGTCATTACCGACCACCATCAGCTTCCCGAGATTCTGCCAAAAGCGGAGGCTATCGTAAATCCGCACAGACAAGATGACAGTTCCCCCTATAAAGAGCTTGCCGGCTGCGGCGTTGCGCTAAAGCTCATTATGGCACTGGAACGTGATGTTGAAGGTGTTCTTGAGCAGTATGCCGACCTTGCGGCTATCGGCACTATAGGCGATGTTGTCGCACTGACAGGAGAAAACCGCATAATAGTAAAGCGTGGACTTCTTGAAATGCAGTACAGCGAAAATCAGGGACTTCAGGCGCTTATCAATGCGGCAGGACTTGACGCCGAAAGTATTACTTCTACAGGAATAGCGTTCGGCTTATGCCCCCGTATAAATGCCGCAGGACGTTATGACAGTCCGAAAGCGGCGGCAGAGCTTCTTATGGCTCAGACCGGACAGATAGCCGAGATAAAAGCGCAGGAGCTGAATGAGCTGAACGCTAAGAGAAAACAGATAGAAAGCGATATTCTCGAAATGGCAAAGGCTCAGCTTATTTCCGACCCTAAAGCGTTCAACTCCCGTGTGCTTATTGTTTGCGGCGAGGGCTGGAATCACGGAATTATAGGTATAGTCAGTGCAAGACTTCTTGAGCTTTACGAAAAGCCCTGTATCGTCATAGGAATAGAGGGCGATGAGGCAAGAGGCTCAGCGAGAAGCATCGAAGGCTTTTCACTTTATACCGCACTCGATGCGTGCAGTGAGCATCTTACACGTTTCGGAGGTCATACTAAGGCGGCGGGCTTTTCACTTCCGAAAGACAAGGTAGATGATTTTATAGCTCAGCTGAGAAGCTATGCGGACGAAAAATTCCCTTCAATGCCGGTTATGACAACGGAGGCTGATATTGAGCCGGAGCTGTCCGACCTTGAAATATCTTCAATCGAGAATCTTCGTCACTTACAGCCTTACGGTGAAGAAAACAACGCTCCGCTGTTTTTGATGAGAAACTGCACGATCATATCATCAAGACCGCTCAAAGACGGTAAATATACATCGTTTACCGCAGAGTACAAAGGCTCGCAGTTCAAATTTCTTTGCTTCGGAACATCGTTTGATAAGTTCGGATATTATCCCGGAGATAAGGTCGATGTGCTGAGCCATATCGAAATAAACGAATATAATGATAAAAAAAGCGTCAGCGTAAGAGTTAAGGATATACGCAGAAGTGATTTTCCGCAGGATAAGTATTTTGCCGCAAGAAATTTCTATGAAAAAATCCTCAGAGGCGAAAAAACAGATTCAAGACTTCTTAAACGTATCCTGCCCGATAAGGAGAACATGAAGCTCCCGTTCGACCTTGCAAGAAAGCTGACCTCTATAGATTCAGCCGCTCAGATTGCAATGTCGCACGGTATGAATTACTGCCTTTTTATGATGTGCCTTCATGTTTTTGCGGAATTCGGTCATCTTGAGCTGGACAGAATAAACGGTACGATGAATTTCATAAAAGGCGGCAGACGTATAGAGCTTGAAAACTCGGCAGTGATAAGAAGAATAATGAAATCCTGCAGCTGAAAAATTAACGATAAACGGAGGCTGTAAGCATGACATATACAATAGATATGCTTATTGACAAGATAAAGGAAGTAGGAAAGAGCTACGACCTTGATAAAATACAGGCGGCTTATGAACTGGCGGAAAAGGCACACGACGGTGTTTTCCGCTCGTCCGGAGAGCCTTATATTACGCACCCTGTAGCAGTAGCATATATACTTGTAGAACAGTTCTGCATGGATACAGATACAATATGCGCCGCTCTCCTGCATGACGTGGTAGAAGACACAGATGTGGGTCTTGATGTGATACAGAAGAAGTTCGGTGAGGATGTCGCTCATCTTGTTGACGGCGTTACCAAGATAGGTCAGGTACCCCTTAACACCCGTGAGGAACAGCAGGCAGAGAATATCCGTAAGATACTTATCGCAATGTCAAAGGATATTCGTGTTATTATCATAAAGCTCGCCGACAGACTTCATAATATGAGAACGCTTGCGAGCAGACCGCCCGAAAAGCAGCTCAAGACTTCTCTTGAAACGATGAACTTCTATGCACCTATAGCTCACAGGCTCGGTATCAGTGATGTAAAGGAAGAAATGGAAGACCTTGCTCTGCGCTATCTTGACCCCTACGGCTTCAAGGAGATAGAGTCGCTTCTTGATGTCCATAAGGATGAGCGTGATACGTTTATCGACAAGATAAAAGGTATGATAAGAGAGCGTATATCGGATATTCAGCCACCGCCGATAATCGAGGGTAGAGTAAAAAGCATATACAGTATTTACAAGAAGGTTTATGTCAAGGGAAAGGATTTTTCGGAGATATATGATATATATGCCGTGAGGATTATTCTTCAGACAGTTGTTGAGTGCTATAACGTACTCGGTATCATTCACGATATGTTCCGTCCTATCCCTTATCGCTTCAAGGACTATATAGCAATGCCCAAGCCCAACCGCTACCAGTCGCTTCATACGACAGTTATCGGCAGGGAAGGCATACCATTTGAAGTACAGATAAGAACGCAGGAAATGCACAACACCGCTCAGTACGGCGTTGCGGCACACTGGAAATATAAAGCAGGCATATCGGGAAATGTTGCGGGCGAAAAGCGTTTCGACTGGATAAGACAGCTTCTTGAACAGCAGCAGGAAGCTGACGATGTAGAGCAGATTTCAGAGGCTATCAAGGTCGATCTCGCCCCTGACGACGTATATGTTTTCACCCCGAAGGGTGATGTTATAACACTGCCTGCAGGCTCTAACGTTATAGATTTTGCCTACGCTATTCATACGCAGGTCGGCAATAAAATGACAGGCGCAAAGGTCGGCGGCAGGATGGTGCCGTTTGACCACACACTTCACACGGGCGACATCGTTGAGATACTGACCAGCGGAAGCGATAATTACGGACCTAACCGAAACTGGAGCGAAATCGCAAAAACCAACGAAGCAAAAGCAAAAATAAGAGCGTGGTTCAAGCGTGAACGCAGAGAAGAAAATATCGAGTGCGGTAAAGCGGCATTTGAAAAAGAGATACGCAGAAACAATATTACGGTCGATGATGAAATACTCTTGCAGGCGGCACACCGTCAGCGTTTATCCTCGGTTGACGATTTATATGCGGCTATAGGCTACGGCGGCGTACAGCTATCTAAAATCATTACCCGCCTGAAAGAAGAACAGGTAAAACAGCAGAGATTAAACGCTGTTCAGACACAGCCTATCGACATAGAAAAGACTATCGCCGACAACAACAAGAGAGCACAGAAGAACGGCGTTGTGCTTGACGGAATAGAAGACTGTGCGGTAAAATACGCACAGTGCTGTAATCCGCTTCCCGGCGACGATATTATGGGCTTTATCACCCGTGGCTACGGCGTATCTATCCATAAAGCAGATTGTCAGAATGTAAAGATCGGTTTGCAGGGAGAAAACAAGGACAGATGGATAAAGGCGCATTGGGCAGTGAACTCAAGCAGTGCGTTCAGAGCGACGATAGATATTATCGCAGATGACAGAACTGCGCTTATCGCCGATATTACCACTGCAATAGCAAGCAATCATCTGCCCATCCATGAGATAAATGCCCACTATCTCAAGAACGGTAATGCAAATATAATTCTCACAATCGAGGTCAGCGGTATAGATCAGCTCAAGAGCATCATACTCAGACTTCAGAAGATACCCGGAGTAATCTCTGCCGAAAGGACAGGAAAACAGTAATGGAAATTAAAACGCTCACATTAGGAGAGCTTGCAACCAATTGTTATATAGTAATCAGCGCCGCAGGAAATGCCGCAGTGATAGACCCTGCGGACGATGCACAGCGTATTCTTGATACGCTCGGAAAGGAAAACGCCGAGCTTAAAATGATACTTCTGACGCACGGACATTTTGACCATACGGGAGCTGTTGCAGACCTTAAGGAACAGACAGGCGCAAAGGTATATATACATTCAAAGGACGAATGTATGCTCGATGATACGATAAAGAACGTGGCATATCTCTGCCCCGGCTATTCCTACAAGCCCTTTACTGCCGATGTGCTTGTTTCCGACGGCGACATCATACGCCTTGATGAGATTGAATTCAGCGTTATGCATACCCCCGGACATACCGCAGGAAGCGTGGTTTACTTTGCAGATAACTGTATGTTTGCAGGCGACACAATTTTTGAAGGCTCTGCCGGCAGAACCGATTTCTATTCGGGCGACTATATCGCACAGCGAAACAGCCTCGCACGAATCGCCGCACTGCGTGAGGATTATCTCATTTATCCGGGTCACGGCAGTTCGACTACTCTTAAACAGGAAAAGAAGTTCAATCAGTTTCTCGGACAAAGCCCGGTAGATTTCTTCTGATATGATAAAATCGCTGTATTTTGATAACACGGCATATCAATATGCCTACGAGCTTGAGCGGCTGATAAGAAATTTCTCATTGCCGCACAGGCTTGAGTTTTATACCGACAAAACTCCCGACGGCACAGATTACGCATACTTCTGCGCCGATAACGGCAAACTATCTGTTACCGTATCTGATAATGATACCGTGTATAAGGAATCCTCAGACGTCTGCGAACCGTCCGATTATGAAAATGAGCTTTGCAGGCTTCTTTGCAGATGTATGGAAAAGCACGGTCACGCTCCGCTTCCGTGGGGAATACTTACGGGAGTACGCCCCGTGAAATATATCCGAAGCATTTACGAAACCCGTGACAATGCGGAAAAATATCTTCGTAACTCCTTGCTTTTAAGCGATAAGAAGATACGGCTAGCAAACGATGTAATACGCATTCAGAAACCGGTTCTGGACTCACTTGACCTCAGGAAGATAAGCCTGTATATTTCGATTCCTTTCTGTCCGTCACGTTGCAGCTATTGCTCGTTTATCTCCGCTTCCGGCGAGGGTGCATTAAAGCTGATAGACGATTATTTCGGGCTTTTACTGAAAGAGCTTGATATTTATGCCGATATTGTGAAACGTTTTTCGCTTAAAGTCGATACTGTGTATATCGGCGGAGGTACGCCGACAACCTTGTCGGCTTCTCAGCTTGACCGCCTTATTGATAAACTCGGTGAATTTGATATTGCAAATATCCGTGAATTTACCGCCGAGGCGGGAAGACCCGATACAATAACGGAAGATAAGCTGAGGACGCTTAAAAACGGCGGTGTACGGCGCATATCCATAAATCCGCAGTCGATGAACGACAGCGTACTTGAAGCGGTCGGCAGACGTCATACGGTAAAGCAGGTGTGCGAAGCGTTTGATGTTGCACGAAAGGTCGGTTTCGACTGCATTAATTCCGATATAATAGCAGGACTTCCTGCCGAAACAGAGCATAGCTTTGAAGCTTCTTTGCAACAGCTTTGCGAATTATCTCCCGAAAATATCACCGTTCATACATTGAGCCTTAAACGCTCATCAGCCTTGTTCAGACAATTCGGAAACAATATCGGCAAAGGTGCAAAATATATGACCGATACGGCATATGATATGCTTTGCGAAAAAGGCTATTTCCCGTATTATCTTTACCGTCAGAAGAATATAGCCGACAACCTTGAAAACATCGGCTATTGCAAAGACGGCTGTGAAAGCATCTATAATATCTGCATTATGGAAGACGTACAGACGATACTCGCCGCAGGCTGCGGAGCGGCAACAAAGCTATATGACGGCAAGAACGTTTCAAGAGTCATCAATTACAAATATCCTTATGAATATATTTCACGTTTTGCTCTGATGAATGAGCGTAAGCGTGATATTGAGAATTTCTTTGAAGAAAAATTAACTCTTGCATAATTTTTCTTATTGTGCTACAATATAAAAAAGCATTTCTGAAAGGAAACACGGCTATGGATTTTAAAGACGAATTTGATTTTATATCAGAAAAAGCAAAACAGCTTACCGATACGGGCATACGCAAGGCAGACGAGGTTATCGGTATTTCAAAGCTCAAGCTCAGATGCATAAAAATAGACGCACTGATAAAGGCAAAATACACCGAGCTTGGCAGAACTATGTACGGTATGGTTAAAAACGACAGCTCAGATGCCGACAGAATAGCGCAGGCTGTAATGGATATTGACCATCTTTATAAGAAAATGGCACACTGCAATGCCAGAATCGAGCTGATGAAAAAAATCGTTACCTGCCCGGTGTGCGGTACAAAAAACAGATTCAGCAACACATATTGCACTGCTTGTATGCACAAGCTGGTGTCAACAGATGAAGAACCTGAGGATTATTCGTTTAATCCCGATGAAGCTGTGAACAGATAAATTGGTTTTGTAAAGAGGTACGATGAAAAAAATCGTACTTCTTTTGTGCTATTTTTGCATAAAATGCGTTAATTTTGAAAAAACTGTTTACAAGCAGGACAATAAAGTTTATAATGTTCCTGTAAAAAACACGAGATTGACCGAAATTGCAAATCCCGATATTATTATGCTATCCTCTTAATCCATTTCCCATATACGAATACCCCTGTGTCAAATTTCACAGGGGTATTCTGTTTGCGATAATTTATAGTAATACAGCCTCTCAGTTCTGATAGTTAATTTTTTCTTCTGTTATCATAGGATAAGAGATAAGCTCATTACCGTCAAGGTTTTCTTTTCTCATATCGACAGCGGAAATTCGGTGATTATCGTAAGTTGTGTAATAATAAATGCCTTTATCCGCATTACAGCAAGAGGTATAGATAGTAATCTCGTACTCTCTGTCTTTTACCTCACAGCAGCCTCTCTGCTGGTCAACCGAGCCGAGTATATGGAAAAACTGGCTTACGCTTTCGGTTTCGCCTTTTCCGGAAACGGAGTTAGCCTTTACAAAAGCCACACGCACGAATCTTGATTGTGACGAAAGATCGCCCGGAAGTCCGATAGCACCCATTCCTCTGCTATAGGTTTTCAGCTCCAGCTTATCCGAGAAATTGTTCTGAGGCTGTTTTCTTGATAAATGCATATAATCGTTCAATCTGAACATCTGCTCGTCAAAGGGCGGATTGTTGGTAAGCACACCTATCGGATTATCATAAACCTTTATTCCGTCCGATACCGATTCAACGGTTATTGCGCTGTTCCTGTCCGCAATTATCCAGTGGAGCTGACCTGCCGGCATCTGCTCGTTAAAGGGCGTATCGGTTATATTGATTTTAGAAATCAGCTCTTTTGCTTCATTTACGTCTGCACATTTTCCGAGAATATACGGAATAAATTCATACTGTGCTACGTTGTCCTTATCGGGAGCGTTTTTAAAATAACGGGCATTGCCGACAAAGTTAAGCCCTGCCATACAAAGCCCCTTTTCGTTCATTGCATCATAGAACAACGGGTAACCTTTGGCAATATGAGCCGTACCGATCACTGCGTAGTGGCTTTCGCAAACTCCCATATTCAGAAATTGCAATCTGAAATTTCTCGGCATAATTACAATTTCCTCGCCGTATGAACATTCGTAATCAAGCGTTCTTCCAAAATAGAAATCTTCTGTCTTGTATGTTGCAGCTGTACACATATTATTACCTCCGTGTTTTTTAAGTTTCTGTTATTATTCTACTACATTTTCCCCTTTAAGTAAAGAAATATTACGATAAAAAGGGCAGTGCCGAAACACTGCCCTCAGATTATTCACTTAAAATCTCAATCGTTGAATTTAGCCATAAGCTCCTTGATAAGCTCCTGAACCTTGTCAGCGGTTTCCTCAACGGGAACTTTATACGAGAAGCTCTTATCCCTTGCGGAAATCTCACAGCAGTTGTCCTTCAGGTTTCTGGGGCTTACAACAACTCTCAGCGGTATGCCGAGAAGGTCTGCGTCAGAGAACATAACACCTGCGCTTACCTGTCTGTCGTCATAGATAACCTCAGCACCTGCGTTCTGTAAAGTGTCATACAGCTTATCTGCACAAGCCTTAACATCTGCGTCATCTGAACGTACAGCGCAGATATGAACCTGCCACGGAGCGATAGGCATAGGCCAGATAGGACCGTAATCATCGTGGTGCGCCTCGCATACCGAAGCCGCAAGTCTGCCGACACCGATACCGTAACAGCCCATGATAGGTGTCTTTTCCTCGCCGTTGCTGTCAAGGTAGGTCATACCCATAGTCTTTGTGTACTTTGTACCGAGCTGGAATATGTTTCCGACCTCGATACCTCTTGAAATAGAAATTGAGTGCTTGTGGCAATTGGGGCAGATGCCGCCGTCAAGAATCTTTGCAAAGTCGTGATATTCAACATTTGCACAATCACGGTCAATGTCAAGACCCGTGTAGTGATATTCTTCCTTATTTGCACCGCAAGAAAGGTTGTTTGTATTCTGAAGCGAAGTATCAAACAGAACGGTCATATTTTCGGGAAGACCGACAGGTCCGATATATCCTGCGTTAAGACCGCACTCTTCTGTGATTACGGCAGGGTGAATCTCACAGCCTAAGAAGTTGCGGAGCTTTGTTTCGTTTACGTCTATATCGCCTCTTGTGAATACGACAACATAGCTGTCGTCTGCGTTTCTCTGATATACGACAGCCTTGCAGCTCTTTTCCTTGGGAGTATGCAAAAAGTCACATATTTCTTCTATGGTATGGATATTCGGAGTATGAACAAGCTCCATAGGTGCGGAAACTTCATCTCTTGTGTTCTCGATAATGCTGTCTGCGGCCTCCATATTTGCATTGAAACCACATTCGTGACAGCTTGCTATTGTATCCTCGCCTACGGGTGTAAGGAGCATGAATTCGTGTGAAATACTGCCGCCCATCATACCGGAATCGGACTTGACCGAGATTACCTCGGGAACACCTGCACGTCTGAATATGTTTTCATAAGCCTTGTGGCACTTATCGTAATACTGCTCAAGATCTTCCTGTGATGTGTGGAACGAGTAAGCGTCCTTCATTGTGAACTCACGTACTCTGATAAGACCGCCTCTGGGACGTGCTTCATCACGGAACTTTGTCTGTATCTGATAAATCATGAAGGGGTACTTTGTGTAGCTCTTGCCGTATTCACGCACAAGATGCACAGCGGCTTCCTCGTGTGTCATACCGAGTACCATAGGCATTCTGTTGCGGTCTGTGAAACGTAACAGCTCACTGCCGATGCTTTCGTATCTGCCTGATTCCTGCCAGAGTGAAGCGGGCATAACGACAGGGAACTGTACTTCCTGTCCGTCTATCTTGTCCATTTCTTCTCTGATGATCTGTTCAATCTTCTTTGTGATTCTCTTTGTGGGCGTGTATGATGAGAAGATACCGTTAGCCATATATTTTATATAGCCGCCTCTCACCATAATTGCGTGGCTGTCAATCTGACAGTCCGAAGGTCTTTCTTTAAAACGGTCGCCGACCAGCTTGTCGAGTTTCATTGCATATCCTCCTGAATTTCGGGCATAAAAAAAGCCCGAAGCATTAAATTTGCTTAGGGCGAAACATTGTTCCGTGGTACCACCTAAATTCGGTATAACCGCACTTGTATCTCTGTAACGGGAGAAACCGGTAACACTCATCGTGTACAGCTCAAAGACGGGTTCGATAAAACCTTGTCGGGAGCTTGCACCAACCGCTCTTTCTCTGTGACGCAGATTTATCTACTGTTTCTTATCATAGCTTTTCTTTATAGTATTATTTTAGCACAGAGGAAAGGGATTGTCAAGGGGGAAGAGGGAACACCGCAGAGCATTTCCTCTGCGGTGTTTTACGGAGTATGTTTGTTTATCTTTAAGCTGTATTCTGAATTTATGATGCAAGTGCCTTACCGAGAGCAACGCACTGCTCGGTAGCTGTGTCATCGGGAGCTTCGTTGCAGATAACACCTTCGCCTGCCATAACTGCGCCGTCAGCAATGCACTGTTCCTCCCAGTTTCTCATCCATTCGCCGTCGCCCCAGCCGTAAGAACCGAAAAGTCCTACCTTCTTGCCTGACAGCTTTGCTTCACAAGCGTTGAACATAGGCTCGAACTCGCTGTCCTCAAGCTGTTCACTGCCCATTGAGGGACAACCGAAAGCGATAGAATCAAACTGATCTACCATATCCGCAGAGAAGTCGGCCGCTGTAAATACGCTTACCTCTGCGCCTACGCTCTTTGCGCCCTCTGCAACCGAGCCTGCCATAGCCTCAGTGTTGCCTGTTCCGCTCCAATATACTACTGCTGTTTTCATAATAAAAATCCTTTCATTCTGATATTTTTTATATTATGCAACCGTAAGCTGCACGATACTCCTGCCGTTTGCCCACATCTTTTGGTAGACAGTTCTGCACTTGTCAAACCTCGCAAAGGTGCGCATAGCTTCGCACTCGTTGCAGTATACCTTCCAACAGCCCGTGCATCTGCTGTTTTTGCCTCCGTTATCAATAAATCCGATAACATCTCCAAGCGGATAACCTAAGAACAGTCCTATCTCGTGCGGAAATAAATCGCTTTTTGCCAGCTTGCCGCCAAGTACCTCAAGGCACAAATCAATATCTGTATTCTCGTATCCGTGACATTTCATAAAACGCTCAACACCGGGACGGCTAAGATCCTTGGCAAGACGTTTCGCCCTGTATACATATATAAGCGCCGTGTTCTCACGCTTTCTCAGAACCGTTACGGTAATTCCCTTGCCTGACAATTCCTTGTTCCAACGCTCTACAGCCTTGTTAAGCTCATCCGTACTGCTGTATCTGTAATTAAAAAGATTCGCCGTCTTTAGCGATGCAAGAGTAGGGGAGCAATTGTCAATCAGATATTGTTCAAAACAGTATCCGTTCATAATGATGCACTTCTTTCCGCTAAAAGCTGTGATAAAGCAACCACACTGCTTGAGTGCACTCTTGCCACAGGAACGCTGTTGCGCTTCGCCTCCTGTGTTGCGCTCAGCATCATCTTGTGCGATACAGTATTTGTAAACAGTATCAGTAAATCGGGAGTGCCGACCTTCTTTTTAAGTGAGCTGTTTTCCTTTACAAAGACTTTAGCCTTATCGTAACCGTAAGCCTTGCATATATCCGCATAGCGTGTTTCCATGCGCTCGTTACCGCCGATTATTACTACGCTCATATCCTGTCCTTTCTGTTTAAATGCGTTAGTTAAAACTAACCATATCTGTTTAAATAAACGGCGATATGCCGTTTATTCGTTAAGTTGTCTTATGTAAACCGTGTTAGCCTAAGCTAACTGTATATAGTTTATCATACGGCTTTTGTTTTGTCAATAGGGTATCGGTAATTTTTATAGAATTTTTTTGCCTCTGTAACAAATTCAAAAGCAGGCTCGCCTTTTATCAGTTTTTTTGAATATATCCCAAATAGCACCGGTGCCAATCCTTCGATGCGGATATATTCAAGTTCGCTGTCATTCATATACGGCATCATCGGAAAAGCGGTTACTCCGAGGCCCGCCTTTGTCATAGCAAAAGCCACCTCGCAACCGTCCGCAAGCAGTACGTTGCTGTTATTCGGCATACCGAGCTTCATATACCCTTCCATTGCCGCATCGGGACACTTGGGCCTATTAATAAGTATAACACGTCTGCCGTTTATATCGTTTATATTTATGCTTTTTCTTCCGCTCAGCTCATCGTCTTTCCGGCATATCAGCATAACCGGACACTCACACAGTGCAGTAAAGCACTCTGCTTTTGCAGTTTCGTTTTCAGCCTTGATAGCGAATATGATCTGCAGCTTGTTTTCCTCAAGCAGATTATCAAGCGATTTGAACGGCATCATAGTAATCTCCGGTTCAAAATTCGGATACATCTTCCCGATAATGTTCATCACCGGTACAGCCGCATCAAGCTCGTACTGATTATGAACACCGATAGCTACTGTCCGATTTTTCTCCTTAACATTGGTGCTCAGGCGATGGATAGAATTCATCGCCGTCCTGACTATCGTTTCCGCATCGCCTATAAAGCTCAGTCCCTCTTTTGTAAGCTGAACGCTTTTATTCGTTCTCAGAAACAACCGCACTCCAAGCTCCGCCTCAAGCGATGAGATCTGATGGCTGACGGCAGGTTGGCTTATATTCACCATTTCTGCCGCTTTTGAAAAATTGAGGGTTTCCGCAACCGCAAGAAAGCATTCAAGCTGAGTAGTATTCATAACAAACTCCTTTTTTAATTAACGATAAATATTCTTTATTGATTATAACATATTTGTATTTTACATTCAAGACCGTTTGGTGTATTATTATCAAGGAGATAAACCGTTAGCATATTACCGGTAAGGAGGTTAACCGTTATGAATGAAACCGACATTCAGGCGATAATGATTGATAACAAGACCATAAATCAGCGTATCGAAAACAGCCTGAACATGATTTTTGCCGATATTGACATTACTGCGGCACAGGGCAGAGTGCTTATGTATATTGCAAATTCCCCTGAAAAAGATATATTCGCCGCTGACTTGCATAAACATCTTTGCATCTCAAAGCCTTCGGTTTCCGCACTTATTAAAAAGCTGAGAAAATCGGGATATATAAGCTGTACAGGCTGTGAAAGCGATGAACGCTACAAAAATCTTACCGCAACAAATAAGGGCAGACAGACAGCAGGGCTTATATCCCGTCATATGAGGAATATAGAGCAGGCGGCATTCCGCAGCTTTACAGATTCCGAGCTGAATGAATTCATGCGGCTTCAGAAAAAGCTGCTGAACAATATAGACAACATAAATACAGATAACTTGAAACAGAAAGGATGACAGATTAAGTGAAAGAGCTTCTTAAACAAGTAAAGCAGTACAAGAAAGATTCTATATTAGCTCCCGTCTATTCGGCACTTGAGGTTGTTATGGAGGTAATAATCCCTTTCGTAATGGCGTTGCTGATTGACGAAGGCGTAGAGAAAGGCAATATGAACAAGATACTGCTTTACGGAATAATTATGATAGTCCTCGCTATGATAAGTCTTTTTGCGGGAATGATGGCAGGCAAATATGCCGCAAGCGCATCATCGGGCTTTGCCTGTAATTTAAGAGAGGCGATGTACCGTAACATACAGCGCTTCTCATTTTCAAACATAGACAAGTTCAGTACAGCAGGACTTGTCACCCGTATGACGACCGACGTAACAAACGTTCAGAACGCATATCAGATGATAATAAGAATAGCCGTGAGAGCGCCTCTTATGCTGATAAGCAGTATGGTTATGTGCTTTGTAGTAAATGCGGATATGAGCTTTATATTCCTGGGCGCTATAGTTTTCCTTGCGGCAGTTCTTGTGATAATTATGCTCAGGGCAATGAAGATTTTCAATGTGGCTTTCACAAAATATGACGACCTCAACGCAAGCGTACAGGAAAATATCTCAGGCATCAGAGTGGTGAAATCGTACGTTCGTGAGGATTATGAGAACGAAAAGTTCAAGAAAGCCTCCGGCAATCTTTATAATATGTTCAAAAAAGCCGAAAGCACCCTTGCTTTCAATAACCCTGTGATGATGCTTGTGATCTATGCCTGTATTATGGCAATCTGCTGGTTCGGAGCTAAGTTTATCGTTGTTGACAAAACCTTGCAGATAGGCGAGCTTACATCGCTGTTCAGCTATGTAATGGGTTCACTGATGTCGCTTATGATGCTCTCGATGATATTCGTTATGATTACAATGAGCGTTGCAAGTATGCGCCGTATAACCGAAGTTCTGCGTGAACAGCCCGATCTTGCCGAGCCTTTCGCTCCCGTGGAGTTGATGTCAAACGGCAGCATAGACTTTGATAATGTGCATTTCAGATACCATAAGACAAGCGAGGAGGAGGTCCTCACCGACATAAACCTGCACATAAAGTCAGGTGAAACCATCGGAATAATCGGCGGAACTGGCTGCGGAAAGACCAGTCTTGTAAATCTTATCAGCCGTCTTTATGATGTACAGCAGGGAAGTGTAAAGGTAGGCGGCGTTGATGTAAAGGACTACGATATGAAGTTCCTGCGTGATCAGGTATCGGTAGTACTTCAGAAGAACGTCCTGTTCTCAGGCACTATACTTGATAATCTACGCTGGGGTAACGAAAACGCCACAGAGGAAGAATGTATAGAGGCTTGTAAGTGGGCTTGCGCTGATGAATTCATCGAGCGTTTCCCCGATAAGTACAATACGGTTATCGAGCGTGGCGGTACTAACGTATCCGGCGGTCAGAAACAGCGTATATGTATAGCAAGAGCACTTCTCAAAAAGCCTGCCGTGCTTATCCTTGATGATTCCACAAGCGCAGTGGATACGGCTACAGACGCAAAGATAAGAGCAGCATTCCAAAAGTGCATACCCGGTACAACCAAGATAATTATTGCACAGCGTGTATCAAGTGTTCAGGATGCGGATCGCATAGTCGTTCTTGACGACGGCAGAATAAACGGTGTCGGAACGCACGATGAACTTGTTGCAAATAATGAGATATACAGAGATATATACGAATCTCAGACAAAGGACGGCGGCGACTTTGACCGCCCCCAGAATTAAGGAAAGGAGCGTAACGTAATGGATAAAAGAAAAATGGGACCCCGTCCCGATGTTTCACCGAAGGAACAGGTAAAACTGCTCGGCAGAATTATCAAATACACATTCAGTCACTATAAATTCTCGTGCATCTGCGTTGTCGTATGTATTCTTGTGCAGGCAGTCACAACGCTTGTCGGAATGCTTTTCATACAGTCACTTATCGACGATTATATCAAGCCTATGATTGCAGCCAAAAGCACAGACTTCACACCTCTTGCGTTTGCAATGCTAAGACTTGCGATAGTTTACGTTGTCGGTCTTGCGGCATCTTATGCGTATAACAGGATAATGGTAAACGTAGGACAAGGTACGCTCAGAAACTTCCGTAATGACCTTTTCACCAATATGGAAAAGCTCCCGATAAAGTATTTCGACACACATCAGCACGGCGATATAATGTCGGTTTATACAAATGATATTGATACATTCAGACAGTTTATCTGTCAGAGTATCCCACAGGTGATAAACTGCGGCACAACAGTTATAATCTCGCTTGTTTCTATGCTTATTATGAGCATACCGATGACGATACTTGCCGTAGGTATGGCGGCTGTGATGCTTGTTGTAACAAAGAAGCTCGCCGCTAAATCAGGTAAATATTTCGGAAAGCAGCAGCACGATCTGGGCGAGGTCGATGGATTTATTGAAGAAATGCTTGACGGTCAGAAGGTGGTAAAGGTATTCTGTCACGAGCAGGAGGCAATAGACGATTTTGTAAAGATAAACGATAACCTAAGAAACAGTGCATATAAGGCAAACAAGTATGCGAATATCCTGATGCCGATAAACGCCAATATAGGCAACATCAGTTATGTTTTATGTGCGTTGCTCGGCGCAGTGCTTGCAACAAACGGCTTCGGCGGTCTTACTCTCGGTACTATTGTTTCATTCTGTACGCTCAACAAGAATTTCACAAACCCGATTTCACAGCTAAGTCAGCAGATGACATTCGTGATAATGGCTTCAGCAGGTGCAATGCGTCTGTTCGACCTTATGGATCAGAAGCCTGAACACGATGACGGTTATGTCGAGCTTGTCAATGCGGAAATTGACGAAAACGGCAATATTACGGAGGTTGATCACCGCACAGGCAAATGGGCGTGGAAGCATCCTCATAAGGCTGACGGCACGGTGTCGTATAAAAGGCAAGAGGGCGGTATTGTCTTTGACGGTGTAGACTTTGGCTACACTGACGAAAAAATGGTACTTCACGACATAAAGCTCTATGCAAAGCCCGGTCAGAAGATTGCTTTTGTAGGCTCGACCGGTGCAGGAAAAACTACCATAACCAATCTTATAAACCGTTTCTACGATATTCAGGACGGTAAGATAAGATATGACGAAATCAATATAAATAAGATAAAGAAGCCCGAACTGCGTAAGTCGCTCGGTATCGTTTTACAGGAAACCAATCTGTTCACAGGTACGGTAATGGATAATATCCGCTACGGCAAGCTGGACGCTACGGATGAAGAATGTATAGCCGCCGCAAAGCTTGCTAATGCCGACAGCTTTATAAGAAGACTTCCAGACGGTTATCAGACTATGCTTACAGGCGACGGTGCTAATTTAAGTCAGGGTCAGCGTCAGCTGTTATCTATAGCAAGAGCGGCGGTCGCAGATCCGCCTGTACTGATTCTTGATGAGGCTACCTCGTCAATAGATACCCGTACCGAAAAGCTCGTGCAGGCGGGAATGGACGCACTTATGCACGGCAGAACAACGTTCGTTATCGCTCACAGGCTTTCAACCGTGCGCAACTCCGATTGTATTATGGTGCTTGAGCAGGGCAGAATTATCGAGCGTGGCACGCACGACGAGCTTATAGAAAAGAAGGGCAAGTATTACAGCCTGTACACCGGTAACTTCTCTGAAGAAACCGCCTGAGGCGGTAAGCACCCTGTTCGCCTTTCTCGAGGCAGGCAGTTTGTTAACATCTGCACAGAATCCGCTGTTTTTATAACGGCGGATTTTCTGCATCAACATATCAAAACAGGTCAAGGCGATGTTGGTTATTGCGTTATTTTAATAGAAATTATTTGCTGCCTTTTCATTATTACCATCACACCCTATTGCCAACCGTCCTTATTTATGGTATCATAACATAAAGATTTACCCGAAAGGAGAACGCTTATGAGCGATAAATTATATACCCCTTCAAACCCGAATGCACAGCAGGGTGTACGCAATGTGCTTAAATATCTGTCCGATATAACCTATGAAAAAATCATAACCGGACAGCATACGCAGACTATGGCGCAGGAAGAGCTTCATCTTATAGAAAAGGTCACAGGAAAACAGCCTGCGCTTCTCGGTTTTGAACTGCTTTCATATTCACCGAATATCAATTATTCCGATACAGACGATGAATGTATGACAGAGGTCACGGAGAATTACGGCACTCTTAAAAGAGCGTGGGAGTGGGCAGAGAAAAAGGGGCTTATCACTATGTGCTGGCACTGGTTCTCTCCGCTTTACGGAAGATCAAAATCGTTTTTCAGCGATAATACCGACTTTGACGCAAGCAAGGCTGTGATTGACGGTACACCCGAAAATAAAGCTCTGCTTTCGGATATGGATACAATGGCAGGAATACTCAGACCCTTCTGCGAAAAGGGAGTGCCGATTCTGTGGCGGCCGTTCCACGAGGGCGACGGTGATTGGTTCTGGTGGGGTGCAAAGGGCGCAGATACGGTAAAAAAGCTGTTCCGCCTTATGCACGACAGATACACAAACATATTTCATCTTGACAATCTTATATGGGTGTGGAATTCACAGATTCCCGAATGTTATCCGGGCGATGATGTAGTGGACATAATTTCAAGGGATATGTATCCGCCTGAACACGAGCATACCTCGCAGAGTGAAATGTATTATAACTTGTGCGAGATAACGTCTGCTAAGAAAATAACGATAATCGGTGAAACAGGCACATTGCCAAGTCCCGAAGCGATAGTATCCGAAAAAGTCGGCTGGTCGTCCTATATGACCTGGTCAAAACCGTTCTGCCTTACAGAAAAATTCAATACGCACGAACAGCTTAAAAAGGTGTATAACAGCGAATATGCCGTGACTAAGGACACGCTTCCCGATTTGTATTGAGCAATGAAGGGAAGATAGGCATCAGGAGATACCGACCAACGTTTCATAAATATATTTCGATTGGTTTGAAATCGGGCATTTCAGAACATTATTTTAAATACCGCAAATCCGGTTTGCTTACAGGATGGGTTTGCGGTATCGTCATATAAAACAGGAATGTGCATATGTAAATTTAATATGGCAAAATCAGCATTTTGACATATTTTCGGTTAAAACAACGATACGAAAATGAGAAATAAGACAAAAGTTAAGCGATTTTTCTATTGACTTTGCCCTTTATATGTGGTACAATACTAAACTGTATCATAATGGATTGATATGCGTTCAGGATGAAATCCCGCAGTGTCGAAAAGCGTAGATTTTCCCTTTATTATGCGGAAAACACGAGCGTATAAATATCCGTGAATAAATTAAGGAGTGGTAAAGCCCATGGTGAATGTCAAGCAGGTAAAGCTGGGTAGAAATACCCGTATGAGTTTTTCCAAAATCAATGAAGTTCAGAAGATGCCGAACCTCATCGAAATTCAGAAGGATTCATATAAGTGGTTTTTGGACGAGGGTATAAAGGAAGTATTCAAGGATATTTCTTCTATTACCGACGCTAACGGCAAGCTGGTACTGAGTTTCGTTGATTATCGTCTCGATGAGAACCCCAAGTATTCTATAGAGGAGTGCAAAGAACGTGATACAACGTATGCGGCACCCCTTCGTGTAAAGGCACAGCTCAGAAACAACGAAACCGGAGAGGTTGTCGAGAATGAGATATTCATGGGCGACTTCCCGCTGATGACCGAAAGCGGCACATTCGTAATCAACGGTGCCGAGCGTGTTATTGTTTCACAGCTGGTTCGTTCCCCCGGCGTTTATTACGGCTTTGACTACGATAAAACGGGTAAGAAGTTATTCAAGTCAACTGTTATCCCCAACAGAGGTGCATGGCTCGAATACGAGATGGATTCAAACGACATCTTCTATGTCCGCATAGATAAAAACAGAAAGATACCGGCAACAACATTCATCCGTGCACTCGGTATCAGCAGTGACGATGACCTTATCGATCTTTTCGGTGAAGACCCCAGAATAGTTCAGACGATTCAGGAAAAGGACGCTACAAAGAATACCGAAGAAGCTTTACTTGAAGTATACAGAAAGTTAAGACCCGGTGAGCCTCCTACGGTCGATTCCGCAAATACTCATATCAACAATCTTTTCTTTGACGCAAAGAGATATGACCTTGCAAGATTCGGACGTTACAAGTACAACAAGAAGCTCGGAGTTGCTTCGAGAATCGCCGGTCATAAGGCCGCTCAGCCGATTATAGATCCTACCACGGGCGAGATTCTTGTTGACGAGAACGAATTCATTAACGCTGAAAAGGCACAGGCTGTAGAGCAGGCAGGCGTTAAGGAGTGCGTAATCTTCTCCGAGGAAAAAATAGCAAAGGTTCTCGGAAACGGAATGGTCGATATAGCAGGCTACATTCCCGAATCTATAGATGCAGAATCACTCGGTATCAATGAGAAGGTATGCTTCAGCGTACTGCGTGAGATACTCGACAAGTGCGGCGATGATGTTGAGGCGCTCACAGCCGAGCTTTCAAACAGAGTAGAAGACCTTATCCCCAAGCACATCACTCTTGACGATATATTCGCAACAGTAAGCTACTTCATCAATCTTTGCGAAGGCGTCGGTGAGGTTGACGATATAGACCACCTCGGAAACAGACGTATCCGCAGCGTAGGTGAGCTTTTACAGAACCAGTTCAGAATCGGTTTTGCAAGAATGGAAAGAGTTATCCGTGAAAGAATGGGACTTCAGTCACAGGAAGGCGACAAGGTAACTCCCAACGCTCTTATCAACATCCGTCCCGTTGTTGCGGCTATCAAGGAGTTCTTCGGTTCTTCGCCGCTTTCACAGTTCATGGATCAGAACAACCCTCTTGCAGAGCTTACCCATAAGAGAAGACTTTCAGCACTCGGCCCCGGCGGTCTTTCCCGTGACCGTGCGAGCTTCGAAGTTCGAGATGTACACTATTCCCACTACGGAAGAATGTGTCCTATCGAAACCCCCGAAGGTCCTAACATCGGTCTTATCTCTTACCTTGCTTCATTTGCAAAGATAAACAAGTACGGCTTTATTGAAGCTCCTTACCGTAAGGTTGACAAGGAAACAGGCGTTGTACTTGACGAAGTAACCTATATGACTGCCGATATGGAGGATAACTACGTTGTAGCACAGGCTAACGAGCCTCTTGACGAGCAGGGAAAATTCGCAAGAAAGCGTGTAAATGCACGTTTCCGTGAAGAAATTCTTGAAGTTGACCGTGACCGTGTAGACTACATGGACGTTTCGCCTAAGATGGTCGTTTCTGTCGCTACTGCGATGATTCCGTTCCTTGAGAACGATGACGCAAACCGTGCTCTTATGGGTGCGAACATGCAGCGTCAGGCAGTACCGCTTATGGTAACACAGAATCCTATCGTAGGTACCGGTATGGAATACAAGGCAGCCGTTGATTCGGGTGCGGTTGTAGTAGCAAAGGAAGATGGTGTTGTAACAAAGTGCAGTGCCGACGAAATCGTTGTTACTGATAATAACGGTGTTGAACACAGCTACAAGCTGATAAAGTTCAAGCGTTCAAACCAGGGCACCTGCGTAAACCAGCGTCCCGCTGTTTCAAAGGGTATGGAGATAAAGGCCGGCGATGTTCTTGCTGACGGTCCCGCTACCAGCCAGGGTGAGATTTCACTCGGTAAGAATGCTCTTATCGGCTTCATGACATGGGAAGGCTACAACTACGAGGACGCCGTTCTTATAAATGAAAAACTCGTTTATAATGATGTCTACACATCAATCCATATAGAAGAATATGAGCTCGAATGCCGTGATACAAAGCTCGGACCGGAGGAGATAACAAGAGAAATCCCCAACGTTTCTGAGGACGCTCTTAAGGATCTTGACGAGCGTGGTATCATTCGTATCGGTGCCGAGGTTCACTCGGGCGATATTATGGTCGGCAAGGTTACACCTAAGGGTGAAACAGAGCTTACCGCAGAAGAAAGACTTCTCCGTGCTATCTTCGGTGATAAGGCAAGAGAAGTAAGAGATAATTCACTTCGTGTACCTCACGGCGAAAGCGGTATCATCGTTGACGTTAAGGTGTTCACAAGACAGAACTGTGATGAACTTTCACCCGGCGTAAATATGGTGGTAAGATGCTACATCGCACAGAAGCGTAAGATTTCTGTCGGCGATAAGATGGCGGGTCGTCACGGTAACAAGGGTGTCGTTTCCCGTATCTTAAAGCAGGAGGATATGCCTTTCCTTCCCGACGGTACACCGCTTGATATTGTACTGAACCCCCTCGGCGTTCCTTCACGAATGAACATCGGTCAGGTTCTCGAGGTACACCTCGGTTATGCTTGTAAGGCACTTGACTGGCAGATAATGACCCCTGTATTTGACGGCGCTCACGAGGCCGACATCAGAGCTTGCTTTGAAAAGGCTGAGGCTGAACGTGAAAACTACAAGGATAAGGATTCCGCAAGGATAGACTTCTCTAAGATTCCTATGCGTTCTGACTGCAAGACACAGCTTACAGACGGTCGTACAGGCGAGAAGTTTGACAGCCCTGTAACAGTAGGTTATATGTACTACCTCAAGCTCCATCACCTTGTTGACGATAAGATTCACGCACGTTCAACCGGTCCTTACTCACTGGTAACACAGCAGCCTCTCGGCGGTAAGGCGCAGTTCGGCGGACAGCGTTTCGGTGAGATGGAAGTTTGGGCACTTGAGGCTTACGGTGCGGCTTATACACTTCAGGAAATCCTTACTGTAAAGTCGGACGATATAGTAGGACGTGTTAAAACTTACGAGGCAATCGTCAAGGGCGATCCTGTTCCTAAGGCAGGCGTTCCCGAGAGCTTCAAGGTTCTGTTCAAGGAGCTTCAGTCACTCGGTCTTGACATCAAGGTACTTGATGCGGATAAGAATGAGATTGATCTCAGACAGACTTATGAAGAAGACGATGAATACGGTCAGGCAGCAGGCGAGGATACATTTGAGTATGTAGCCGAGGACGGCTCTCTTGATGACGGTTTCACAACTAAGGATATAGACGAAGACAGCGAATTCTATGCCGATAAGGACGATGAAGATGATTTTGACATCGACTTCAACGAAAATGACGCTGACGACTCGTTTGATGAATAATCAGACGATGATTTAAGCATAGGCATTGACAGAAAAGCGTGTGTTATCACACATAAACTTCTATAGAAAGAATTGAGGTCTGTAAATTGGCATATAAAACATTTGATTCAATGAAGATCGGTCTTGCTTCTCCGGATCAGATCCGTGCATGGAGCTACGGCGTTGTTGAGCGTCCCGAAACAATCAACTACAGAACACAGAAGCCCGAAAGAGGCGGTCTGTACTGCGAAAAGATATTTGGTCCTACAAAGGACTGGGAGTGTTCCTGCGGTAAATACAAGAGAATCCGTTTCAAAGGTAAAATATGTGAGCGTTGCGGCGTTGAAGTAACCCGCAATAAGGTAAGACGTGAGCGTATGGGTCACATAGAGCTTGCGGCTCCCGTATCACATATCTGGTATTTCAAGGGTACACCCAGCCGTATCGGTCAGGTACTTGATATATCGCCCAAAAGGCTTGAAGAAGTTCTTTACTTCACAAAGTATATAGTTGTCGATCCCGGCGATACTGTTCTCACAAAGAAGCAGATACTCACAGAAAAAGAGTATGCTGATATGAGAGAGCGTTATGAGGATGATTTCAGAGCCGAGATGGGCGCAGAAGCTATCAAGGAGCTTCTTTGCGAAATCGACCTTGACAAGCTGTCCGAGGAGCTTAAGAAGGAGCTTGAGGATACTCAGCAGGGTCAGAAGAGAGTAAAGTTATTAAAAAGACTTGATGTTGTTGAGGCATTCAGACTCAGCGGTAACCGTCCCGAATGGATGATACTCGACTGCATACCCGTAATTCCTCCGGATCTGCGTCCTATGGTTATGCTGGACGGCGGCAGATTCGCCACTTCCGACCTTAACGATCTGTACAGACGTGTTATCAACAGAAACAACCGTCTTACAAAGATGAAGGAGCTTCACGCACCCGACATTATCATCAGAAACGAAAAGAGAATGCTCCAGGAAGCCGTTGACGCACTTATCGACAACGGCAGACACGGCAGAGCGGTTACAGGCCCTTCAAACCGTCCTCTGAAATCTCTTTCGGATATGCTCAAGGGCAAGCAGGGACGTTTCCGTCAGAACCTTCTCGGTAAGCGTGTTGACTATTCAGGACGTTCTGTTATCGTAGTTGGTCCTGATCTTAAGATGGATCAGTGCGGTCTTCCCAAAGAAATGGCTATCGAGCTGTTCAAGCCCTTTGTAATGAAGGAACTTGACAAGCGTGGTATCGCTAACAATATAAAGAGTGCAAGAAAGATGGTAGAGCAGGCTAAGGATCCTGCTGTATGGGATGCTCTTGAAGAAGTTATCAAGGATCACCCCGTACTGCTCAACCGTGCGCCTACACTGCACAGACTCGGTATTCAGGCATTTATGCCGGTACTGGTCGAGGGTCGTGCAATCAAGCTGCATCCGCTGGTTTGTACAGCGTTCAACGCTGACTTTGACGGTGACCAGATGGCAGTGCATCTTCCTCTGTCTGAGGAAGCACAGAACGAGGCAAGAACACTTATGCTTGCCGCAAAGAACCTGCTGAAGCCTTCAGACGGCCGTCCTGTTACAGTTCCTACTCAGGATATGGTACTCGGTTCTTATTATCTTACTATCGACAAGCCCGGCGAAAAGGGCGAGGGTAAAGTATTCCGTGACTTCAACGAGGCTATTATGGCTTACAATGAAGGGGATATTACAATCCACTCGGCTATCAAGGTTAGAGTTACCAAGGATGTAGGCGGTGATCATCCCGAAACAAAGATAATCGACGCTACTGTAGGACGTATTCTTTTCAACGAGCATATTCCTCAGGATCTTGGCTTTGTTGACAGAAACGACCCCGAAAAGAAGTTTGATCTTGAGATTGGCTTCAAGGTAAGAAAGAAAGAGCTTGGAAAGATCATCGATAAGTGCCTTAAGGTTCACGGAACACCTATGACAGCACAGGTTCTTGATAAAATAAAGGCAATGGGTTACAAATACTCGACAAAGGCGGCAATCACAGTAGCTGTCTGCGATGCTACAATACCGCCCGAGAAAAAGGATATTCTTGCAAATGCAGATGCACAGGTTCAGGAAATCAACGAGTATTTCAACAACGGTTTCATTTCGAATGCCGAAAGAAAATCTCAGGTGCTTTCAGTATGGAACCAGGCTACGACAGATGTTACAGTTGCACTGACAAAGGGTCTTGACGATTACAACCCCATCTATATGATGGCAGACTCAGGAGCCCGTGGTAGTACAAACCAGATAAGACAGCTTGCAGGTATGCGTGGTCTTATCGCAAATACATCGGGTGAAACGATTGAAATCCCGATCAGAGCTAACTACCGTGAAGGTCTTAACATCCTCGAATACTTCATTTCTTCAAGAGGTGCGAGAAAGGGTCTTGCCGATACAGCGTTAAGAACAGCCGACTCAGGTTACCTTACAAGACGTCTTGTTGACGTATCACAGGAAGTTATCGTAAGAACAGATGACTGCGGTACTACAGACGGTATCGACATTTACGAGATTCGTGAAGGCAAGGAGCTTATCGAGTCGCTTGAAGAACGTCTTACAGGCAGATACCTTGCCGAAGATTTCACTGATGACAACGGTGAAGTCCTCGTTTCAAAGGATAAACTGATAACGGAAGCTGATGCCAAGACGATAGTTGCATCGGGCGTAAAGACCGTTAAAATTCGTTCAGTTCTTACCTGTCACGCAGAACACGGCGTCTGCGCAAAGTGCTACGGTTCTTCACTTGCAAACGGCAAGAAGATTACAATCGGCGAAGCAGTTGGTATCATAGCCGCACAGTCTATCGGTGAGCCCGGTACACAGCTTACTATGAGAACGTTCCATACCGGTGGTATTGCATCGGCTGAAGATATTACACAGGGTCTTCCCAGAGTTGAAGAACTGTTCGAGTCACGTCGTCCCAAGAATGCCGCAATTATGGCTAAGCATTCCGGTAAGACAAGAATCGATGAGATAAAGAAAACCAGACACGTTATCATTACAACAGCTGACGGCGAGGAGCATCCTTATCCTGTACCTTTTGGCTACAAGCTGAAAATACAGGATGGTGATTTCATCGAAGCAGGTGAAACACTTACAGAAGGAAGCGTAAATCCTCACGATGTACTCGAGGTCAAGGGCGAGGAAGCAGTTCAGAACTACATTATCGCCGAGGTACAGAAGGTATATCGCTTACAGGGTGTTGACATCAACGATAAGCATATCGAAGTTATTGTTCGTCAGATGATGAGAAAGGCTCGTGTAACCAACCCCGGCAGCAGTTATCTGCTTCCCGGCTCGGTTATTGACAAGAATGAGCTTGTCAAGGTAAACAATGAGCTTGAACAGCGCAAGGAAGCCGGCGAACAGATTGAACCGGTAGAGTGCGAAGCTGTTCTTCTCGGTATCACAAAGGCTGCACTTGCAACAGACAGCTTTATGTCTGCCGCTTCATTCCAGGAAACCACAAGAGTTCTTACCGACGCTGCAATTCACGGCAAGGTAGATCCGCTGCTCGGTCTGAAGGAAAATGTTATTATTGGTAAGCTTATTCCTGCAGGCACAGGTCTTGAGGCAATGGAGAAGGAAAAAGAAGAAAGAGAAAAGGCTGCCGAAGCTGTCGCTGAATCGGATGAAAACGAATCAGACAGTGAAGAAGTTGGCGAAACTGCACAAAATTAAGTTGTAATTCAGTCCAAAGGCGACGATTGTTACAAAGTTTTTTCGGTAAAACGAAAAGGCTTGACAATCGTCGCCTTTTTGTATATAATATTTAAATGTGTGCAGAATAAATGCGTAAAAGCGTTATTCTGTGGCATAAATTTTTAATAATTTTGCAAGGAGGTGTAACATTTGCCAACCTTTAACCAGCTCGTTCGTAAGGGCAGAGCAGTTGCAGAAAAGAAGTCTAAGGCTCCCGCACTGCAGAAGAGCATGAACACTCTGAAGAAGGAAACAGTAGATATGTCTTCTCCCCAGAAGAGAGGCGTATGCACAGCTGTTCGTACTGCTACCCCTAAGAAGCCTAACTCTGCTATGAGAAAGATTGCCAGAGTAAGACTTTCCAACGGTTATGAAGTTACTGCTTATATTCCGGGTATCGGACACAAACTGCAGGAACACAGCGTTGTACTGATCCGTGGCGGCCGTGTTAAGGATCTCCCCGGTGTACGTTACCACATCGTCAGAGGCACACTTGATGCTCAGGGTGTTGACGGAAGAATGCAGGGCAGATCAAAGTACGGAGCTAAGCGTCCGAAGGCTGGTGCGAAAAAAGCGTAACTGATGACTTTTAGCCACTTTTGTGGAGTAATATATTATATTACCTCTGCAATTGGACGGCGGGAGTTAATCGCTTTCGAGTACCGATGATTTTCATTATTTATGAAGGAGGGAAGTAAAGTGCCAAGAAGAGGTAATGTTCCTAAGCGTGATGTATTACCCGATCCTATGTACGGCTCAGAGCTCGTAACAAGACTCGTAAACAATATCATGCTCGACGGCAAGAAGGGTGTTGCTCAGAAGATCGTATACGGTGCATTTGACATCGTAGCCGAGAAGTCAGGTAAGGGCGCACTTGAAGCTTTTGAAGAAGCTATGGAAAATATCATGCCTCAGTTAGAGGTAAAGGCACGCCGTGTCGGCGGTGCCACATATCAGGTTCCTATGGAAGTTCGTCCCGAAAGAAGAAGAACTTTAGGTCTGAGATGGATTACTCTGTACGCTAGACAGAGAAACGAAAAGACAATGAAGGAAAGACTTGCAAACGAGATCCTCGACGCTATGAACGGTCAGGGCGGAGCTTGCAAGAAGCGCGATGATACACACAGAATGGCTGAAGCTAACAGAGCTTTCGCACATTACAAGTGGTAATCAATAAAACGGAGGAAATATGGCTAGAGACGTAACTCTTGAAATGACCCGTAATATTGGTATCATGGCTCACATCGACGCAGGTAAGACAACTACGACCGAGCGTATCCTGTTCTACACCGGTATCAACCACAAGATCGGTGAGACCCACGACGGTTCTGCTACGATGGACTGGATGGAGCAGGAGCAGGAAAGAGGTATCACAATTACTTCTGCTGCTACTACTGCATACTGGAAGAAGCACAGAATCAATATTATCGATACTCCCGGACACGTTGACTTTACTGTTGAAGTTGAGCGTTCGCTGCGAGTTCTTGACGGATCTGTTACAGTTTTATGTGCTAAGGGCGGTGTTGAGCCCCAGTCAGAAACTGTATGGCGTCAGGCAGACAAGTATCATGTTCCGAGAATGGCATACATCAATAAGATGGACATCATGGGTGCAGACTTCTATAATGTTGTAAGCATGATGAAGGACAGACTTAAATGTAATGCTGTTCCGATACAGCTCCCTATCGGTGCCGAAGATACATTCAGAGGTATCGTAGACCTTATCGAAATGAAAGCTGACATCTACTATGATGATCTCGGTAAGGACATGCGTGTGGAAGAAATTCCGGATGACATGAAGGAGAAGGCTCAGGAATATCACGATGCACTCATCGAGGCTGTTGCTGAGCAGGACGAGGAACTTATGAACAAGTACCTCGAAGGTGAAGAAATCACCGTTGAAGAAATCAAGGCTGTACTCAGAAAGGCAACGATCGACAATGAGATCGTTCCTGTAACCTGCGGTACATCTTATAAGAATAAGGGCGTACAGAAGCTCCTCGATGCAATCGTTGACTATATGCCCTCACCTCTTGATGTTCCTTCTATCAAGGGTGTTAACCCCGAAACAGGCGAAGAAGTTGAAAGACACGCAGGCGACGATCAGCCGTTCTCTGCACTCGCTTTCAAGATTGCTACAGACCCCTTCGTTGGTAAGCTCTGCTTCTTCAGAGTTTACTCAGGTATCGTAGCAGCCGGTACAACTGTTCTTAACGCAACTAAGGGCAAGAAGGAACGTATGGGACGTATTCTTCAGATGCACGCTAACCACAGAGCAGACCTCGAAGTTTGCTACTGCGGTGATATTGCAGCTGCTGTAGGTGTTAAGAACACCACAACAGGTGATACGCTGTGTGATGAAAACAATCCCGTAATCCTTGAGTCTATGGAATTCCCCGAGCCTGTTATCTCGCTCGCTATCGAACCCAAGACCAAGGCAGGTCAGGAAAAGATGGCTATTGCTCTTGCGAAGCTCGCAGAGGAAGACCCCACTTTCAGAACCTATACAAATGAGGAAACAGGTCAGACAGTTATCGCAGGAATGGGCGAACTTCACCTTGAAATCATCGTAGACAGACTTCTCCGTGAATTTAAGGTTGAGGCTAATGTCGGCGCTCCTCAGGTTGCATATAAAGAGACAATTACAACTAATGCTGATGTTGATACTAAGTACGCACGTCAGTCAGGTGGTAAGGGTCAGTACGGTCACGTTAAGCTCCACGTTTACCCGAACGAGTCCGGTAAGGGCTATGAGTTCGTTAACGCAATTGTCGGCGGTTCTATTCCTAAGGAATATATCCCCGCAGTTGACGCAGGTATCCAGGGCGCTTTACAGTCCGGTGTTCTTGCAGGCTATCCAACAGTAGACGTTAAGGTTGAGCTTTATGACGGTTCATACCACGAGGTCGACTCATCTGAAATGGCATTCAAGATCGCAGGTTCAATGGCTATCAAGGAAGCATGCCGCAAGGCTAACCCCGTTATCCTTGAACCTATCATGAAGGTAGTTGTAACAGTTCCCGAAGAATACATGGGCGACGTTATCGGCGACTTAAGCTCACGTCGTGGTGAGATACAGGGTATGGAAGACAGAAACGGTGTTAAGCAGATCAATGCTTTCGTTCCTCTGTCAGAAATGTTCCGTTACTCAAACGATTTGCGTTCTAAGACACAGGGTCGCGGTCAGTATGTAATGGAACCCAGCCACTACATTCAGGTTCCTAAGACAATTGCAGATGGAATCATCAGCAAGAGAGCTAAGGGCTAATAAAATTTTTCTGAAAGAGCAAAAAAGACTTGTTTTTTGAGAAATAATCTGATAAAATACTAAGTGTATGGAATACACATAATTAAAGGAGGAAAATTCCAATGGCAAAGCAGAAATTTGAACGTACCAAGCCCCACGTAAACATTGGTACAATCGGTCACGTAGACCACGGTAAGACTACTTTAACAGCAGCTATCACTAAGGTTCTTTCACTCAAGGGCTATGCTCAGTTCGAAGCATACGATATGATCGACAAGGCTCCCGAGGAGAGAGAGCGTGGTATCACAATCAACACAGCTCACGTTGAGTATGAGACAGACAAGCGTCACTACGCACACGTTGACTGCCCCGGCCATGCTGACTATATCAAGAACATGATCACAGGTGCTGCTCAGATGGACGGCGCTATCCTTGTTATCGCTGCAACAGACGGTCCTATGGCTCAGACTAAGGAGCACCTTCTTCTTGCACGTCAGGTTGGCGTTCCTTACATCATCGTATTCATGAACAAGATCGACCAGGTTGACGATCCTGAGCTTATCGAGCTTGTTGAGATGGAAATCCGTGAGACTCTTAACGAGTACGATTTCCCGGGCGACGACACACCGATCATCAAGGGTTCTGCTCTTAAGGCTCTTGAGTACAACGGTGACGATGTAAACGCTCCTGAGCTTGCTTGCATCTGGGAGCTCATGGATGCTGTTGATACTTACATCCCGACTCCTGACCGTAAGGCTGATCTTCCGTTCCTTATGCCTGTTGAGGACGTATTCACAATCACAGGCCGTGGTACAGTTGCTACAGGTAGAGTTGAGCGTGGACAGCTCAAGATGTCTGACGAAGTTGAAATCGTTGGTCTTTCCGACGAGAAGAAGAAGACTGTTGTTACAGGTATCGAAATGTTCCGTAAGCTCCTCGACTATGCTGAGGCAGGCGACAACATCGGTGCTCTTCTTCGTGGTATCCAGAGAACAGACATCGAGCGTGGCCAGGTTCTTTCTAAGCCCGGTTCAATTCATCCTCACACAAAGTTCTCAGGTCAGGTTTATGTTCTGACTAAGGACGAGGGTGGCCGTCATACTCCGTTCTTCAACAACTACCGTCCTCAGTTCTATTTCAGAACAACAGACGTTACAGGTGTTATCACTCTTCCTGAGGGAACAGAGATGTGCATGCCCGGCGATAACGTTACAATGAACGTTGAGCTCATCACTCCGATCGCTATCGAAGAAGGTCTTCGTTTCGCTATCCGTGAGGGCGGACGTACAGTTGGTTCAGGCGTTGTTACCGCTATCAACGAATAATTAAATTATTCAATATAAGAGACAGGTCGAAAGGCCTGTCTTTTTTATCGCTCTATATAAGGTAGAATAAATCATATAGTACCGTTTTCGATGCCGTCACGGCCTCGGAACATATTATCCCGAGCTTGAGGATATCGTGCACTATGAAACGGAAGATAACAAGCTGAACGAGTACGGTACGGAAGAGCTAAATCAAGCGCATGTTGAGAACATGATCCAAAAATACAAGCGGCTGACGGTCGGAAGCCTTGATCCTGCCAATATTGCGAAATATCAGGCAAGGCTCAATGAGCGGGAGGGCAGAAAAGCTCAACTAAGTATTGCAAATTTAGAAAATAGTGATATAATTAAAGAGTAAATCTATGCCATTTGCAGTGATTGAGCTCAGTTTGAACGGTATAGAAATGTGCTTAAGAAAGATGCTCCAAAGACTTTTGAGGATTTTCTGCAAATTAAATATACCGATTCGGATAAATGGAATATGATAAAGGCTCTTGTCAATAGCAAGAACTATCTACAAGAACAATTAGCTTATATTTATAACGGCGAAAAATGCTTTATTCCGAAACACACCGTTTTTAGTTTAAAAGCTAGGGTTATTGCAATGGAGCTGCAAAAGATAAAATAAGATGTGTTGACAGCTTGATTAAAAAATATGGCGGTACTGCCGAAAAGTGGAAAAAGAAAGTTGCTTCAATTAAAAGCGACAAGTATTTGTTTGATGTGCATTGGTACGAATGTGACGGCATACAGTATGAAATGAAGCTCAAACACAGAAAGGAATTATGATTGTGAAGTTAAGATATAAAGGCGAATCTTTTGGCGTAGACAGTCTGACTGACGGAAAAATATATAATGCGGTCGAAGAGGATGGAATGTATCGTGTTATAGATGACAGCGGCGAAGATTATTTATATTCAATGACCAATCCCGCGCCTCTTGATGGAAGCTCAAAAGGCGGAAAATGGGAAATAATTGAACAATAATATTCAAATTGAATACCTGATAAGCACCCTGAGAAATCAAGGTGCTTTTTTCATGCCTATAATTTCAGTGTTGCCGTAAAGGTGACGCTGTTTTTATATCAAAAATACAGTTTGCCCGTATCTGAAACAACCGGGAGCGGATGTCCTTATCCGTAAAAAAGGAGAGCATATGGCTGAAGAAGTCAACAACACAGAGAATACAGAGAACGGCAACGTACAGCAGGACACAAATACAGGTGCGGCAAATACAGAGCCGGAGAAGAAGTATTCCGAGGAGGAGATGAACGGTATCTCCAAGAAAGACAGCCCCTTACCGAGGTAAAGAGCTGTTGATTATATAATATCTTATTTAACCGACTTGATCATTGATTCGCCTGTCATTTCCTTGGGCTGGGGGAGATCCATGATCTGGAGCATTGTCGGTGCAAGGTCGCAGAGCTTACCTGTTTCCTTGAGCTCGCAGTCATAGCCTACAATGCAGAGCGGAACCGGATTGGTTGAGTGCGGTGTGAACGGCTTGCCGTCGTCACCGATCATCTTGTCTGCATTGCCGTGGTCGGCAGTGATGAGGACTGCGCCGCCCATGCTGAGCGCTGCGTCGCAAACCCTGCCTACGCACTCGTCAACGGCCTCAACAGCCTTGACAGCCGCCTCAAATACGCCTGTGTGACCGACCATGTCGCAGTTAGCAAAGTTGAGGATAACAACGTCATACTTGTCGGATTTAATCTGCTCGCAGACTGCATCGCAAACCTCGTATGCACTCATCTCCGGCTTGAGATCGAAAGTCGGAACATCGGGGGAGTGGATAAGAATTCTGTCTTCACCCTTAAATGTCTTTTCCTCGCCTCCGTTGAAGAAGAATGTAACGTGAGCATATTTTTGCGTCTCAGCGATTCTGAGCTGAGTTTTTCCCTGTGAAGCAAGGTACTCGCCCATAGTCATTTTAAGCTCCTCCGGCGGGAATGCAACGCTTACATTCGGCATTGTTTCGTCGTACTGAGTCATGCAAACGTATGTGAGCGGGAAGAAACCGTTCTTTCTCTCAAAGCCGTCAAACTTCTCGTCAACGAAGGTTCTTGTGATCTGTCTTGCACGGTCGGGACGGAAGTTGAAGAATACAACGCTGTCGTTTGCCTTGATCATGCCGTTCTTATTGATAACGGTCGGAACGATGAACTCGTCCGTAACTCCGTTAGCATAGGATTCGTTCATACTGTCAACTGCGCATTCTGCCTGAATTCCTTCGCCGTAAACCATTGCGGCATAAGCCTTCTCAACTCTGTCCCAAGCAAAGTCACGGTCCATAGCGTAGTAACGACCCATAACCGTTGCAATTTCGCCGACTCCAAGTTCCTTTGTTTTAGCATAAACATCCTTGATGAAGCCGACACCCGATGTTACGGAAACATCACGTCCGTCCATTATGCAATGGATATAAACCTTATCGAGACCCTCGCGCTTTGCCATTTCAAGCAAGCCGTAAAGGTGCTCGATGTGGCTGTGAACGCCACCGTCGGAAAGAAGTCCTACAAGGTGGAGGGCAGTGCCGTTTTTCTTGCAGTTCTCGCAAGCCTTGAGCAGAGCCTCATTCTTGAAGAAATCGCCGTCCTGAATGGACTTTGAAATCTTAACAAGCATCTGATAAACAACACGGCCTGCGCCGATGTTTGTATGACCGACCTCGCTGTTTCCCATCTGACCGTCCGGGAGACCTACATCAAGTCCCGAAGCGCCGATAGTAGTGAACGGATTTTCTTTAAAAAGTCTTGTAAGATTGGGAGTATTTGCAGCTTCAATTGCATTTCCCTTTGCACCGGGGTTGATTCCGAAGCCGTCCATGATACATAATACAACCGGTCTTTTCATAATAAATCACCACTTTCAAAATCAGAGGACTGCCGCATTTTATGAAGACCAAAGAGCTCGAGTCTCTTTGGTCTGCGAATAATGCGTCAGCCCCGCGAAAATTATATCCGATATAAATTATTTACTTGCTGCCTTAACAATAGCCGCAAAGTCGGGAGCCTTGAGAGATGCGCCGCCGATAAGACCGCCGTCAACATCTTCCTTGCCGAGAAGCTCATCTGCATTCTTGGCGTTCATTGATCCGCCGTACTGAACAACAAACTTGTCGGCAGCTTCCTTATCATAAAGCTCGGCGATAAGCTCACGGATAGCCTTGCAGACCTCCTCAGCCTGATCGGCTGTTGCAGTCTTGCCTGTTCCGATAGCCCAAACCGGCTCATATGCGATGATGATTCTGTCAAGCTCTTCCTTGCTTACGCCCGCAAGAGCAATCTTAACCTGAGAGGAAACGACCTCCATTGTGATGTTCTGCTCACGCTGCTCAAGATATTCACCTACGCAGAGGATAACAGTCATGCCGTTGTCAAGAGCGGCTCTCGTGCGGTCATGAACTGTAACGTCTGTATCGCCGAAGTATGTTCTTCTCTCGCTGTGGCCTGTGATAACGATATCAACGCCGCAAGCCTTGAGCATTTCTGCGGAAACCTCACCTGTGAATGCGCCGCTCTTTGCCCAGTGACAGTTCTCTGCACCGATTTTGATGTTTGAACCCTTAGCTGCTTCAAGAGCTGCAAAAAGGTCAACATAGGGAACGCAGCAAACTACGTCACAATCTGCGTCTGCAACGAGAGGCTTGATCTCATTGATGAGAGCTGTAGTCTCCGCAGGGGTTTTATTCATTTTCCAGTTACCTGCGATAACTGCTTTACGAAGTGATTTGTTCATTTTAACTACCTCCGATTATTTGTCGTTAAGAGCTACGATGCCCGGAAGCTCCTTGCCCTCAAGGAATTCAAGAGAAGCACCGCCGCCTGTTGAGATGTGAGACATCTTGTCGGCAAAACCGAGCTTCTGAACAGCAGCAGCCGAGTCGCCGCCGCCGATGATTGAGATAGCGCCGGAATCTGCAACGGCAGTTGCAACAGCGATTGTACCTGCTGCGAAGTTATCCCACTCTGAAACACCCATAGGTCCGTTCCAGATTACCGTTCCGCTGCCCTTGATAGCGTCAGCGAAAAGAGCCTGTGTCTTAGGACCGATGTCAAGACCCATCCAGCCGTCGGGAATGATATCACTGTCGATAATCATAGCCTCTGTGTCGGGCTTGTACTCTTTACCTACCTTATTGTCAACCGGAATAAGGAACTTAACTCCCTTTTCCTTAGCTGTATTCATCATGTTCAAAGCATCTTCGATTCTGTCTTCCTCAAGAAGAGAATTACCGATGTTGTAGCCGAGAGCCTTCATGAATGTGTAAGCCATACCGCCGCCGACGATGATTGTATCACACTTGTCGAGGAGATTTGTAATAACGCCGATCTTGTCAGATACCTTGGCACCGCCGAGAATAGCAACAAGCGGACGCTTCGGGTTAGCAAGGGCACCGCCGATGAATTCGATTTCCTTCTGAATGAGGAATCCGCAGACTGCGGGAAGATAGTCGGCAACACCTGTTGTTGAGCTGTGGGCTCTGTGAGCAGAACCGAAGGCATCGTTTACAAAGATATCTGCAAGAGAAGCAAGCTTCTTTGAGAATTCGGGATCGTTCTTTGTCTCCTCCTTGTGGAAACGAACGTTTTCGAGAAGCATTACGTCGCCGTCCTGAAGCGAAGCGGCGAGTGACTGTGCACTTTCGCCTACAACGTCCTTAGCCATCTTAACTTCCTTGCCGAGGAGCTCGGAAAGGCGAGCGGCAACGGGAGCAAGAGAAAACTCAGGCTTGAATTCACCCTTGGGTCTGCCGAGATGTGAGCAAAGGATAACCTTTGCATTATGGTCGATAAGATATTTGATTGTCGGGAGCGAAGCAACAATACGCTTGTCGCTTGTAATAACGCCGTCCTTGAGAGGAACGTTGAAGTCGCAGCGTACAAGAACCTTCTTGCCGTTTACGTCAATATCCTCAACAGTCTTTTTGTTAAGAGCTTCCATTATTGATCTTCCTTTCAGAAATAGTTTCAGACAATTCGCAAGCCATATTTGTGCGGCATTGCCTGTTTATTTTCAATCCGATTTATTTTACAACATTACGGGAAATTTTTCAAGTACCAATAGCCAAAAATTTAACAATATATCAGTATATACATAAAATTAGCATATTTTTTTCGTTTATTCACCATTTTGTTCAAAGAAGGAATAAAACAATTTAAAATAATACAAACAAAACATAGTTGACAAAGAATTAACATAAAGGTATAATATTTCAGTAAAATATTTAAGGCAATACCGCAGTTGAAATTATGTGACATTGCCTAAAATCTATCGGAGGTTTTATTATGGGTAGAGTATATAACTTTTCAGCAGGTCCGTCCATGCTTCCCGAGTCGGTTCTGAACAAGGCAGCCGCAGAGATGCTGGACTATGAGGGCACAGGCACATCCGTTATGGAGATGTCGCACCGTTCAAAGGCTTTCCAGGGAATCATTGATTCCGCAGAGGCTCTTGTCCGTGAGATCTACAAGGTTCCGGATAACTACAAGGTTCTTTTCCTTCAGGGCGGCGCTTCCACTCAGTTCGCAGCCATTCCGCTCAACTTTATGAACAGCACAGGCAAGGCTGACTACATCATCACAGGCCGTTGGGCAAATCAGGCTTTCAAAGAGGCTAAGAAGTACGGCGATGTTGTTGCCGCAGCTTCATCGGAGGATAAGACTTACACTTATATCCCCAAGACAACCCGTGAGAGCTTCCGTGACGATATTGACTATGTTTACTATTGTATGAACAATACGATTTACGGTACAACATTCAAGTATATCCCGGACACAGGCGATATTCCTCTTATTGCAGACGTTTCATCCTGCTTCTTCTCGGAGCCGCTTGATATTTCTAAGTTTGCGATGGTTTACGGCGGCGCTCAGAAGAACGTTGCTCCGGCAGGTCTTGTAATCGCTATCATCCGCGAGGATATGCTCGGTCATGCCCGTGATTACACACCGACAATGCTTGACTATAAGATTCACGCAGATAACGGTTCAATGTACAACACTCCGCCGTGCTACACAATTTATATGTGCAAGCTTGTTCTTGAGTGGATCAAGAGTATCGGCGGTCTTGACGCTATGAAGGCAAGAAACGAAGCTAAAGCTAAGATTCTTTACGATTACCTTGATTCAAGCAAGCTCTTCAAGGGCACTGTTGTTAAGGAGGACCGTTCTCTTATGAATGTTCCGTTCGTTATCGGCGACAAGGACATGGAAGCAAAGTTCATTGCTGAGGCAACAGAGGCAGGCTTCATCAACCTCAAGGGCCATAAGACCGTTGGCGGTATGAGAGCTTCTATCTACAACGCAATGCCGATTGAGGGCGTTGAAAAGCTCGTTGAGTTCATGAAGAAGTTCGAGGAAGCTAATTCATAAATAAAAACACACAGGCTGTTATCTTAAAGTCAGATGGCACAAAGCAGGCTTCCCCTTGAGGGGAAGCTGTCGCATAAGCGACTGATGAGGTGGAAAAGCCAAGTTTTGATTTCATTAAATTGCTGTGATTAAAACTTGCCACCTCATCCGAGCGGCGCAATCCGCCGCCCACCTTCCCCTCAAGGGGAAGGCTTGTGTTGCCTTTACCTTTAACGGAACAGCCTTATTTTATAAAAGGAGATAATTTTATGTATAATATTCTTACTCTCAACAAAATTGCCGCCTGCGGCACCGACCGTTTCGACGGAAAGTACTCTTGCTCGGACAGCTGTGAGAATCCGACAGCCGTTATGGTTCGTTCGGCTTCGATGCACGAGACGACATTCGCTCCGGAAACGCTCGCAATCGCCCGTGCCGGTGCAGGTACAAACAATATCCCGGTTGATAAGTGCGCAGAGCAGGGCATAGTTGTTTTCAACACACCCGGTGCAAATGCAAACGCCGTTAAGGAGCTTGTAATTTGCGGACTTCTTCTCGCTTCGAGAAAGGTTACGGCTGCTTATGACTGGTGCAAGGGTCTCAAGGGCGAGGGCGACAATGTCGGCAAGCTTGTTGAAAAAGGCAAGTCGCAGTTTGCAGGTCCGGAGATCATGGGCAAGACGCTCGGTGTTATCGGTCTCGGCGCAATAGGCTTCAAGGTTGCTCAGGCTGCAGAAGCTCTCGGCATGAAAATCGTCGGCTACGACCCGTTCCTTTCAGAGGGTGTTAAGGCAGCTCTTTCGGCAGATACAGAGATCGTTGAGGACATCAACGACATCTTCAAAAAGAGTGATTACATCACAATTCACGTTCCGCTCAATGACGCAACAAAAGATACAGTCAATAAGGACACGCTTGCACTTTGCAAGGACGGAGTAAGAATTCTCAACTTTGCCCGCGGAGGACTTGTAAACAGCGCAGACATGATTGCCGCACTTGAAAGCGGTAAGGCTGCCGCTTATGTTACGGACTTCCCGTCGGATGAGGTTATCGGCGTTGACGGCGTTATCGCTATTCCGCACCTCGGTGCATCAACTCCCGAGAGCGAGGACAACTGTGCGGTTATGGCTGCCGATGAGCTTATCGCTTACATCGAAAAAGGCGAGATCGTAAACTCGGTAAATATGCCGAGAATGCCGCTTGACAAGGTTGACGGTGCAAGAACCTGCGTTATTCACAAGGCTGACGCCGCAGACGCTGTTAAGGCTGTACTCGGTGCAGACGCAAAGAGCGCAGTAAGAGGAGCATACGGTTACTCGATTGTTGACTCCGAGGCAGACGCTGCCGCCCTCAAAGCAATCGACGGCGTTATCAGAGTAAGAGTGATTAAATAAAATTTTATAAAAAATGCTGTCGCAGAGTTTTCTGCGGCAGTTTTTATTGCTTTTTACCGTTTGATATGATATCATAAACCCATATCAATTAAGGGGTGTATAAAATGGACGAATTTAACAGTCTTTCACTCGACACCTTGTGTGCGGCGCTGTGCAAGGTTATGGGTGTCGAACCGCCGAAAGAGGCGGCAGAGGCGGCTCAGGTCATCGTTGACTATGCCGGAAAAAAATTCAACGGAGAAAAAGCCGACAGGCTCTTTATGTATAATCCCGATGCGGTAGCGCAATGGGTGCAGGAAAAATATCCCGAATTTATGGACGATACGCTTGACCGCACGGAGCTTCATGTGCCGTTTGCAACGGTTATGCCGTCGGTCACTCCCGTGTGTTTTGCGACGATGTACACAGGTGCACAGCCCGAGGTTCACGGTATCACGGTATATAAAAAGCCCGTTCTGACAATAGACACGATTTTTGACGCATTTATCCGTGCAGGAAAAAAGGCGGCAATTATTGCGGATACGACCTGCTCAATCGGCAAGATATTCCTTGAGCGCGACATGGATTATTTTATCTATGAAACCGTTCCTGAAATCAACGCAAAGGCTTGTGAACTTATTCTTGAGGATAAATATGATTTGATAGTTGTTTATAACGAGAACTTTGATGCAATAATGCATCACAAGGGTCCCGAAGATCCGAATACGCTCGCTCAGCTTACCGAAAATTCGCAGGTGTTTTCAATCTTTTGCGAGTTGATTCGCAATAATTGGAAAAATCACAACACTCTCTTGGGCTTTGCGATGGATCACGGATGCCATGAGATTGATGCAGGCTGCGGTTCTCACGGACTTTATATGCCTGAGGATATCAACATTCTTCACCATTACATTTGTTTGCCGAAAAAAGCCGAATAAAAAAACAACTGCTGCATTTAGTTGTTACGCTAAGTGCAGCAGTATTTTATTTTTACATTATTTATACATTCCGCCGACGACTTTCACTGCAAGCTTGTGCGGTAAAAGTCTCGAAAGAAATACGAGCGTTTTATACTGCAATCCTGCGGTGTAAAGGGGAGCGACGTGTTTCTTTTCGGCGAGCTTGACAACAAGTCTTGCGACAGAATCCGGTGTCATACCGTTTTTTTCGTCTTTTTCCATTGCCGAAACAGCCGAACCGATAACTCCTGAGTACACGTCGTCACCCGCATTCGACTTTATCCTTGCGGCGGTGAATCCGGTTGAAATGTCGCCGGGCATAACTGAGGTTACCTCTATTCCGAAGGACTTGACCTCATTGGTTAGGGCATCGACGAAGGAATTTATGGCTGCCTTTGATGCCGAATAATAAGCCTGAAACGGAATTGAATAAACGGCGGCTACGGAGCTTATGCAAATGATTCTGCCACGCTTTTGCTTCCTCATTTGAGGCAAAACAGCCTTGACTGTATTTATCGTGCCGAAAAGGTTGACCTCAAACTGACGCTTCATCTCTTCTTCCTCAATGAATTCAATTGCTCCCGAAACTCCCATTCCGGCCGAGGTTACAAGCAGGTCAATCCTACCGCTTTCGGCAATGACTTTATCAATTGCAGCTTTTATAGTCAAAGAGTCGGAAACATCGGCAAAGATGAATTTGTTTTTCTCATTTTCGGCAGGGTGTCGGCTGAGATTGTAGACCGTATAACCCTTTTCCTGCAGCATACGAGCTGTTGCAAGACCGATTCCGGAACCTGCACCGGTGATAACTGCAATTTTATTTGTGCTCATTTTACATTACCTCTATAAATATTTGTAAAAATTCTATCACAATATAAAAGTTCTTGTCAATAGTACTGGTAAAATGAATAATAATATGCTATAATCGCGTTATAAAAGAACAAAGGAGTCTTCTTTGTGAAATCAAATAAAAAGCTTATCAGAGAAATAATCTCCGATGTTAAGCATGATATGTCCGATGAGGAAATACTTAACATGCTTGCGAACAGCCGCGTTTCCGCAAATCCTCAAAAGGAAAAATATACAGTCGGTCAGCGTGCCGCCGACAGAATTGCCAAATTTGCAGGCAGTTGGGCCTTCATATTTTCGTTTACGGCAGTGCTGATACTTTGGATGGTGGGCAATGTTCTGCTTGCCAAACGTGCATTTGACCCGTATCCGTTTATCTTGCTTAATCTTGTTCTTTCCTGCGTTGCGGCAATTCAGGCTCCGCTCATTATGATGAGTCAGAACCGTCAGGAGGAGAAGGATCGTCGCCGCGCAGAGAACGATTATAAGGTCAATCTCAAAACGGAGATAATGATTGAAGATCTTCACGATAAAATGAACAAAATAATCGCAAAGCAGGTTATACTCGAAAAGCTTATTCGTGATGAGAAGAATAACAGCGATAAGGAAGAATAAGAATGCAGACTGTTGATGAGGCTCTGGCAAAGCTTCAGAAATCAAAATTCCGTTCGGGATTTCATCTTGACGAGAAGAATGTCAGGTATATCGACGAAAAAGGGTTTGATGTGATTTGTTTGCATGCCGCCGATTTTGTTGCGAAAAGGCTCGCGCCTGCCGAAATTCCCAATGACGGAAAGCAGACGCCGATGAGGGGACACCCCGTCTTTGTCGCACAGCATGCTTGTGCGTGTTGCTGTCGAGGATGTCTTAACAAATGGTACAGAGTACCGCAGGGTCGAGCACTCACAGAGTCCGAACAACGGAGAATAGTCAATCTTCTTATGTCGTGGATAGAAAAAGAATACAGGAGCAAAAGAAATGGTTAGGGAGCTTATACATGACCCGATACGGCTCGCCGCAAAATCTGCGGAAGCCACCGCCGAGGATACAGGCATTGCGTCGGATCTGCTTGATACGCTGAGAGCACACAGCGAAACCTGCGTCGGAATGGCAGCAAACATGATAGGCGAGCGGAAAAGGATAATTTGCTTTACCGACGGAAAAGAATATGTGACGATGTTCAATCCCGAAATCGTAAAGAAAACCGAGCCTTTTGAAACGGAGGAAGGCTGTCTTTCTCTGATCGGCGGACCGAGAAAATGCAAAAGGTACAAGAAAATCAAAATAAAATATCAAACAGAAAAATTTGAAATAAGACTGAAAACCTATACCGGATTCACAGCGCAGATAATTCAGCACGAAATAGATCATTGTAACGGTGTGTTGATATAACAGGAATAGAATTACCCTGTTTTTGATAGTATTGTTTATAAAAAAATAATATATATATTCTGAAAGGAGCAAACACAATGGGACTTATTAAGGCAGGAGCAGGTGCACTCGGAGGAACACTTGCAGATCAGTGGAAAGAATTTTTCTACTGCGACGCACTTCCGAACGAAGTGCTTATGAGAAAGGGCGAGAAGCGCACAAGCGGTCGTTCTTCCAACACAAAGGGCAATGACAACATCATTTCCAACGGTTCGGGAATAGCCGTTGCCGACGGTCAGTGTATGATTATCGTTGAGCAGGGAAAGATTGTCGATGTCTGCGCCGAGCCGGGCGAGTACACCTATGATACCTCGACCGAGCCGAGCATTTTCTCGGGCAAGTTCGGCGACAGCGTTAAAGAAACATTTAAGACGATCGGCAAGCGCTTCACCTACGGCGGTGACACGGGCAAGGATCAGCGTGTTTACTATTTCAACACAAAGGAAATCATCGGCAACAAGTTCGGCACGGCAAACCCCATCATGTTCGAGGTTGTTAACAACAGAATCGGCATGAGCAGAACCGTTCAGGTTCGCTGTAACGGCGTTTATACTTACATAATCTCCGACCCGCTCAAGTTTTATACAAGACTTTGCGGTAATGTTGAAAGCGAATTTACAAGAGATGCGATTGATGATCAGCTCAAGGTTGAATTCATAGATGCGCTTCAGCCTGCATTCGGCGCACTTGCCGAGCAGGAACTGAGACCGGCACAGATTCCGTCAAAAGCGAGCGAGCTCAAAACTGCAATGAACAATGCCCTCAAGGATGAGTGGGTAGAGAACAGAGGTATTTCTGTTGAGAAGATTGCACTTAACCCGATCACGCTCACAGATGAGGACATGAAGAAGATAAACGAGATGGAGGATGCGGCAAGCATCGGTTCCAATCCGTTCATGATGGCAGGCAGAATGACGAACGCAACGGCAGACGCAATGCAGACAGCCGCAGGCAACTCGGCAGGCGCAATGACAGGCTTCATGGGAATGGGCATGGTCGGAATGGGCGGACAAGGCGGATTCGGTGCTGCTCAGAACCTTTACAATATGGGCGCACAGCAGCAGGCAGCATCTGCACCCACAGCATCTGCGGCAGACTCATGGAAATGCTCGTGCGGAGCAACGGTAACGGGCAAATTCTGCCCCGAATGCGGCGCAAAGAAGCCCGAGCCGGTACAGGCAGACGCTTGGAAATGCTCATGCGGAGCGAACGTAACAGGCAAATTCTGCCCGGAATGCGGTTCACCGAAGCCGGCGGCAGATAACGGCTGGACATGTGCGTGCGGCGCAGTAAACAAGGGTAAGTTCTGTCAGAACTGTGGCGCAAAGAAGCCTGAGGGAGCACCGCTTTATCGCTGCGACAAGTGCGGCTGGGAGCCTGAGGATCCTCATAATCCTCCGAAGTTCTGCCCTGAGTGCGGCGACCCGTTTGACGATAACGACAAGCAGTGATAAGCATCATAAAGGAGGAATGAGCTTTGAGCGTATTGCAGGAATATAAATGTCCTTGTTGCGGCGGAGCAATTGAATTTGACAGTCAAAGTCAGAAGATGAAGTGTCCGTATTGCGACACGGAATTTGACGTTGAAACACTCAAAAACTACGACGAAAGCCTGAAAAAAGACTCTGAGGACAGTATGCAGTGGGAAACCTCGGCCGGCGGCGAATGGCAGAGCGGCGAGACGGACGGATTGAAAACCTATGTCTGCAAGTCTTGCGGCGGAGAAATCGTCGGCGACGAGACCACGGCTGCAACCTCATGCCCGTTCTGCGGCAATCCCATTGTTATGATGGGTCAGTTTTCCGGAGCATTGAAGCCCGATATCATTATCCCGTTTAAGCTGGATAAAAAAGACGCAAAAGACGGCTTGCAAAAGCATTTGACCGGCAAGCGCCTTTTGCCAAAGGTATTCAAAAGTCAAAATCATCTGGATGAAATTAAGGGAATTTATGTTCCTTTCTGGCTGTTTGACGCAGATGCCGATGCAAGCGTGCGTTACCGGGCAACAAGTGTAAGGACATGGAGCGACAGTAAGTACGATTATACCGAAACGAGCTATTACAATGTTTTCAGAGCAGGCACGGTCGGATTTGAAAATGTTCCGGTCGACGGTTCATCAAAGATGCCGGATGACCTTATGGAATCGGTTGAACCGTTCAATATCGGCGATGCCGTCGATTTCCGGACAGCGTATCTTGCCGGATATCTTGCCGACAAATACGATGTTACGGCGGACGAAAGTGTTGACAGAGCCAACGAGCGAATCAAGCGCTCAACCGAAGAAACATTTGCCTCTACGGTAAAGGGATACACTTCCGTTGAGGCGGAATCTTCGACCGTAAATCTACATAACGGAAAAGCCAAATATGCCCTGTATCCTGTGTGGATCCTCAACACGACGTGGAAAAACGAGAAATACACCTTTGCCATGAACGGACAGACAGGTAAATTCGTCGGAAATCTTCCGATTGATACAGCTGCGGCGCTCAAGTGGTTCGCAGGTCTGGCAGTCGGCGCAAGCATTGTAACATACGGAATAACAATACTTTTAAACCTTTTGGGAATTATATGAGGAGGATTGAGTCATGAATAAAAAAATAGTTTCAATTCTTTTCGCTTTTGTTCTCTGTTTCTGTATGGTTTTACCGGCATTTGCGGTTACTGATTCTACGGAAATCAACGGATTTGCCGATGAATACAGCCGGGTGATTGACTATGCAGGTGTAATTCCGCAGCAAGAGGAAGATAAGCTTGTTGAACAGTTTGACGAAATTGCAAACAGGCAAAAGGTGGATATCGTAATTTGCTTTGCAAACAGCCTTGACGGAAAGAGAACCTCGGATTATGCCGAAGCTCTTTACGAGAAACATAATTACGGCTACGGCGAAAACAAGGACGGTATAATGCTTCTTGTCAGCTTCGAGAACCGTGACTGGTATATCGCAACGAGAGGATATGCTATTCAGGCGTTCACCGATGCAGGAATTCAATACATAGGTAATCAGATCAAGGGCAACCTCGGTGAGGAAAATTACTATGCTGCGGCGGAATACTTCGGACGTCTTTGCGACGAGTTCATAACCGATGCCAAGAACGGCAATGTATATGACGAACCAATGGGTGCTGTAGATGACGAAGATGACGGCTCTGTTTTGCCCCCGCCGATATGGATTCTCATTTCAATAGCTGTAGGCGTTGTTATTGCATTTATCGTTGTCGGCAGCATGAAGAGGAAGCTTCATACGGTAAATATGCAGGCGGCGGCAAATAACTATCTCAAAAACGGCAGCCTCAATATAACCGAGAGCAACGATATATTCCTTTACAGCAATGTGACAAAAACCGCTAAACCGCAGGATAACGACAGCAACGGCGGTTCAGGCAGCAGTACGCATGAATCGTCGTCGGGTAATACCTACGGCGGTGGCGGCGGAAAGTTCTGATACTGAGCATAAGCCTTAGGTATATAAAAATATGCATGGACCCACGCAGTTTTACTACTGTGTGGGTCTGCTTGCATTGTTAGATAAAAGTACCAAAAATCAATATAAACAATTGGCATAATTATTTGTTGAAAAAACAATCTATATATGGTATGCTGATAGAAAAGGAGGAAAAGAAAATGGAAGACAATATCGGAAAAGAAAAAGTAATCCGTTTTATCAGTTCAAAGGATAATACAACATTAGGCGATTTAAAAGAAAGCTATTGCTTCGGTCACAGAAAAAACAAATTATATGTTGTTTCGTGTGTTGTAACCGTTTTAATTTCTTTTATAATGCTTGCAATGAATTTTATATATTATTCATTCAGGAGTATTGTTTTCGCTGTTTTTATAATGATTTTTACAATTTTTTATGACGATTTAATAGCTTATATAGCATACCGAAAAATAAAAAAGCACAACAAAATTATTTCAATTTCCTTTGAGGATGAACATATTGTTGTGGACAGCGGTATGGTTCGTTCGGAGCTAAAATATCCTATGGTGAGCTGTATTGCGAGGTCAGAAAACGGAGTATTTGTTGTTTTAAAGAAGAAAATAACTTGTTACTTAAAGAATTGTGAATTTGACAATGCGATATCTGTCAATGATTTTTTAGAGTTTTTAAAGAGTAAAACAGGATTGAATGTTGAAGAGAAAAACGGTGGGTATAATAATTCTGTTGCAATGAAAATTGTTGCTTCAGTATTGACGGTAGCAATTATCTCAGCTCAAGCGGTCTTTTATTCAACCCCGTCATTCATAAGCTATGGCGGCTGTACAGTTGAACTTTGTAAAGGCTATATACAAACAAACGATGACATTGATCAATACACTGCCTATTCATCTTATGACAATATGGTCGTGAATATTTATAATTATAAATCCGAAGAATTCTCCGATGTATATGAGTGCTGCAAATTGAGTTCTCCGTATCAGATTGTTGAGGAATTTGCTCAGAATATACAGGAAACATATGACGGAGAAAGGCTTGAAAGAAACGGAGAATGGCTATCGTCTTTGCAAAATGGAGCCAAGGTATTTAAAATGAAATATTATGTTGACGATCAAACGGAATATGGCGTATTTTTCATTAAAATGAACGGAGAAAAATTTTACTTTGTCGAGTTTTTGAGTGAAAAAGATTTTACAAATAAACAAAATCAAAGAATTGATAAGTATATTTCAACAATACAGACCAATTGATTTTCAGGAGAATAGTTATGCGAATGTACGATATTATTCATAAAAAGCGCAACGGCGGTGAGCTGAGCGGCGATGAAATACGCTTCTTCGTCGAGGGCTACACGAACGGAAGCATTCCCGATTATCAGGTGGCGGCTTTTTGCATGGCTGTTTATTTTCAAGGCATGACGGAAAAAGAAACGTCTGAATTAACGCTCGCAATGGCGGAATCGGGCGATCAAATCGACCTCAGCGGTATTGACGGCTTCACTGTCGATAAGCACAGCACGGGCGGCGTGGGGGATAAAACCTCATTGATTGTTGCCCCGATAATTGCCTCGTGCGGCGGCAAGGTTGCCAAGATGAGCGGCAGGGGACTCGGACACACGGGAGGAACGGTCGATAAGCTCGAAGCAATTCCGAACTTCAGAACAGAATTAACCCCCGACGAGTTTATAAAGCAGGTCAACAATATAGGACTTTGCATCGTAGGCCAGACGGGCGAGCTTGCCCCGGCGGACAAGAAGCTGTACGCTTTGCGTGACGTTACGGCGACCGTTGAGAGCATACCCCTGATTGCCTCAAGCATAATGAGTAAAAAGCTTGCCGCAGGCTCAAAGGGAATCGTTCTCGACGTCAAAACTGGCAGCGGTGCATTTATGAAAACCGTCGAGGAGTCCGAAAACCTGGCAAAGGAAATGGTCTCTATAGGCAAATCGGCAGGCAGAAGCGTAACAGCAGTGATTACGAATATGGATATCCCGCTCGGTAATTCCGTCGGTAATTCGCTTGAGGTCATCGAAGCGATAAAAACGCTCAAAGGTGAGGGAGAAAGCGACTTGACGGATATCTGTCTCACACTTGCGGCGCAGATGCTTTGCATGGTGACGGGTGAGGACGAAAAGGCTTGCTATGCAATGGCAAAGGACGCAATAGATGACGGCTCGGCGCTCAATAAGCTTTGCGAAATGATTTCCGCTCAGGGCGGAAATGCAGGTGTTGTTGACGATTTTTCACTTTTTAAACAACCGAAGCATACTGTTGAAATATCTTCCGAGCGAGAGGGTTATATTGAGCACACAGATGCAGAAAAAATCGGGCTTGCGTCTGTAATCCTCGGTGCAGGACGTGAGAAAAAAGGCGACCCGATCGACTCGAGTGCAGGAATAGTCCTCAAAAAGAAAACAGGGGATCGTGTTGAAAAGGGAGATACGCTGGCGATATTTTACACCGACGATGAAAGTAAAATCAAAGAAGCGAAGCGAGAATTTTTTGAGGCTTTCACCTTCGGCAATAAAAAGCCGCCTGCACAAAAGCTTATATATAGAATAATTAAATGAATAAATAAAAGCTGACCGTTTATGCTAATTCCGGAGGGGATTGTATGATAACGATCAGCTTTTATGATACCAAGCCGTATGACAGGGAGTATTTTAATTTAATAAACGAGCAGTACGGCTTCACGATAAACTATTTTGAGACGAAGCTCAGCGCACGCACGGCAAAGCTTGCCGAGGGCTCTGATGCCGTCTGCGCTTTTGTCAATGACGATGTTTCCGCGCCTGCAATTGACGCTCTTGATAAGATCGGAGTTCGGTTAATTGCAATGCGCTGTGCCGGTTACAACAATGTTGATATTCTTTATGCCGACGGAAAAATTCCTGTTGTCAGGGTTCCTTCTTATTCACCCCATGCGGTTGCCGAGCATGCCATGGCTTTGCTTTTGACATTAAACAGACGAATCCACAAAGCATTTCTCAGAACAAGGGATTTTAATTTCAGCCTGAACGGACTGACCGGTTTTAATATGTACGGGAAAACGGTCGGAGTTATCGGAACGGGCAAAATCGGAGCGGCTTTTATTGATATCGCACGCGGATTCGGAATGAGAATTCTTGCATATGATGTGTTTCAAAACAACGAATGGGTTGAATACGTGGACCTTGACACTCTGTTTAAAGAGTCAGACATGATTTCGTTACACTGTCCGCTCAATCCGTCGACAAGGCATATGATAAACGCAAGGAGCATTGACAAAATGAAAAAAGGCGTGTTCATCGTGAATACGTCGAGAGGAGCGCTTATTGACAGCGAAGCGTTGCTGTACGGCTTGCTCAATGAAAAAATCGGCGGCGCCTGCCTTGACGTTTACGAGGAGGAGTCGGAGCTGTTTTACAAGGATAATTCAACGGTGATAGTAAAGGACGATATCCTGACAAGGCTCATCTGTCTGCCGAATGTGATAGTGACCTCGCACCAAGGCTTTCTGACAGGGGAGGCACTGACGAATATTGCGGCGACAACGCTTGAAAATATCAGCGAATTTTTCGCCGACGGGTCGCTTGACAATCAAATTTTACTTGAAAATTCAAAAAAACATGTCTAAAGTCCGCAAAGTAGGACTGTAAAAGCGAAAATAATCGAACAAATGTGTTGACAAATGCAAAAAATCTGTTATAATATGACTTGCAAAGAACAAACGTTCGGAAAATGTTCGGCTATATTCAGGAGGTTTTAATTATGACAACAGCATTTGCAATAAGGACTTTAATCGAGATAGCAGCAGTTTTATTTGTTATATTCGGAGTTTTACACGAGAAGAAGTTCATTGATTTTGAGGATAAGGTTATTCGCTTTATCGCAAAGAGAATTTATCTTCGCAAGCGCAAGAAGGCAATTGCAAGAAAGCGTGCTGCTCAGCAGGCTCGCCGTCAGCGTGAGCGTGAGCTTGAGACACAGAGACGTGCGAAGATTTATCGCTATGTCGCTTAAAGCCGCTCTTATTCTTTAAGCGTATAATTCATCCTCAGTGTTTATTTTTAAATTCAGGTAATCACCAGCCCGTTGTGCCGTGCTATGCGGTGCGGCGGGTTTCCTGTTTTGTAAAGAAATTATCTTTGAGCGTGGTCAATCCTTTAGGGTAGTGAATGAACGTCAGGTGGACGTTCAGAGCCGTAGCATGAACGAGCCGCAGCAAGACGGTGACGGCATAGCCGGCTGAGTGGTTTTTATAAAATCTTTTACAAGATTAAAAAAGAAAAAGGACGTGACCGAAGCCACGCCTTTTCCTGCCACACAAAAAAATTGTATACATAACCGTTTTGAATTAGCATTATTTAATTATCTTACTTCTTTTAAGCTTGGGAGTGAAAAGCATAAGGAAGGGGAATATCTCCAGCCTGCCAAGAAGCATATCGAGAATAAATACGACCTTTGAATACCAACTGAAATCGAAGAAATTGCCCGTCGGTCCGACTTCTCCGAGTCCGGGACCGATGTTGTTGAGAGTTGCGATAACTCCGGAAATATTTGTAACCATATCCTTACCGTCGGTTGAGACAATCAGCAGGGAAACAACAAAAATTACAACATAAAAGAAGAAGAATACATTGGTTCCCGTTACCACCTCATCACTGATACGCTTGCCGTCCATCGTGATAACACTCACGCTTCTTGGGTGAGCAAGGCGCTTTAGCTCTCGCTTTGCCGATTTGGCAAGAATAACAATTCTCGAGACCTTGAATCCGCCGCCGGTACTGCATGCACATGCGCCCACGCACATAACGATGAGCATTACCGTCCTGCTGAAAACAGGCCATTTATCAAAATCGGTTGTTGCATAACCCGTAGTAGTCATTACAGAACTGACCTGAAATGCCGACTGATGAAGCGCCTCAAAGAACGAGCCGAACATATGTCGGATATTCAATGCAATCAGAATTATTGACGTTGCCATTATTCCTATGTAGGACTTGACCTCAACGTTTCTGAACGCTGCTTTCAGTTTTCCGCAAAACAGAAGAAAATAGAAGTTAAAATTGATACCGAAAAGCATCATGAAAACGCCGATTATTATCTGTGTGTATAGGCTGTAATCGGCAATGCTTGAATTGACGATAGCAAATCCGCCGGTACCTGCCGTGCCGAAGCTCAGCGTTGTACTTTCAAAGAACGAGAGTCCGCCGCAGCGAAGCAGAAGAATCTGCACGATCGTCATTATAACGTAGATTCCGTAAAGAATTCTCGCCGTGCTTTTTGATTTCGGCACAAGTTTTTCAACGTCCGGACCGGGGCTTTCTGCCTTCATAAGCTGAAGATTACCGCCGCCTTTTGCAAGCGGAAGAATAGCCATGATGAACGCAAGTGCACCCATGCCGCCTATCCAGTGAGTGAAGCTGCGCCAGAAAAGCATTCCCTTGCTCAATGCTTCAACGTCCGTCAGTATGCTTGAACCCGTTGTAGTGAAACCGGAAACGACCTCAAAAACGGCATCGAGGTAATTCGGAATCTCCTTGCTGATGAAAAAGGGCAGAGCTCCAAAAAGACTGATAAGGATCCAGCCGAGCGAAACGATTGCAAAGCCGTCCATTGAAACGATCGTTTTGTCATGCGGTTTAAATCTGGTCATAACAAAGCCCGAAGCAACGGTCGCCGCTATCGTTATGAGAAAAGGAACAACATTTTCCTTATAATAAAGAGCGATCAATGTCGGCAAAAGGAGGAGTGCTCCCTCCGTGATAAGAAGAATACCTAAAACATAGGTTATCATTTTTTTGTTCATGGCGTCAGTCCTTAATGATATCGTCAAGATCGGAAAGACCTTGGATCGTAGTTACGACAACAACGGAATCGCCGACCTGAAGCATATCCTTACCTCGGGGGATGAAAACATTGCCCTTACGGTTAATTGAACCGATAATAACATTTTTGTGAAGAAGCAGATCCTCAAGAGAAGTGTTAACAATGTCACTTTCCTCGCTGACATGAAATTCCAATGCCTCAACCTTATTGTCGATTATTTTGTAGAGCGTCTCAACATTACTGCCGATGTTGTTCTTCTTTGCACGGACGTGCTGAAGAATCTGACTGGCTGTTATGAATTTGGGATATATAACACTGCCGATGTCAAGTGAGCGCACAACCTCATTGAAAGACGTTCTGTTGATTTTTGCAATTGTTTTTATATTGGGAACAACCTTTTTGGCAAAAAGAGAAAGAATAAGATTTTCCTCATCAAAACCTGTCAGGCAGCATATTGCGCTTGCGTCACGCAAGCCCTCCTCCATCAACAGAGCGCGGTTTGTTCCGTCTCCGCATATGATGTTTGCTTTCGGAAGAAGGTAGCTGAGCTCTTCAGCGGTTTTTGGATTGCTTTCAACAATCGTCGTATCCATATTAAGGCGGCACATTTCCGTTGCAAGATAATGACCGATTTTGCCGCCGCCGATAATCATTGTCTTTTTCACAGAGTTAACGGGCAAGCCGATCTCCTTAAAAAATATCGGGGTTTCATTGGGCGAAACGAGCACGGCAACAACGTCATTTTCTTCAATCACGGAATCGCCGAACGGGATAAAAATCTTGTTTTCGCGTTCAACGGCACAGGCAAGAGCTCTCGCTTTAAGTCCCGAGAATGAATCCTTGACCGCTTGACCGCAGAGAGTGCAGTTTTTAGTAGCTGTAAAGCTTACAATATTGATTTTACCCTTTGCAAAGGTATCAATATTCTTTGCCGACGGGTATTTGAGAATACGGAGAATTTCCTCCGCCGCTTCTTTTTCGGGATTGATTACCATTGAAAGACCGAGACTGTCTTTTATAAGACGAACGTCCTCATAATATTCGTGATTTCTGACACGTGCAATTGTACCGTTTGCTCCGAGTTTTGTTGCGAGCAGACAGCAAAGCAGGTTGATTTCATCGCTTCCTGTGAGGGCGATAACAAGATCGCTTTCCTCAACGCCTGCCTCGGAGAGAACCTTGCGAGAAGCTCCGTTACCGTGCACGGCGATTACGTCAAGATTATTTAGAACCGCATTAAGAACTTTTTCATTGGTGTCGACAATGGTTACGTCGTGATGCTCGTTTGAAAGCTGATCTGCAACAGTATAACCGACCTTGCCGATTCCGACAACAATAATTCTCACTCAATTTCTGCCTTTCATAGAATTGTATAGTTACTTATTGGTTGTATCTCACAATTGAGATATGTAAATTAAGTACAGATCCTTTTGATATATATGACTTAAATAGATTCGGAAAAGAGGGGATCCGTAAGACAAATAATATGACCTTAGATTTGGAAGCATTTTTGTAAAGATTTATAGTCGCCGAGAACAAGAAGAGTTACATCATTATTGAGTAAAGTCTCAGATGAGATAGCCATGTTGATATTATTATTCTTTTTGATGCCGATAATATTAAGATTGTATTTGCGTCGAACATCAACTTGACCAACGGTTTTTCCGTACCACGATTTTGGCACTTCAACCTCACAAATTGCGTGCAAATCGTCAACTTCAATGAAGTCCAAAATGTGATCTGCCGTAAATCGTATAGCAGCCCATTCCGCAACCTGTTTTTCGGGATAAACTACGTTATCGGCTCCGTTTCTGAGAAGAAATTTCGCCTGAACATCCCGTTCGGCACGGGATATGACTTTTTGAGCACCGAGCTCTTTGAGCAACGAGGTAGTTTCAAGTGAGCTTTGAAAATTGTTGCCTATAGCCACGATGCAGAGGTCATAGTTATTCACACCGAGCGATCTGATAAATTGTTCGTTTGTGCTGTCGCCGATCTGGGCATTTGTGACGTACGGAAGAATATCGTTGATTCTTTCCTCATTTAAGTCAACAGCCATAACCTGATGACCGAGACGGTTGAGATCCATAGCCATATGTCTTCCGAAACGGCCGAGACCGATAAGTAAAACGTTCTTCATGTATGATCCTCCTTTATCCTACGGTGATATGCTCTAAGGGGTATTTTGAAATATTTTTCTTTGTATTGGATATTGCGGCATATATCAGAGTCAAGCCTCCGACTCTTCCGCAGAACATTAAGAGTATTAAAATCAGTTGAGAGAATAAACCTAATTCCGGCGTTATGCCAAGTGTTAATCCGACTGTTCCTATTGCAGATGACGTTTCAAACAGACATTTTAAAAAAGGTATTTTCTCTGCCGTGCTTATGGCTACGGCACCTGTAAATGAAAGAACCAAATACATGATCAGTATTGTTGATGCGTTTTTTACAACCTGATTATCAATTCTTCGTTTAAAAAAATGGGAGGAATCTTTGCGACCGAACGTTGCCAAAGAATTGGCAATGAGAACTGCGACGGTTGTCGTTTTAATACCGCCGGCTGTTGAGCCCGGGGAACCTCCGATAATCATAAGAACTATCATTGTTGCAACGGAAGGTTCTTGCAGCGCGGTTAAATCTACAGTATTGAATCCGGCTGTTCTTGTTGTAACCGACTGAAAAAGAGAAGAAAGAATTCTTTGTTTTATCGGAAGGTTATTTAAATCAAAAAAGAAAAAATATAAAGCCGGAACAATTATAAGTATCGCCGAAGTAATAAGGATAACCTTGCTTTGCATACGGTATCGCCGGAAGTGAAGCTTATTTGTATAAATATCCTCCCATGTCAGGAATCCGATACCGCCGATTACAATAAGAAATATAACGGCAAGGTTAATAGAAGTGCAGTTTACGTACTGCGTCAGAGAAACATATTTCGAAGTGTCTGTTCCCAAAATATCAAATCCGGCATTGCAAAAAGCCGAGATCGAATGAAAAACAGCAAGCCAAACTCCTTTGACCCCATAATCCTTGCAAAGAACAGGCATCATTATTACAGCGCCGCTTAATTCAAAAATAAGCGTAGCTTTTAAAACGAAGCCTGTAAGACGAACGATACCGCCGATCTTGGGCGCCGCAATAGCTTCCTGCATCGTGCTGCGTTGCATAAGGGAAATCTTGCGCCCTGAAAGAAGGGCAAAAGATGCGGCGACGGTAATAACGCCGAGACCGCCTATTTGAATAAGAATCAGTATAACTGCCTGACCGAATGCTGACCAATAGCTTCCGGTATCATGAACAACAAGTCCCGTGACGCATACCGCGGAAGTCGCAGTAAAAAGAGATTCGTTAAAAGGAGTCACTTTTCCGGAAACCGAGGATATCGGGAGCATCAGCAACAAAGATCCGATAATAATTATCAAAAAGAATCCTAAAAAAATACTTTGAAATGTTGTTAGATGCTTTTTGAAACGAATATTATGAAACATTTTAAGTCTGAGTGAAACAAGACATTGCCTGTTTCACAACCTCCTTTCAGCTAAAAGGCTGAATTCAATGTAATTTTATACTTTGCGTAATGATATTGTCAATAGATTTTTTTTACAAATACAGCAGGGTTAATTTATCTAATAATGCCAAAAATAAATAAATCCATAAAAAATCAGGTACAGAAAACTGCACCTGATATCTGGTGCGGATAACAGGACTTGAACCTGCACATCAGAAGATATTGGATCCTAAATCCAACGCGTCTGCCAATTCCGCCATATCCGCAAATATCGGTGCTATTATAGCACTTTTACGGTAAAAGTCAATATCTTTCGTTTTTCTGTATTTACGTTTCACGGAATAATGACAAAAACAGTAAAATTTTGTTTACAATTTAACCTCGTTGTGATATAATTATAAAGATATTGTACATAAAGGGGTATTTATATGAAGATTTCAGAAATTGTAGTTTTTGTCATCTATCTCTTGTTTATGCTCGGAATAGGCTTCTATTTCTTCTTCAAGAGTAAGGATGGCTCCGAAAAGACCTATTTCCTCGGCGGCAGACAGATGGGCGCTTGGGTAACGGCTCTTTCGGCAGGCGCATCCGACATGAGCGCATGGGTTCTCATGGGTCTCCCGACCTCAATCTATGCTCTCGGTCTCGGTCAGGTTTGGATTCCCGTCGGACTTGCGATAGGTTACACGATAAGCTGGATTGTGGAAGCTCCGAGACTGCGCCGCTTCTCTATCGTTGCTAACGATTCAATCACGATTCCGCAGTATCTCACAAACAGATTCCTTTCAAAGTCAAAGGCTTTGCAGGTTATCTGTGCTATTGTTTTCCTCGTCGCTTACACGGTTTATGCCGCATCAAGCGTTAAGGCCTGCGGAACACTTTTCCATACGGTTATCGGTATTAAGGAAAGCACGGCTATGTATATAGCAACGGTTATTATCGTCGGCTATACCTTCCTTGGCGGCTTTAACGCCGTTTGCTGGACAGATTTCTTCCAGGGTATGCTCATCCTTGCGGCTATGCTTATCGCTCCGATTGCCGCCGCATCGGTTCTCACTCTTTCCGACACAGCGGTTGTCGCTCAGCAGACTCCCGGTTTCTGGAACGCTTTTGCCAACTGGAAAGACATAGCATCCGGTCTCGGATGGGGTCTCGGTTACTTCGGTATGCCGCATATCATAATCAGATTTATGTCGCTCAAGTCTCAGAAAGACCTTAAAAAATCAGCGAAGATCGGTATTTCATGGACTGTTCTCATCGTTATCTTTGCTGCGCTTATCGGCATCATCGGACGTCTTGCATTTGGCTTTAACGAGGAGATCAATGAAGGCTCACTTGTATTTATTACAATGGTTCGTAAGATTTTCCCGGGCGTTATTTCGGGCATTCTTCTTTCAGCGGTTCTTGCCGCTTCGATGAGCACGGCGGACAGTCAGCTTCTTGCTGCCGCGTCCTCATTCTCTGCCGACGTTTATCAGCCCGTTATCAGGAAGAACAAGGCAAGCGACAAAGAGATGCTTTGGTCCGGCAGAATTGTTGTTCTTGTAATCGCCGTGTGCGCTCTCCTTATTGCATCAAACCCGAGCTCCGGCTCAATTATGTCGCTCGTTTCAAACGCATGGGGCGTTTTCGGTGCGGCATTCGGACCGGCTATTATGCTCAGCCTTTTCTGGAAGCGCTTCAATTTCGGCGGTGCTGTTGCCGGAATCGTTGTCGGTGCAGTTGTTGATATCTGCTGGCTTGTGTTCCTTTCGGATATCGGTATTTATGAAATCATTCCCGGTTTTGTTGCAAGCATGATTGCGGCTGTTGTCGTAACGCTTATCACAAAGAAACCGAGTGAGGATATCGAAAAGCTCTATGACAATTCCGTTGCTTATACAGAGTAACAGTGAACAAAAAAATGAGGGGCTGTCGCATTTAGCGACGGCCCCTTTTTGAAAGCTCTTAAACGTTGTATTCGTTGTTTGAATAGGCTGTTTTTACATTTACTCCTTCGATTCTGCCGATTTTGCCTGCGAGGGAGTTGATTATATCCTGCGGAGCGTCAAGCGCAACGCTGATGATGTTGATATCATGCTTTGTGTAGGGCAACCCCATTCTGCCAAGGATATATTCACGATAATCGTGAAGAACGGTATTGAGCTGCTCGGCGTTTTCTTTTGATTCAAGTATGATTGCCATAACTGCGACACGAGTTTTCATAATGTACCTCCGTATTTAGCTTTTGTACTGTTTGTTTTGTACATAAAAATTATAACAGAATAGGAATTATCCGTCAATATGTTTTCCTTTATTTCGTCTGTTATGTAAGACGAATAAAGTACTTGACAAATCGGTAAAGCAAGGTTAAAATATTTGCGAAAAAGGTTTACGACTCATATTATAAAATAAAAGGCAATGACGTCTTTAAGGGTATTTTGCGCCCTTAAAGGCTTTTTTGTTTTCAGGGGGCGTCAGCAATGAAATTTACAAAAATGCAGGGACTCGGCAACGACTATGTTTATGTTTATTCAAAAAGAGAACCCGAAAATCCGGAGGAACTTTCTATTAAGCTCTCCGATCGCCATTTCGGCATCGGCTCAGACGGTATGATTTGGATTTTACCGTCGAATATTGCCGATTTTAAGATGAGAATTTTCAATGCCGACGGCAGTGAAGCGATGATGTGTGGCAACGGAATCAGATGCGTCGGAAAATATGTCTACGATAAGGGCTTGACTAAAAAAACAAAAATAACCGTTGAGACTCTTTCGGGAATCAAAACCCTTGATTTAAAAATCGAAAAGGGCAAGGTCGATTCCGTTTCGGTCAACATGGGTAAAGCAGATGCGGGTCTTGTAAACAGAATTGAGGTCTGCGGTAAGGACGTTGAATATATACCGGTTTCGGTCGGTAATCCTCACGCCGTAGTCTTTGTTGACGATATCGGTCAGGCGGAAATAACAACTGTCGGCCCCGCTATGGAGCACAGCGACAGGTTCCCTGACGGCGTAAATGTTGAATTTGTTCAGGCGATTTCCGAAAATAAGCTGAGAATGAGAGTTTGGGAGAGAGGAAGCGGAATAACAATGGCGTGCGGCACAGGCTCATGTGCAACGGTTATGGCGGCAATTTCAATCGGTCTTTGCCGCAACAATGCCGATGTTGCCGTTGAGCTTGACGGCGGAACGCTCATAATAAATATTGCCGAGGATAATACAGTCACGATGACAGGCCCGGCAAGAATATCTTTTGAAGGCGAGGTAAATATATAATGAAGCCGAATATGCATTATACGGAGCTTAAGGACACATATCTTTTTAACACTATTTACAGAAAGACTGACGAATATCTTGCCGCTCACCCGGGCGAACACGTTTTGAAGCTCGGTGTCGGCGATGTTTCATATCCGCTTTGCAAAAAGGTCATAGAAGCCTTGCATGAGGCTGTTGACGACCAGTCAAGGATAGAAACCTTCCACGGCTATATGCCCGAGCACGGTGCAATGTTTCTCCGTGAAGCGATTGCGAAGTATTATTCGGGTTGGGATGTCGACATGACGACCGACGAGGTTTTTGTTTCAAGCGGCGCATGCGATGATTTAGGCGATTTGCTTGAGATGTTTGACCGTGACAACACGGTTCTTGTAATCGAACCTGCCTACCCCGAATACGTGGACACAAACCTGCTCTACGGCAGAAAGGTCATTCATTTACCGGCAGGCGAGGGGGACGGATTTTTACCGCTTCCCGACGAGAGTATCGACGCAGATATAATTTACATCTGCTCCCCGAACAACCCGACGGGTTCGGCTTATACACGTGAAAAGCTCACAAAATGGGTCGATTATGCAAATAAAAAAGACGCCGTAATTCTCTACGACGCTGCTTATGAAATATTTATCGAGGAGGAGGACGTTCCCCATAGTATTTACGAGATTGAGGGTGCGGATACCTGTGCCGTTGAGGTTTGCTCATTCTCAAAAACGGCAGGCTTCACGGGCACGAGAGTAGGCTATACGATCGTTCCGTCAAAGCTTGAACGTATGGGCGTGAACCTCAATGCACTTTGGTCGAGAAACCGTGAGACAAGAACAAACGGTATTTCTTATATTCTGCAAAAGGGTGCTTCGGCTGTGTTTACTCCAGAAGGAAAGAAGCAGATCTACGAGAGTATTTCGGTCTACAAAAAGAACGCAAAGGTTATCATGGATGCTCTTGACAAGTGCGGATTTTGGTACGTCGGCGGTAAGAATTCCCCTTATGTTTGGATGAAGTGTCCGAACAATATGGGTAGCTGGGAATTTTTTGATTATCTTCTTAACGAGCTTCAAATTGTCGGAACACCCGGCGTCGGCTTCGGCTCATGCGGTGAGGGCTTTCTCAGACTTTCCGCTTTCGGTGACCCCGACGATACAAAAGAAGCGGCAAAGAGAATCGTCGAGCATTTTGCGAAGTAATTATTCAGAAAAAGACAGACTAAAAAAACAGGCTGTATCAGCAAATCAATGCCGATACAGTCTGTTGCTTTGTTATTCTTCGTCGCTGTCAAACGAGCCTTTTCCGATATCAAACCAGAATTCGACGCCGCCCTCAGCATTGTTGACACCGCACTGCTCGGAGTGAGCGTCCTGAATTCCTTTTACTATTGAAAGTCCGAGCCCGAAATGTCCCTCGTTTCTCATTCTTGCCGCATCGTGGCGGTAGAAGCTGAACCAAAGCTTTTCAAGAACATCATCGGGGATATTGTCGCCCGAATTGAAAACAAAAATTCTGTAGGAAAGTCCGACATCCTCAAAGCGGATGCGGATAATTTTCGAGTCGCCTCCAATATAGGAAATTGCGTTTGAAATAAGATTGTTTAAAACAAACGGAAGCTTCTTCAAATCCGCCTTTCCTATTATTTGCTTGTGAATGAGGTTTTCAACTTTAATCCCGTGCTTTTTGAACACAATTGAATGGGAAGCAAGGTCGTCCGCTATAAAATCGGTGATTGAGAAGTTCTCATAGTTGAGAGAATCCGCGTTCTGCTGGATATTCGAAAGACTCATCATGCTAACAACAAGGTCGTTCATTCTTGTACATTCGTCGATTATGGTATCGCAGTATTCGTTGATCGTTTCCTTATCGTCAAGCGCATATTTTGCTCCCTCTGCATAGCCCTGGATAATAGCTATCGGTGTTTTCAGCTCATGTGATGTGCCGGCAATAAAATCCTCGCGGTATTTTTTCTCAAGCTCTTTTTCGTGAAGCTGTTCGAGCAGAAATTCCGACCTTTCGGCAAGCTTTTCCTTGGTTATCATCCATGATGAATACATGGCATTGATGCTTTCGATGGAAGCGTCAACCTCGGTATTGACACTTTTTCCGCCTGAAGGAATTCGGAGATTAGGATCGTCCTCAACCGCCATTCGCTGCGTGATCTCGGTGATTTTCTTGATCGGTCTTGTAATCTGTGTTACATAGAAATAAACAACGATGCTTACGGCAATAAACACAACGAGTATGATAAGCCCCATTGTTATGCTGACGGTTCTTGCCTGCTGTTCAATCGTAGAAAATGGAACGGCTGCAACAATCTGCGTTGACGTTTTTCTGCCGGGAGCCGCAAGGACATAGAACTCATATGTGTTGTTGGGATTTTCCAGCTTTCCGACATAGCTTCCGTCTCCGTATTTTCTGTCGATTTCAAAAATTCCGTCTCTGAAACCGACAAATGAGGTGGTGCTTTGACTGTAGGATTTTTTTCCTTCACGGTCATAGAAACAGTCATAGGCGAATTTAGTGTAAATAATCCGAGAGTATTCGTCATCCTTGTCACCCGGGTCTTTGCTGTAGACCTCAATGAAAACAGAAAGCTTTCGCTCGATTTCCTCAACGCTGTGGGTGACATTGTCGGTCCTTGTAACATCAATAAGCTTAACCTCATCGACCGCATCACGGAGATTTGAAAGCGTCATTCCTGTGATGATGTTGGTATAAAGCGAGGTTGAAGTCAGCAGGATAACGCAGAGAATAACCATGAATATGAGCACAAATTGAAGAAACACCTGTGCTTTCATGTTGCGGACAAGCGGCTTGTTCTCTGCATTCTTCGGAGGACTCAAATCAGTTCACCTCAATTTTATAACCTATGCCGTAAATTGTTTTAAGATGATTTGAGCCCCATACGCCGAGCTTGCCGCGCAAACGTGCAACATGGGAATCAACGTTTCTTGTGTCGCCGACATAATCATAGCCCCAGATATCATCGAGGAGCTGTTCTCTTGTATATACTCTTCCTCGGCTTGAAATAAGCTTCTCAAGAATATTGTATTCCTTCAGCGTAAGCTCGACAGGCTTACCGTCAATTGTAACCTGATGAGCGTCATTGTTGATGAGCAAGCCGTCAAGGGAGATTATGTCCTTATCCGTTCTTACCTTACCCGAAGCCGAACGCTTGAGAAGAACGTCAATTCTTTTCATGAGAACCGCAAGACTGAACGGCTTTGTAACATAGTCGTCGGCGCCTGCGTCAAAGCCCATAATCTGATCGTATTCGGCACTTCTTGCCGTGAGGAGGATAATGGGAACAGACGAGGTCTTGCGAATCTGACGGCAGATTTCCCATCCGTCAACCTCAGGAATCATGATGTCAAGAAGATAAAGATCGATTTTTTCATCAGAATTGAAAATATCGAGGACCTCACGACCGGTGCTTGCCTCAACGGGGGTGTGACCCGAACGTCTGAGAAAATCACAGACCAGTCTGCGAAGCTTGCTTTCGTCGTCTGCAATAAGAATTTTTGCCATGTTTACCACTCCTGTTTCAGTTTAATATTATTCTGCTTCTTTTGAAAGCTCTTTTATTGATTTATCCACGGACTTTTTGTAGCGTTCCTGTATTTTTTCAGTCCATTTGTCAAGCGTTTCTCTCGCTTCTTTGATATCGGTAACAATGATGTTTCCCGTTCCGTTAAGTATGGTTTTGCACATTTCCGCAGTACCGTCAACTCCGTCGACGAGGAAAATAATGCCGTAATCGTTCAGAGTCTCAACCAGCTCGGGTGTAATTTGCGAATTGTCCAGAACAAGTCCCGACGCACCCTTTTCTTCAAGAATATCGGGTCTTTTGAATTTGCCGCTTTTAACTGACGCAAGCTCATCGGAGCCGAATGTGTAGTCAAGCAAAATGGGAATTATTGTATCGTCCGAGCTTATGAGATCATATCGGTCGGAATCAATGCCGATGAGAAACAGCCTGTCAAGCATATTATAGCTCACGGCAAGGGTATTAAGCTTTGAAATGTCCGAAAGCTGAACAATGTTGAGATAAATTCCGATTTTCCTGAATTTATCCTCGCTCATCGCCTTGAAGAGCTCCTCAACGGTTTCTGCACTGTCGGCATTTGAATAGTTATCGGTGATTACGGGCGTTCCGTCCTTGCGAAAGCAAAGGTCAACAATAACCGCATTTGCGCCGAGCCTTACGCTTTCCTTAACGCCGGCAACGGAGTTTTTCTTGCCGCCGATCTCACTGCATCGGGAGATGAGGGAAATGTTATCAACATTTTTTATATCCTCTTTCATATATCCCGATACGGAATTGTGCCTTAAAAGAGGAATAAGGATTATTGTCGTGACAACGGCTATCGCTATGACTGCCGAAATAATGACAATTCCTTTTTTCTCAGCCTTCAATCAAACTCCTCCTGTATATCTCATCAACGCAAGCGTTCATTTCGTCCAAATGCTTCTCTATGTCCTCAACGAGCTTGAACTGTGTCTTGCATCTGACAAGATTATGCTCGGGATAATCGGTTTTGAAATATGTATCTCCGTTGAGATAATCAGTTAGAAATCTCACTCCGCATTCAAGGGTCATAAGCTTGGCAGAGAAGGCAAGGTTTGCAATCTCCTCATCGTTGAGAGCATGTCCGGCTTCGGAAAGGAAACCCTCTGTATAGCTCTTGAAAAGAGCAATATCAAGACCGTATTTATCGAGATCCTGCTCGTTCTCGTCAGATGTTACGGCACCGGAGCGGATACTGTCGCCAAAGTCATAGAGAGAAAGACCGGGCATGATCGTGTCGAGGTCGATAACGCAAATAGCCTCGTTTGTGATGCTGTCAAAAAGGACGTTGTTTATTTTTGTGTCGTTATGAGTTACTCTCATCGGGATTCTGTCCTCAGCGGCAAGGTCAACAAGCTTTGAAGCGTCCATTTCACGGTCAAGCGCAAATGAAAGCTCGTTTTTAACGCTTTGAAGTCTGCCGGAAAGGTTATCTTTAACAGCCTTTTTCAGTGCCTCATATCTTGAAGGAGTGTCATGAAAATGGGGAATAGTCTCAAAAAGATTCGCGGCAGGGTAGTCCGAGAGCATCTTTTGAAATTTACCGAAAGCCTTGCCGGAACGGAAAGCCTTGATTTCGGAATCAATTTTGTCGCATGTATAGCATTTTCCGATATATTTATAGCTTCTCCAGCAGCCGCCGTTTTCATCGCGGTAATAGGGCGTATTTTCTTTGGTATAAAGAAACGTCAGAGTTTCCCGTGCCGCATTTCCGCCCGAAAGATTTATCTTATTGCGGAGAAAGCCCGTTACATTCATAATATTTGACATAAGCTCGTCGGGCTTTTTGAATACATTCGTATTTATTTTTTGCAGAACATATTGAAAGTCCTGATTTCCGTCTGAAAAGGTGAGCATATAGGTCGAGTTAATAAGACCGGTATCGGTTGACTTGATGCTTATCGGCTCGCCGCTGAACGGAAAAGTGTCAATTATATTTTTTAAGGACGATGTCTCGATCTCCTTCATAAAAAAACTCCTAACAATTATTACAATATGGCACACTAACCATTATTTGATTTATTATATACTTTTTTATCATTTTAGTCAATGATTTTTGCAGGCAAAATATTCAGTTGCTTTTTTTGAAGTAATATGATATAATGATAAAAAATTTACGGAGGTTCAGAAGAAGAGATGGAAAACAAAGGAAGAAAGACCAGGCTGATCTCAATCATCTGTGTTCTCACGCTCATTATTCTTACTATATTACCCGGCTGTAACTTTATCGGCCAGACTAAGAAAAATGACGGAGCCGCAGAGCCTGTGATCGACCAGATGGGCAATCAGCTTTGCTGCCCTGTATGTCAATCAACGAATATTAAGGACAACGGCGACGGTACATATACCTGTAACGACTGCGGAAAGCAGTGGAAATATGATCAGACCGTCAATCAGATTGATGTTATCGACCAAAACGGTAACACAATAGGTACGCTTGATACAAACGCAGGCTATGTCGGCGGGGGAACAGGCGGCAGCGGCAACGGCGGCGGCAGCTACACTCCGAGCAACGGCGGCAGCTCAAACGGCGGCTCGAACAGCGGTTCAAACGGCGGTTCAAACGGCGGCAATTCGTCAAACAATAAGACGGACAAAACAAAGTTTGATTATAAGCAGTTTGCAAAGGATCTCAACGCAAGCCTTAAGCGTTTTTCACAGTCGATCAAATTCAAATATGACCCGGAAACCGACAGCTGGACGGTTGTAGGTCCGGACGGAAAGGATACCGGTCTTTTCGGATTTAAGTACAGCAATAAGGATCAGGTTTTCTATACCGCTGAGGATGCATGGCAGAGAAACTTCGGCTTCGAGGAGACATACGATAATGTTTCCGGTGCAGGCGCAATTTCCTATGATACCATTCGTGTTAAGTTCAACTACAACAACAAGGAATGGATGATGCAGTACTGGAAGGGTCAATACGGTCTTGTGCTCATCGGTGCGGAGCTTGGCCTTTACAACCGTGACCCCGGCTCTACAAACAGCACATATTACAACTGTGTAACGGATGCTGAGAAGCTCAACATGAGCGTTAAGGTTTACAGGCAGGATGCAGACGATCAGAATAAATACAATCTTTTATTCCAGAGATCGCCGACAACAACATGGTGGCTCACGGGCTTTACCCCCGGAACACTCAGCGCAGGCAGCTATGTTGTAAATCCGGATCAGACGGCAAAGTTAAGGTCTGAGTATGTAATCAATTTCCAGACCGCTGAGCAGGCTCAGGCATTTATCGGCGGACTTGAGAAAACAACAACGATAGAACACAACTCCCCGAAGAGATCAAGAAGCATTAAATTTGTGGGACTTTCGGTTGCAGAGTACGAGAAGTCTTCAAGAAGCGCAAAATATGCGGTAGGCGAGAACGGTAAGACCGTTTATATGTCTTGGAGATAAGAGGCTGAGCAATGAAAAGATTTGTTTCTTTGACACTTGTTGTTTTAATTGGCTTGTTTATGCTCTCGTCATGCGGAATGAGGGCGAACGATGAAGCAAACGCAAGCACGATAATTGCAAACTACAGCATCAAGAACGGTGACGATAAGAATTTTATTGTTGAGGTTCAGGATCTCGGCGGCGTATATAAAGAGCTTTACGATAAGGACGGCTTGTATATCAAGTTCATCGGCGGTAAGGATAAAATATATGATGCCAACGGAAATGAGCTGACCCGTGAGGATCTCACCACAGGAGCAACGCTTGAAATCTCCTACGACGGAAAGCTCGCAAAGAACAATCCTAAAACGATCAAAGCATATAAGGTCACTGTTATAGGCTGAATAATATTAAAAAGACCGGCACTTTTGTGTCGGTTTTTTTTTTGCAGATACACATGAAATCAACGTTCTGCTCTGCCTCCCCATACCAATCAGGTGAGATGGCTTCGGCGCAAAACGTCGGAGCCGGAAGGGTAGAATAATTCTCAGAAGATTTTGAACAAATTACCTTGAGCCGAAGTTGAAATCAATTCATATGAATTGTGCTCTAACCGAATCTCTGCGTAAAAGCATTCTTTTGCGCTTACCAAATAGTGCAATTCCCACATTGCACCTTGGAATTAAATCTAACTTATTTTATTTATGAAAATTCATTTTTTTTGTAAGGGTAACCATTTGTCATTCGCGTTAATTTCAGCTGATTTTGCGGACATGCAATACACAAAGCTACATACTATTTTCACTCTTCACTTTTATCTTGAATCAACCCCTCAGTAACGGATGAGCCGTGAAAGCTCACCCAAAAGGGTAAGCCGGAGAACGGTTTCAAAGAGGAAGCCTGACAAGGTGTCAGCGAAAACAATAAAATCCCCCGCCGAAGCAGGGGATAAATTATATATTGATGAAATTACATCATGCTTGCAACTTCTGCTGCAAAATCATCGCTTCTCTTTTCGATTCCTTCGCCCTTCTCAAAGCGGACAAAGCTTACAGCCTTGATGGAACCGCCAAGCTTCTTGGCTACGTCTGCGATGTAGCCTGCAACGTTACCGTCGAAGAGGTCTGTGCGAACAAATGCCTGCTCGAGAAGGCAAACTTCCTTGAGCTGCTTCTTCATACGTCCGTCAACAGCGCCGGCGAAAATCTTGTTGGCAACGATCTCGTCCTTGCTTGCCATAGCGAGCTCAACGAGTGTTGCAACAGCCTTGTCTGAAAGGAAGTTGAAAAGGAACTTGTTGTTCTTCTGCTCCTCATAGGCTGCAAGATCCTCATCTGAGAAAAGCTTGCCGTCAACTGCCTTAGCAAAGAGGTTGTTAAGAATCGGCTTCGGAAGTGTGTCGGGCTTGTTGAGTGAGCTGTCGATTGTGATCGACTTCATCTTAGCAAGCTCATCGTCGGAGATGCAGTCCTTGCTGAGATACTCGGGATTCATAGCTGCGATCTGCATTGCAACGTTCTTGCCCATATCCTTGAACTCTGCATTGCCGGCAACGTCTGTGTCAAATTTTACAAGTACGCCTACTGCGCCTGCGCCGTGGATGTAGGATGCAACGTCACCCTCAACTCTTACAAAACGGCGAACCTTCATGTTCTCACGGATTGTAAGGAAAAGCTCCTGAACAGCGTCGGCAACTGTCTCGTCGCTGCCCGAAAGGGTCATAGCAAGGAGAGCGTCAACGTCTGCCGGATTCTTCTCGGCAACTGTAACGGCAATCTTATTTGCAAGCTCAACAAACTTCTCGTTCTTTGCAACGAAGTCTGTCTCGCAGTTAACTTCTACCATTGAAGCAACCTTGGCTGCCTCGTCATAATATGCAACAACAACGCCCTCGGCTGCGATACGGCCTGCCTTCTTGGCTGCGGAAGCAAGACCCTTCTCGCGAAGCACGTCTACTGCCTTGTCCATGTCGCCGTCTGTCTCTGTAAGAGCCTTCTTACAGTCCATCATGCCTGCTCCGGTCTTCTCACGGAGAGCCTGAACGTCTTTAGCTGTAAAATTCATGATAATTCCTCCTGATTTAAAATTTCGGCGGAATATAGTATTCCGCCGTTAAATTTGTTCTGATTATTCGGCAGCAGCTTCCTCGGCAGCTTCTTCTGCCGGAGCTTCCTGCTCACCCTGACGACCCTCAATAACAGCGTCGGCCATAGCGCCTGCGATAAGGCGAACGGCACGGATAGCGTCGTCGTTTCCGGGAATAACATAGTCGATCTCGTCCGGATCACAGTTTGTATCTACGATAGCAACGATTGGAATACCGAGCTTATGAGCTTCCTGAACTGCGATTCTCTCCTTGCGCGGGTCAACAATGAACATAGCAGCCGGCTGCTTCTTCATGTTAACGATACCGCCCATGAACTTCTCGAGCTTTTCGATTTCAAGCTTGAGCTTGATAACTTCCTTCTTCGGGAGAAGATCGAATGTTCCGTCGGCTTCCATCTTCTTGAGCTGCTCAAGTCTCTTGATTCTTCTCTTGATTGTGTTGAAGTTTGTGAGCATACCGCCGAGCCAACGTGCATTAACGTACGGCATACCGCAACGGATAGCTTCTTCCTTAACGGAATCCTGAGCCTGTTTCTTTGTGCCTACGAAAAGAACATCGCTTCCGTCAGATGCAACGTCACGAACGAAGAGGTAAGCTTCCTCAAGCTTCTTGACTGTCTTCTGAAGGTCGATGATGTAAATTCCGTTACGCTCTGTGAAAATGTACTGAGCCATTTTCGGATTCCATCTTCTTGTCTGGTGTCCGAAGTGAACACCTGCTTCGAGTAACTGTTTCATTGATACTACTGGCATAAATAAATCCTCCTTAGTTTTGCCTCTGCAAGGCTTGATATCCGAACATTTCATGCGAAATGCACTCCGAATAAAACACCTTACATGCGTTTTGCCGTAAAAGTATATCACATAGAATCGGCTATTTCAAGAGTTTTTTATGATTTTTTTGATTTATTCGGAAAAATTTATGCTGTCGGCTATTTTTTTGAATACGGGAGCGCAGTCATAGGAACCCGAAGCACCGCCTTGTTTCATGATTACAGCAATATATTGAGGCTCGTCGGCAGGAAAACATCCGCCGAACCACGTGTTGCATATTTCATTACCGTCTTTGTCAAAAATGCCTGTTTGTGCCGTTGCTGTTTTGCCTGCGGCGGAGAAACGTTCGGGACGGGCAGGGGCGGCATTACCGTTTTCAACGACCGAGGTGAGCATTTTCAGCAGGATACAACTTGAATCTTCACTTATAGCAACAGTCGGATATTTCTTTTTGTGCTTTGTTTCGAGCCCGTTACGGTCGGTCACGGCTTCGATAAGATACGGTTCTCTGTATTTGCCGCCGTTCGCAACGGCACTGAGCATTTGGGCGATCTGCAACGGAGTTGCGGTGAAGCTGCCCTGACCGAATGAAAAATTTGCCAGTGAGGCGGGATTTTGCAAGTCTCTCGAGGTCGGAAGAATTCCGCTTTCGGAGTAAATTCCTTCGGCAAGCTTGCAGCCTTGTCCGAAACCGAAAAGTGATGCCGTTTCTCCGATTTTTTTTGCGCCAAGCTTTTGACCGAGGTTTATGAAATATGTGTTGCAGGAAACCTCAAGCGCTTTTTGCAGATTCATCTTTCCGTGGGCGGTGTTGCTGCTGCAACCGAATTTGACATTGCCGATATTGCAGGAGCCTGTGCAGGTGTATTGAAAATCAGAAAATCCGTTTTCAACGGCGCTTGCGGCGACGGCGACCTTGAAGATAGAGCCGACGGCAAAGCTCTCAAGCGCACGGTTCAAAAGCGGCGAGCTTTCGGAATCGAGATAATCGGAAACCCTGTACGGGTCATAGCTCGGGCGTGACGCCACGGCTCTTATAGCTCCGCTCTTTGCGTCAAGCACAAGTGCACAGCCCTGTTGAACGTTGCAATCGTCAAGTGCTCTTTCAACAGCCGACTGGATTTTATTATCAATTGTAAGCTGTACTTTTCCGAGACTTGGAGCAGGTGAAATAAGCTCGATATCCGCACCGCCGAGCGACCTTCCGTAAGCGTCAACCGGAACTCTTACGACAACGGCTTCGTCGGAGAATAAAATCCTGTCAAAAGCCTTTTCTATGCCGGTCACGCCGTGATTTTGCTCGTCAAGATATCCGATAATATGAATAGCGGATTGCGAAGATGCATACCTCTTATATACAGGTAAACAAATAATATTGCCGTCGGGGTTAACAGCTTTTTTGCCGATATTCGCTGTAACGGGGGATCCCTTTTCCATTCGTTGCTTCAGAGCGGAATAGGTGCGGCTGTCAAGCAGCTCACGAAGCGTGTCGAGCGAACTAAGCGACGGCTTTGCAATTATACAGTTTTCATAATCGGAGCTTGTGATTTTTTGCCCGCTGCAGTCGGTTATTTGTCCTCTGATATTATATAAAGTGAAGGAGGAATAGTGAGAGCCGGAGGAAACAAGCTCAGTACCCGAGGAGCAAACGACATACATTCTCAGGCAAAGACAGCCGACAGCCATGCAAAACACAGTGAATAACGATATAATTCTTTTCTCCATTTTCACACATCTTTTCTTAACTTTTTTTAAATGCGTCGTTGCGGTATTAAGGTGTTGACTTAAAAAGTTTTTGCCTTACCGGACTAAAAATTCATAAAATTATTATATTTCGTCAAATTGCACTATTGACCTTGAGAGAAAAATATACTATCATATATTCGTAGAAATCTTATTTAGAAACGGAGGATAATAAATTGAAAAGAATAACTTCTAAGTTAATTGCCGTAATGCTTGTCGTGTGTATGATCTTTCCGATTGTACCGATTTGGGCATTTGCCGGCAGTGTTTCAACGGCAAGCGCCGCAGACACGGTGACGTTCAAGCTTGAAAAGGTGTCGGAAGACAAGGATCATGTTACCGTTAAGCTTGTTTTGGCGGAAGGTAAAACGCTTTGCTTTGACGCTGTTGTTAAAACATCCGAAGCATTAAAGCGTTGGTCGATTAAATATTCGAGCGAGCTCAACGCTTTTGTTGCCGAGAATACCGAAGGTGCTTTGGCTTCAAATAAAGAAACAGGTAAGCTTTCATTTGCAAATTCGGTTGAGCTTTCGGCTCCTTTCGATATTGCGGAATTTACATATTTAAAGGAAGATAAGCGCGGTGTTGTGCTTTCCGATTTTACGTTAAGCGTTGATTCGTGCTATTATAAAAACGGCGAGGGACAGGATATTCAGCTCGGTACGACCGTTATCAATACGATTCCTGCAACTCATACTCACGTTGAGTCGGGCGTTTGGGTCGAAACAGAGCATGCAACATGCCAACACAGCGGTCAAAGGGTAATGTACTGTTCCGAATGCAATGAAATCTGTACAGTGGAGTACACCACACAGACGGATCATACGCCAAAAACCGTAAGAGTTGAGCCTACCTGCGAAAAAGACGGATATATTTCCGAGGTCTGCACGGTTTGCAATAAGGAAATAAGCCATACGGTTATCGAAAAACTGAATCACAAAAACACCGTTGTTCAGCATAAAGACGCGACCTGCACCGAGGACGGATATGACCGCGTTGTATGTAATGACTGTAACAAAATAATCAGTGAAACCGTAATCAAGTCTCCCGGACACAAGACGGTTGTTGATGAAAAGCCTGCAACCTGTACAGAGGACGGTTATTATATAGAAAAATGTACCGTTTGCAATGAGGTTATCATAAATGACGTTTTAAAGGCTCCGGGACACAAGATCGTTGTCGACGAAAAGCCTGCAACATGTACCGAGAACGGTTACTATAAGGAGACCTGCTCCGTATGCAAAGAGGTTCTTGTCGATAAGGTCCTTCCGGCAACAAATCATGCAAACACAGAAGTACAGCACAAGGACGCAACCTGCACAGAGGACGGATACGACCGTATTTTCTGTAAGGACTGTAATCAAATTATCAGTGAGACTGTATTCAAGGCACAGGGTCACAAGACTGTTGCAGAAGAAAAAGATGCAACATGTACAGAGGACGGATACAGCAGAGAGATATGCTCCGTTTGTAAGGAGATATTAAAAAATGAAATAAAGCCGGCTACGGGACATCAGCATAAAAAGACCGATACTCTTGCGGCTACCTGCACAGAGGACGGATACATCAGGGAAACCTGTCTCGACTGCGGAAACGTAGTTAAAGAAACAATTCTCAAGGCAAACGGACATAAGTTTGTCAATGACATTAAAAAAGCGACCTGCACCGAGGATGGCTATGTTCGTCAGCAGTGTACGGTGTGTAAGACCTACAGCGGTATCAGCAGAGTGCTTAAGGCTACGGGTCATGCATGGGGCAAGTGGAGAGTTGTCAAGGAGCCGACATACCGTTCTGTAGGCTTACGCAGATCTACCTGCACAAACTGCGGAGAACACATGGACGAAGAAATCCCGATGATTATTGTTCCCGTTAAAAAGATAGTTATTTCCCCTGAAGAGGATTTCACAATTTATTGTAAGAAGAGCGACAGGCTCCAGGCAAATGTGTATCCGGAAGAGGCTGCATATTCGGCGGAGATCGTTTGGACATCTTCAAATCCGAATGTTCTTGATGTAAGTGAGGACGGTACAATTACCGCAAAACTCAGAGGAACGGCAACGGTTACCGCCTCAACGGCAGACGGCTCCGTTACCGCAACAAGAAAAGTTACGGTTGAATATACCTTCCTTCAGTGGATAATCATTTATATTCTTTTCGGTTGGATTTGGTATCTTTAATAACTGAATAACTTATTTAAGAAGGGGGCAGTGAGGATTGTTCACTGCTCCCTTTTTAACAGTAAAAATTAAGGGATATATTATGAAAAAGATTTTATCAATTATTCTTTCTGCAATTATGACTTTCTCGGTTGTCGGCATTGCGGCAAACGCAAAGGAAAACGACGATCTCGGCTTTGCCGTTGCTTCCGATATTCATTACAGTGCACCTGAGGCGGAGCTTGAAAAGACAAACGATTCCGAGCTTTACTGGCACGCTATAAGACGCTGCGAAATGGAAAACGAAACAGGACTTATCATTGATGAGTTCCTTAATCAGTGTGCCGAAAGCGACGATGTGGAATATGTTCTCATTTCCGGTGACCTTGCAAACAGAGGTCGCTCACGGCCTGAAGATCATCTTGCTGTTGCACAGAAGCTCCGTGATTTTGAAAAGAAATCGGGCAAGGAGGTCTATGTGATCAACGGCAATCATGATGCAAGCAACGATCAGGCAACAACGTTTGAACGTTTTAAGGAGATTTATGCTGAATTCGGCTATGACCATGCCTTGACAACGAGAGCCGATGATTGCTCATATACGGCCGATCTCGGAGAAAAATACCGCCTTATTGCACTTGATACAAATCATGCGACTAAGTCAACCGAGGACGGTATGACCGCAGAAAAGCTCAAATGGGTCAAAGAGCAGGCAAAGCTTGCAAAAAAAGACGGCAAGTATCCTATAGTTATGATGCATCATAATCTGCTTGACCATCTTCCGATTCAGCGTGTACTCAGCAGAAACTTTATTGTTAAGTTCCATTTCACGACCGCCGAACTTTTTGCCGACTGGGGCATTAAGACGGTGTTTACGGGTCACGAGCATTGCTCGGACGCAACGGTTTACACAAGCGCTTTGGGCAACAGGCTTTATGATTTTGCAACAACCTCATTGGCTATGTATCCGCTCGAATACAGGGTCATAAAGTATAACGATAATGAAATCAAGTATGAGACGAGGTCGGTCGATAAGATTGATTATGACGCTCTCACGGCAGCTACCAAGGGATACACCGATGAGCAGATATCCGCAATGAAAAAGGATCTCAGAGCCTTTTCAAAGGGTTATCTCAAGGCAGGCGTTCAGTACAGACTTGAGCTTTCACTCTCTCCGGAGAAAATAGGTATTGACGAAAATGCAGCTTATTCAAAACCGATTATTTATGCCGTAGATAAGCTGATAGAATTACTGAGAATGCCCCTCTGCGGCGAAAACAGCTTACAATCAATTGCAAAGGAATACGGCATTGAAATTCCCGATTCCGACTACGAAACAGGCTGGGATTTGGCGACGGATTTGGTTGCATGGCACTATTCCGGCGGTGAACACTTCGATATGAGCAGCGTTGAGGTCACAACTCTTCTCAGAGCCTTTGCCGCAATTCTCAGAAGTGATTTTTCCGGCGTTGCCGACGACGTCCTTCTCAAGGCGGTCAATAACATTCTCGGTGATATGGGTTACGGTCCGATAGCCGACAGCCTTATTAAATTCGGCATTTCAAAATTCGGAGTTTATACAAAGGCTGAGATTTTTCTTGTTGGTATCGCTTCGCCTGTACTGTACAAGTTTGCATACGACAATGACGGAGTTGATGACAATAACGGCACTATTGAGGGCTACGGCACGGTAAATCTTAAGAGCAATGTTACAAATATCTTTAAAAATCTCGGAAGTCTTTCCGAGAAGATGGTATTCTATATTCAGCTTGTTTTGTCATATCTTGCGAAGCTTAATGTTATTTTTCTTAAATAAGGAATGATTTCTAATGAGAAAGAAACCCGAGGATAAAAAAGCAACAGGCAAATATGCATCAATGTATATGTCGATCGGAATGTGCATAGGCATAGGCATAGGAATGTGTTTGGGAAATGCAATTTTTGACAACTTAGCTATCGGAATGAGCTTTGGTGTTGGCGTGGGACTTTCACTCGGCTGCGCTTACGGTGCATCACTTGACAAAAAGGCATTGAATGTTATTGAAATCATCGAGGATGATTTCGGCTGTGAAGGAGTTCCCGAAGATGCCGAGGCTACGGTGACGGTTGTTGTAACCGACGCTGAGGGCAAGGAACAGCGCATCAGGATGGCAGATAAGCTCTGCTATGAAAGAAATATCGAGGCGGGAGATTCCGTTATGCTCGATAAGGACGGTACGCTCAAGCAGATTTACAAAATCCCGCCGAAAAAGAAAAAATAACAGTTAACAGGGAACTGCCGTGTGCGGTTCCTTTTGTTTAGTCGATAAATAATTAAAATGCGGCACCTCGCGGCGAAACGAAACAAGGGTACATTTTCTGCAAGAAAAGTGAAAAGAGTCGGCAGGGAGTCTCTTTGATTGATACGGATATAATACTGTAAGACAAAAAATCTAACCTATTACAGAAAGCTTCCGTAAATAACAAAATAATATCAAAGAAAAATATTGACCTTGGCACAGAAAAAAAGTATAATAATAAAGTTAAATAGAAGTAAACGTATGTGTTATTTAAAAACTGAATTATATCACAGATAATTCAATCCGAGAGCTAAAGTCCTAAATTTAATATCTGTTTTGAAAGGGGGCAGGATGATGGATAAATATAAGCGAGACCACAGCGTTATAAAGCTTCTGCAAATTGCTTCGGCGATCAGCTTTATTCTCTGCGTCGTTTTCATCATTTTGTTGATTCTTTCAAGAAACAGCGATATACAGCTTTGGTATTCGAGGTATCTTGAATATCTTGCTTCGGCAGAATATAAGGTTGAGCATATGAGTGAAAAATTTTCTGTCTTTTTGATCGTAATATTTCTTTATGCGTTCAAGGCGGTTTTCCCGATTTACCTTTATCCGGTTTCGGCTCTCTGCGCCGTAACAAGTGCCGTGTTTCCGTCGTATTTTTCAATTCCGATAAATCTTTTGGGACTTTCGGTTCTTTATTCTATCAAATATTTTTGGGGCACAAAGGTCGGTGCAAACGGAGTTCAGAACATTCTCCAAAAAAGCGAAACAGTGCGTTATCTCGTTGAACGTGACGGCAGGGGAAACCCTTGGATTTTGGCTCTGTTCCGGCTCGTTCCCGGGATTCCGGTAAATCAGGTCAGCAAGCTTTACGGCGCAATGGGTTTTAAATATGAATATTTTCTTTTGCTCTCGCTTGTCGGTTATTCGCCGCTGCTGGCTTCCTACACGTTCATCGGTCGTAACGTGTTCAACCCGTTATCAACGGCGTTCCTGTTGCCGTTTATTTTACTGTTCCTGTTAATGGGAATATCAATGCTTGCCATAAGCAAAATAGTTCAGATCCAGTCAAGGAGGAGGAAAAACAATGGCTAATGCAAAAACATTGAAATCAAGGCTTGCTTCGGGCGAATTCGACACAAGATTAAAAGAGGTCTATCTCAGCGATAAAGCTGTTGAAGATCAGAAAAAAAGAGATGCGGTTATAATTGATGAGTTCGTTCGTCTTTTCGGCGACAACGATTCAATTGAGCTTTTCAGTGCACCCGGCAGAACCGAGGTCGGCGGAAATCATACCGATCATAACCACGGCAAGGTTCTTGCGGCAAGCGTTGACCTCGATACGGTTGCCGCTGCGGCAAAGAGAGACGACGGAATCATTGTTGAGAAGTCTTTTAAATTTGATGCTCTTGAGGTTGATATATCCGACCTTGAGGTACATACGGAGGAGTTCGGAAAATCCTCGGGTCTTATTAGGGGAATGTGTGCCGGCTTTAAGGAACGCGGATACAATATCGGCGGCTTCAATGCAGCAAGCATGAGCCGTGTTCTCTCGGGCTCGGGTCTTTCGTCATCTGCGGCTTATGAGGTGCTTATCGGAACGATTCTTAATCATCTTTATAATGACGGCAAGGTTTCGCCCGTCGAGGTTGCGAAGATTGCCCAGTATGCCGAGAATAAATATTTCGGCAAGCCGTGCGGACTTCTTGATCAGACTGCAAGCTCTGTCGGCAGCTTCATCACTATTGATTTCAAGGATCCGTCCCGGCCGATTATTAACAAGGTCGATTTTGACTTTGCTTCCTGCGGCCATGCGCTTTGTATTATCGACACGGGTGGAAATCATTCCGACCTCACCGACGATTATGCGGCGGTAAGAGGCGAGATGGAAAAGGCTGCGGCAGTGTTTGGCAAGAGCGTTCTCCGTGAGGTTGACGAGGATGAGTTCATGGATAATATTTCGCTTGTCCGTGAAAAGGTCAATGACCGTGCCGTGCTTCGCGCAATGCATTTCTACGGTGAAAACAGACGTGCCGAAGCTGAGGTCAAGGCTCTTGAGGACGGAGATTTTGAAAAGTTCAAGGAGCTTGTAACAGAGAGCGGCCGCTCGTCATATATGTATAATCAGAATGTCTTTACGTCAAAGGACGTTGAGCATCAGAGCGTTTCCGTTGCACTTGCAATGTGCGAATATCTTCTCAAGAACAAGGGCGCATGGCGCGTTCACGGCGGCGGATTTGCGGGAACAATACAAGCATTCGTTCCGCTTGATATGCTTGATGATTTTTGTGAGAAGATGGAAGCTGTTTTCTCGAAAGGCTCATGCTATGTTCTTTCTGTTAGACCTTTCGGCGGAATCAAACTGTTTTAAGCAATTTTCAGGCGTGTAAACTCGGGTTTACACGCTTTTTTTCAGAAAAGACAACCTAAGTTGATAGACAGAGCATAAAAAAATTGATATAATGCTCAGTGTAAAACAACTTTTTTAATAGGTCGAAAGGGGTAATACAATGAATATATCCGAAAAAATACAGATCTTGCGCCGTGACAAGGAATGGTCACAGGACGAGCTGGCGGAGAAGCTTAATGTTTCACGTCAGTCTGTTTCAAAATGGGAATCCGGAAAAGCTTTGCCCGATTCGGAAAAAATTCTTGCAATGGCGAATCTCTTTGACGTTTCAACGGATTTTCTTTTGAAGGATGAGAAGGAGCCTGTTTTTGTAGATGATGAGCAGGAGAAGCAGACAGAAAGTCAAGCAGCCAATGTGCCGACGGAGAACATCGAAAAGAAAAAGCATAAGCCTTCGGGCAAAAAGATTGTTGCAATCGTTGTTGTCGCCTGTATTGTTATTGCCGCTATTACTCCGCTTTTCTTCGGCGGATACTCGGCATTTCTCTCAAAGATAAGCGAAGATCCCGTACAGTACCCATATGTACTCGTGCACGGACTCGGCGGCTGGGGTCCCGAATCTCAGATTGACCAAACCTCGCCCTATTGGGGCAGCTCAACGGGCAATCTTGCCGAATATCTCAATTCAGAGGGCTACAGCGTCAGCGTTGCTTCGGTCGGTCCTTTTTCAAGCACATGGGACAGAACCTGCGAGCTTTATGCCGAGCTGACGGGAACTAAGGTTGACTACGGTGAGGCGCACAGTAAGGAACACGGGCACGAAAGGTACGGCAGGGAATACACTGCCGAGAATGCCATTGTACAGAACTGGGGCGGCAAGACAAAAAGAGGTCAGCGTATTAAGATTAACGTCGTAGGCCACAGCTTCGGCGGTGAGACGGTAAGGCTTCTTGCTTCACTCATGGCATACGGTGACGAGGCGGAAAAGGCGGCTACCGGTAAGGATACCTCAGAGCTTTTCACGGGCGGCAAGGCTGATTGGATAAACAGCGTTACAACTCTTTGCTCTCCCCATAACGGTTCAACACTTTTCTATGTTGTGGATCAGGGTAAACTCGTAAATACGGTTCTCGGCCTTGTTTATGCCGCAAGCGGAGTTGCAAAAACGGCTCAGGTAGGCGATTTTTATGATTTTCGCCTTGAACAGTTCGGCTTGAACGGAGCTTCGAGCGAAAGTCAGGCCGAGTCGATTATCAATACCGTTTTCAGCGAGGGAACCGATAATGCCGCATACGATCTTTCACCGGACGGAGCACAGGAATTGAACAAGAAAATCAAGCTTGTTGACGGCGTTTATTATTTCTCATATTCATATCTCACAACAGAAACGAGCGCTTTAACCGGAAAGCAGATTCCTAAAAGCTCAACGCTTCCTGTTCTGATTATTCCGGCAACGCTCATGGGTAGATATTCGACAAACACCAAAACGGATTTCAAGATTGATGAAACATGGCTTCCGAACGACGGATTGGTCAACGTTGTTTCGGCAAGATATCCGATCGGCGACGAATATCAGGAGTATGACGCAGAAAATATCGTAAAAGGCAAGTGGAATGTTATGCCGACCCTGCCCGGCGACCACGGAACGGTTATCGGTATGAATGTCGGCGCAGAGGAAACGCACAACTTCTACGACACACTTTTTAAGATGATCGACTCTCAGCCGAGAGATAAGAAGTATTATATTTTTTAATGAGGCGAACAAATGAAAATTCTTTTTAAAAATGCAGATATACTTGTAAGAGATGAAAAATTCAATGTGCTTTCAAACGCTTTTCTTGCCGTTGACGGCGATAAGATAAGCTACATCGGTGCGGAAGAGCCGAAAGACGAATTTGACGAAATAAAGGACATGAGCGGTAAATTGCTCATGCCCGGACTCATCAACTGTCACAATCATTGTCCGATGGTTCTTCTTCGCGGAATTGGCAGTGATCTGCCGCTTCAGCAGTGGCTGTTTGATACGGTATTTCCGATTGAGGACAGACTCACGGACGATGAAATCAAAGCAGGAAGTTATCTTGCACTGTTGGAGATGATTGCCGGAGGAACGGTCAGCTTTTCGGATATGTACGGACCGCAAATGAATGTTGAGGCTGTCGGAGAGTCGGGTATGAAGGCAAATGTCACCCGTCCCATCCTGTCTGCCGAACCGAATGAAACGCCCGAGCAATCATACAGAATGAGAGAAGCGATCGAGCATTACGAAAAATACAATAACACATTTAACGGAAGAGTTTTGATTGATTATTGTATTCATGCAGAATATACCTGCGACGAGAGAACCGCAAGGGTCTTGATAGACGAGATGAATGCATACAACGGCAACCTGCATATCCACCTTTCGGAGACGAAAAAGGAGCATGATGAGTGTATTCTGAGACACGGCAAAACGCCTGCCGAGTGGTTTGACAGCCTCGGCGCATTTGAGTCCTCGGCTTTTGCCGCTCACTGTGTATGGCTGAGTGAAAGCGACATGGAGCTGTTCCGCCGCAAGGGAGTTAGCGTTGTTCATAACCCGACCAGCAACATGAAGCTTGCAAGCGGCTTTGCCCCTGTTCCCAAGATGCTTGATATGGGTATAAATGTTGCACTCGGTACCGACGGCCCCTCAAGCAATAACAATCTTGATATGTTTGAGGAAATGCACATCGCTTCGATAATTCACAACGGCTACACGCTTGACGCAACGGTTATGAACGCAGATACTGTTCTCAAAATGGCGACAGTCAACGGTGCAAAGGTTCAGCGCAGAGAGAACTGCGGCGAGCTGAAGGTCGGCAATAAGGCGGATATTATCGCTGTTTCGCTTGACGCACCTCACATGGTGCCTGCACTCGATAAAAAGGCGCTGCTGACATATTCCGCACAGAGCAGCGATGTTTCAATGACAATGGTTGACGGCAAGATTCTTTATGAAAACGGCGAGTATAAAACACTCGATAAGGAAAAAATTTATTTTGAGTTCAACAAGGCTGTTGAGAAGCTTTATAAATAAGAGGTAGCACAATGGAAAGAATGGACAAGGGCTTGGCTTTTATGCTGAGATATGAAAACGTTGCATGGTACGAGAACGGCGAGGTGAGGATTCTTGACCGCCGAATTTACCCGAGAAAGGTTGAGTTTGTGACCTGCAGGAATCATCACGAGGTCACTCAGGCGATTAAGGACATGGTGACACAGAGTGCAGGACCGTACACTGCGGCGGCAATGGGTATGGCACTTGCCGCTTACGAATGTAAGGACAAGTCAGAAGCGGAGCAGATCGGCTACCTCACCGAGGCGGCATATACGATTTCGCACGCACGCCCGACCACCGTTCAGCGTATGACGCTCATCACGGGCGGATGCCTCGAGGCGGCAAAGAAAGCAATTGCGGCAGGGGAGGACGTCAGCGAAAAAATCGTTGAGCACACTATTGAAGCGAACAATCTCCGCTACAAAAAAATCAATCTCATTGCCGAACATCTTGTTGACATGTTCCCTCAGAACGGAACGGTTATGACCCAGTGCTTCGGTGAAACGATAGTCGGCATGATGCTCAAGGTAGCAAGAGAGAGGGGCAACAACGTCAGAATCTTCTGCCCCGAGACAAGGCCTTATTTCCAGGGCGCAAGGCTGACGGCGACGGTTTGCCATGAGATGGGCTTTGACACGACCGTAATCACGGACAATATGCCGGCGTTTGTTATGAAAAAAGAAAACGTTGATGTGTTCACATCGGCGGCCGACGTTATCTGCATGGACGGTCATGTTGTCAACAAGGTCGGTACATATCAGATCGCTATTGCGGCGAAATACACGGGAATACCGTATTTCGTAACGGGTGCGCCGGACAGAGGACACACAACGATCGACACGGTTAAAATTGAGATGCGTGATCCCGATTTTGTGCTTCAGGCTATGGGAGTAAAGACCGCCGCAGACGGACTCAAGGGATATTATCCGGCGTTTGACATAACGCCGCCCGAGCTTGTCAGCGGAGTTGTCACCGACACGGGAATTTACACACCCTATGACCTCGAAAGCTATTTCAAAAAGGGTACAATGGGCGAGTTTGAGATGATACTGTAATGGGATAAATGAACTCGGCGCCCCTTTAGGGGAGCTGTCAGCGTAGCTGACTGAGGGGTTTTGTAGGAAGTTTGCTGATTTTCAAATAAACCCTCCGACTTAGGCGCAAATCGCCGCAGCCACCTCCCCTGCATGGGAGGCAAGATGCTTTTCTGCGCCGGAAGCAATATTCATCAGACTCTCTTGGTGCGATGTGGGCATCGCACCCTACGATGATGTGCAAAAACGGCACAATTCGTAGGGGTCGATGACCACATCGACCCAAGGTCAGAAGAAAACAAAAGAGGACAACCGATGGCTGTCCTACGAAAAGACGGGAGTTTTAATCTGAAAATTAGCTTTCTTCGACAATCCGTCTTGTTTCTTTTTAACCCCACTGTCTCTTCGAGACACCTCCCCTAACAATCAGGGGAGGCTGAACGTAACGTAAATTTCATGGTTAAACTTAAAGTCAGCAGAAATTATCTAAGCCTCCCTTGAAGCAAGGGGAGGGGGACCGCCTGCGGTGGTGGGGATTTAAAATGCTGAATAATTTCTGATTTTTTATTTTTGCAAAGAGTTTGATGACATCTGACTTAACCACTCAACACAATCGAAAATGGAGTTATAAAAATGAAAAAATTAACCATGATTATATCCCTGCTTTTAACAATATTTTTCCTGACGTCGTGTGTGCAGAATGTTTATGATAAAACAACTACGGAACCTACAACAACCGACATCGCAACGGTGAATTTTCAAAAGGAAAACGTAAAAATTTCCGATAAATTTACATGGGACGATTATTTGAAGCACGCTCAAGGCGAAGGAGCGGTAATCATGGATTTAGAAAACTATTTCAATACCTATTTCTTTGTAATTGAAAAATTCAAGCTGAAATCGGCGGAAAGCGGAGACTTCAAATACGACGTGTATGAGAACAACACGGCGGTTATTTCAGAATATACAGGCAATGAAAAGGACATTGTTTTCCCCGACACGGTTGACGGTTATCCTGTTGTCGGAATAGGTAAAATTGATTTTCGCAGCCGCTTTAAATCTAAGAAGATTACTGTAAAAACAGGTTCAAATACTTTGTTTATCAGCGGTAGTTCTTTTGACTATTGCTACGGCATAAAAAAGGTCGTTTTGAACGAGGGCTTGACGGTTATTTTTTGCGGTGCGTTCGGATTTGCGGAGAGCCTGACGGAAATAAATTTTCCTTCGACGCTGGAAGAAATCGGCGACAGTGCATTTTATGACTGCAAAAAACTCAAGACTCTTGATCTTTCAAAGACGAAGCTGAGAAAAATCTCGGCAGGCTGTTTTTCCGAGTGTGCCGATGCGGAAAAAGTAATGCTCCCCGAAACCGTTTGCAGAATTGAAAAAGAGGCTTTTTTCCGTGATAAAAGTTTGGCGGATATCAATATTCCGAGAGCGATGACAGAGATGGACGCAACGGCATTGAGCGGAACAAAAATCAATGTTGCCGATTTTAAAAGCGCAGGAATAAATTTTGGCGACGGTATGATTTGGATGAACGATAAGGATATTGCATTGGATAGTGCGGAGTGATAATATAAAAATGTCACCTATCAGGCGACCTTGACGGCGCATGTCTTATGTATAATAATGCTGCAAGGTGAAAAGCTTGTAAATTTATTTTCGGAGGAATTTATTATGATAGGTGCAATGATCGGTGATATTGTCGGCTCAAGATTTGAGTTTTATAATCATAAATCAAAGAATTTTATTTTTTTCGACAAAAGTTGCTCTTTTACGGACGATACGGTTATGACATTGGCGGTTGCAAAGACGCTTTTGAAGTTTGACGCCGTGACTGATATCAAAGAATTCAAGAAAGAGCTTGTGTCGGTAATGCATGAGGTTGGAATCAAATACCCGAATTGCGGCTACGGCGGACATTTTGGCGTGTGGATAAGGGGAAACCATACCGAACCGTACAACAGCTACGGAAACGGCTCAGCAATGAGAGTTTCTCCTGTTGCATGGTATGCGAATTCTCTCGATGAATGTGAAGCATTGGCGGCGGCGACCGCAGAGGTTACGCACAGTCATCCCGAGGGAATAAAGGGCGCCGTTGCCGTTGCGGGAGCAATTTATCTCGCAAGGACGAAGCATAGCATAGCGGAAATTAAGGAATACATATACGGCTTCTATAAAATAGATTTCACACTTGATGAAATTCGTGATACTTACGGCTTTTATGAGACCTGTCAGGAATCCGTTCCTCAGGCGTTGGAGGCATTTTTTGAGTCGGTAAGCTTTGAGGATGCGATAAGAAACGCAATTTCGATCGGCGGCGACAGCGACACTATTGCCGCTATAACAGGCTCGATTGCCGAAGCGTACTACGGTATAGAGGATGAAATGAGGACGACGGCGTTTTCGTATTTGGATTCGTACCTGCTTGAAATTGCCGAGAGCTTTTATGTAAAATTTATTCGGAGCAAATGAAATTTTAAACAAACGGCGGTGAAAAAATGTTACCGAAAATTAGAATAATGTTCGTCTGCCACGGCAATATCTGCCGCAGTCCGATGGCGGAATTTATCATGAAAGACCTTGTGAAAAAGCAGGGGATTGAGTATAAATTTGAGATTGCTTCATCCGCAACGAGTACGGAGGAGATTTGGAACGGAATCGGCAATCCCGTTTATCCGCCTGCAAGAGCCGAGCTTGCAAAGCATGGACTTAAATGTGACGGCAAGAGGGCAATTCAGCTTCAGAAAAACGACTACGGCAAGTACGATTTGTTCATTGGCATGGACAGTGCAAACATAAGAAATATGCTTTATATCTTTGGCAATGACCCCGACCGAAAGATACATAAACTTATGGATTATACCTCACGTGGCGGAGATGTTGCCGACCCGTGGTATTCGAGAAATTTTGAAGTGACATACAAAGATGTCCTTGACGGCTGCACTGCGTTGCTTGATGAGCTGATTGATAAAAACAAAAAACAAACCGTGTTTTGCAACTGTGAAGTGAACGTGCAAGACACGGCTTTAAATTCGCTCACCCTCTCAGGGTTCGAATCCCTGAATAAAAAAACAGAAGCAACACAAAAAATGTATTGCTTCTGTTTTGGCGCGCTGCAAGGGATACAGGCGGCAAGCCGCCTTGCGTGCTCGGCGACCGTCGCATGGCGACAGTACCCGCCTCACACTTCGCGACTAAAAACAGTCCACAAGACTGTTTTTTTAACGTCGCTCACCCTCTCAGGGTTCGAATCCCTCAAAAAATCATAAAAAAATAAAAAGAGAAGCAATACCAAAGTATCACTTCTCTTTTGGCGCGCTGCAAGGGATTCGAACCCCTGACCTTTTGGTTCGTAGCCAAACACTCTATCCAGCTGAGCTAGCAGCGCATTTCTTAACGCTCATATATTATAGCACAGAGTTTTAAAAAATCAAGTGTTTTTTAAAAAAAGTCCTGATTTTTTAAAAATATTTGCCGTTTGTTCACTATTGATATTTTAATGTGCTTGGTTGATTGAAAAAAGGCGATTGACATACAAATTTATTTAGTATATGATTATTACGAGGTGAGAAAATGGACGGTTTTGTCGAAAAATATGTGATTAAATCCGATGGATTTGCCTGTTCCGAGAATATTGTTGTAGACAGCGATTTACGAATAACGGTTATCACGCCGGAGCTTGTCAGAATTGAAAAAGGCGGCTTCTGCGACCTGCCGACGCAAACCGTTCTTTTCAGAAATCTCGGCAAGGTTGATTATTCTTTTGCGAAAGAATCGGACAGAATAACCGTTCGGACGGATAAATGCGAATTTTGCATTTTAAAAAGCGGAAAATTGCAGAACGTTAAACTAAGCGACGGACGTGTTGTGACAGATTTCAAGAGCGGGAATTTAAAAGGAACACGCCGTACTCTCGATGTTACGTTCGGCGGAGTGAAGCTCGGCGACGGAATAATTTCCCGTAACGGAGTTGCCTTGGTTGATGATTCGGCTTCGCTTACCTTGCTTTCGGACGGAACGGTTGAACCTCGCCCGCAGGCAGAGAAGGATATTTATGTTTTTGCCTACGGCTTTAATTACATCTCGGCGCTGAGGGATTTTTACCGCATTACAGGTGAAACGCCGCTGATTCCGCGTTTTTGTCTCGGTAACTGGTGGAGCAGATTCTGGCGCTACACTCAGGACGAATATCTCGATTTAATGAATGAATTTGAGAAAAAGGATATTCCGCTGACGGTGGCATGTATTGATATGGACTGGCACTGGGTTGATGTTGAAAAGCGCTTCGGCGATAAAGCTAAGGACTACCCAAAGCCAAAAAATCCGATTGCATATATTACCGGCTGCTTTTGGAATCCCGGATGGACGGGTTACAGTTGGAATACGGAGCTTTTCCCCGATCATGTCAGGTTCCTTAAAATGCTTCACGAAAAGGGACTTAAAACAAATCTCAATATTCATCCGGCGCAGGGAGTCCGTTTTTTTGAGGATAGCTACGTTGAATTTGCAAAGCACATGGGTATTGATGAAAAAAACAAAGAGCCTATTGATTTTGATTTTACCGATAAAAGCTTCATAGAGGGATATTTCAAATATATCAATTCTCCTATGGAAAAAGAGGGAGTCGATTTCTGGTGGATAGACTGGCAGCAGGGAAGCAGGTCAAAAATTGAAGGGCTTGATCCTCTTTGGCTTCTCAATCACTATTATTGTCTTGACAGGCAGTCAAAGGGTCTTCGTCCGCTGACACTTTCGCGTTTCGCAGGCTTCGGCTCGCATCGCTATCCGCTCGGATTTTCGGGCGATACGGCCATTAAATGGTCTGTGCTTGATTTTCAGCCGTATTTTACGGCGACTGCCGCTAATGCGGGCTACTGCTGGTGGAGTCACGATATCGGCGGACACAATTTCGGTAAGCTCAGTGATGAGTTATATCTCAGGTGGGTTCAATTCGGGGTTTTCAGCCCGATAATGCGTTTCCATTCCGTTAATGACGCTCGCAAAAGCAAGGAACCGTGGAAATTCGGCGGTGAAGCGGAAAGAATCACAAAGAAATTTTTGCGTTTAAGGCATCGCATGATACCCTATACATATACAATGAACAGGCTGGTTGAAAAAGAGGGCAGGCCGTTGATCATGCCTATGTACTATGCTTATCCGAACCGTGATGAGGCATACTCGGTCGGCAATCAATACTTTTTCGGAACACAGCTTATAGCTGCACCGATAACGCACAAGGTAAACAAAGAGACTCATATGGCGTCTGTTGAGATTTGGCTTCCCGATGGAAGATACACCGACATTTTCACGGGCGAGGTTTACCGTGGCGGAAAAACGGTTGTTCAAAGAGATATTACGACAATTCCGGTGATTGCGCCTGCCGGAGCGATTATTCCTCTTGACGGCAGAACAAGCGGAAATGACTGCGGCAATCCCGAGTCTCTTGAAATTCTTATTTACAAGGGCAATGGCTCGTTCAAGCTCTACGAGGACGACGGAGAAACCCTCGCTTACAAAGACGGACACTGTGTCGAGACTGAGTTTAAGCTTGAAGAAAACGGCACGGAGCTTAAATTTACCGTCAGTCCTGCCGACGGTGACCTGTCATTGATACCGAGCGGCAGAAAATATATTTTCAGCTTCCGTGATGTTGCGGCGGCGGAGAAAATATCGGTTGTTTCAAACGGAGAAGCGGTTGATTATACGGCAGAAAAAAAGAACGGCGGACTGTGTTTGACAGTCGAAAGGGTTAGCTCTGATAAGGGTATAGTTATAACGCTCTTTGCCGGGAAAGACAAAATATAAAACAGTCAAAAAAAGCGAGTTGTCAATTTAATGACAGCTCACTTTTTGCTTTTTATGTTTACGAATCAGAAAAACTATCAACAGAAAAATAAGTATTCCGACGGAGCTGCCACAGGAATCAACAAACACGTCGAAAACTCGGCAGGCTCTTTCCGGCACAAAATACTGGTGGATTTCATCGCTTACGGCGAATAGAACACATGGGATAAGCGGAATATAGAACTTGTTTTTTGAAAATGTAAAACAAATTGCTCCGCTCATGCAAAAACCGAGTGCGGCATATTCCGTGAAATGGGCGATTTTTCTCAGCACGTTGTGTGAAACGATGTTGCCGAGATACTCGATTATTATGCTCAAAACACCCTCGCTGACTTCCTTGGATTGCTCGCCGTTTTCGCTTGAAAAGCTGAAAATGATATACATGACGGCGGCAGTAAGAAGCCAGAAAATAATCGAGCCGATTATCTTAGACCGTTTCATCAACTGTGACCTCCCGAGATCATGCACACGCTCTCAAAGGCAGGGGCGAAGTAGAGTCCGTCAACACCCTTGTTGACAACCGCGTAGGACGAGCCGCCGAGCATCGGAAGAAATACGGCTTTATCGAGAATATATTTTTCCGCATTCACGCAGCCGTTGAGCTTTCCGGCACCCGAATAGGTCGTAATTATCGAATTGACGGTTTTATCATAATTCTTATCGGCAAAGCCGAAGATATTTGACGGGCTGTCGGACGTGAATTTTTTCAAGGTATCCGTAACGGTTGAAGAGTCGGTCGAGATTTTATGATAAAGCACCTGATAGCTTGTGTTATAAATCATTGTGCTTATTTGCTCGGCTGTTTTAACCTCAACCTTGGCAAGAATTGAGGTTGAGAAAACTCTCTGCCAGTTTTGAATCGTTTGCTGCATAAGAGGTGCATTCTCCTCGGCGCAGGTTATGACGACTTCGGCTGTGGTTATATCGAGCTTTTTGAGTCCTTTTTTCCAAAGCGTCAGTGCCTGCTGCTCATTGTAGGCTATTCCGCTTACATTGCCTGCCGCTTCACGGTAGGAGTTTTCACCGTAGCGAACGCAGTCCGGGACGATGCCCTTGGTGAAAGCGTTATCGAAATTCGCCGTCAGCTCACTTGTTTTTGTAACCATTGCAAGCGCACGGCGCATATCCTCGTCGGAGAGAACGGAATCAGAGCAGTTGAAGCAAAGGCCGTATATCATGTTTTCGGTTGAGTAATTCGACAGCTTGTCGTTGTCGCTCAGTTCATTTTTTGCCGCTTCGGACAGAAACGCACAGTCGTATGTGCGCTGTCTGATTTTCTTGACAACCGACGCTTCCTCCGTGTTGACGTAGAAGTAAAGCTCATCGGGGTTGACTTTTACGTTACCCTTGTATTCGTCATTCTTGTACATGGAAAGGGTGTTGTCCTCAGCCCATCTTGAAAGATAGAAAGGTCCGTTGCAGAATGTATATTTGAGGTCAAGGCAATATTTTGCATGAGTTGCCTTGAAAAATTCCTCGTGGCAGGGCATTGCGACGGGAAGTGTGAGAATCCGCAAAAAGTCGGGATCTGCACGTTCAAGAGTAATGACAAGGGTCGAATCGTCCTGTGCCGATATTCCGAGCGCAGATGTCGGCTGCTTGCCGCTGTTGACGGCGGAAGCGTTCTTGATGCTGAACAGCTTCTCGGCATCGCCTGCTTGCGTTGCAGGAGCAAGCGCACGGCTTATTCCGTAAACAAAGTCGGCGGCAATTACCTGAGTTCGGTATGTATCCTTATAACCCTCGGGAAGTACGTCCTCAAATGAATTTAGAAGCTTCCAGTGGGTATCCTTTCGAAGCTTGAAAGTGTAGGTCAAACCGTCCTTTGAGATCTCCCAGCTTTCGGCAACGCCGGGAATTATTTTATAATCCTTATCGAGCCTGACGAGACCTTCAAAGCAGTTCGCTATCATCAGCTTAGCTTCCTTGGAGTCTGCAACCTGCGGATCAAGGCAAATCGGGTCCGACTCAATGGGGAGTATGAGAATGTCTTCACTGCTGCCGCCGCAGGCGCAAAGGCTTATCGCTGCGACAAGAGCAAGAAAAAGTGACAGTATTTTTTTTGGCATTATAAAGACCTCCGAAAAGGAAATTGAAATTCAGTCAATTATGATATCTAATATTATAGCAAATACATACAAAAAAAGCCAGTTATTTTTGAAAAGAAAATGAATTGTAAATACTTTGATTTTTTGGTATAATTATATAATCAAAAACTATATCACGGAGTGATAATATGTCAGACGGTTTAATATACATAATTTGCATTTTGTTGATTGCCGTAATCGGCATAATGATATACACTTTATCTCAGATAAAAAAACTGAAAAATAATGACGAGACGTCGCAAATTGATAAACAGCTCGGTGCCGTTCTCATGCTTATGAAGCAGAATTCCGGAAGCAATGCGGAGGAATTTGAACGCAACAGACGCGAGACGGCAAATTCATTGAATCAGATGACCGAAAAGCTCGACACAATGACACGTCAGAACTATGAAACGCTTATTAAGCTCAACAAGGACATGACGGAGTCGCTCAACCTTATAAGAACCAACAGCATGGAGCAGAATGAGAAACAGACGCGAGTGGTTGACGCTGCCATAGCGAAGATGCAGGAGAGCAATGAAAAGAAGCTCGACCAGATGAGGGCGACTGTTGACGAAAAGCTTACATCAACGCTTGCAACAAGACTTGATTCATCGTTCAAGACAGTTTCCGAACAGCTTGAAAATGTTTATAAATCTCTCGGTGAGATGAAGGAGCTTTCAACCGGAGTTACTACAAACGTTACTGCACTCAACAGGGTGCTTACAAACGTTAAAACGAGGGGAACATGGGCTGAAATTCAGCTTGAGGGCATACTCGATCAGACTATCCCGAATATGTACGTTAAGAATTATTCTCCAAAGGCAAATTCAAGAGATGTTGTTGAGTTTGCGGTTAAAATCCCGTCGGGAGACGATCCGTCGAAATATACCTACCTGCCGATAGATTCAAAATTCCCGATGGAGGATTATCGCAGGGTTTGCGAGGCGGCGGACAATGCTGATGCTCAGGCTTTAGCGGCGGCGAGAAAGGCTCTTGAGGACAGAGTGCTTCAGGAGGCAAAGACAATTACGAAATATATTCATGTTCCGGATACAACGCCGTTTGCAATTCTCTATCTTGCGACGGAGGGCTTGTACGCTGAGATAACCTCATCAAACTCGGGCATAATCGACAGAATTCAGCGTGAGAACATCATGGTTGCTGGACCGACGACGATAATCGCACTGCTCAATTCGCTCTCAATGGGCTTCAAGGCGGTTGCGATAAACGAAAAGGCGAACGAGGTCAGAAAGCTTCTGGCGGCGGCGAAGGTGCAGTACGATAAGTTCGGAATTGTCCTTGATAAAGCCAAGAAAAAGATTGACGAAGCCGGAAAATCGCTTTCCGAGGCTCAGGACAGAAACAGGATTATTCAGAAAAAGCTTAAAAATGTTGAAGAAATTGAGTCGGCTCAGGCTGACGCATTATTGGAAATAAATGAAACCGTAATAAATGATGAGGAGTGAATTAAATGTTAAAGCACAAGGATTTGATTTCACAAATGACGCTTAAGGAAAAAGCGTCGCTTTGCTCGGGCAAGGATTTCTGGCATCTCAAAAGCATCGAGAGACTCGGACTTCCGGAAATCATGGTCTGCGACGGACCTCACGGTCTGAGAAAACAGAACGCAGAGAACAAGAAGGTCGGAATCGGCAACAGCTATCCGGCGACCTGTTTCCCGACTGCGGTTACTACTGCCTGCTCGTGGGACAGAGACCTTATTTACAATATAGGTCAGGCACTCGCAGAGGAATGCTTGCAGCACGGCGTAAGCGTCCTGCTCGGACCCGGTGTGAACATGAAGCGTTCACCTCTCTGCGGCAGAAACTTCGAGTATTTCTCGGAGGATCCCGAGCTTGCGGGCGAGATGGGCGCTGCCTTCATCGCAGGTGTCCAGTCCAAAGGCATCGGCACTTCTCTCAAGCATTTCGCAGGCAACAGTCAGGAAATGAAGCGAATGACCTCAAACAGCATCATTGATGAGCGTGCACTCAGAGAGATATATCTCAGAGCTTTTGAAAAAGCGGTTAAAAAGAGTCAGCCGTGGACGGTAATGAACGCATACAATCTCCTCAACGGCACATATTGCTCAGAGAACGACTGGCTTCAAAATAAGGTTCTTCGTGATGAATGGGGCTTCAAGGGAGCTGTTGTCAGCGACTGGGGCGCAGTCAATGACCGCGTTGCCGGACTCAATGCAGGTAACGACCTTGAAATGCCGTCATCGGGCGGAGTTAACGACGCAAAAATCGTTGAAGCCGTCAAGTGCGGAGTTATCGACGAAACGACGCTTGACGAAAGAGTAGATAAGCTTATTGATATCATTCTCAAGGGCGCAGCTAATAAAAAGCCGGGTTATAAATTTGATGTTAAGGCTCACAACCTTCTTTCAAGGCAAATTGCCGAGCAGTCAATGGTTCTTCTTAAAAATGACGGTAATATTCTTCCGCTCAAGCGTGTTGAGGGCGAGTATGTTGCGGTTATCGGTGCATTTGCCGACAACCCGAGATATCAGGGCGCAGGTAGCTCTATAATCAATCCGACTATGATCGACAGCGGCAGACGCGCATTCAATAATTCACCTATCAGCGTTAAGTTTGCCGACGGCTATGACAGAAGCGGCAAGAGAAAGAATGAGGATGCTTATATAACAGAGGCTTGCAACCTTGCAAAGAACGCTTCAAAGGCGGTTGTTTTTATAGGTCTTACGGACGATTACGAGTCAGAGGGCTTTGACAGAAGCACTATGAAGCTCCCAGACGGACACAACAGACTGGTTGAAGCGGTCAGCCGTGTGAACGACAACGTTATTGTTGTTCTTGAGGGCGGATCACCTGTTGAAATGCCTTGGGCGGATGACGTTAAGGCCATTCTCAACGCATACCTCGGCGGACAGTCGGTCGCTCCGGCAATCGTTGATGTGCTCACGGGCAAGGCAAATCCTTGCGGTAAGCTTGCCGAAACATATCCCGTTTGTCTTAAGGATACTCCGACATCGTTCAGATATCCCGATTCAAAAGAGGATGTTCAATACCGTGAAAGCATTTTCATCGGCTACAGATATTACGACAAGGTTGAAAGAAATGTTCGATTCCCGTTCGGCTTCGGCCTTTCATATACGAGCTTTGAATATTCGGATATTAAGCTAAAAAAGAAAAATCTTACTAAAGGCGAGGGAGCAAAGGTTACTTTCACAATAAAGAATACGGGCGATGTTGCAGGCAGCGAGATTGCACAGGTCTATGTTGCGAAGCCCGAAAGCAAAACATTCAGAGCACCGAAGGAGCTGAAAGGCTTCGTAAAGATACACCTTGATCCCGGCGAGGAGAAAAAGGTTACGGTTGAGCTTGACGACAGGGCATTTACTTTCTGGAATACGGCGACAGAAGATTGGTGCGTTGAAAGCGGAGAATATAAAATTCTCGTCGGCGCATCGTCGAGGGATATAAGACTTGAAGCCGCTGCCAAGATGAAGTCGGAGGACGATGAGGCAATTGTTGATTTGAGGGAGTCGGCAGGCGTTTACTTCGACGGCGACCCGGCAAGAGCAAGAGAGGACGACTTTAAGGTAATCTACGGCGGTGAATTTAAGCTTGCTCCGGAAATTACGAGTGACAGCTTAAATAACTCAATCGAGAGAAGTAAGGATAAGGGTCTTGCAAAGTTTATTTATAACACGGTTGACCTTGCCATGAAGCCCAAGGGCGGAGTCGGCAGCTCAATGATTACAAATACAATCATGCAAACTCCGATAAGAAACTATGTTTCAATGAGCAACGGACTGTTCACCGAAGATATGGCGGACGGACTTCTCAAGGTGTTTGAGGGTAAGGACGTTGCAAAGGGTGTCGGCAAAATCGCCAAGGGTGTGCCGAACGCACTTGTTAATCTTAAGTCTTTGTTGAAATCCATATAAAAGCATTTCGCACATTTTAATTGTGCGGAGCTACCAAAAAAAATGAAGGGGGATTATTTGGAAAATGAATAAGACAAAGAAAGTAAGCAGAAAAATTATCGCTTTTGTGCTGACGTTGATAATGATTTTATCAATCGTTCCGATGAGCTCATCGGCGGCAGATGCGATAAAGAAAGGCCTTGCCACGGACAAGGAAGTTAACTTTGCCGTTATGTCGGATATGCACTATTATCCGGCGTCACTGACAGGTAATTACAACGAGGCTTTCATGAAGAGCACCAAGACCGCTCTTGCAAGAGAGCCGTATCAGTCGGTCGGCATTCTTGAATCGGCTCTTGCAGGAATTGCGGAGCATGCCAAGAAGAACGGCATGAAGTATCTTGTCCTTTCGGGCGATCTCACATCCAACGGTGAGTATGAGGCTCACAGACAGCTTGCCGCAAGGCTTGAAAAGTTCGAGAAGGATACAGGTATTCAGGTTATTGCTATCAACGGTAACCATGATATCAACAAGGCAAACGGAACTACATACGAAAACGGCAAGGCTGAACCGACAAAGCGCACAACGCCCGAGGATTTCCTTGAAATATACAAAAATCTCGGCTATGACCTTGCTTATCACAGATACACTCCGTCAAAGGGCAAGGCAAATATGCTTTCATATTCCGTCCGTGCCGACGGCTACAGATTTATCGTTATGGACACGGGCAAATACAGCTCCGACGTAACGGAAAAGGGCAAGGACCTTGCCGAAACGGCAGGCTGCCTTACAACCGAGGCTACCAACTGGGTTCTCGGTGAAATTGCCGATGCAAAGGCAAAGGGCGAGACGGTTATAGGCGTCAGTCACCATAACTTCGTTCCGCATTTCACGGGCGAATACACAATCATCAGAGGCTTCGTTATCGACGGCTGGGAGGAGCTTACGGACAAGCTCGTTGATGCAGGCATGCACTTCTCGTTTACGGGTCATATTCATGACAGCGACATCGCTCAGACTGTTACCGATGACGGCGAAACACTGACGGAAATCTGTACGGATTCACTGACTGCTTTCCCGAACTATTTCCGTGAAGTAAATGCAACCACCGATGTTAACGGCAAGACAACAATGAAGATCGAGAGTAAGGACGTTGACTGCGTTCTTCCTGTTACAGTTAACGGCGAGACATACGCAACGCCTTACAGAATCAAGTCGCTCGGCGATTCGTTCTTCGGCGAGGGCGGACTTTCTGCAACAGCTCTCAATATGCTTGAGGGCTTGCTCGGCGAATATTCCGAGAAGTTTGCCAAGGACGGTATGGTTGCGACGCTTAAGGGCATGGGTCTTGATATTGAAGGAAAGATAAGCGGTTTCTTCGGTGACGGTCTCAAAATCGGGGATACAGAGCTTTTCACAACCAAAAATCTTATGGGCTTTATTGAGGATCTTCTCAATCAGGTATATGAGAATTATCTGACCGATCCCGACGCAACGGCTAAGTATCTTGTTAACTCAATCAATAAGCTTCTCAATGTTCAGGTTTCGGAGCTTCCGAACACGAGATTCATTGATGAATACGGCTTTGGCGACAGATCCAAGCCGGGCACATTCGAGGATCTTCTTGAATGTATAATTGTTTATAAATATGAGGGTAAGCTCCATATGAAGGACGATCCGTTCATGATGGACGCTATAGATCAGCTCAATAACGGTGATACCGTATTTGATATTTTCGACGCACTCATTGACATTGTTTCAAATGATCTTCTTCAGGATAAGCTTCTCAAGGATCTTGATCTTAACCTCGGTGCATTCTTCCCCAAGGGAACGACGCTTGAATGTGTCGGCAAGATTCTTGCTGTAACAATGATGGTCATTTTCCTCGGTGACACAAGCTACCTCAACGTTTCAAATAAGATTCTTGAGGCTGCAAATAAGCTCGGCGTGGTTGACTTCAAGTCGCTTTGGGGCATTGCCGAATATTACATGGGCGAATATCTTACCGATACTCAGCTCGAGGGCGTCGGACAGACGCTCGCAAACGTTGCGTGCGAATTTGCATATGACGATAATTATATCGAGGATGTTAACACAACCGTTATTTACGACGGCAAGGTTACACCGGTTGCTACAAGAGAGAACTACAGACTTCCGACGATCGTTTCAACTACCCTCGGCGCAGATCAGAGCTCAAGAAACGTAAGCTGGTACACAAAGACGAGCGTTAAGGGCACGGATATTGAAATCGTTCCTTATTCGGAGAACCCTGTATTTACAGGCAAATCAATGGTTCCCTACGGTGTAAAGGTTAATGTTAAAACGGAGAGAACCGAGAGACAGTTCCCGGGAGTTGATCTCGGCGTTATCGGAATCATGAACTATAAGTTCCCGATGAACAGACACATTGCCGAGGTTTCGGGACTTGAAGCAGGCAAGAAATATCTTTACCGTGTCGGTGATGCTTCAAGAAACTGGTGGAGCGATATAGGCACATTCAAGATGGCTGACGGTTCGGATGAAACTTCATTTATTCATATCTGTGATCCGCAGTCGCAGTCGGAGCAGCAGTATGAGACGTTCTCTAAGGTAATTGAAACAGCCTATAAGATGTACGACAGCGACTTCATCATCAACACGGGTGATAACGTTGACCACGGTGATAACTTCAGACAGTGGCAGTGGCTTTTCAACACGGCATCCGAAACACTTATGAACACAACGATGATGTCGGCTTCGGGCAACCATGAAGGCATGGGCTCTTACGCAATTGAGAAGAACTATTATTATTCAAATGTTCCCGAGCAGGACACAGAATCGGGCATCTACTTCTCGTTTGACTACAACAACATTCATGTTGCTATTCTTAATACGGAAAATCTCAATGACGATAAGAGTCTCAGCGACGATCAGGTTGACTGGCTCATTGACGATATGCAGTCGAGCGATGCAGACTGGAAGTTTGTTGCGTTCCACAAGGCTATCTATTCAAACGGCTCCCACTACAAGGACAAGGACGTTTGCAAGATAAGAGACGAGCTTTGCAAGCTTATGCCGCAGCTCGGTATAGATATGGTATTCCAGGGACATGACCATGTTTACCTCAGAACGGACGCCATGATCGACAACAAGGTTGAGAGCGTAACAACATCAACCGCCGAGTTCAACGGTAAGGAGTACACCGTTAAGGTGAATCCTGTAGGAACGGTTTATGAAATCAGCGGATGCTCGGGTGTTAAAATTTACAATCAAAAAGACGAGAGCCTGACCGATAAGTATTTCCCGAGAGCCGAGGTTATCAAAAACGTTACGGCTTCAATGTTCTCGGGCGTAAGCATTGTCGGTGATACACTCTATTTTGACGCTTACACAGTTGACACGGAGAATGGCAAAACAGAAAATATTGATTCCTTCGCAATCAAGAAAGACCTTTCGGTTAAGAAGGGTACGGGAGTTAACCCGTCGATTGACTGGATGAAGATTTTCTCGCAGGTAATTGCAGTTGTTCTTCCTCTCATTAAATCCATTATCAGTTGGGTGTTCGATTTCATAAGCTCAAAGATGTGGTAAAAACAGCATAAAAATATCCGGGCGATCCGATTGGGTCGTCCGGTTGATTTTTTATAATAATATTTCTTTGTTCGTTCCGTAGAATATGTCGCTTCTGTTTGCAATGTATTTACAGAATTCCTCAAATTTGTCCCATTCGTCGTTTATGTCAAACTCATAGGAATGACCCCAGATATAAAAAATCTTTTCGCTTTTCGGGTCAAGCTCAACAAATTTTTCCGCAAGCTTATATAGCTGATCCCAATCTCGGTGAAAAACAGATGGATGGAATTCGTAAAGATCGCTATGATACGAAAAATCTTTGTTGCATATCGTTGTTCGTGCGTATTTAACGCCCGTGCCGTTCTCGATAATTCGAGCAATTCTTGAATTATAATTCGGCTGCCTGCCGGGATATGCCATTCCAATGACCTCGGTGCCCGAAAGCTCGCTGAGATTTAGTCTATCCTGTTCAACCTGACGTATGACCTCATCTGCCGGCATATCCGTCATATCGGGGTGGGTGAGGGTGTGCGCCGCAATTTCATGGCCCTTGTAAATCTCGGTGATTTTATGGGGCTGAACTTTGTTGTGCAATATCCTTTTGCCGAGAATATCAAGGCTTCCGTCCTTGCCAAGCAGCTCGGAATTGAGGTTAAACGTTGCTTTTAAATTATATCGGTTGAGGATTTCAACCAGTCGAATATCCTGCGTAACACCGTCGTCATAGCTGAATGTGACGGCTTTCATTTTGCCGCTGAACATTATTATATCCTCTTGTAGGTCGTAAAGCGGAACCTGAGTCCATTGTTTTCATGAATATCCGATTGCTCCGTGATTTTCCATTCGTCGGTTTTTAGCTCCGGAAATTTGGAATCGGCTTCACTTGCAACGGCGTCAACATGGGTTATCAGCGCCGTATCGCAATAGGGGAGAAGCAGTGAATAAATCTGTGCTCCGCCGATAACGTAAACGTCGTCGGAGTCATATTCTTTGAGCTTGTCAAGAAGCTCGTCGACACCCGTTACAAATTCCGCACCGTCAACATGACGATTGCACCTTGACAGTACAATATTTACCCTGTTCTTCAGCGGTTTTGAGCCGGGGAAGGATTCAAGCGTTTTTCTGCCCATGACAACAATCTTTCCCGATGTGGTTGTGCGAAAAAACTTCATATCGTCGGGCAGGGAGAAAAGCAAGCCTCCTTTGTTTCCGATATTCCATTCATTGTCAACTGCCGCAATTAGCTTCATTTTGCCACCTCATATCGCAACGGGGATGTTCTTTATCTGCTCATGTGTTTCGTAGTTATCAAGGCGAACATCGTCGGTCGTAAATTCGTAGAAATCCTTGATTTCCGGGTTGAGCCAAAATGTCGGAGCGGGGAGCGGCTCACGGGAGATAAGCTCCTTGACGAGCGGAATATGTCTGTCATAGATGTGAGCATCGGCTATAACATGAACAAATTCACCGACTTCCATATCACACACCTGTGCGAGCATATGCATCAGCACGCTGTACTGAACGACATTCCAGTTGTTGGCGGTCAAAACGTCTTGACTGCGCTGATTGAGAATTCCGTTGAGAACAAGCTTTCCGTTTTCGCCCTCCGTGACGTTGAATGTCATTGAGTATGCGCAGGGATACAGCCCCATCTCACTGAGGTCGTGGTGATTATAGATGTTGGTCATGATTCTTCGGCTAAAGGGATTGTTTTTAAGGTCATAAATAACTCGGTCAACCTGGTCAAACATGCCCTCCTTGTATTTATGCTTGACGCCGAGCTGATAGCCGTATGCCTTGCCGATAGAGCCGTTCTCATCAGCCCATGAATCCCAGATATGGGAGTGAAGGTCATGAATATTGTTTGACTTTTTCTGCCATATCCACAGAATTTCGTCAACGCAGGATTTTAGCGCTGTTCGGCGAAGTGTGAGAGCGGGAAATTCTTTTTTGAGGTCGTATCGGTTTACAACGCAGAAAAGCTTCTGCGTGTAGGCGGGTGTACCGTCCGCCCAGTGGGGACGAACCTTTTCGCCCTTGGTGTCGGTTCCGTTTTCAAGAATGTTGTTACACATGTCAATGAAAAGTTTGTCGGCGTAGCTCATTTTGCAGTCTCCTTTTTTAACGTATTGATGCTTTTCTTCTGTTATGAACGGTTTTTTAAGGTTATCATACATACCTCGGGACGGTTGAGAAATCTCAGCGGAACTGGGTAGTTGCCTATGCCTGAGGTAACAAAAATCTGTTTGTTCTCAAGGGAATACAGACCCTTATCTGTTATTTTTTCGGAATATGTCAGCTTCGGCAGAATATATCCGTTATAGTAGAGCGGCCCTATGAGAGGCAGGCGAATCATTCCGCCGTGGGTGTCGCCGCTGAATATGATATCTGCTTCAAAATCCTCAAAATGCTCCGTTTCGGGAATATGAGCGAGCAGTATATTCAGCCTTTTTGAATCCGGTTTGTCAAATTCGTTGTGTAAATCAAACGTTGGCGAGAAATACACATTATCAATGCCGTAGACGGTGATATCCGTGTCTTTTATGTTTAGATCTGCTTTTTTATAGTTCATCAGATGAACTTTTTTGAGTGAATTCAATTCGTCCTTGTATTTCAGGTCGGTATCGTGGTCCCCCGTGACAACATAGGTTTCGGCAATCTCGGAAAGATTCCTGACAAGCTCAACGGCGGTATCTATTTGCTCATAGCGATTTTGAGTATACATATCGCCGAGAACAAATATCAGGTCGGGCTTTTGACCGCTGATAAGATTCGTTATCTTGCTGTTATCTTTGCCGAAATGTTCGCCGTGCAGATCCGAGATTACGGCAATTTTTATATCTCTTTTTACCTTCGCCGAATAAATTGTCTGTTCTGTCAGCTTTAGAGAGTAGTTGTTGACATACCATGTCGGAACGAGAAGCGATATTACAAGCAAGGGTATAATGATTTTCTTTTTCTTCTTATTCAAGTTATCACTCCAGATTGTATATGTAAGTATTATATAACAATCAAAGCAAAAAAACAACAGTAAAACCGCATCGGACATAAAAAATCTGCCGCCGGGAACGGCAGCAGACCTTTTAATACTCTATTTACTGCTTTGCGCCCTCGTCGAATTTCTCAAGTACCTTTACCGTTACGGCAAAGCAATCTGAGAGTCCGTCAAGGTTCATGTTGTCATAGCTGTCACGTCTTGTGTGATAGTATGATTCGAGCTTGTGGTTAAGTCCGGTGATGCCTGCGGCTCTGAAACCTCCCTGAGCAAAGGCAGCGCTGTCGGTTGCACCGCCGAGAGGAGGGACCATGCCTTTTTTGCACTGTATTCCCAGCTCGTCTGCGGCTTCCATAAAGAGGTCGGAGGCATCGGCATCTGCCTTGACCGTGCCGTTGAGGTCACGGTAGTTAACCATGAGATATTTCGGGTCATGGATTGTATCATAAGAGAAGATGAATGTCGGAACATCGTCAAATTCACCCTTGTGAGCCTCACACCATGCCTTTGCACCTCTGAGACCGGCTTCCTCGGAGCCGGTGAGAACAACGCCGATTTCCGTATTTTCAAGTTCAATGCCTTCATCATTGAGAGCCTTGAGAAGAGCGATTCCCATATAGCAGCCGCTGAGGTTATCGTTTGCACCGTCTACAACACGTCTGTAGTTGACCATGAAATAAAGACCTACAAGGAATGGGACAAATATGAGACCGATAAGGCCTGCCTTGCCGAGCGGAGTCGATATATCTGCGCCGGCAGAGCCGTTCTGTATGAGCTGAATGATTGCAAGAATAAGATAATAAAATGCGCCAGCAAAGCCTATAATAGCATGTGCCTCAAAGCCTACACCGCCCAGAGCATAGTTAACGGGCCATTCCCATGCCGCGTCCGGGTGACCGTTGAAGATGATTCTTCTTTTGGTTTCGCCTTTGCATTTTTTGATTGCGGTTACATTGTGTCCGGTTTTTTCGGGAAAAAACCTGTCAATGGCTTTGATATAAAGTCCGAACTGGAGCAACACCAATACAAGACCTGCTGCAATGAGAATTATCGAGGCAACAGGCGCAAAGAAATAGAGAACTATTGCCGCAAGCACAAAGGTGAGAGTAAAAAACAACCAGCCGTAAAATGAGCCGGGATTTTCCTTAAAAGACTCAACATCGGCTCTTTCACAGCCGCAGTCTTTTTTGAGCACCTCTGCCATGTATTCACAAGCTTTTTTCTCACCGGTCGAGCCCGGGCTGCGCTTTTCGATGTTTTTACAGATATATGTAATTTCCTCAACCATATATTTTGCCGAATCACGCTTTTTTTCAATAATTTTCCTCAAATCCATAAAATCATCTCCTCAAACTTTTATTATATATATTACCAAAATTCGACAATTATGTCAATAAAATTAAGCAGAATTAACATAAATTTTTACTTATTGTTTTTATTGTAAGAATAAAAATTTAATTTAGGTCAATTTCGCTTTTTCGTCGCAAAAGGCATTGACGAAATCGGGACGTATTTGGTATAATCATTATGTTCGAAGAAAGGGTGGGTTGCATTTATGGACAGTAAGAAAGCACTTTTGATAGTCAATCCGTGCGCAGGGCGAAACAACAAGCGTCTCGGTGCTTTGGAGATTGTCAAGAAGTTTTCACCGCCCGAATGGGAGACGGAGATAAGAACAACACGCTGCCAGGGCGACGCAACCACCATTGTTAAGGACGAGGGTGCAAAATACGATGTTATTCTTTGCTGCGGAGGCGACGGAACACTTAACGAAGTCATTAACGGACTTATGAAGCTTGACAAAAAAATTCCTGTCGGCTACATTCCGTCGGGTTCAACCAATGACTTGGCAAACACCCTTGGAATTCCGATCGAGCTTGGTGCTTCCGCCGATCTGATACAGAGCGGAAAGAAAAACAGCTATGACCTCGGTACATTGAACGGCAGGTATTTTACATATATTGCTTCGTTCGGAATTGCAACTGATCTTTCGTACAGTACGCCGCAGAAGCTTAAAAATATATTCGGTCATGCTGCATATATGATAAACGGATTTGTCGTTCGGTTTATTCCGATGCTTTTCGGATTTAAACCGATACATATGAAAATCGAGTATGATGAAGGAGTTGTAGAGGACGATTTTTATTTCGGCTCAATTTCCAATTCAACTTCTGTCGCAGGACTTTTTAAGTTTGACCACCAGGACGTCAAGCTCAACGACGGATATCTGGAGCTGTTTATGGTTAAGGGCTTGAAGCGAAACATAGACGCCTTGAAAATGCTGAAAAAAGCAATAGCTCAGGACTATGACGGAGTTCAGATGATGATCGTTAAAACCAAAAAGGTTAAAATCACCTGTAATCAGGATGTTCCCTGGACACTGGACGGCGAATTTGGCGGACTTCACCGTGACTGCGAGATTGAGGTTGTCCACGACGCATTTGAAATTTTCTCCGAGAATAATAAACTTTTTTGTGAAAAAGATTGATAAATAATATAATCCCCGAAAGTGTTGCAATACGCTTTTGGGGGTTTGTGCTTTATGAGGCTGTCTTTGAGTATGAGCATTTTATTATAAAAGCAGTGAATGCTTTTTTTCGATTTTGGGCCGAGTGGGCATCGACCCATACGAACGGTGAGGAAAAAGAAAACACCTTTTATAATTCTGAGCAATTACTTTACAATAAACTCTCCGCTCCGAATATCAATTTCATTTTCACCGCCTGCGAATTTCGCACCGTGGCGGAGCTTTATTTTTCCTGTTATGCCGTCGGGAACGGTGACATTCAGCTTGATTTCATCGCCTGTGCGCTCCCAACGAGCGGAAATTTTTCCTGCCGGTGCGGTGTACCAACCCTCGGCATAGTTCAGCGAGCCGACGAAGGCAGGGGAGATGACAATATAATTCGGGTCGCATACGTCGGCGTTCGGAATGATACCTGCAAGATTCTTGATAAACCACGCCGAAATATCACCGAAGAAGTGGTGATTGTGTGAAAAACCGTTCGGCGGATCATGTGTGATACATTCAAAGAGAGTGTTTGCGTTGTATTCCGTTATCCAGCTTGCAAAGGACGGGTAATCGGGCTTCGCTATCATGTGAAGTGCCAGATCCTCGTAGCCGAACTCGGCGAGAACATGGAACATCGTTCTTGCGCCGATAATTCCGACAGTCATGTTGTCGTTTGCATTATGAATAAGCTTGAGCAGATGAGCAAACGCCTCTTCTTTTTCATTTTCGTCGAATGCACCGTAGTAAATTGCCGCCGCCTGAGTTGTTTGATGGTTGCCGTAAACAACAAGATTATCGTCAATGAGATGCTTTCGGAAGCTTGCACGTAGTTCGTCATGAAGCTTCTGAGCAAATTCGGCACGAAGCGGCATATTACACTCTCTGAATATTTCCGTTGCCTTTTTGCAAATATCCATTGAAATAAGTGTATCTGTAACCTCAAGAGGGCAGGGCTTAACGTTGCCGACAGGCAGCCAGTCGCCGAGACCGATATGAACAAGACCTTTTTCGTCAAGCCTTGTCGACAGGTACGAAACATAGCGGAAAATAGCTGTGGCGTTTTCCTCAAGAACCCTCTTGTCGCCTCTGTACTGCCATATTCTGTACGGCAGCTCGGTAAGAACAGCATCCCACGCAGGACCGTTGCCCCATTCAAAGCCCCAGCCGCCGGTCGGTACGATTCCGGGGAGTGCGCCTCTCTCGTCCTGCGATTTTCTGACGCTGTGAAGCCATTCGCGAAGCGTATTTTCCGTCCCGAGATTCATCATGAACTGCTCGGCGGAGAGGTGAGCGTCGCCCGTCCAGCCGTTTTTCTCACGGTGGGGACAGTCGGTCGGGAAATAAAACATATTTGCAAGGTCGCTCCTGAGCGTTGCGTCCTGAAGCCTGTTGACAAGCTCATCGGAGCAGTCGAAGCCGCCGATCTGCGGAACGTCGGCGTGCATGACAACGTAAGTGAGCAGATCTTCTGTTGCCTGCTTGTCGTCAATACCTGTAACAAAGCAGTATTGGAAGCCGTGGTAGCAGAACATCGGCTCCCAGATTTCCTCGCCCTCGCCTTTGCAGATATAAACCTGAACCTGCGTCATGCCGATTGGCTGAAATTCGCAGATATTGTGCATATCAAGTCCGCCGTCAAAGAGACTTTCGCCGCAGGACATGACGATTTTCTGACCCTTTCTGCCTCTGATTTTCAGTCGCACAATACCCGTAATATTTTCGCCGAAATCATATATGTAGCCGTCGTTGCAGTATTCCTCCTCGGGTAGAATGTGCTCGGGGAGATTCTCTCTCGGGTGAGCGATTGCCGAAATATGTCCCTTATTGAATTTAACGGGCTTGATCTCACGGATCTTCTTAATTAGCGCATGACCGCCCTCAAGACATTCGCCGGACGGAGCCTCAACGGATATAGCATTGTTCCACTCACTGTCGTCAAAATCGGGAAGATTCCAGCCGTCGATCTCATTTCTTGCGTCGTAGCGTTCACCGCAGCGCATATCGTCAAAATAAATCGGCGAAGCGTGAACCTTAAAGCTCTCGTCGGCCTCAAAGCTTATTTTCTTGCCCTCTCCGGAACACTCAAAGCATAAGGCAAGCTTCGGTGCACTTCTCCAGCGGGCAAGCTGAAAATCCCAAACCTCGCCGCCGATCGGATTCTGCAAGCCGTTGCCGAGAGCAAAAGCAATGACGTTTTTGCCCTTTCTGAGCTTACCCGTGAGAAAGTAACGGTCGTAATAGATCAGGTCGTTTGGGTTAGAAATGTAGGGCGCAAGGCAGCCTTTTGTAAGATGCTCGCCGTTGAGCCAGAACTCATAGAAGCCGAGACCGGTTACAAGCATTTCTGCCTTTTCGGGAACAAAATCGAGTTCAAATGTTTTTCTGAGATACGGTGCAGGAACAAAATGCAGAAATTCGCAGTATTCCTTTGCAGCGGATATAAATTCGGTGCTGTATTTCATTATGAATAAACCTCCAAAAAGAAAAAGGCAGAATCTAAATTTAACTTAGATTACATGCCTTTCTTCTGTTAAGTTAATTTTTTATTTCTTCGGTTTCAATACATTCTACGTGTTCCTCGGGAGTTTCCATGATATTCGAATGATTGACAATAAGCATAGGAATCATTGTAAGCGTCAGAACGACGATTTCAGCCGTTCCGCCGAGCCTTACCTTGAGATAAATTGCGGCAAAGCATATCCAAAGGAAAAACACGATTGTGAGGTTGAAGAATTTTTTGTTTGTTCTTGCCTTGTAAACAAGGAAGTAGATTACCGCCGTTGCGATACATATACCGAACAGTACGGCGAAAGCGGAATGTAAGCTCTTTTTGGATAAGAAGAAATTTATCAGATTCGTCTGCGTGTCCAGAGTTTGATCCGCATAATCGCTTGTGTATGACGGGGCGGTATATGTTTCGTAATTAAGTATAAGCGTAAATCTTTTCAGCTTCTCGTTTTTGCACATTACCACACTGAACATTGCAAAAAGAGCAATAATCGAAAGAGCTTTCGGAAACTTGCGCTCAACATTGAATTTTTCGAGCGAATAGTTTAGGTTTAATACGATAGAGGCTGCGATGAGCATTCCCCAAAATATAAAAGCGATCCAGTGGTCTCTGCCGACGTTGCTTGCCGTTGAAGCACGGTTTCCGTAAAGAGGGTTAGGTTCAAGGAGCCGGTCATACAGCCACATATAAACAATCGTAACTATGCCGAAAATCAAAGAAGCATATTTTAAAGCTTTGTTTTCTTTTTTTACCATTGCCACACCTCGTTTGAATTAAATTTCAAGTTAATTCTATCATTTTAAAAAAGATTTTTCAAGGAAAAAACGAAACTGTGATAAATTTTTTATATTTTTGTCAAGAAATGTCTAAATTTCAGAACGCTTTCCGCCCTGAACATGGATTTTCTTTCTTGTCGCAAGCTCCAGAATCGGTCCGTCGGAAACGAGATTATCCGTATAAACGTCACGGAATTCGTAATCGGCAGCTTCCTTTTTAAGGCGGGAGACTTTCTCCGTGCTTTTGCAGTTTTCGCCCTCAATGAGTCCTGTAGAAGGGTTCATTCTTGTGGCAATAAGAAGATCAACTCCGAGTCTGTCGCAAACGGGCTTGATCTGAAAAACGGGTGAGGCGGAGCACACAACCGTCTTGACATCGTGCTCACGAGGATTGAACCAATCGTTCATTTTGTCAGCCTTTTCCTGCCAGAAAAGCTCGGCTTCTTTTTCGGCGTCAATCGCTTTAAGATAAGAATAGAACAGCTCCTTTGAGCGCTTCTTGCTTATTTTACGAAAGACATAATGACCGAAAAGTCCGGCGGCCTGCTTCGGAAGAAATCTTATAATCGACGGGTGACGCTTCAGGCAGAAAAGCCAGAATTCGCTGCCCGATTCGCCGTGAAAAACCGTCTTGTCAAAATCATAGAGATCAGCGAGCATCAGAAATCAACATCCTTTTTGCCGTCAAGGCTGACGAGCCTTGACTGACCGTTGTAAACAATTTCAAATTCGCCCTTGCCGTCAAGCGTGAGCTTTGTAAGCTTGCCGTTTGCCCATTCGATATCGACCTTAACTCCGCCCTTTGCCGTCAAGCCGTAAATATGACCGTTTGCCCATTCGTCGGGGAGGGCGGGAAGTATAATGATACGGTTGCCGAAGCTTTGCATGAGCGCCTGTGCGATACCTGCCGTTGCGCCGAAGTTGCCGTCAATCTGGAACGGCGGATGAGCGTCAAACATATTCGGGAATGTGCCGCCGCGACCTCTCTTGTATTTGACCGGAATATAGCGAAGCTGATTATTGATTAGCTTGATGACCTTGTTCTTATCACGCAGTCTTGCCCAGAAGTTGATTTTCCAGCCCAAGCTCCAGCCCGTGCCGCCGTCGCCCCTGTTTTTGAGCGTATTCTTGGCATAGGAAGCCAGATCGGGTGTGCGCTCAACGTCAATAAGATTTGCAGGATGGAGAGCGTAGAGGTGGGAAACGTGGCGGTGATGCTTATCAAAGCCCTTTTCGTCATAGTACCATTCCATAAGTCCGCCGTCCTTGCCCTGCTTAAAGGGAAGCAGACGGGGGAGCGCATCTTCAATTCTGCTGCTTATCTCATTTTTTATGCCGAGGACATCGTATGCAGAGAGAAGATTTGTAAAAAGATCTGTGACAATTTCCATGGTCATGTATGTAGTTTTGCTGACGGAGGTTTCCTTACCGTTTACCATGTACTCGTTCTCGGGCGAGGTCGAGGGACAGAGAATAAGATATCCGTTGCCGTCGTCGATGAGCATATCAAGGCAGAAGCGTGCGTTTTCTTCCATTATCGGAGCTGCTGTTTTCTCAAGATAATTCTTATCGAGCGTGTACTCATAATATTCATAAAGATGACGGCAGAACCATGCTCCTGCCATCGGCCAGAATGACCAAACGGGATTTCCTCCCGAGGGTGTAGTTATCCTCCAAAGGTCAACGTTGTGATGACAGCATGTGCCGTCAACGCCGTAGAAACGCTTCGCGGTTTCCTTGCCGGATTCCGCAATTTCTTCGATGAACTTAATGAGCGGCATATTCATCTCGGGCATTGAGCACATCATAGTCGGCCAGTAGTTCATCTCGGTGTTAATATTTACCGTATAGTTTGAACGCCACGGAGAGCACATTGTAAATGTCCAGATTCCCTGCAATGTCATGGCCTGTGAGCCTTCACGGGAGGCGGAAATAGTGAGATAACGTCCGTAATTGAACAGCAGGCAGTAAAGATTATTGTCATTCTTCCTGCTGTGGAGAAAGTCGTGAATTCTGCGGTCTGTTGGGACATTGTCCTTTTTGCTCTCACCGAGGTCGATAGAAACACGGTTGAAATATGGGCTGAAATCATTTATATGATCAGCCTTGACCGCTTCAAAGCCCTTGCTTATTGCGCTGTCAAGGCGTGAAACGCAGATGCTCTTATAGTCCTTTCGTGACTGAGTAACGGGTTTGTTCCAGCTCTCAAAATTATCTTCCGCAGTCAGGTAAATCGTCGCATATGTTGCGTCGGTGACGTGAAGGTGATTTTTATTCGCCTTGACCTTGCCGTCGGTGTCTATCTTGAATGCGCAGCGGAAGCTGATGCCCTGTCTCTCGCCGTCCTCGTATGTGCAGATGGGGTTGCCGCCATTTTCTTCAATATGTGTCGGAGCGATACCGTCAAGCAGATAAGTATTGCCGTCTGTTGTAACCTCATAGCGAAGCTCACAGTCAACCATAGCCTTGAAATCAAGCTTGTTTTTACCCTCCGCGGTCATTCTGTAAACAAGCACCCTGTCGGGAAAGCTGATGAAGCTCTCACGGGTATAGTTCGTATCGCTTGAATTGTAACCGACCGTTGCGATTCCGGTTTCAAGGTCAAGGTCACGGATATAATCTCTCGGACACATATTCTTCATTGAAGTGATTATGAGTTTTCCGAGCTGAAGATACCACTCCGACGGATCACCGTAGAAGTTCTCTTCGATATAATCCCTTGCTTCGATCTTCTTATCCTCAAGGATGAGCTGACGAGCCTTTTTGAAATGCTCAACCCTGTTTTCTATCTTGTAGCCGTGGCATGAACCCGACCAAAGCGTATCAAGATTGAGACCGAGTGTTTCGGTCTCAACACCGCCGAACACCATTGCGCCGAGGCTGCCGTTTCCTATAGGCAAAGCTTCGACCCATGCGGTTGCAGGGTGGCTGTACCATAAATATTGCGACCCTTTTTTCAAGGAAATAACCTCCAAAATAATATTTAAGCAACACCTTGATTGTATGGCATTGCCTTTACGGTAAAAGTATAACTGATTGTTCACATTAAAGTCAATCAATTATCTTGCATTTTTCATAAATTTATTATAAAATAGCTATGATTGGAATTAAAAAGTGTTTTTAGGAGAAGACAATGTCAGAAAAGATTTTAATTATCGGTGCCGGTGCGGCAGGACTTATGGCGGCAGGTACAATATCGGGCAGGGGCAAGGATGTTGCTATCCTTGAACGCAACGATAAGCCGGCAAGGAAGGTCGCAATAACGGGTAAGGGCAGATGCAATGTCACAAATAACTGCAAGGAGCTTTCGGAGCTTATTGCCAATGTTCCGACCAACGGCAGATTCCTTTACAGTGCGTTTTCAAATTTCATGCCGCAGGACACAATAGACCTTATCGAGGACATGGGCGTTCCTCTGAAATGCGAGAGAGGAAACAGAGTTTTTCCGTGCTCGGATAAGGCGACGGATATTGTTGATGCGCTTGTTCATTACGGAACGGACGACGGAGCGCAGATAATTAACGGCAGAGCCAAGGAGCTTATTATTAAGGACGGCGTGCTCAAGGGAGTACGTAACTTTGACGGTGAGGAGATTGCCGCAGATAAAGTCATTATTGCGACGGGCGGCAAGTCATATCCGCTGACAGGCTCAACGGGAGACGGCTACGAGCTTGCAAGGCAGGCAGGTCATACGATAATCGAACCGAAGCCGTCGCTTGTGCCGCTCAATGCTCACGAGGGCTTCTGCACAGACCTTATGGGTCTTTCGCTGAGAAATGTCACGATGAAGGTCATTGACACGAAGAAGAAAAATAAAATCATATATGATGATTTCGGTGAGATGCTTTTCACTCATTTCGGAGTTTCGGGTCCGATGGTTCTTTCGGCAAGCTCGAGAATCCGTGACATGGAGCCTGGCAGATATATTATTTCGATCGACCTCAAGCCGGCGCTCACCGAGGAACAGCTCGATGCACGAATTCTCAGGGATTTTTCGGAGAATACTAATAAGGATTTCATCAATTCACTCGGTGCGCTTCTGCCGAGAAAGCTGATTCCGGTTACAGTCAAGCTAAGCGGAATAAGGGCGAACGAAAAGGTCAATCAGATAACCAAGGAGCAAAGGCATAAGCTGGTTACGCTTCTCAAGAATTTTAAGGTTACGATCAAGAGCTTCCGTCCGATTGATGAGGCGATCGTTACCTCGGGCGGCGTGAAAGTCTCGGAGATCGACCCGAAAACCATGCAGTCAAAGCTTCTCCCGGGGCTTTACTTTGCGGGCGAGGTTATTGACGTTGACGCATACACGGGCGGATTTAATTTACAAATTGCTTTCTCAACCGGACGATTAGCCGGTGAAAATGTATAACGGAGGTTTATTTTATGGCTGTAAATATTGCAATTGACGGTCCTGCAGGCGCAGGAAAGAGCAGCACGGCAAAGCTTGTCGCAAAGAAGCTCGGCTACATCTATGTTGACACGGGTGCGCTTTACAGAACGGTTGGTCTTTATTCTATAAGAAAGGGTATTGACACAAAGAATGCCGAAAAGGTTATCGCAACTCTGCCCGACGTCAAGGTGGAGCTTAAATTCGTTGACGGAGCCCAGCATGTTTTTCTCAACGGCGAGGACGTTTCGGAGGCTATCAGAACTCCCGAGGCTTCAATGGGTGCTTCGAATGTTTCGGCAATCCCGAAGGTCAGGGAATTTCTATTTGATTTGCAGAGAAAAATTGCCGCCGAGAACGACTGCATAATGGACGGCAGAGATATCGGAACGGTTGTTTTACCGAATGCCGACGTTAAAATTTTTCTCACGACCTCGGTTGAGGAGAGAGCGAACAGACGCTATAAGGAAATGCTTGAAAAAGGCGAAGAAGCTGATTATAACGATATTTTAGAGGACATCAAAAAACGCGACTATCAGGACAGCCACAGAGAGATTGCACCGCTCAAGCAGGCGGATGATGCGATTTATGTCGATAACGGCGGCTATAACCTTGAAGACGGCGCAGAAGATCTTCTCAGAATTATCAAAGAGCATTTGAGGTGATGCATTGTATCTCGGTGCTCAATGTATGGCGGCAAGAAAAAGTCAGCGGAAATTGACCAAGGCTTCCCCTTGAGGGGAAGCTCCGTCGTAAGACGGTGATGAGGTGGAAAGGTTCAAGTCTGATTTCACTAAATAATAAACTGAAAAATCCACCACCTCATCCGAGCGGCGCAATCCGCCGCCCACCTTCCCCTCAAGGGGAAGGCTGATAAAAAGTCAGATACAATTTGCTTTGAGCGTGTGCTCCTCCTTCGGGGGAGCTGGACACAGCTTGTCTATGACTGAGGGAGTAAAGCTTTATCAAACTTTAACCACTCCGTCACTCCCCTAAAGGGGCGACAAGAATATTTCACACACCACTAAAAAGGAAGGGTCATTATGGCATACAAATACAATTATGAATCTGACAAGAGCCACTTCCTTTATAAGATCATAAGGCCTCTTGCAAAGATAGTTGTAAACTCAAGATATAAAATAACCTATGTCGGCGTGGAGAACGTTCCTACCGACAGGGGTATTATCCTTGCGTCCAATCACATTACGGCAATCGATCCCATAATTATCGGCGTCGGCTGTAAGGTGAAGTTTCATTTCGTCGCCAAGGAGGAGCTTTTTAAAAAGAATATTGTCGGCTGGTTTCTTGCCAATCTCAATGCTTTTCCCGTTGACAGAAGCAAGTTCGATTTCCCTGCGATGAATCATGCTGTCAAGGTTGTTGAGAACGGCGGAGCGCTCGGAATTTTCCCCGAAGGCACACGCTCGCATGATTTCAAGCCGCATGAAGCCAAGGGCGGAGTCTGTTATGTTGCAAAAAAATGCAAGTGCGACGTTATTCCGGTTTCGATCTACACAAGCGACGAGGCCAAAAAGGGAACAAGGCTGACTGTTCGCTACGGCAAGCCGATAAAATATGAGGAGCTTAATTTCCACGATGATGTTGACAAAATGAGGGATCTTCGTTACGGTTCTGCTCTCATAATGGATAGAATTAAAGAGCTTTGGGGGTTAGGCCATGCAGATTAAGCTTGCAAAAACCGCCGGCTTCTGCTTCGGCGTGAATCGCGCCGTTGACCGGCTGTATCAGATGGTAAGAAGCGGTGAAAAGGTATGCACTCTCGGACCGATAATACATAATCCGCAGGTTATTGACGACCTGAGAAGCAAGGGCGTTGTTATCGCAAATTCAATTGATGAAATTCCTAAAGATACAAAGCTGGTTCTAAGAACCCACGGCGTTGAAAAGCAGGTCATTGACGAATTAAAGGCGAGGGGATATGAATACTGGGATGCCGCGTGCCCTTTTGTAAAGAAAATACATAAAATCGTTACGGACAATTCGGACGATAATTCAATCGTTCTCATTGCAGGCGACGCAAATCACCCGGAGGTTCAGGGAATAAAAAGCTACTGTAAGGGCGAGGTTGTTGTGTTCAAAAACCTTGAGGAGCTCGAAAAAGCCAAGATAAACTGCGAAAAAAGAATAATAGCAGTTGCTCAAACCACTTTTAATACGGTAGAATGGGAAAAATGTTTAAAAAAATTAAAAAAAGACTATACAAAAGCTTTAATTTTTGATACAATATGTAATGCTACTAATGAGCGGCAGGACGAAGCCATCAATTTGGCGGAGGAATGTGACGCAATGATCATAGTAGGAGGACGGCAAAGTTCCAATACAGTGAAGTTGAAGGCTGTGTGTGAAAACTGCTGTCCGACCTATCTTATCGAAACAGCGGACGAGCTGAAAAATATCAGCTTTGAAGGATGTCGAAAGGTGGGTGTCACCGCAGGAGCATCAACTCCCGCGGCAATCATAAAGGAGGTACTTTCAACAATGTCAGAAAATGTAAACACAAACCCGATTGAAAATGCAGAGGAGGTGGCAAAAACTTCCGCTGAAGATCTTGATTTTATGGAGGCGCTCGAAGAGTCTCTTAACAATATGAGCACCGAGCAAAAGGTTGTCGGTGTAGTCACAGGTATTTCACCGAGTGAGATCCAGGTCGATATCGGCAGAAAGCAGACAGGATATGTTCCTGCCGATGAGTACAGCGCAGATCCGACAGCAGATCCGATGAAGGAACTGAAGATCGGCGACGAGATCAAGCTCATTATCATGAAGACAAACGATCAGGAAGGCACAGTTATGCTTTCCAAAAAGAGATACGATGCTCAGGGCGCTTGGGATAAGATCGAAGCTGCCAAGGAGAACGATGAGGTCGTTTCAGGTACTGTTACAGACGTTGTCAAGGGCGGCGTTATCGTAATTGTAAACGGCGTAAGAGTATTCGTTCCCGCATCTCTTGCAACGGCTTCAAGAGGAGATTCTCTTGACGATCTTCTCAAGACCAAGGTTGATCTCAAGATCATCGAGGTTAAGTCCGAGCGCGGCCGCAAGAAGGCCATCGGTTCGATCAAGGCTGTTATCAGAGAGGCTCGCAAGGCTGCTGAGGATGCTTTCTGGGCACAGGCTGAAGAGGGACAGGTTTACCACGGTGTGGTTAAGTCACTCACAAACTACGGCGCATTCGTTGATATCGGCGGCGTAGACGGAATGGTACATATCTCCGAGATGTCTTGGAAGAGAATCAAGCATCCTTCAGAGGTTCTTTCCGTCGGTCAGGAGATCGAGGTTTATATCAAGAGCCTTGATAAGGAGAACAAGAAGATTTCTCTCGGCTACAAAAAGGCTGAGGACAATCCTTGGGAGATCCTTCGTCGTGACTATCCGGTTGATACGGTTATTGATTCAGAGATCGTCGGTCTCACAACATTCGGTGCATTCGCAACCGTTATCCCTGGTATTGACGGACTTATCCACATTTCTCAGATCGCAGACCAGAGAATCGGCAAGCCGGCTGATGTTCTTAAGATCGGCGAGAAGGTTAAGTGCAAGATCACCGCTATCGACTTTGATAAGAGCCGTGTAAGCCTTTCAATCCGTGCCCTTCTTCCGAAGGCTGATGAGGCTGCTGAGGATGCAGCTGAGGAAGCTCCGGCAGAGGAAGCAGCAGAGGAAACAGCAGAAGAAACAGCAGAAGAAGCTTCCGTTGAGGAATAATTCAATCGTAATCGACACTCCGAAAAGCTTAATGCCTTTCGGGGTGTTTTTTTTTAATATGTTTTGATGCAACGAGATTCATGAAATGCATAATTCGTAGGGCGTCTCGCTTCTCCTTTTAGGTAATGTCATTAACTTAAGGCCTTTTGCAAAAATTCTTGGGTCGATGTGGGCATCGACCCCTACGGAATGTGCATTTATTTTAACAAATCGTAGGGTGCGATGACCACATCGCACCAAAAAGATTTCTGCTTAATTTGTTATTTTTTCTTTATCCTCCCATGCAGGTGATGCAAGATAATACAACGAAAAAAGAGCCGAGCACCGTTGCGATGCATCGACTCTTATATTTTATTAAATCAATATGTGTTTGAAAACGGTGTGAAAAGCTTGCCGTACTTGAATTCAACGGGTTCACGGAACTGCGACGAACGGTAAACACTCAGCACCATGCCTATAGCAATGTAAATACACAGGTTTGACGAACCGCCGGCGCTCATGAACGGCAGTGTAATTCCGACAACGGGGAGAAGCTTGAGCACCATGCCGACGTTGACGACAACCTGAGTTATTATCATGACCGCAACGGCACTGCAAATCAGCTTTCCCGTTACAGAAATCGCCTTTTTGCCTACGACAAGGATTTTAATCGCAATTGCAAGCAGAAGTCCGAGAACGACAATACATCCGACAAATCCGAGTTCTTCGCCGACAACCGTGAAAATCATGTCGTTTTCACTCTCGGGAACAAGTCCGTTCTGCGTATATGTTCCGTTGAAAAGCCCTGTGCCGAATACGCCGCCCGAGCTTATGGCGTTCATTCCTCTCTCCTGCTGGAAGATGACTTCATTATATGTTGCTTCGGTCAGGTTGTTCGGAGCATATATCGCAGTAAATCTCTGCTTCTGGAAGTCCGAAAGAACCTCGAACCATGCAATCGGAGCGAGCAAAGCAACGGCGCCTGCTCCGAAAAGAAAATAACGGAGCTGCAAACCTGCCATGAAAAGCATTCCGACTGTAATAAACATGAAAACAAGCGCAGAACCCATATCACCGGTGAGGACAACAAGTCCTATGGCGATCATTGCGTGAATTCCGAGCAGGATAACGTTCTTGAGCTTATTTATCTCGCTGCCGACGCTTTCGAGATGAACCGAAAAGGTGATTATAAATCCAATCTTCAAAAGCTCGGACGGCTGAAAATAGAAGCTTCCGAGCTTTATCCACGAAATAGCGTCGTCACGACCCTCCGGAGAGCTTCCTATTACGAAAAGCGAAAGCATAAGACCCAAACAGATTATTGCGATTATCGGCCACAACCGTGTGACCGCTTCATAATCAAAATATGATATAACAAGGGAAACGCATATACCCATCATAACAGCGAGAAACATCGTTTTCGCATCTCTTGAAATGATCTGATCCTCGGTCAGGTTTACTCTCGTTGCGCTGTAAACCATGACTGTTCCGACTGCGGAAAGAATCATGCAAAGACCTAAAAGAATCTTGTCTGTTCCCTTGATAAAGTCCTTTAACCAATATACAATTTTTCCCATTTTTTCACCTCCCGAGGATACTCATATTATTATATATGTTATCGCCGAGTTTTTCAAGTTTTTATTTGACATTTTATATTTAAGTGTTATAATTAAATAAAATAAATCGAATATTGCGAAACGCCCTGACGCTGAATTTTTTAAGGCGAAAGAACCGTTTTGTGCGATTTTGCCGTATTCCTTATGAATGCGGTTTTATTTTGGAAAAATTTGTTCTTTACGGAAATTTGGGGACAATGTGTGATTTCAACAGAAATTACCGTTTTGCGTGGGCTCCTCCTACGGGGTAGCGAAGTGTCGACACGGTAGTGAATGACAGTCCGGTGGACTGTCAGAGCCGTGGCGTGACCGAGCCGCAGCGAGACGCTGTCGGCGTAGCCAACTGAGGGAGTGAGGTTTCATCAGATTTAAACTCCCTCCGACTTCGGCGCAAGCCGCCGAAGCCACCTCCCTCGAGAGGGAGGCTACGAATAACCAAGTAAAGCAATAAAAGGCACCCCATCTTTTCGAAAGCGACGAAGCATCTGAAAGAAAGTAAATCTGACTTAAAGGAAAGGAAATCATTATGGCAGTTTATAACCCGAAATCACTTAAAGCCGAGGAATTCATCAACCATGAGGAAATTCTCGAAACAATTGAATATGCAGAAAAAAATAAGCACAATGTTGAGCTTATAGACTCCTTGCTTGAAAAGGCTCGCCCGAAGAAGAACGACCGCGGCGTTACCTGTGCAGGACTTACCCACAGAGAGGCTTCCGTCCTCCTTGCCTGCGACATTCCCGAGAAGGTTGAGGAGATGTATAAGCTCGCAAATGAGATTAAGCTTGCTTTCTACGGCAACAGAATCGTTATGTTTGCTCCGCTTTATCTTTCCAATTATTGCGTAAACGGCTGTGTTTACTGCCCGTATCATTACAAAAACAAGCATATCGCAAGAAAGAAGCTCACCCAAGAGGAAGTTAAGAACGAGGTTATTGCCCTCCAGGATATGGGTCATAAGCGACTTGCAATTGAAGCGGGCGAGGATCCTGTTAATAATCCGATTGAATATATTCTCGAATGTATTAAGACGATTTATTCGGTTCATCACAAGAACGGAGATATCCGCCGTGTAAATGTAAATATCGCCGCAACAACGGTTGAGAATTACAGAAAGCTCAAGGAAGCGGGTATCGGCACTTATATTCTCTTCCAGGAGACCTACAATAAAAAGAGTTATCTCGAGCTTCACCCGAAGGGACCGAAGCACGATTATGATTACCATACGGAGGCTATGGACAGAGCTATGGAGGGCGGCATTGATGATGTCGGTCTCGGCGTTCTGTTCGGTCTTGAGGGCTATAAATATGAATTTGCCGGACTTCTCATGCACGCCGAGCATCTTGAAGCGGTTCACGGCGTAGGTCCTCACACGATAAGTGTCCCGAGAGTTAAGCATGCAGACGATATCGACCCCGATGTTTTCGATAACAGTCTTGCTGACGATATGTTTGCAAAGATCATTGCTTGTATACGCATTGCCGTTCCTTACACGGGAATGATTATTTCCACCCGTGAGAGCGAAGCTGTCAGAGGAAAGGTGCTTGATTACGGTATTTCGCAGATCAGCGGCGCATCGAGAACCTCCGTCGGCGGTTATTGCGAGGAGGAGCGTCCTCACGATTCCGAGCAGTTTGATGTTTCCGACCAGAGAACCCTCGATGAGGTTGTTCGCTGGCTTATGGAAATGGATCATATTCCTTCCTTCTGCACGGCTTGCTACCGTGAGGGAAGAACAGGCGACAGATTTATGAGCCTTTGCAAGAGCGGACAGATTCTCAACTGCTGCCACCCGAATGCATTGATGACGCTTACGGAATATCTTATTGACTACGCCTCGGAGGAAACGAGAAAGATAGGCTTTGAAATGATCGACCGTGAGCTTGAAAAAATTCCAAAAGAAAAGGTCAGAGAGATCGCACGTCAGAATATTGAGGCTATAAAGTCCTCGAACAGACGAGATTTCCGCTTCTGAATGTAACCGACGGTCGATTAAAAGCACAAACCTTATCGGTATATTTTCCGTCATATCACATAAGCCATCTTGATAATACGACAGTATAACCTGCGATGCCTTATGCAATCTGACAAAAAATCTTCTCGCTAATCTTTGCACTTTAAATCAATCATCGGTTACTAAATATCATCTTCGGATATTTACATCACGAAAAAATGTGTTATAATATCTCGGAGGTGATATTTTTGTGTGTTTATTACAGCCATAATGTTGAGGAAACTTACAGAATCGGAGAGAGGCTCGGCTCGAAATTAAGAAGCGGAGACGTCGTTGCTTATTTCGGCGGAATGGGTATGGGCAAAACGACCTTTACTCACGGTCTTGCTACCGGCCTCGGCATAAACGAAAAGGATGTCAGCAGTCCGACCTTTGCCCTTGTTCATGAATACAGAGGCAAGGAAAACACGCTTTATCACTTCGATATGTATCGAATCGAAAGCTGGGACGATCTTTACTCAACAGGCTTTTTTGATTATCTCGACTACGGCGGTATACTTGCCGTTGAGTGGAGCGAGAATATCGAAAACGCACTGCCCGATAACAGCATAAGGGTCACGTTCAAGCCCGGCAAAAATGAAAACGAAAGAATAATCCAAATAGAGGGAGTTGATCTTACATGAAAATACTCGGAATCGACAGCTCGGCAAGATCGGCTTCCGCAGCAATAACTGACGGAGAGAAGGTTCACGGCTGCTTCTATACAAACACGGGGTTGACTCATTCGCAGACCCTTATGCCGATGATTGAAAGCCTTTTGAAAAATGCAAACGTCAGGCTTGACGATATTGATCTTATTGCCGTCAACAAGGGCCCCGGCTCATTCACGGGAATAAGAATAGGGGTTGCGGCGGCAAAGGGTATGGCGGATGTTCGAAAACTCCCTGTTTACGGTGCTTCGACGCTTTGCTCAATGGCATATAATCTCATTGATTCGGACTGTATCGCTTGCTGTGCCATGGACGCACGCTGCGGTCAGGTTTATTATGCTTTGTTTGATATTACGGACGGTAAAATCACAAGATTGACCGAGGATAACGCCGATTCGATAGAAAATGTTGAAAAAAAGCTGAAAGAATACAAAAAAATTAAATTTATAGTTGGCGACGGCGCAGAAATATGTTATAATAATCTGAAAAACATTGATGATGTGCGCCTTGCATCGCAAACACACCGCTTTCAGTCGGCAATCGGCGTGTGCTTTGAGGCGATGAATGCGCCCGAGGATCAATATATCGAGAGTGCAATGCTTGTTCCTGAGTATCTCAGACTTCCGCAGGCGGAGCGTGAACTAAGGGCTAAGTTGCACAAATGAAGTGCACACCTTGCTTGAATATATTTCCTCCATTCAGCACAAAAATTTTTACGTCGCAAATCGCACACTTCGGTTATGCGGTATTATTTTAAAAAATTAAAAAACTTAGAAAAGGCGAGTGATTTAATGAAAATAGCAATCGGAGCCGATCACGGCGGATATGAGCTCAAGGAGTCCATCAAGAAGCACCTTGAAGAAGTCGGCGGATATGAAATCACCGATTACGGTACTCACAGCACCGATTCGGTCGACTATGCCGAGATAGCGTTCAAGGTAGGTAACGCAGTAACGAACAGTGACGAGAAAATTCTCGGAATTCTTTGCTGCGGCACGGGTATCGGCATCAGCATGGCTGCCAACAAAGTCAAGGGCGTTCGTGCGGCTTGCTGTTCTGATTATTTCAGCGCTAAATTTACAAGACTTCACAATGACGCCAACATTCTTTGCATGGGCGGCAGAGTTGTGGGTCCGGGACTTGCCAACGAGATGGTCGATGTTTTCCTCAACACGGAGTTTGAGGGCGGACGTCATCAGAGACGTGTTGACCAGATCACGGCTATTGAAAACGGTACATTTTAATTTACGGAGGTATAAATATGTCAACAGTAACCATCACCAATCATCCTCTTATCCAACATAAGCTCTCTATCCTCAGAGATAAGAACACTTCTTCCAAGGATTTCAGATCACTTGTAAGTGAGATTGCAACTCTTGAGTGTTACGAGGCTACGAGAGACCTTTCCGTTCAGGAGGTTGAGGTCGAAACACCTATCTGCAAGTGTATCGCTCACAACCTTGAGGGTAAGAAGCTCGCTTTCGTTCCGATACTCAGAGCCGGACTCGGCATGGTTGACGGCGTTCTTTCGCTCGTTCCGTCTGCCCGTGTAGGTCATATCGGTCTTTACCGTGACCCCGAGACACTCAAGCCTGTTGAATATTATTGTAAGCTCCCCGTAGATATCGCAGAGCGTGACGTAATTGTTCTTGACCCGATGCTTGCAACCGGCGGTTCGGCAATTGACGCTATTTCACTTATTAAGGAGAGAAATCCGAAGTCAATTAAGTTCATGGGTATTATCGCAGCTCCGGAGGGACTTGCGGCTCTCCAGAAAGCACACCCCGATGTTGACATTTACTGCGCAGCTCTTGACGAGAAGCTCAATGAGCATTGCTACATTGTTCCCGGTCTCGGCGACGCAGGCGACAGAATCTTCGGCACAAAATAAGCTAAATAATACGACAGAGGCTCAGGATCTTTCCCGAGCCTCTTTTTTTGATTTGTAATTTGATTTTCGGCAGAAATTTCTCTTAGTTTTCCTGCACGGAGCCCGGAAAGTTGCTTCGCAAGCATATTTACCGTAACACCTCGGTGGCTCATCGACCAAAGGTCAGATAAATATAAGGCGAAATCAGCAGTTAATATAATTGCTGAAAAAAGGACGACAATCTGCCGTCCTTTTTGAATATTTATTACTTCACATAAGCCGCTACATCGCGTTCATAGTGTCCGGTATTTTGGAAGCCCTCGTCCGTTCTGAGACACGAGCCCCATTTTCTCGCAATTTCTTCGTAGGAATCAGTCTGAACCTTTGCCCGCTCAAAGCCGTCCTTTGCACCGAACATTACCCAGTCGGAGTCCCACATTCCGTGACCCGAAGCCTTGTAGGTCCAAAGCATCCAGTTGTAGTTGAGATTCTTCATCGACTTGAAGCAGCTTTCCCATGTTGTTGTACCAAGGGGATAGAATTCTCCCATCATCAGCGGCGTGTTCATGTAATAGAGCTTAGTCAGCGTTACAAAAAGAACGAAGATAAAATCTGATTTCTGATAGAAATGAACCTGATAAACAACATTCTTGAAGCCTGCAAGAGCCTTGTGGGGCAGTGCAAACGCCGTCCAGATACATTCGAGAGTAATTATATGATCCTCGTCAACGGCCCTTACGGCCTTGTATAGACGCTTGTATTCTTTTGTGTTGTTAATTCTTCTTGTTACCTCGCCGTAATCGCAATCGCAGGACGGCTCATTAAGAAGATCGTACATTGCTACAGCCGGATTACCCTTGAAGCGTGAAGCAATTGCTGTCCAAAGCTCGTCGGCAAGCGTTCTGAAAAATTCGCCCTGCTCCGAGTTCTCATAAAGCCGGCATGAGTCTCTCTTGCCGCTGTGGGGAGCGTCATTCTGAAAACCGGGTGCACCGTGCATATCGAGTATAACGTAAATCTGTCTTTTTGAGCACTCCTCGACTATCCAGTCAAGATAACGGAAATCCCATTCGCCGTTTTTGTCGAGTATTTTTGTGCCGTTATCGTCGGAATAGAAATTTCTGTACCAGAAGGGGACACGGACGCAGTTGAAGCCCATTTCCTTGATTTGGTCAAGGTCATATTCCGTGATCCAGTTGTCCTGATATGTATTCATCAGCGCGTATGCTCTCTCTGTGCCGAAGCGGTCAATGAGAACCTCAAGCATATCGTGATGATCCTGCGCTTCTTCATAGGGAGAAAGCCAATCCTCTTGAATGAGCCATGAACCGAGGTTCACGCCGCGGAGAATAATTTCCTCACCTTTTTTATTGTAGATTTTATTGCCCTTTGTTACGAGAAAATCCTCCTGAGTGAAGCCGGTGTCAATTCCCGCCGCCGCAGCGCTGAGCGCAAAGGGAAGAATGAGCACAAAACACATTACAAAGCATAAAAATCTTTTGATTGTCTTTTTCATAAAACCAACCTCCTTTAATTGCATTATATCATTTAAAAATTATTTTGTCTATACAGATAAAGAAACTCCCGAAATCGAGATGATAACGGGAGTAAAATTATTATTCCTTCTTTTCGGCTGTGCCTTCGGAATTTCTGAAAACAACAAATTTATCAAAGATGAATTCGGTAATCATGTTTGCAAGCATGGTTATGATAAGCACTATGTAATCGACGGCTTCCGAATTTGAATATTTGTTTGTAAAATGAACACCGATAACAGTAGAAATCGGCGTAAACACCGCATAATATGCAAAGACCTTGAGCATTGCAATCGGAACATTGTTGGCTGATTTGAATGTAAACTTTCTGTTGAACGTGAAGTTCCATATAACGGACAGAATAAGGGCGATGAGATACATCGGGCCGTATTCGTTGTTCATTATTCTTGCGAAGGTCTCGTGCTCGAGCATCAGATTCTGAAAGAAATCAAGCTTAATGATGACCTCTTTCATCAATGTAAAGCTGCCAAACTGAATGATTCCAGCGGAAGCGGAGAACAGAACGAACTTTATAAATTGTAATATGTCTTTTTTGCTTTTCTTTTCGTTCATAAAATCACCTGATTCGCTTTTCTTACTATAATACATCTCTTTGGCGATTTATGCAAGAATTTTTTTGACTCATTGCAAAAAAACATCCCTGCAAACAGAGATGTTTTTATAATTTATTTAAGTCCCTTTTTATCAAGCAGAGTGTTGATCTTTTCGGCGGGGTCGAGAAGGTCGCTGATTGATGTGTCATGGTTAAGGGTGTCAATGATGTATGAAAGATACTTTGACATATCAACTCTTATATACCAATCCTTGCTGAGAAGCTCGGGAGTACCGTAAATGAGGTTAGTTGTGAACACACGGTCGATAATGCCTTCCTGAAATGCTTTATCGAAAGCATCAAAGCCGTTACAGAAGAGTCCAAATGCCGAGAAAATATAAATTCTGGCAGCCTTAAGCTCCTTAAGCTTTGTTGCAACCTCGATCATTGATTCGCCTGAGGAAATCATATCGTCAACGATGATAACATCCTTGCCCTCAACGTTGTCGCCGAGGAACTCGTGAGCGATGATCGGGTTTCTGCCGTCAACGATTCTCGAGAAATCACGGCGCTTGTAGAACATTCCGAGCTCAACGCCGAGAACGGTCGAATAGTAAATACAACGTGACATTCCACCCTCGTCGGGGGAGATAATCATTATGTTGTCCTTGTTGATCTTAAGGTTGTCAACGTTGTTGACTGCGGCCTTGATCATCTGATAGGCGGGGGATATGCTCTCAAATCCGCAAAGTGGGATTGCGTTCATAACTCTCGGGTCGTGTGCGTCGAAGGTGATGAAGTTTTCAACACCCATGTTGTGAAGCTCCTGAAGCATCATTGCACAGTCGAGCGATTCACGGCTCGAACGCTTGTGCTGTCTGCCCTCATAGAGCATCGGCATAATAACGGAAACTCTCTTTGCCTTGCCCTCGATTGCGCTGATTGCACGCTTGAGGTTTGCAAAGTGCTCGTCCGGCGACATCGGAACGGTCATTCCGTACATCTTGTATGTTACGCCGTAGTTAAAAACATCGCAAAGAATGTAGATGTCATAGCCTCTGACTGTCTGGTTAAGCGCTGCTTTACCTTCGCCTGTACCGAAACGGGGGAAATCCATGTTGATAAGATAGGTTGATTTTTCATATCCTGCGAATGCAAGCGTGTCCTTGTGCTCGCTGTTACGCTGAAATCTCCATCTGATCAGGTAATTGTCGATCTTGTTGGCAAGCTCTTCGCAGCCCGGGAGAGCGATGATACCAAGCTGTCCGACAGGTATGGTGTTGTAATTAGGTTCACTTCTCATTTATACTATCCGCCTTTCAGAGTTATATGGATATTTTACTATAAAAGAGCAATTTTTTAAAGAGATTGACAAGCTTTTTGTCGAAAAATATATCACAAATATAATGGCATAATTTGTTAAGTTTATACAAAACTATGTTCTGCTTTTATGACGGTGAAATAACTGTCGTTCACTTCGGAAATTTTGAGGCTGATTTCTTTGATAATTTCATTCGGCACTTCCTTGAAGCCGTAGGGGATAACAACATCAAAAATGAGATTTGTGTGCATTGGACCGTCAACAACTCTGAAATCATGTATGCTGAGCTCCGGGTTAATGTTCTTTACGATGTTATCTGTCATTTCTTTTAGCTCGTTTACTCGCTCATCGTTGACAACAATCGGGTCATAGTGAATCGTAAGATCAATGCCTATTTCTTTTTTTATATCGTTTTCGATGTTGTCGATTATGTCATGACCTACCATGACGTCAATATCTGCGGGAATTTCAACATGTACTGTTGCGAAATAATGTTCGGGGCCGTAATTGTGAACGATGAGGTCATGAATTCCGCTAACATGGTCGTATGCCAATATCTTATTTTTGATTTCATCAACAAGCTCCTTTGACGGCGGTTGTCCTATGAGCGAGCTGAGCGTATCTTTGAAGATATCAAGACCTGCCTTCAAAACGAAGCAGGCAACAAGAATTCCGAGCCAGCCGTCGATATGGAGAGACGGGAAGAATTTTGAAAGAATTAAGGCGATCAGCGTTACCGAGGTCGCGGCAATATCACTGAGACTGTCGGCAACGACGGCGGTCATGGCAGGGGAGTCGATTCGTTTGCCGAGGTTCTTATTGAAAAATGCAAGCCAAAGCTTTCCGAGAATCGAAACGGCAATGATAACAGCACCGATAAGACTGAACTTAACGTCCTCGGGCGTACGGATCTTTTTTACCGACTGAATCGCAAGCTCAACACCCATGAAAAGAACGATGAAGGAAACTATCATGGCAGTAATGTATTCGATTCTGCCGTGACCGAACGGATGATCCTTGTCGGCGGGCTTGCCTGCCATTTTGAATCCGAACACGGTTACCGCCGACGAACCGGCATCCGAAAGGTTGTTTACAGCGTCGGCGGTGATGGCGATACTGCCTGTTATCGAGCCGACAAAGAATTTCATAAGGCAGAGAACAACGTTGAGCGCGATGCCGACACAGCCGCTGAGAATGCCGTATTTCATTCTTACTTTGGAGTCGGTAACGTTTTTATAGTCTTTTATAAAAGTTTTGACAATAATATTTGTCATTTAATCACTCGTTTCATTTGTTTATATGTACATCAAGCTGATCATAGGGGATATGTATTCCGTTTTTGTCAAATGCAAGCTTGACTTTTTCCTGCATACTGAAATATGCAGGCCAATAATTTTCACTTTTACACCAAACGAAGCAGGCGAGGTCAACGCCGCTTGCACCGTGTTTTGAAACACCGATGGTATGCTTCGGCTCCTTGAGAAGAAGCGGTTCGCTCTCTACAACCTGTTTAAGCACCTTCTTGGCTTTTTCAACGTCGTCGTCATAGCTTATCGAGTAGGTCAGGTCAAGTCTTAACTTGTCCCTTGCGGTGTAGTTGATGAGTGTTGAAGTCGTAATCTTTTGATTTGGAACGACTACAAGCTTGTTATCGTTGGTGACAAGCGTTGTGTACATAAATCTGATTTCCCGAACCTTTCCGCTGACGTTGTCAATCTCAACAAAATCGCCGCTCTTGAACGGTTTGTTAAAAAGAATCTGAATGCCGCCGGCAAGCTGAGCGATGCTGTTTTGCAGTCCGAGGCCTGCCGTGATTCCTGCCGCTCCGAGGGCGGTAATGAACGAATTTACGTTAAAGCCGACCTGTTCAAGAGCAACGACAGCGACAATAATTCTGAGAAAAATGACTGTTGAGCGGTTTACAAACCTGTGCATTGACTTGTCAACGTTCTTGCTTTCGAGTATTTTAACCATGAGATTTCCGGCAAGCTTCGACAGCCAAAAACCGACGGCAATAACAATAATAAAAACAATAAGCTTTGGCAATGCGGCGGCAATTTTTTCGGGAAAGTTCGCAAAGCTCCATTGCTTAAGCTCGCTCAAAAATGAATTCATAGTTTTCCTCCGTGAATTTTTTTAAAATATTACGGGCAGGTGGTGATAGATGTTCTGTTTCTTTCTGACAAGATGTGGGCATCAACCCGTACATTATACGCTAATGTCGGACTTAGCGCAAAAGCATTTATATAAAGACAATACTATCGGCCGAACGTAATTGCAAAGAGACTGCCGCATTTTTTGCGACAGTCCGGAAAATTTCGTTTTAGATTATGCCGAGAAGATCTGCAATCTTTTCAACAAGGAATTGAATAATTCCGAAGCCGTGAGACTGAATGAGCCTCGTGAACTTATCGCCGAGCGGACCCGTGAAGAGCCAAGGCATCTCAGGAATATCCTTTTCTTTTGCCTCTCTGCCGTCATACCGAAGCTCAAACGCCTGCGAATATGTAACGCCGCCCTCACCCATAAGCTCAAAGCGAATGTAGCAGCCGAGCTGATCCTCATAATCGTTGAGGTCAATCTTTGTATCTGTAGAAATCACCTTACCGTCGGCAATCCACTTAACGGAGCTGCAATCACGTCTGCTGTCAAGCGTAAGCTCGATGGTGTTATCTTTTTGGTCAATCTTGATGTTTGAAACAAGAGGAACCTCACCGTTGCCTTCAAAACCCGGTGTGCCGTCTGTATATTTTTGGAATTTGCTGCAAGCAAAGAAGTTGCCGACCTGCATTGCTTCCTTGACGTTTTCCTCTGTGTTTTCGGGGAGAAGGAAGTATTCAAAGCTTCTGCCAACATCGGATACGTACTCGCTGTCGTCATCGGCAAATACGATGATGTTTCTGCCTGTGGGGATAACAACCTGAAGAAGCTCATCCCAAAGGGCTCTGTCGGCTCTTGTTACCGAGTCGGTATTATTGATAATCTCCATACCGAGGCAGCTCTTATAATCCTTAAAAATATTTGCAAAATAAGAAATGTAAAAATCCTGATGTGAGCGCTCGGGAAAATGATTCGAATTAACCCAGTCGCCTACATGGTTAAGAACAGTGAATCCGCCGTAACGGTCAACTGCGGCAACGGAAGAACGGTAGTCGTTTTCGTTTCCCCAAACAGCCTGGCCATAGTCGGTGAAATAGCCGTTCACATGAGTTTTGGTCATAACAGCCATGTTCATTTCAATTCCGCGCGTGATGTCGATCATACCTCTGCCGTTTCTGTCGGAACCGGTTGTAATTCTCAAATAATCCTCATCGCTCATCGGATCGGCTTTTCGGAAATAGTTAAAAATGCCGTTTGTCTGTCTCGGCTTATTCCAGCCGTAGTTAATAACACCGTGATCGGTCATCGCAAGAATATCATAGCCGAGACTGTAATAAAGCTCAACCATATCCGTAATACTGAGATCACCGTCGGACGCAACCGAATGTGTGTGGAGGTTTGCTTTGTAGTAATCCCACTTATCCCAGTCAACGCAGTCGTACGGATTGACTATCGTGTAGTCGGTTTCTCCTGCTGCATAGGCGGACATGAGAGGGGAGGATGCCGTGAATAAAAGAGTTGCGCAAGTGATGACAGATAAGACCTTTTTGAGTTTCATGATAATTCTCCTTTAAGGCAACTTTGCACAATCGAGATGCGAAAATTGCATAATAATTTTTGTCATGCTGCGTTAAATTTTTAAGACCTGCCGACGCAAATCAAAAAATCTTATTGCAACACGGCGAAAACAGGTTAAAGAAAGACGTGCACAAGAATTTCAGAGGTGCTATCTTAGCTTATTTTATTCTGAATTGAAGCGCGATTCCGCCGAAAGAAACAACGTCTCCGTCGTTTACAACGGTAGGCTCTTCAATACGTTTATTATGTACGTATGTGCCTGAACTTGAATGAGTGTCTGTAATAATCCAGCCCTTTTTATGCTTGGATATTACGGCATGAAAACGTGAGACAGAGGCATAATTGAGCACAATGTCACAGGCGTTGCTCCTGCCGATTGAGGTCTCCCAGCTTGTTATAACATATTCCTTGCCGTTTTGCTCATCGTAGAAATACGCCGGCGTGACCTTGGGCGCACGGCTCGAAAGTAAATGCTTGACGCAATATGCGGCAATGATGATGCAAAGGGCGGGAATAAGATATCTGTAAATTTCATTTAACAGTTCTTTCATTGAATCATCCTTTTAATGTTTAATTCAATTATAAGGTTTGCACAAAAAAAAGTCAACATTTTTTGCTTTAAATGTTTTTAGTATTATGATATAATTATGTAAAGCTTTAAATGTACAAACGGAGGTGCATTTTCAATGAACATTGCAAAAAGGATTTTAGCTGTATTCTTAACGTTGACAATGGCGGTGACGCTGTTCACTTTTTCAACGGGAGCGATCGAATCACAGCAGGAATGGATTGAAAAAAACTGGTCTCGGCTTTTGGAGTCAAAAGGATCATTGCTTATGACGCCCAGCGAGGATAACACAAAGATGAACTTTTCGTGGCAGTCGTCCTATAAGAGCTGTAAGGCTGAAATCGAGGTCGGAACAAAGCGGGATATGAGCGACGCTCAAAAGCTTGATGTTGACAGCAGATTCAATATTTTCTGCTTTGAATATACCCATGAAGCAACGGCGTCGGAGCTTGAAGCAAACACAACATACTACTACAAGTATTATGCCGATAAGGTTTGGAGCGAGGTTTACTCGTTCACTACGGCTTCTTCCGAAAGCACAAAGGTTCTGTTTGTTTCGGATTGTCAGATAGGACGTTTCCGTCAAGGAACGGATGAGGAGATACTTCAGCATGACACATACGGCTGGTACAAGACAATGGAACTTGCAACCGAAAGTCACAAGGGCATCAATTTCGTCGTTTCAGCAGGCGATCAGGTTGAGGATTCCTATTCCGAGAAGCAGTATTCGCTTATGGAATCGGTACCCCAGCTTAGAAATTATCCGATTGCCGCTGTTGTCGGAAATCATGAATTCTATACCACTAACTATTCAAGTCACTATAATAACCCGAACAGAGATACCGAGGTGCCGTTTAAAAACCCTGCCGGAAACGGATATTATTTCTTATATAACAATATTCTTTTCATTGTGCTTGATTCAAATATTGTTGTTCCGACAACGCACAGGAAAATTATCAAAGCGGCTTGTGAAGCATATCCAAACGCCAAATGGAAGGTTGTGGCAATGCATCACAGCCCGTATGATGCAAATGCAGCCAAGTATTTCACAAGTAAAATCACAAGAGCAACTATCACGCCGTTCTTCGATGAGTTCGGAATCGACCTTTGTCTGAGCGGTCATGACCATTACTACAGCCGTTCTTATATTATCAAGAACAACAGGGTAACCGACGACGTGCTTACAAACAATACCTACACAAACCCGAAGGGTACTCTTTATGTCAGCGCAAACTCCTCCTCGGGCAGTAATTATAACGGAATAGATACCGAAAATATAGGACCGGAATGTGATTTCTGGTTCCAGTCCGATACGCCTTGCTACTCAATAATGGACGTTTCCGGCGATAAGCTCAGCGTAACGACATATGAAACGGATAACAACAGCGTAGTAGATACAATCTCGATAGCCAAAAAATAAGACTGAAATTATAAAAAGGACTGCCGATCACAAACCGACAGTCCTTGGTTTTTTTGATTTTATTTTGTAGCTTCACCGATTTGTTGTGCACAGTCCTTGCAGATTTTCTGACCGTTGAATTCAATCAAATCATCGGTTTCATGACAGAAAATACAGGAGGGAAAATATTTTTTCATCAAGATTTCATTTCCTCTTGCAAGGATCTCAACCTTGTTGTTTTCTCCCATTATATCGAGTTCTTTTCTTATCTCGATAGGAAGAACAATTCTCCCGGCGTTATCAACGCTTCTGACGATTCCCACGCTCTTCATAAATGCGACTCCTTTCTGAAAAATCCGACCGCATAAGCGGCTTTTCTTTATTTGATTACATAATACCACTTTTTACCATATTAGTCAACACATATTTTTAAAAAAATAAGCAACCGCAAAAGCAGTTGCTTATTCTCTGATTCAGGTAATTATTTAATCAAGCCTGTAACGAAATCAATAATCTTCTGAAGGATTGCCTGGAAGTCAATCTTTGAAAGAATATCTGTAATCTTTGCAAGGATAGCCTGAATGTCGATCTTATCAAGAATTGTGCTGAAATCCATAATTCGTTACTCCTTTCGTAGATTCGGTAACAGAACCAATCTGCTATCTGTGTTGTATGTTAGCACATTTTTACTTAATTGTCAATACACGGATAAGCTTTTTTGCGACGGTTCGGATTAAATATACAAAAAAGCAGTGACAACCGTCGTTGCCACTGCCCGTTTTGGTTATAAACAAATAACAAATTATAATCAAATTAACCTTTGTTAATAAAGCCCATAACAAGATCGATAATTTTATTAAGAATCTGCGTTACGTCAATCTTTGTAATGAGATCAACAAGCTTGTTCATAACTGTGTCAAGAATCGCATTGAAATCCATAACTTGTTACTCCTTTCATAAAATAAAAGTGTAGAGGATAGATCTTCTATCTGTACTTATAATAACACATTCATTTATGCTATGTCAAGGAAAATACCTTTATAATTTACAATTATTGTTGATTTTGGTTTATTACGACTGTAAAAAATTACTGTCATATTCATTTTTTTACGTAGAATTATTTCTGTAATGAATATTTAATTATATATGAGCGTGTTTTTTTCTGAAAAATATTGTAATTTTGCCGTTGTATTGAAGAAAACTATTGTCAATTCGATTCAAATGTCTTATAATCTAATCAAAGAGAAAAATAAGGACGTGTTATAATTGAAAAAAACTATTACTGTTTGTATCACCGTTATTATCTGTGTCGCCATGATGTGCGGCTCGTTTGTTTATGTAGGCAAGGATTTTAACGAGAGTATAGGAAAGCTTATCCCGTCGATTCTTGTTTCTTCGAGAATAAACAACGATAAAAAAGAACCCGAAACAGTTCCCGCAACCGTTCCGGCAACCGAAAGCACGACCGAGCCGGCAACCGAGGAGACCACGGGCGAGATGACGACGAGCGAAAGCACAACGGGCAAGCAGAATAATGTAAAGCCGAATACAACCGCAAAGCCGAGCACGACAAAAAAACAGACTACTACCAAAAAGGTAACAACGACAAAGAAGGTTACCACAACAAAAAAGGTTACGACAACGAAGAAAACAACGACAGCTCCGAAAAAGCTTACAACGGCGCAGATAATCAATAACTACAACGCAGCCGTGAATAAGGTAATCAGCTCAAAGGCAGGTTATTCCAAGACAAGAAGCACAAAGCTCAATAAGCTTGATGCAGGCGCACTCAGTAACATGGGCGTCGTTAAGAATGCTGTTTCGGGCTTCCTCGGAGTGGGCGATAAAACCTATACAAACGCAAAGGGCAAGAGCGAATTCATGTCAACCGCAGGACTTAAAGCCGCCGATGTCAAGAGCGCAAGATACACTCTCAGCGGCGGAAAATATACATACACACTTGTTCTCAATAACGGTTCAAGCTATGCCGATTCTGCAAGCAAAAAGAATAATTCACCTGTTGACAGGAGCGGAATTCTTGTCGGAACGGGCGATAAATCCGCATTCGACCACAAGTGCGCCGCAAATCTTTACACAGCCATCAACAATACCGACGGCGCTTCGGTTAAGTCTGTAAGAGAGTCTTCGTCAAACGTTAAGTGTGTTGCCGTTGTAAACGCTTCTAACGGCAGACTCGAAAGACTTACCGTTTCATTTGATTTTGCCGTTACGCTTACCAACACAAAGTATGTTGTAACAATTAAGAACGCAGGCGGAAGCGCGTCAACATCCGTTAAGTATTCCGGCTTCAAGTTCTGAGCAAAGTAAAATAATTGACCGCTCTCAAACGAGGGCGGTCTTGCTTTCTGTGCAGCTTATGCATTTGTGTCAATAACGGCATTGCAGATTTCCGGCGTTATGAAATCGAATACGGCGATGCCGAGGTGAGCCTTTTTATCCTTGATATTCTTCATAAATTCCGCATTGACGTGCTTCGCAACCCTCAGAACATGGGGATATCCGAGAACGCCGCTGTGAAAATTTATGCTGAGATTTTTCTTACCGTTGCTTTCCTTGAGGATTCTGTGAAAATGCTCCGTAACGAGCTTCCACGCTTCCTCAACGTTTTCAAGCTTGAATTTATCCTGAATGTGCAGTCGAAAATCGCCGTGCTCGATTACCGATGTGCCGTTATGTACCCAGTTTTCGGAAGCGTCGATTCCGATTCCGAGATTTTTAACACGGTTAAGAAGAACCGCTTTTCCTCTGACCTCCGAAAGCTTCGGCAGTCGATTCTCTGTAAACCATATATCACCGTGAGCTTCAAGCTTTTTCATAAAAATAGAATTGAATTCATTCTTTTTGTCTCTTGAAATAAGCTCATGCTTGACGGATATAATTATCGTCTCGCTCGGGTTTTTACGAAGAAAATCAAAGCACTGTTCCGTTACCTTGTCAAATGTGATTCCCTGAAAGATCGGGCCGTGAGAGATTGCAAGATCCCCTTTGACAACATTCGCTCGGATATCAAGATAACGAACTCCCATATTAAGCTGATCGGTGACGGTATACATCTGGCACTTGGCAAGCTCTTTGAGCGGTTCATACAGAGCACAGGTATCGTGTGATCCGGGAACAGAAATTTCGTTTATATATTTTTCACCGTCAAGACGGGACATCCAGTTGTTTTTATCAAAATTGCCTATTTCCTTGTGCACATAGTTTCCCCGAAGCGCTTTTATCCAGGTTAAAAAGGGGAATGAGGGTGATTTTATCTCCGACATAGCATTATTTACCTTCTTTTTGGTTAAAAATATTGTAAAACACATAAAAAATCAAATGACGGTTTATTTTATTTATAAATAATTATAGTCGCTGTCATTGCAAAAGTCAAATGTAAATAAAAATTGAATTTTTCTTTTTTAGCTTGCATAATTTCCGAAAAAAATGTATTATATATGTAAATAATTACATTTATAAGGAAAGGTGAGGCTTTTGAAGAAGGATTTAATACTCAAAAACCGAACCGCTGTCACGGAGAAGATCAAGGAATCGGCTCGCTCAGTTCTCCCGATAGTTATTATCGTTACATTGTTATGCTTCAGCATTGCGCCTATTAACACAGACCTGATGCTGAATTTTTTTATAGGTACAGTGATGGTGGTTATCGGTATCGGTCTTTTCTCGCTCGGTGCGGATACTTCGATGATCAAAATAGGAAACAAGATAGGAACCGCGCTCACAAAGACAAAAAAGCTGCCGCTGATTGTGCTTGTCAGCTTTGCGTTCGGTTTTGCGGTTACAATTGCCGAGCCTGATTTGCAGGTGCTTGCCGAGACGGTCCCGCATATTAACAATACGGTGCTTTTGATAACGGTCGGCGTAGGAGTCGGATTCTTTCTTGCCGTCTGCATGGTGAGAATTCTGACGGGTCTGAAGATGAGGTGGCTTTTTATTGCATTTTATGCCGTTGTATTTATTCTTGCGGGATTCACGGACGATAGATTTTTAAGCATTGCATTTGACTCGGGCGGAGTAACGACCGGTCCGATGACCGTTCCCTTTATCCTTGCGCTCGGTGTCGGTGTTTCTAATATTCGAAGCGACGATAAGGCGGAGGCGGATAGCTTCGGTCTTGTTGCGCTCAGCTCAATAGGCCCTATTCTTGCCGTTCTTGTGCTCGGATTCTTTTATCCCGGCGGGGACACGGTTACCGATGTCAACGTTCTTTCTTTCGGCAGTACGGGGGAAATAGGCAAGATCTATCTTACCGAATTGCCGAGATATATGGGCGAGGTTGCGCTTTCGCTTTTACCGATTGTCGGAATTTTTTTATTGTTGCAGCTTTTGATCTTGAAGATTTCAAGGCGCAGTCTTGCAAAAATCTGCGTCGGACTTGTTTATACATATGTCGGCTTGGTGCTTTTCCTTACGGGCGTCAACGTTGGATTTTCTTCTCTCGGCTCTGTTCTCGGAGCCGCTTTGGCAGAGGATTGGACGAAGTATATTATGATACCGCTTGCGATGATTTTCGGCTGGTTTATAATCTCCGCCGAGCCTGCCGTTACGGTGCTTGAAAATCAGATTGAGGAGGTCAGCGCCGGAGCTATCCCGGGCAAGGCGATAAAGCTTAGCCTTTCCGCGGCAATTGCGGTTGCAATGGGAATTGCCATGCTCAGGGTAATGACGGGAATCTCAATTCTCTGGTTCCTTGTTCCCGGTTATACAATTGCACTTATTCTGTCGTTTTTTGTTCCCGATATTTACACGGCGATCGCCTTTGACTCAGGAGGAGTTGCCTCCGGTCCTATGACGGCAACGTTTATGCTTCAATTCTTTATCGGTGCGAGCATTGCTCTGGGCGGTGACGTGCTCAAAGATGCTTTCGGTGCGGTTGCAATGGTGGCGATGATGCCGCTGATAACCATCCAGACGGTCGGTATTTTCTATACAATAAGAGACAGAAAAGAGGAAAAGCACGCCGCTGCCGAATTCGGCGACTACGATATTGTTGAGCTTTGGGAGGAGAGTGCCGTATGAATTTTGTGATTTCAATTTGCAACCCGGACAATGTAAATATTTTAAAAGAGATCTGTCACGAGCTGAGTCTTCCTATAAATGTCATACTTAGGGGCAGGGGAACGGCGGTAAGAAGTATGCTTGACCTTCTCGGGCTTGAAAGCAACGAAAAGCGTGTTCTACTCTCGGTTGCGGATAATGAAAAGCTTAAAAAATATATCAAAGAGCAGAAGAAAAAAATGTTTATCGGTGTACCGGGTCACGGAATTGTCGTATCTGTGCCGATAAAAAGCATAGGAGGTAAAAGAACGATGGAAAAGCTTAATGCCGATGCTCAGTTTATCGGGACGAAACCCGAATTTAATCCCTCATATGAGCTCATTGTCGCCATTGCAAACGAGGGCAGAATGGATAACGTTATGAATGCCGCAAGAGCTGCCGGCGCAACGGGAGGAACGGTTCTGCACGGTAAGGGAGAGGGCGGAAGAAATGAGGAAAAATTCTACAATGTTTCAATTGCAAGCGAGAAAGAAGTTATCCTCATCGTTGCAAGAAAGGAACAGAAATCGGATATAATGCGTTCCATTCTTGAAAAAGCTGGACCGAATACGGATGCGGAGGCAATTGTGTTTTCACTGCCGACGAGCGAGGTCGCAGGATTCGGAATGTTTGACGATATAAGCGAATAACACTAAACGCCGTGATTTTACGGCGTTTTTAAAATTTTATATAATATACTTGATTTTTTTATTCTGTTTGGTATAATTGAACTATAGTCCAAATAAAAGGAGAAAAAAGCAAATGTCCAGAAGATATGACAAGGAAGGCTCTAAGAGAAGAATTTTATCCGTGTGTGTAAAGCTCTTTATCGAAAAAGGATTTAAAAAAACAACAAATGCGGAAATTCTTGAGCTTGCCGACGTTACAAGCAGCACATTTTATAATATATTCAAAACAAAGGACGGCGTACTCCTTGAGCTGACCGAGTTTATGTTTGAAAATCAGTTCAGCATAGCCGAAAAGCTTGTAGGAGAGGGCACGTCTCCCGTTATGGTATATGCCGCAGAGACTGCCTTGCAATTAACTCTTACCGAGCTTAACGAAAACCTCAGAGAAATATATGTTGAGGCATATTCTCAGCCGCACATTGCGGAGTATATTTACCAGAATACTACAAATGAGCTCTATAAGATTTTTAGTTCGTATATGCCAAACTGCTCGCTCAGTGATTTTTATGAGCTTGAAATTGGCTCTGCAGGAATCATGCGAGGCTATATGTCAAGACCGTGCGATAAATATTTCACCATTGAAAAGAAGCTTGAACGCTTTATCAGAATGAGCCTGAGCGCCTATAACGTTCCGAAAGAGGAACAGGATAAGGCAGTTGTATATGTGCTGGAATCCGACATAATATCAACCGCAAATGCAGTTATGAAAATGCTTTTTGAGGCTCTTTCCATGAAATTCGATTTCACCCTCTCGCAGAAAATATGATGAGAATGGATAGAAAAAAATTACGTTTAAATGGATTTGATTACTCGACAAACGGTGCTTATTTTGTTACATTGTGCACAATTAACAGAAAATGTATCCTGTCATCAATAAGAAAAAGCGGCAACTATTCATATCCGGAGGTTAAATTAACTGATATAGGGTTAATTGTAAAAAAATACATGAATAATATACCCGGAATAACAAATTATGTAATTATGCCAAATCATATTCACCTAATTGTTGAGAAAGAAAATATTCTAAATTCCGTTTTATCAAATGATATTCGTTCTTTTAAAACACTTGTAACTAAAGAGGTGGGTTTTCAGATATGGCAAAGTAGCTTTTACGATCATATAATAAGAGATGATTATGATTATAATGTTCATTTACAGTATATAAATGATAATCCAATCAAATGGTGCGAAGATAAGTATTATTGCGGATAACTTCTTGCGGCAATAAGTGCAGTAATTGTACAATTTGTAGGGGTCGATGCCCACATCGACCCAAGGTCTGAAAAAAGCTAAACTTGGTATTACCGTTGGAAAATTTGAAATTTGATAAGAGAATTCTATCAGATTCTCTCGGTGCGATGTGGGCATCGCACCCTACAATTTGCTATGTCAAAGGCTCTTTTGTTCGAGTTGATAACCACGTCAACCCTAAATCAAAAAGCGAAAGAAATTTCAGGTTAATCAGAATCTCGGTTTTATTTTAAAGAATCAACCGCCCTCATATTGAGAGCGGTTGAATTGTTTATATATTAAATTATTTCAAAAATCTTCCGACAGTGTCTGTATCGCTGTAGAATGTGCTGAAAAGGTCTCCGCCGACTTCAAGGAAGTTTTCAAACCTCGGGCCAACATTCATGCCCATATTGAATTCAATATTGAACTTCGCCAATGCACCGAAGCCGGGATAGGATTTTTGCTTCAGGATAACGGAATTGCCCTTGAAGATAAAGCGTAATCTCTTTGACTGCGGTCTGCCTGAATTGTAAAGGAAAAATTCAAGGCTGCCGTCACGGTTCCATGTTGCCTGGGCGTCAACAATTAGCTCGTTTTCGCCGAGGGTGATAACGTTGTGTGTGTACCTGTTGTTCATACCGGCCTTGACGGTCATTCGCTCGGAGTTATTCTCCTTGAAGGACATTATTGCATTTTCTTTATCAAAGCTCAGCACAACATCGGTAAGTCCGCCGATTTTTTTGCGCCACATAAAATAAGTAAGTGCACCCTGTGTGCTTGAAAATGGCAGCGGAACAAATTTCATCATTCTGTTGCTGTATTTTTTTTCACGCTTCGGATCACGCTTGCCGAGAGAATGTTTAAAATCCGGACCGTAAGCTCTTGTGGTCGTCAGAGCCTTGAACTCAAATTGCTTCTTTTCGTCAAGCTCCTTCGGCTCGATAAATCCCTTGGGGAAATGCTTGTAAACAGCGGCTATCGCATCGCCGTCACGGGTGTCACCTGCGGTTATAACTACGCAGGCGTCCTGATCGGGGAACATGAAAGAAAACTGTCCGTAGAGTCCCGTAAAGCGATAGGTCGTATCGTGATGCTCATGGTCGATCCAAACCTGATAACCGTATTCGGCATTGTCGGAGAATACCGGATAGGTCTTTTTGGTGTACGGATATGTCGCTTTTTTAAACCAATCTTCGGAGAAAATTCGCTTACCGTTGTAGACGCCCTTGTTGATATAAAGCAGTGAAATTTTAGCAATGTCTTCGGCTGTGAGCTTTAAGCCCCAGCCGCCGGCGTCAACATCTACCTGGCTTTTTTCCCAGTGCGGAATCTTGATATCAAGCGGCTCATACAATCTCGGAGTGAGGTACTCCGTCATTGTCATTCCTGTTTCTCTTTGCAAAATCCATGAGAGAAGATAAGCATTCTCGCTAATGTATTTCCAATCGCTGTTCGGCTCAAACTGAATCGGTTTGTCAAGAATTCCGTTGACCCAGTCCGTCTTTGCTTTATCGTCAAAAACGCTTGTGACCTTGCCCATTCTCATGGAAAGGACATCATGGACCGTAACCTTCTTAGCCCATTCAAGCTGTTTGCCGGTCAGCCCGTCAAGCTTGTGCGGAAAATATTTTTCATATATCCTCGTGTCAAGTGAAATATAGCCTTCATCAACGGCAATGCCTATCGCCGTAGCAGTTACGCTTTTGCTCAGGGAATACATATCATGCGGCGTATCGACTCTGTTCGGTGCCCAGTGACATTCGCAGGCAACCTTGCCGTGCCTTATAACCATGAGGCTGTCTATATTATATACAAGCTTTTCAAAGAATTTAATTAAATCGGAAACAACGTCGGAATCAACGCCAACCTGCTCGGGATAATCGGCTCTGTCAAGCATTAAAATCTCTCCTTGTTTTTTCAAATATTATAGCATGATTTGTATATAAAATCAAAGAAAAAATTGCAGATGAATTACTGTTTGTGTAAATTGTCCAAGTAATTATTTACTGATTTTCTCAAATTCAACATTTTTTCCGTGCCGCGCGGATAGTCAAAAAATGTTATTATGCCGAAATCGGTTTCAACTGCAGCAATAGTTCTTTTTTTGCCGATTCTGTCGCATAGAAGCGTCAGAGCACGCATATCCTGCAATGCTTGAAAGAAAACCTCACTGCGAACAGACTCAATCGCACCGCTTTTTCCGGGGTAAACGGTAAATGAATCGCCCGACGGAAATGCCGAGTCTGCGTCTGTAACCGCAAACGGGTCGATGCTTCTCAGGGAGTACTGGGAGTTGTAGAAATTAAAGCCCCATTGTAAAAAGCCTTCAATCCCGTATTTAAAAAGCTGAAATCCTATAATTCTTGTTGTCGAGAGCGGCATTCCGAAAAAGCGATTGCTGAGCTTGCCGCCCTGACCGCAGCAATAATACGTCCACGGGTGTGGGAAGCCTTTTTTAATAAAGCTTTCAATATCGTTTGTGCAAGGTATCGGATTATTGATTATTCCGCTCTCATAGAAGCTGTAATCGGAGAGAGCGTCGATAATCGGAAAATCCTCGAGCAGGGGAGCAACGGTGCTTTTTGCCCTTGAGTAGCTTTCGATTTGGTCTTCGTTCGGCTCGTCCGATATGTGGAAAAAAGTACTGTTATTAATCCCGAGCGAACGAATTACTTTGATCAATTGAGGGATAAATGCGCTTAGAAATTCGGCATATTCGATTGAATCCGCCGAGGTTTCCCAGCCGAAAATTCTTTTTTGACTGCCGTTTACCTCTGCCATGATTTTCGGAGTATACTTGGCTCCCCACTGAGAGAAAAGATGAGAAATTTCAAAGTATTTAATTCCGCATTTTTGAGCGAGCCTGACCCATCGGATCAACCTGTCAAAGCCAAAGCTGTATTTTCCGTTTTTAAGCTTAACGTCAACGAGCTGAACCGTCAGCCTTTCACCGCCGATCTCCGTATCGAGCGGAGGAGTAAAAACAGGGGTGAGCAGCATATTAACACCCGTATGAACCGCCGCTTTAATGAAGCTTTCAACGAGCGTCCAAAATTCCTCGCAGAAAACGGGAACCTTATAATAATTCGCTATTGAGTCGCTGTGAAACCATTGAGTGTAAATTAACTTTTGCTCCGGCAGAACGGCATTTATAACATGCAGACCGAATATGTTTTCACTGATTATCTCGCCGTCTTTTTTTAGCTTTATTTTGATTTCATAATCGCCTGCGTCCGTATTCTTCGGAAGATCAACCGTGATCCAAAGCGCATAATAGTTTTGACGTTTAATGAGTACACGGCTATTTTCAATCGGAAAAAGAACATCGGGAAAAAGCCCGGGTTCATTCCTTTCATATAATTCACAATCGGATTCGTAAACAGGAAGCTCCGAGGGAACATTGCCGACCGACCTGACCGTTATAAATTGAGAAAGAGGGGAGTCGATTACAATTTCGGCAAAAAACTTTTCACTGCTTTTATATACGATTTGATATGAATAACGCTCTCCTTTGAGCACAGAACCGCAATTATGCTCCGTTAAATCGCATCTTCCGTCGAGAAAAACCCGCTGAAGTGATGACACCTGTCCGGTTTTAAAATCCATGCTTTCAACTCCCGTTTTTCTTTAATCATATCAGATTCGGTCTTGTTTGTAAATATTCATCTGCGTTTATTTGCGCTGACTATTCCTCCGACAGCCGAGAATACCGTCATTATTATTGCCGATATCCTGCCCGAGACGGCTATTCCCGTGCGACTTATGATTGACGCAACAAGAAAAATAATCAAAAATGCGGGCAAGGCGCTCAGCGCACCGAATAACAACCCGTTTTTTCGAATTGCACCGACTGACTTAAATCCGCCGAAGAAGCCGGATACTGCGGAGATTGCAAAAATGAAGTATTTGTACAATGACAAGTCAAAATCGGCTTTGAGACAAACCAACGAAAAGATTACGCACAATGCCGAATACAGAATAACGGTTAATGCCGAGCCGACAAGAATTTTAAAAATTACGCCTTTTAAATTCATTGCTTCCGCCTTTGGCTTTCTGCGTTTGTTTTTGGGCATGAAAATCCCTCCTCACAAAATGATATGAGAAGGGAAATTTTATTATTACTGATTTCGTTTGATCTTTGATGTGGTCGTTTTTTTAAATTCTTTATCCACTATTTCGAATCGCTTAATTGACTTATAGCTTACGACCTGTGAATTTACACTTTTAACGGATTCGGAAACAGCCTTGCTGATCTCTTTATCTGTTATGTTTCTGTTGCCGTAGGTTGCGCCGATAGCCTTAAGATCGGGGAAAATTCTTGCGTAAACAATTGTATTTCCTCGCTCGTCCTCAGCGCCCGTTACGATACATTCCTTGACGGCGTTTTCTTTAAGAAGCATACTTTCAAGCTCCTCGGGATAAACGTTTTTACCGTTAGTCGTGACGATAACGCTCTTGCATCTTCCGCAGATGTAGTAATGACCGTCTTTATCCGTTCTTGCTAAATCGCCTGTATGATACCAGCCGTCGGAATCGAAGGCTTCTCTTGTTGCCTCCGGGTCCTTATAATAGCCGAGCATGACCATCGGACCCTTAACGCATATCTCGCCGATACCGTTTTCGTCGGGATTAACGATTTTTGCCTCAACATATGGAATCGGCTTACCGATGGAATCGTATTTGTTATCCTTATCGCTGTTGCAAATAACGATAGGCGCACATTCCGTCAGGCCGTAGCCCTGGAAGGTCTGTATACCGAAGCGGTTCATGTTCTTTATAATCTCGGGGTCAATTCCTGCCGCACCGGAGATAATAAGTCTTATCGACCCGCCGAAGGCTTTTTTTATCTTGCCGAAGAAAAGGCTTGAAACGTCAAGCTTTGCCGCTCCGATAACCTTGGTTATCGCACTGCCGAGAGCGACCTTGGCTGCACCGCCACGCTCTTTTGCGACCGCCTTCATAATTCGCTTATAAAATTTTTCAAGAACAAGCGGAACAACAATCAAGATATTCGGCTTGTATTCCTCAAGATTTTTTGTAATATATCTAAGTCCGTCGCAGAAGCATATCGTAACGCCGCCGTAAATACAGCAAAGAAATGTAACGGTACATTCATATGTGTGGTGCAGGGGAAGGATTGAAAGAATTCGTTCACCTTGGTTTATTTTAACAAAGCCCATAATTGCTCTGACGTCGTAGCAGATATTATCAGCGCTGAGCATGACCGCCTTTGACATACCCGTTGTGCCCGAGGTAAAGAGGAGAACGGTCAGCTTATTGCCCTCAATATCTCTTTCGATGTAATCCGAATTGCCCTTGCCGATAAGATGATAGCCCTTGTTCAAAAGCAAATCATAAGAAAGTATTCCGTCCGCATCTTTCTGCTGCTCCATAGAGATAAGCAGGAGATTTTTCGGAAGCTTTTCACGGTGCTCAAGCAGCTTTTCTCCGAATTTTTCATCAAAGATGATCGCCTTCGCTTCTGAAACACTCAGTATGCTGAGAATATCGTCAAACGGAAGCTCCTTGTCTGTCGGTACAACAACGCCGACTCCGCAGCCGATTGCAAGATAGCTCGTGCACCACTTATAGCTGTTCATTCCGGCAACCGCGATTCTTGCGCCGTCGAGTCCGAGACTGAGCAATGCCGTGCCGAGAGCCTCAACATCAGCCTTGTAACGTGTGTAGCTTATATCAAGAATCTGACCGATTTGGTTTTTAATTTTGAATGCGGGACTGTTTCCGTAAAGCTTCTCACTCTGATTGAGCAGCTCTCTGAAATTATGAAATTCTCTTACTTCATAATAGGGCTTGTTCATTTAATCACTCTTCCGTTAATTTTTCCGCAGCGGCAAGCTTGACGCATATGCAAAGCAGCTCAACGGCTTTTTTAAGCTCGTCAACGTCGGGATAGGACGGTGCAATTCTGATATTGCTGTCATCGGGATCAATGCCGTAGGGATAGGTTGCGCCGACGGTCGTGAGGGTGAGTCCCGCTTCCTTGCAGAGCTGACCTACACGCTTTGCACAGCCGTTCATAACGAAAAGACTGATGAAGTATCCGCCGTTCGGCTTCCTCCAGCTTGCGATTCCCGTACCGTCAAATGCCTTTTCAAAGCCGTCGGTAACGGCGTCGAATTTCGGCTTGAGAATTGCCGCCTGCTTTTTCATGTGAGCCTTTATGCCGTCAAGATTTTTGAAGTATCTTGCGTGTCTCAATTGGTTGATTTTATCGTTTGAAATTATTTGAATGCTCATACGCTTCTTTATTTCGGCTATGTTTGCGTCGGAAGCGATCACAGCGGAAATTCCGCCGCCGGCAAAGCTTATCTTGGAGGTTGAAATTACTTCAATAAACATATCCTCGCTGCCGCACTTCTTCGCCTCATCGAAGATGTTGAGAAGCTTGTCCGGTGTGTCGTTGAGGTCATGAACAATGTAAGCGTTGTCCCAGATAACTCTGAAATCCTTTGCCGCAGGTTTGAGAGCGGCGAAGCGTCGAACGACCTCATCGGAAAATGTTATTCCGTCCGGATTGGAATATTTAGGAACGCAGAAAAGACCCTTAACACTTTCATCCTTGATATATTCCTCGATTGCGTCCATGTCGGGGCCGTCGTCGTTCATTTTAATATTTATCATCTTGATGCCGAAATGCTCAAGAATTCCGAAATGTCTGTCGTAGCCGGGGCAGGGGCAGAGAAATTTAATCTCACCTTGCTTGATCCAGGGCTCGTTGCCGCCGCAGCCGAATACCATGCACTGTGAAATATAATCATACATGAGCGTAAGGCTTGCAACGCCGCCGAGGATGACGTTCTTTTCGTCGACGTCAACAATTTCAGCCATGAGCTTGCGACACTCGGGTATACCCGTGAGACCGCCGTAATTTCTTGTTTCCATGCCGTCAGAAGCGGTCATATCGCTTGCTGAATTTATTGTATCGAGCATATCGTTTGTCAGATCGAGCTGAGCCTTGTTCGGCTTGCCTCTTGACATATCAAGCTTAAGTCCCTGTGCCTTAAAGGCTTCGTACTCGGCTTCAAGCTCTTTCTTTATTCCTGAGAGTTCTTCTTTTGATAAATTTTTGTATTCCATAGTTTCCTCCAAAAGCAAAGGGCACAAGCGTGCCCTTGTTTATGTTATTATGCTGTCACAGCATCCTCTTTTTTATCCATATATTTTGCAATAAAGTCCTTGACCTTTTGCTCATATTCGTCCTTGGCATTATAATAGCTGAAAGCGTGAACGGTGTTGGGCACCCAAAGATAATCCTTCGGGGTCGGGCACGCATCGTAAAGCTCCTTGCCGTATTCAAAAGGTACATATGTGTCCTCTTCGCCGTGAATGAAGAGAACGGGATTCTTTGCTTTATTCATATTTTTGAGCGGATCGCTCTCCGAGAAGAAATAGCCCGCCTTAACCTTGCTGACAAGGCTTCCGAGTTTTACGATCGGCATGAACTTGAAGCCTATCATATCCTTGAGGTTGTTATTCATAACAGCCTCTGCGCTTGTGAAGCCGCAGTCCTCAATGATAATTTTTACCTGATCGGGCGGTGACATCTCATTGCAGTTGAGCACGGTTGCCGCACCCATTGAAATGCCGTGGAGAATAATTTCTATATCCTCGCCGAAGCGATTGATCAGATAATCTATCCAAAGGAGAATATTCTTTGCGTCAAAAGAGCCGAAGCCTATGTATTCGCCTTCGCTTCTGCCGTGACCCGTGAGGTCGGGAAGAAGGTAGTTATAGCCGAGGTCGTAGTGATAGAACGGCATCATGTGGCTGAATTCATCGGGTCCGTTGCACTTGTGGCCGTGAACGCAGATAACGAAGCGCTTTGTTTCCTTCTCGGCAGGGAGATACCATGCCTTCATATCGAGACCGTCAACGCTCTTTATAGTTAAATCCTCGGGGTTAAGGTCATAAAGATTCCGGTTGTTCTGACGTCTGATTTCCGCACGCTTGATATACATCTCACGTGTTTCGGGCTTCTTTTCCTTGCTCGGGTCGGGACGCTTGATGGCATAGTCACAGGCAAGATCCGCAACGGCGAAAGCTGCCGCCGTAACACCGAGACCAACCGTGAGAGCCTTATTTTTTTTCTTCATAATCTGTCATCTCGCTTAATTATTTTTTTCGCCGAGGAGCTTTGCAAGCTCATCCATAAATGTGTTGATATCTTTGAACTGTCTGTAGACAGAAGCAAAGCGAACATATGCGACTTCGTCGGTGTCCTTGAGCTTATCCATTGCAAGCTCACCGATATGGATCGAAGTTACCTCACGGTCGAGAGAGTTTTGAAGCGTGGTTTCAATCTCGTCAACAATTTTTTCGATTGTCTCAATTGAAACAGGGCGCTTTTCGCAAGCACGCAGGAGACCGTTGAAAAGCTTGTTGCGGTCAAATGCCTCCCTGGATTTATCCTTCTTGACGACAATTATGGGAACGCTTTCGATAATTTCATAGGTTGTAAATCTTTTGGCGCAGTTCATGCACTCTCTTCTTCTTCTGATTCTTTCACCCTCGTCTGTGGGACGGGAATCAATAACCTTACTCTCGGAGTAGCCGCAAAACGGACATTTCATTGAAGATCACATCCAATACTCTAAAATATTACTTTGTTATTATATCATAGCTTATCGTATAATTTCAACAAAATATTACACTTTTTCAAGTATAATTGAAATATGAATTGATTTTTTCCTTTTTTTACTCTATAATTATCTAAAACAATTGCTCGGAGGTCTAAAATGAAGGATATTAACACTGGAACATACCCCACGATGATTACGCCGTACCATGACGACAACACAGTTGACTATGAGGCGGTCAAGAATATCACGAACTGGTACATAGACAACGGCTGCACAGGTATTTTTGCCGTTTGTCAGTCAAGTGAAATGATTTATCTTTCGCTTGATGAGAAGGTCAAAATCGCAAAGACTGTTGTTGAAACGGTCAAGGCGAGCGGAAAGAATGTTTCCGTTGTTGCCTCGGGTCACAATTCCGACGATATGAACGCTCAGATCGAGGAGATGACTGCAATTGCCAATACCGGTGTTGACGCTATTGTATGGGTCAGCAACAGACTTGATCTTCATAACGACGGTGACGACGTTTGGATAAAGAATGCCGAATATCTTCTTTCAAAGCTTCCCAAGGATATCGCTATAGGTATTTATGAATGTCCCTATCCCTACAAGAGACTTCTCACTCCGAAAATTCTTGACTGGTGCATTTCGACGGGCAGATTCGCTTTTATAAAAGATACCTGCTGTGATCCTGATATGCTTGAAGCAAGACTTGAACAGCTCAAGGGAACAAGCATTAAGCTCTTCAACGCAAACTCACAGACCTTTCTTTATACCCTCAGACACGGCGCTGCCGGATTTTCGGGAATTATGGGTAATTTTCACCCCGATTTATATGCCTGGGTTTGCGACAATTATGAAAAAGAGCCCGAAAAGGCCGAGAGAGTGCAGGGATTTCTTACTCTCACAGCCTTTCTTGAGGTTTTGGCTTATCCTCAGACGGCGAAGTATCATATGAACAAGGTCGGCGTTCCGATGAGCCTTTGGTCACGTTCCTGCGATCAAAAGAAATTCACAAAATATCAGAGAATGATAATTGATGAATTGATGCAAACGGAAAATCACGTCAGAGACATAATTAAATAAAAATAACCCTCAAAGCTCAGACCATCAAATGAGCTTTGAGGATTTTATTATATTCTGCTTAAATAATTAAGCCATTGACGGCTGATATTTTCTATTGAATGTGTCTCGAGAAGCTTTCTGCCGTTTTCCGAAAGCTTCTTTGCAAAATCGGGATTTTCGATAATTTCAAGCATTGCTTCGGCGAGCTGTTCGCTGCTGCCGACATCCGTGAGGATTCCGCTGACTCTGTTCTCAATCAATTCATCGGGGCCCATTTCGCAGCGAGTCGAAACGCAGGGAACGCCCATGGCAAGCGCTTCAAGAAGTGCATTGGGCATACCTTCAAAATCCGACGAAAGAACAAAAACAGAGGCGAAGTTTACAAATTTGACCGCCTGCGGATCGGTTCCGGCAAGAATAATCCTGTTCTTTAATCCGAGATATTCGATCTGATTTTCAAGATCCTCTTTTTCCTCACCGTCGCCGAAAATGAACAGCATATAGTCGGGGATCTGATCGGCAATTTTTGCAAAAGCGTCAATCAGCAAATCAAAGCGCTTAAGCTTTATCAGACGTCCTGTCGCGCAGATTATTTTTTTGCGTTCGGCAGGAGGGGAGAGGGAATAAACGGTTTCGTTGAATATCGCATTTGGTATTATTATATCGCGCTCGCTTTTCTTATTGCCGAAAAACTGAGCCGCTTTGCGTGTTTGAAAAACATAGCCGTCCGTGAAATTATAAAAAATTTTTCTCAGAAAGGTGTTAAGCTTAGTTGCTTTATATCTGTATGGATTGCTTCGCTCCGTGCCAACAGATTTTGTTTTGGTAAACATTGTTGCAAGAACCGCGTACCACGTCATGGCAAAGCTCATGCCGATAAGAACATCAAGCTGTAATGATTTAACAAGCCTTCTTATTGCAATTATTCTTTTTATCGAGCCGAAAAGTCTTTTCGCAGAAGCTGACTGTTCCAGTTCTCCGAGCTCGGCTGTGCGGACGGAAACGGACTCTTCAAGCGGATAAAAGCTGTCAACGCTGTTGAAAGTTATAATCTCAACATCCTGCGAATGAAGCGCAAAGTAATTAGCAAGCGAAACCGTTGCTCTTTCGGCTCCGCCAGAGGATAGATTTTTTATCAAAAATCCGATTTTCATTTAATCACCAAGCTTTTTGAATACTTTTGATTTTTCAAGTCCGATATAAAGCAGGATTCCGAGTGTGTAGCACACAACAATCTCGCCGAGAGCGACTCCCGAAGCCGAGGTGAAAAATCCGACGATTCCTGCCTGACCGGGGGTGAACATCATTATTTCCGCTCCGATTATTATTCCGTTAAAAATTGTCGGGAAAATAAACGACAGCAGGGGAATGTTCTTGATTTTAATGTTTCTTGTGAGCCTTGTCGCCAGAGCGGCAAGAACTGTTGCGACCGTTCCGAGGAGAATGTCGATCGGTCCGTACGGGCTGCCGATATTGGCAATAATGCAGCCGATTGCAAGACCGGGGATTGCCGCAGGGGTGAACACCGGGAGGACTGTAAGCGCCTCGGAAATTCTGAACTGTGTTGCACCGAAGGAAAGCGGGGCAACGGCGTAAGTCAATGCCGCATAAATCGCCGCAATCAGCGCAGCCTGTACAGTGTATACCGTACCTTTTTTCATCTTCTTCATTTTTTTAGCTCCTTAGTTTTATTTTAAGTCAGGATGGTTTCGAACTGACTTTTTACCTTTAGTAACTGTTTACTAAATCATAGTATAATCTCAGCGGATAAATTTATTGAAATATTTCGCAGAGATCCTTTATCGAATCAACACAGACATCTGCTTTGATGTCCGATTTTTCGTAGATTTCCGGTGTCGTAACGCCGGTCAGAACACAGGCGGTTTTCATGCCGTGACGAACTCCGAGAGCTATATCCGCAGCAAGTGAATCGCCGATGAAGCATATTTCATCACGTCTGCAATGCAAATGCTCCGTCAGAAAATCCGCAGTGTAGACCTCCGGCTTGCCCATAACAAGTGGCTCAACGCCCGTGCAGGTTGAGAACAGAGCCATCATAGAACCGGCGTCGGGCATATAGTCGTTGCCCATCGGCGCTTTGATATCGGGATGAGTGACGATAAATTTTGCACCTTTTATAATAAAGTTGCAGCCTTTGCGGATTTTTTCGTAATTGAGAGTATCGTCAAGACCGAGAACGACAATATCGGGCATATCCTGCGTGAGAGGAATTCCGGATTTTTCAAAGTCGTAAAGGAGGCGGCTGTTTCCTATAAGATAAACTGATTTATCGGGGTAATTTTTTTTAATATAGTTTATTGCAACGTGAGTTGAAACGATTATTTTTTCCTCGGGAACGGGGAAACCCATTTTTATAAGCTTTTCTCGACAAACAACTGAATTATTCGACGAATTATTTGTCAAAAAATAGAAATCCTTTCCGTTTTCTTTGACAAGGTCAAAAAATACTTTTGCTCCGTCGATTAGCTCGTTGCCGAGATATACAGTTCCGTCGAGATCGGCGACATAATATTTTACATTTTCGAATATTTCTTTATCAAACATAGTTAGCCTCTTTCGGGAAAAAATATGACTGTAAAATTATAACACAGAGAGTATTTTTTATCAACCGAAATGACAAAATAAAGCAAAAATCGACTTTTTTCGAGTTTTTTTAAAAATTTAATTATTTTTTCTGTACTTTTTAATTTTTATATGTTATTATATTTTTAAATATAAGATTGATGTTGAGGTGAAGGTGAAATGACAAATCCGCCGAATCCCGAATTGGGAAAAAAGCTTTTAAAGCTCAGAAAAGAATTTAAAATGACACAGGACGATGTTGCTAATATTCTCGGAATGAGCAGAACGTCATTTTCTAAATATGAGAACGGAATTGCAAATCCGCCGCTTCAGGTTATGAGAAAGCTTGCAAGCATTTATAACGTCGGATTGGAATATCTTATATTTGATGACAATACTTCAATCAAGCTTAATGACCCGAATGAGGAGGACGTTAATTCGCCCAATGCCCCTGTTTCAAGAATAACCGATCTCAGACCGATTGAAAAGGAGATCGTAGGCAAATTCAGAACCTTTTCCGAAAAGGATAAGGAAGAATTTATTAAAGTATTTTTTTCTAATAATAAATAAGACTGAAAAACGCTTCAGCGTAAAAAAGGACAGAAACCGATTTGCATTGGCTTCTGTCCTATTATTTTTAGCTTATTTTACCGACAAGCAAGACGTAGCACGCTCTTATTGTTCTTGAGCCTGCCAACCCGTCAACCTCGAGCTTAGCCGCTCTTTGTACCTGCTTTGTCGCTTCAACGGTGCCGTCACCGAAAATATTGTTATCATCAACGCCCTGTGTGATGATTTTTGCTTTTTTAAGAGATATCAAAAGCTGTTTGTAAGCGTAAACGCCTTCATTGCGATCACCCTTTTGAAAATAACCTCTTGTCATATCGTTTCCTCCGATGTTCTGTGATTTTGGTATTTCTGTATCGTCTTTTCTGCCGTTAATCAGTGACGGATAATCAACATACCCGTAGTTTAGGTCGGTTTTGCCGTCGATTCCGTTCACCTTGCCCGACGAGGTGTACTGCCATATTCCGTATGACTTTTTGTAGGTGTTCTTATCGTTATACTGAGCGACCCACTTGGCTTTTTTGTCATACCACGAATCTGTCAGACGTGTGTTAAACCAGTTTGTGTTGGCATAAATTCCTGCCCAGTAGCCGGCTTTTTCAATTCCGTTAACAAAAACTTTTGCCATTCTGAGAATTGTTGAATTTGACTGACTGCCCGTAGTTGCTTCGTCCTCAAGGTCATAGTAAACCGGATATGAAGGCTTTTTGCCTTTGAGCAGTTTAAGGCAGTTATCAAGCTCTCTTTTTGCTTCCTCAACAGATTCGGCATAGCTGAAATAGTATGCGCCCCAGGGGATTCCGACCCGTTCACATTCCTTTACATTTCGCTCGAAATACGAATCGACACCTCCGTTGCCGTAGCCGCAGCGAATAATTGCGAATTTAATTCCCGAAGCTTTTACCTTGTTCCAGTCAATTTCCTTCTGCCAATATGACACATCAACGCCTTTAGTTGCCATAGGTTTCATCTCCTCTTAGTATTTTGTCCGCTTTTTGCGCATTGCCCGTAAAGCTGTTGTTTTTCCACCATGACCAAACGGAGCCGATAACCGTCAGGATATACGTTGCGTATTCCTGCCATTGATCGACGTCAATCGCTTCGCTTCTCTTGCCGAGGATAACGCAAAGCTGACTTATGAGTGCAAGCAAGAGAACTGCTGTTCTTGCCCATGTCTGTACGGAAACACCCTTGATATTTATTTTTTTCATGTTTTACCCACCTTTCTGTTTCGGTACAAGCATATTTTATAAAAAATACAAAATTAAGACGAAAATTCGCCCTTTTATGATATTTGGGGATAAATGCCGCCTTTTTTCGATAGGACGGCGTTATATAATATGCCTGCAAAAAGGTAAATATGACAAAATGTATTCCTTAAAAATTTTTACGCGGAGTATTGACAAACGAAAAACTTGATATTATAATATAACAGTGTTATATAACGCTGTTATAAAGAGGTGACGATATGTCTTATGAGGATAAAAACACACTTGAGCTGATTTTGAATGCAGCCAAGGAAGAGTTCCTTGAGAAAGGCTTCAAGTCTGCTTCTTTAAGAAATATCGTAAAAAAAGCCGGCGTAACAACGGGTGCTTTTTACGGCTATTTTACAAGTAAAAGTGAAATTTTCAAGGCACTGGTCGACGAAGAATATAATTTTATTATGGACGGATACAAGAAGGTCTTGACCGATTTTGAAAATTTGCCGAACGAAGAAAAACCGTCGCAGATGGGCAAAGCAGGCAGAGACTTCATGAAGCGAATGATTTATTATTTTAATGAGCACAGGGACGCGTTTAAGCTTATTCTTCAATGCTCGGAGGGTACAAAATATGCCTTCTTGGTCGATGAAATGATTGAGCTTGAAATTGTCGAAACACGAAAATACTATGAGGTTCTGAAATTGCTCGGCAATGATGTTCCTTATATCGATCCAAGGCTTGAACACATTCTCGTTACGGGAATGATGAACGCTTATTTTGAAATGATGATCCATGATATGCCGCTTGATGATGCAGTTCATTACCTTGAAGAGCTGAACGATTTTTACACGGCAGGCTGGATCAAAATTATGGGGCAGTGATGCTCTATAATTTTTAGATGCAAGTTAGCATATGCTAACCAATATATCAGTAAACAAAGAGAGTAAATCTCTTAAATAAATGACTGCCGAACTGAGCGGCGGCCATATAAGGAGGTAATTAACTTGAAAAAACAATCAAATCTAAACCGGCTTCTCGGCTATGCCGGTGAACGAAAAATCCTGACTTATCTCTCGTGGATCTTTTCGGCGGCGAGTGCTTTCATCGCACTTTTGCCGTTCTGGTACATTTGGCGTATACTTAAGGACGTTATTGAAGTTGCGCCGGATTTCGGCAAGGCGACAAGTATAACGCGTTACGGCTGGATGGCTGTTCTGTTTGCGGTTTTGGCAGTGCTCATTTACGTCGGAGCGCTCATGTGCTCTCACTTGGCAGCGTTCAGAATTGCAACAAACCTGCGAATTGAATTGACTGAGCATATTGCAACCCTGCCGCTCGGCAAGATTGAACAGTCTGGGAGCGGAAAGCTTCGCCGTATTATTATCGAGACTTCGGGCGCAGCGGAAGCATATCTTGCACACCAGCTTCCCGACCAGGCGAGAGCAATTGCAAGTGTTGTTGGTCTGCTTGCGCTGCTGTTCATCTTCGATTGGAAGCTTGGATTGCTCAGCCTTGCTCCTGTTTTTCTCGGCTTTTTATGTATGCAGGGCATGACAGGAAAGAACATGCAGAAGAAAATGACCGAATATCAGAATGCGCTTTCCGATATGTCAAACGAGGCTGTTGAATATGTTCGCGGTATCCCTGTTGTAAAGACTTTCGGTCAGACCGTATTCTCCTTTAAAAAGTTCAAGTGTACGATTGATAACTATGAGAAATGGACAATTGCCTATACAAAGCAGATGAGAGTTCCCATGACGGCTTATACCCTTGCCATTAACAGCGTGTTCGCTTTCCTTATCCTCGGAGGATTTTGGTTCTCAAAGGGCGAAGTAACAAATGCGCTGCTTCTTAACGTTCTATTCTATATTATTATCACACCCGTTATATCGCTTACAATGACAAAGATGATGTATATGAGCGAAAACAAGATGCTGGTTGAAGATGCACTTAAAAGGGTTGACAGCGTTTTGAATGAGCCGTCGCTCAGCGAAGCAGGTCAGCCGAAGCACCCGAAGGATTATTCCGTTGAGCTTAAAAACGTAACATTCAGCTATGACGAATCGAAGAAAGCACTTTCGAATATTTCACTCAAAATAGGCTCGGGGCAGACTGTTGCCTTTGTCGGACCTTCGGGCGGCGGAAAATCAACGCTCGCAAGCATTACGGCACGTTTCTTTGACCCTCAGAGCGGCAGTGTGCTCATCGGCGGAGTAGATGTCAGGGATATCGGCAAGGAAGAGCTTATGAATACAGTTTCGTTTGTTTTCCAGAACAGCAAGCTTATCAAGGCCTCTATTCTGGATAACGTCAAACTCGGTAATCCGGATGCAACCGAAGCCGAGGTTATGTCAGCTCTCAGGGCGGCTCAATGTATGGATATTATCGAAAAATTTCCGCAGGGCGTTAACACAGTTATCGGCTCAAAGGGAGTTTATCTCTCAGGCGGTGAGGCTCAGCGAATAGCCATTGCAAGAGCAATGCTCAAAAATTCTCCGATCATTATTCTCGACGAAGCTACGGCGTTTGCCGACCCCGATAATGAAACAAAGGTTCAGGCGGCGTTCAATGAGATTGCAAAGGGTAGAACAGTCATCATGATTGCTCACCGTCTCTCGACCGTAACGAATGCGGACAAAATCTTTGTTCTTTGTGACGGTGAAATTGCCGAAAGCGGAACATTTAACGAGCTTACAAACTCGAACGGCTTGTTTGACGAAATGTGGAATGACTACAAGCAATCAGTTCAGTGGAAAGTCAGCAAGGAGGCATAAGAAATGATTGAAAAATTACAAAGACGTTTTGCACTTTCAAGAAAAGGTGCAATGGATGTTATAAAGGGAAGTCTATTCAGTGCGTTGCAAAACATTTCATTTATGCTGCCTGTTTCACTTCTTTATTGTCTTGTCAGGGATATGTTCAACAATGAGCTGACGTCATCACAGATTCCGTTTTATGTTATCGGAAGCACTGTTTGCGCTGTGTTCATTGTAATTTGTACCGCTTTTCAGTACAACAGCACCTTCCTTGCAACCTATGTTGAAACGGGTGTCCGCCGTATTTCACTTGCGGAAAAGCTTAGGAAGATTCCTCTTTCTTTCTTCGGCAAGAAAGACCTTGCGGATTTGACATCCTCGATTATGAACGACTGCGCCGTGCTTGAAACAAGTCAGTCTCATGCGGTTTGTCCGCTGATTGGTGCAATTATTTCAACTACATTGATTTCCTTATCTTTACTTTTCTTTAATTGGAAAATGGCTTTGTCGTCAATTTGGGTTCTTCCCGTTGCGTTTGCTATTATCGCATTCGCTTCAGGTGTTCAGAAAAAGCTGGCTGAGAAATCCATGACTGCCAAAATTGCCTGTGAAGACGGAATTCAGGAGTGTATGGAAACCATGCATGACCTGCGTGCAAATAATGCCGAGAAGAGATATATCGGCGGTCTTGTTAAGAAAATCAGACAGGTTGAAACGAGACTGATAAAATCTGAGCTTGGAACGGCTGTTTTTGTTGTATCGGCAGGCTTGGTTCTTCGTCTCGGTATTGCAACAACGGCTCTTGCCGGAGCATATTTTTTGACAAAGGGCGAAATTGACATACTTACATTCTTCATGTTCCTGCTTGTTGCCTCACGTCTCTACGATCCTCTTGAGGGAACATTACAGAATCTTGCGGCAATTATCGCAACGAACAGCAATATTGAACGTATGAACGAAATCATGGACTACTCAATTCAGAGCGGCTCGGATAAGCTTAAAAATAAGGGTTGCGATATATGCTTTGAAAATGTCGGCTTCTCATACAATGACGGCGAAAAAGTTCTCGATAATGTTTCTTTCACAGCAAAGCAGGGTGAGGTTACGGCACTTGTAGGACCTTCCGGTGGCGGTAAAACTACCGTTTCACGTCTTGCTGCCCGTTTCTGGGATATCAATAAGGGCAAGATCACCGTTGGCGGAATGGACATTTCAAAGATTGATCCCGAAGCTCTTATGTCGCTCTATTCCATAGTTTTCCAGGACGTTACGCTGTTTAACAATACAGTCATGGAAAATATCCGTCTCGGCAAGAAGGACGCAACCTACGAGGAGGTCATCGCTGCGGCAAAGCTTGCAAATGTTGATGAATTTGTCGAAAAGCTCCCAGACAAATGGAATTCAAACATCGGCGAAAACGGCTGTGAGCTTTCAGGCGGCGAACGTCAGCGCATTTCAATTGCCCGTGCATTCCTTAAGGATGCGCCGATTATTCTTCTTGACGAGGCAACGGCAAGCCTTGATGTTGAGAATGAAACAGCAATTCAGACCGCTCTTTCAAGACTTATCAAGAATAAGACGGTTATGATTATCGCTCACAGAATGAGGACCGTTTCCGGAGCGGATAAGATAGTCGTGCTCAAGGACGGCGTTGTTGCCGAGCAGGGCAGACCCGACAAGCTTCTTGAGAAAAAAGGAATTTTCTCACACATGGTCGAGCTTCAGACCGAAAGTCAGAATTGGTCGCTTGTATAAAGATTACAACCGTCGGCGTAAAAGTCGGCGGTTGCTCTTTAGGTATTGACCCGTTTTTATCGGTGTGATATAATTTTTATATCAATTTACGAAAGGTGAGAGAAATGCGCTACGGAATGTGTATGGGCATCGACAGCCCTCAAAACGTTAAGACGGCCAAGGATGCAGGCTTTGATTATATGGAGTGCGGTTTCAGCCTGCTTTCGAGAGCGGATGAAGAAATGTTTGAAAAATTCAAGGCGGCTCTTGAGGAAAGCAATATAAAATGTGAAGCGGCAAACTGTTTCTTGCCCGGCGATCTTCCTGTTATCAATCACGATTACAGAAGCAAAAAATACGTTGATTATATTGAAAAAGGCATGACGAGAGGTAAGCAGATAGGTCTTGAAGTTATCGTTTTCGGCTCAAGTGCGGCAAGAAGCGTTCCCGAGGGAACAAGCTTTGCCGAGGGCTTCCGTCAGCTCGGTGATTTTCTCAAAAGCGTTGTTTCTCCTCTTGCCGAGAAATACGGCATGACAGTTGTTATCGAGCCGCTGAGAAAAAATGAGACAAACATGATTAACACCGTTAAAGAGGGCACTATGCTTGCTGTTCTTTCCGAAAACGATAATATCGCTTGTCTTGCCGACTTATATCACATGGTCGATGATAACAACGACGATATCCGTCAGCTTAAAGGTTCAATCAAGCATGCGCACTTTTCAAATCCCTCATCAACGAACGGATTAAAGAGGGGATTCCCGAAAAGCTTTGATGAGTACGATTATCAAGCATTTATTGATGCTCTGAAATACGCAGGCTGTGAGCGCTGCTCGGTTGAGGCTAAGTGTATTGATTATTCAACCGAAGCTTTTGAAGCGGGAAATCTTATTAAACAGCTCAAATAAAGTCAAAAAAAGAAGGTCGGAATTGCTCCGACCATTTCTTTTTGCTTAAAATTTATTGATTTGTCCGACTGCGTACTGAAGAATTTTCAGCGCATCGGCGGAATTAACCCTTTTGTCATTATTGACGTCCGCAAGTGTAATTTGCTCTGAACTGAGCTTTGCATTGCCGACCGAATACTGAAGAACAAGCAATGCATCGGCGGAATTTATTCTTCCGTCCTTGTTGACGTCACCCTTTTGTGAGGTTGAGTTGACCTTGAATTTGAGCGTTGTGTTGCAGGTAAAGTGCTGATCTTCGGAATAGGGAAGAACCGTTCCCGTCAGATCCGAGGTAGTGCAAATTGCACTGTAGAAATAACCTGTTTTGTAATTTTTTGTTCTCCTGCTTTCAATCGGGAGTGTAATCTCGCCCTCTGCGCCGGGCTTTGCCGATTTTGAAACATCAAAGGTTATTGTTATAAGATCCTCGTTGAGGTTACCGACAGCCGTCGTTGTAATCATTACGTTCGGCGTCAGCGTCACTCTCAAAAACTGATGATCCTTTTTGTATTCGGCAAGCTTTTCTGCGCTGTAATTAGGCCAACCGAGTTTCCTGTTTCCGGCAGAGATCTTTTCCCAATCAACGAAGGTCGCATGTGTCTTGCCCGAAACGCCGTAAAGACGTCCCTTTGTGTTAAATTCGCCGCTTGAGGCTCTGTCAAAAAGAGTATTCGTATAGAATATCTGGAAGCAAGTCGGTCCCGTGTAGTAATTATTTGCAAGATGAAGCGTTACCTTTACCTTGTCACCGGGATTGACGGCGATCGTCGAGCCTGAGGCGTATGATTTGCCGTTTGCGTTTGCTTTAAAGGTCCATGTTGCGTTATAGCTTGTCTTTGCGTCCGCAAAAACAAGAAGGCTTGAAGCCGTCAGTATTACCGAGAACAAAATACATAAAAGTCTTTTCATAAAATCATCCTTTCATCGTAAAATCAATGCTGTAATAAAGCCGGCGATCGAGGCGGCAAAAACAATTGCAGAAGCGGCAATTCCGAGAATATCCTTAAAGCTCTTATCCGCTGCTTTTTCTTCCTCCGATTCTTCAACAAAGCTTGCTATGCGCTCGTAGTCGCAAAGAATAAGCAAAAGCTTGTCCGCACAGGATCTGAGAAGCTCTTTCGGTGTTTCGCCGGGCTCCGAGATGAGCTTGTATGTCTTTGTTCCCTCGGCATTGGCAACTGCAATATAAGCGCAAAGCATATTTCCGTCGTCCTCGGAAACAAATGGGTTGGATATATATACGCCAAGCTCGGTGCGGTTCTTTTCCCGTACATTTCTTGCAATTTGAATCGCAAGCTTTTTGATATCCGTTACATCATCGGGAAGTTCATAGTCCATATCGACCGAAAAAACGGATTTATCGTTTTTCTTGAGGAATGAAATAAGATATTCCGCTCCGTCGTTCCCCGCCAAAGCCACTCTTACGGAGTCGGCGCTTAATTTATTCACTGCACACTCTATCAGTGCTCTGTGACGGTTCTTTAATGCATGAGACGCGGCACAAGGCTCGCTAAGCTCGGCAAAGTAGTCATACAGTGAGCCGAGAATTATCTGCTGAGCCTTGATGTCCTCAACAGGCATATAAATAATATGCTGACCGCCGGAGGTGAGCGCAAATCCGCAGTTGAGATAATCGGAAGTCGGAAGAATTGTTGATGCTTCGGGAAAGGTTACAGAGGCTTTGAAAAAGTTCTGCTTCATCTTCTTGGCATCGGGTCTTGACGAAAGCACTGCGGAAACTTCGCCGTTTTCTGCGGTTTTTGTGTCAAGCGCAGCACAAAGCATTCTTTTGGTTGCGTTGTACATTGCCGACTGAACCGCAACAAGAACGATGTCGGCGGCAAGCAGACTCTGTGAAATTGCAACCAGCATTCTCTTTTGCGACGTAAATTCGGCAAATCCGTTACATTCGGGGAAGAAATCCTTAACGCATTTGAGAATGAATTCCTTGCCCTTTTCCGCCTCCTGCGAGTCCTGATTGCAAAGTGAAAAAAGTTTTATGTCCATTGTTTTGCACCTCTGTATTAGTTATTCAAGCGTGAATTTTTTTGCATCTACAAAGGGATTGTCCATGCCGTTTGCATCGTACCACGCCTGAGGAAATTTTTGATTATTGTTCTCTTTGACCTTTGAAACGTCAACACTTTCGCTTTCGCCGTCGCGGACGCGTCTCGCCATTACGACGAAGCGTGAGTCCTCAAATTCATAGCAGCAGGTTGAGAGAGTAAGAATTTTGTCTCCGGGCTTGATATCGACTGCATCGTTCGTATAATAGGAACGGGATTTGACGTCGGCAATAAATTCGTTGAATTTTTCGTCCGAGGGGAAATTGACCGTAAGATAGGGGAAGGTATATCCGTTATCTTGCGAATCATAGATATTCGCAATAAATGCGGCAAAAATCTTCCAGGTTCCGTCCTCGTATACGGTGTTGAATTTAACCGTCGGGTATTTCTTATAATTCTCGATTTCCTTGTAGTAATTCAGGTGTCCGAAAATTTGACCGTCACGCATTTTATGACCGTAAATAATCGTGTTCGTGTCAAAATTATCGACCTTGTTTCTGTAATCGACAAAAAGTGTGCCGTAAACGGAATATTCGCCGTTGAAATTTTTATAAAGGTATTCTTCGTTATCTTCACCCTGAACTACCTTCATATCGTTCTCGTCAAGGAGAGGAATCTTTAATATCCCGACAAAATCATTGTTTTTTTCTAAAAGATCCTTGTATTTGGCAAGCACATGCTTAGATTTGTTCGCCATCATGGTCGTTTGTGTATCGCTTTCGTTTATCGACGGAGTTTCCAGTGCGTTTTTATTCTTGTACGGCTCAATTACATAGTATTTAATGAGATATGAAAAGCACGCAATAAAACAAAGCACGGAAAGACCGAGAAGAGCTTTTCTGAAAAACGAAAGCAAAGATTTTTTTATCTCTTTTTTGTTCATCTGTTTTTCCTCTCAGGTCAATCAGTCCGGGAAAAAGACATCTGTTACCTCTGTGTCGGTGTTGCGCTTGATACCGTCGTCCGTATCCTCGTCAACGAATATAACACGTGTGTTGGTGTTGTATTCCTCGCTTCGGTCGATATCTTTTCTTTCGCCGTTGACGATGAGACTTTCAAAGGAATCAAGGTCAATGTCTATTTCTCCGAATGATATCGCATCGTTGTCAAATTCACTGTCCGCCGATCCGAACTCTTGAGCCAAGGGTATTTGATTATTCGATTCGATTATATCTTTTTTAAAGCTCGGCGCACTTCGAAGCCCGTCTTCAACAGCTTTTTTTGTCGCTTTACCGGCAATCAGCGGATTGAAGTCCTCATCGCGGATGCTTTGATCCTCTTCTGCGGCTGCAAAGCGCTTTTTCAAGGATTCAAAGGAGCTGTCGGTTAAATATTCCGTTATATCGTCATTTTCATCCGGCAAAATCGGAACAAGGTCCGAATTTACGCCGATTTTATTTTCATCAGGCAAAATGATCCCCGCTTTCTCAGTTTATCTTGTGCTCGGCTTCCATGAGCGTGAGCCGGAGTAGGGATTGGACGTTCCCTTATAGTCGTACCAAACCTGCGGCCTCCTATAGTTCGGATTTTCCTTTGCTTTTGAAGTGTTTACGTCGTCACTTTCACCCGAACGAAGAAGTCTGCCGATAACAACAAGTCTTGTATCTACCTTTTTCCCAATATAATTCGTGTATGTATAATTACATGTCGAAAGATTTATAATTTTGTCCGTCGCTTTGAGATCAACTCCCGTTGTGTAGAGAGCACGCTGGTTAACCTGCTCAATAAAGCCGGCAAAGTTTGAATCGGTCATATTCGGCTCAATAAAATTAAACATATATCCGCCGTCGTCCTTGGAGTCTACTGTTGTGAGGAACGCTGTGTAGATCAAAAACGTGTAGTTACCGTTCAGGGTACAATAACGAATAACGGGATTTTTCTTATACCATTCGATATCGTCATATCTGTTAAGGTCATAAAAAGCTGTTCCGCAGCTCATATCGTGACCGTAGATAACCGTATTTTTACTGAGCGTATTTCTCTTGCACTGATAGTCGGCATAAACGCAGCCGTATCTTGTATATGAGCCGTAAAAATTTTTTGTCAGATAGAAATCGTTATCCTTGTGCTGAACGATCGGGGTGTTGATACTTGTGCCCGGAATATAGAGCCATCCGACCGTTTCCTTATTCTGGGCATAAAGCCTCGTCAGCTTCTGCTGAATACCGGCAGGGTAGACAACGTCGTTGTATTTAGCAACCATTTTTGTGTAAATATTCTCGGCATCGTCGTTATCGGATGCAGCCGAGCTTGCAGAAACGCCGGTTGCGATATTGAAAGCCGCCAAAGCCGTTGAAGAAACAATTGCAATGATCAGCACAGCGCAAAGAAGAGTGAAAATATTCTTTTTTGCCTTTATATTTGCAGGCTTTGCTTGCGTTGAAACAGGAACTGCTTCGATTTTTGTTTCAATTTTCGTTTCATTTTTCGACTCGGGCTTTGTCTGGGTGTCGGTTGGCTTCTTTTCAACAGGCTTCTTTGTTATAGTTTCAAGCGAGTCGAAGTCGGGGAACGAGTCAAAAATATTTCCGCCGTAGCCCGTATTATACTTTTTCTTATCTTTATTTTCAGCCATTTTACTCATCCTCAAAGTTTGTTGTCGATATAAAGTCTTATCATATTGAGCGCATTGGAAGCGCTGACGTATCTGTTATAGCTTCTGTCCTTGCGTGAGGTTCTCAGCTCCCTGACCCAAACATTATCCCTGTCCGCAAGTCCGATATAAACCAATCCGACGGGTTTATTTGTCGAGTCGCTGTCGGGACCTGCGATGCCTGTTACGGAAACGGCGATATCCGCTCCGCTGACCTTCAGCGCACCCCGTGCCATTTGCCTTGCAACAGGCTCGCTGACCGCACCGTATTTATTAAGGTCGTCCTCACTGACACCGAGAACACGGTGCTTTATTTCGTTTGCATAAGAAATAATTCCGCAGTCAAAAACCTCCGAGGCTCCGGGAACGTCTGTAATACGCTTTGCGATAAGCCCTCCGGTGCAGGATTCCGCCGTTGCGACTTTTATGTGTTTTTCTTTCAGCTTTTCAATAACGGCTTCTTCGATACAGGTGTAGTCCACGCCGTAAACAAAGCCGTCAAGTCTTTTCTTTATCTCATTTATAACAGGCTTGCAGAGATTTTCGGCTTCTTCTTTCGTCCTTGCCATCGCCGTGACTCTCAGCAATGCTTCGCCGTCCTTGGCATACGGCGCCACAGTCGGATTCTCGGCGTCAAAAAGGTCGTTGACCATTTCTGCCATTGAGGATTCGCCGATACCGAAGGTTCGAATATTATGTGAGACGATAATTCGGTCGGAAAACTGCATAAGATAGGGTACGGCACAATTCCGGAACATCGGCTTAAGCTCTCTCGGAGGACCGGGAAGAATAAGAATATGAACGCCGTCCTTTTCAATCGCCATGCCGGGTGCGGTTCCGTTATCGTTTGGAAAAATCACACAGTCCTTCGGAAGCATGGCCTGCTTAAGGTTGTTCTGTGCCATTTCCATGCCCTTGGTGCTGAAATAAGTCTTTATCTTTTCAACTGTCGGCTCGTGCAAAAACATTTTTTTGCCGAAAAATTCACAGCATACCTCTTTTGTTAAATCGTCGGGAGTTGGTCCGAGACCGCCCGAAAGAATAATAATATCGCTTCTGTCAGCTGCTTCTTTGAGTTGGGCGAGCAGCCTTTCTCTGTTGTCGCCGACCGTGCATTGATGAATAACGCTTATACCGAGCTTAGCAAGCTCAATGCTTAAAAACTGCGCATCGGTATTAAGTATATCACCCAAAAGTATTTCGGTTCCTACGCTGATAAGTTCGCAAACTGCCAATTTACTCACCTGTAATTCTTACAAATTTAATATTGTTGATTGCTTCTTCCACAAGGGCTTCAACATCAAGAACAGCTTCCGCTTCCTCAACCTGCTTGAGATGCGGACGTGTTCTCGGGTGCTTCGGAGTGAAAACCGTGCAGCAGTCTTCATAGGGAAGAATGGAGGTTTCAAATGTGCCGATATTTCTTGCCCTTTCGATAACCTCATCCTTATCCATTCCGATAAGGGGACGGAAAACCGGGAGATCCTCAACCACGGCTTCGGTACAGCCTATCGCCTGCATTGTCTGACTTGCGACCTGGCCTACGCTTTCGCCTGTGATAAGCGCTCCGTAGCCGTTTTTCTTTGCGATTTTTTCACTGCATCTCATCATAAATCTTCGCATGATGATCGTGAAAAGCTCCTCGGGGCACTTATCCTTGATTTCCTCTTGAATATGTGTAAAAGGAACAATGTTAAGCGGAATTTCACCGCTGTATTTCGCAACCTGTTTAAGAAGCGAGCAGACCTTCATTTCCGCACGCTGTGAGGTGTACGGCGGGGAGGCGAAGTGTACGCCGCAAAGGCTGAGTCCTCGCCTTGACATCATCCATGCCGCAACGGGACTGTCGATCCCGCCCGAGATGAGGATTGCGGCTTGTCCTGCGGTGCCGACGGGCATACCGCCTGCGCCCTTGACCTGATTGCCGTGAATAAATGCGTAATTATCTCTTATCTCAACGTTAACTATGATATCGGGGTTGTGAACGTCAACGGTGAGATGCGGAAATGCGTCAAGAATATTTTCGCCAACCGTCATACATATAGCAGGGGAGTTGAGCGGAAATTTTTTATCTGAACGTTTTGCGTTGACCTTGAAGGTCTTTGCAAAAATCAGGTCGTCTTTAAGGTATTCGCAGGCGGCGGGATTTATAACGTCCATATCCTTTTCGACTGCGGCACATCGGGAAATTCCCGCAATTCCGAATATCATCTTGATCCTTCTGAATGCCTCGTCCAAATCGACATCCTCGTCGATCGGCTCAACGGTTATCGTTGACTGGGATGAAACATATCTGATTTTTCCGAGATCGTGAAGTCTGAACTTCATATTTTTAATAAGCTGATTTTCAAATGTGTGACGGTTGAGACCCTTGAGGGCAAGCTCACCGTTTTTCAGCAGAATTATTTCTTTCATTTAAAATACCTCATAGCTTTCGGCAACCGTTTCGGCCGCTTTACTTCATTCTTCTCATTGTTTGGCGTGCCGATGAAATTCCGCCGATCAGCATGTCGATTTCCTCCTTGGTCGTGAAAACGGAGGTGCTGATCCTCAACGCCGTGCTTATAACGTCCTCGCTCAGGTTCATGGCTTTCAGAACTCGGCTCTTGTGTCCCTTTGAGCAAGCCGAGCCGCTCGAAATATAAATACCCATTCCGGAAAGATAGTTGAGCATGACCTCGGACGGGATACCTTCAACAGAAATATTCGTTATATAGGGCAGGGCATTCTCAGGCGAATTGATTCTGACTCCGTCAATTGCTCTGAGCCGTGAAACCATATAATCTCTCAGCTCGGTTGCATATTTGAGGCTCTGCTTGCAGTCTGGAATAGCCGCCGCAGCCGCACCGAAGCCGGCAATTGCCGGAACGGGCTCTGTGCCCGGACGGATCTTGCTTTCCTGCAATCCTCCGTAGGTGTGTTGAACAAGTCTTGTGCCTTTCTTAACAAAGAGTGCTCCGGCACCCTTGGGACCGTGTATTTTATGAGAGCTTATGGACATAAGGTCAACGCCCATGTTATATGGCTTTAGCTGAACCTTGCCGAATGCCTGAACCGCATCGCAGTGAACAAGAGCATTTGCGCCCGAGTGAGTTACTGCCCGTTTTGCAAATTCGACAGGCTGAATCGAGCCGATCTCGTTGTTGACGTACATCATGCTGATGAGCACAACGGAGGGATTGGTTGCGGCATAAAGCTGTCTTTCGTCAATTACGCCTCTTTCGTTTACACGCAGCCGAACAACGTCATAGCCCTGATTTTCAAGAGCCTTGACGCTTTCCTCAATGCTTGAATGTTCAATTGAGGTTGTAATTATACGGCTGCCACGTCTTTTTTGCGCATTTGCCGCACCGAAAACGGCAATATTGTTGCTTTCGGTTCCGCCGGAAGTAAAATATATCTCGCTTGATTCGCAGGAGAGCGCTTTTGCTACATTCCTCCTTGAATCCTCGATAAGCTCGGATGCGGCTATACCTTTGGCATGGAGCGACGAAGGATTGCCCCAACAGGTTTTCAGCGCATAGTTCATTTTATCGACTGCCTCTTTGCAGGGCTGCGTCGTTGCGCTGTTATCCAAATAAGCTTCCATAGTCCATACCTCCGGGCAACATTAAACCATTATTAACTTTTATATTATACATCATCATTCATCTACTTTCAATATTTTTATTACATTAAAAAATGAATTTTTTCTTAATTTTAATAAATATATGGTGTCTGTTAAACGTCCTATACTACATCTTATGCACGGCTTTTCAATAGGATAATGCAAAATTTAAATGTTTTTGTTGCATTTTCGGGAAATCTATGATAATATAAATTGCTATAAGAATGAATAAATGTTGAAGAAATAACGTTATTTCTGATTTCTAATATAAGGAATAATTTAATTGAGAGGAAAAAAGCGGTACTATGAGTGAAAATAAAAACATGAAAGTGCAGGAAAAGTCGAGTGATGTTGCAGCTTTCAGCATTATCAACATGGCAATCAGAAATCTGCACTATATTCTTATTTCCGGCTTGGCGGTTGCGATACTTGTTTTTTTGATCGTTACGATATTTGTCAGCCCTACCTATGAGGTTCGCACAAGCTTCTATGTTTATAATACATCGGCGAGTGAATCCGGGTCGGTCAACAGCAGTGATATGCAGGCGGCGAAGAATCTTGCGGCAACCTACGCTAAAATTCTCGGAAGCAATGCGGTTGTGGATACTGTAATTAACGACCTTGACGATATCAACGGCCAACAAAGAACCGCCCTTAGAAACAATATTCGCGTTAACGGCGTTAACGACACTCAGGTTATTGAAGTTAAGGTTATTACCGACAGCCGTGATTTGTCATATCAGATTGCGGATTCCTTTTCGAGAATTGCGCCTAAAGAGGTTATTCGTATTGCAAAGGTTGGTAATATCGAGGTTCTTGACCAGCCCGAAATGCCGAATAAGAAATCCTCACCGAGAACGCTTTATGATACAATGCTCGGTTTTCTTGCCGGAATGTTACTCGCATTCGGAATTATCTGTCTCAGAGTAGTTTCCGATACGACCGTTAAAAATTCTTATGATGTTGATAAATCGGTCGGACTTCCGGTTCTCGGCATGATTCCGGAAATAAAAAATTCGACAAACAATAAGCCTTGGACGTTAAAAGATGGGGGAGTGGTCAGCTATGATGAAGCGGAAGCATGATAAGCAGAGCTCTCAGGACGGGAACTTTCTCCTCAATTTGCGCTCGCCGGCGGAAATAAAGGAAGCCTATATAAAACTGAGAACTAATCTGATGTTTTGCATGACGGCTGACGGAACGCGAAATTGCAAGGTTTTTGCCGTAACGGGAGCCAATCAAGGCGAGGGTAAAAGCATTACCGCAGCCAATATCGCCATAAGCTTTGCCATGATTGGAAAGAAAACGCTTCTTCTTGATGCCGATATGCGAAGCTCGTCTCAAAGACGTATATGGAAGAACAGAACTCTAACGGGTCTTTCCGATTTTCTCGCCGAGATAAAGCCTCTTGAGGTTTTTTCGGTAAAAGAGCTTCCTCTGTCGATTGTTTTTACGGGAACTCTTCCGCCGAATCCGTCGGAGCTTCTTTCAAGCGAAAAAATGTCCGGTTTTGTCAAGGAATGTTCCAACCGTTTTGATTATATTATCATTGATACGCCGTCTTTGAACGACTACGCAGATGCGCAGATAATTTCAACTCTTGCCGACGGAGTTGTTCTTGTTGCAAGATCGGGTGAAACGGATTCCGCCGACCTTGCTGAATCGTTAGACTCCGTAAAGCGATCGGGAGGAAATGTATGCGGCGTGGCTTTGAATTTTATTAAGCCGGACAGATTACCGTTTTTGGACTTAAAAAATTTTAAAATCTCATTGAGATAAAAATTATTGAATATATTAAAAGTACAGTCTTTATAGGCTGTATTTTTTTGCATTTAAGAGCATTTTTAAAATAATAGGATGCTAAAACGCAATTTAAAAAATAACGGTAAAAATGCACTGAAAATGTTTTTAAACTGCTTAAATATTTTATTTGTTTATATTTAGCAAAAAGGTAATTATTATATCAGCGATATTGATGTTTCCTCCAAAAATATTACAAAAATGAATTTAACACTTGAATAAAAATGATTTTTGTGATAATATTTAACTGATAATAAATAATTTTTTTAATATGTTGGTAAATTTTATCTAAATTTCACTAAATATGTTTTAATTACACAAAATTTTAAGAATATTTTGAATTGGAGGTAATAAAAAATGTTGAAAAAATTCGGCAGAAAAGCATTGAGCTTTTTGTTGGTTTTTGTGCTCATGGCAACGACGTTTTTTATCTTTGACCCGAGCATTTTGCTCCCGAAGTCAAAGGCCGTTGTCGATGTCAAGAAGTTGGTCAACACCGTTGAACCGACTGTAAAGTTCTATGTACCGGAGGCGATTTACCTTAATCCGGTGGTTGGTACAGGCTCCAAGCCGTATAATTTCCAATATTTTATCGACAGCGATGAGAACGGAACGCTTCGCAAAAGCGCAACGCAGACAACCGGTACGGTTTATTTCTCATGCTCTGCGGCTTGTACGTCTATTACTATAAATTGGGGCAATTCGGTGTCTCCTAATGTGACGGAAAACACCCACACCAATCAGATAGTAAAGCAAACGATCACAGGCGGCACAACCTCTGTAAGAGACGGATCGGTCAAGGTCACGGCAACCTACGTTGTCGAGGGCAAGACATACTCTGCCTATGCCTATACATATATGTATTATCCTGAGCTTGACCTCCTGACAGGTACGGCTTCTTCGTATGTTTATAAGGCGAGCGGTAACGAGCCGAAGCTTGCCGCGTTCTCGTTTATCACCGGTGTGCATAAGGTTGGTAATGAAACAAGCTATGGCAACACAAATGAGCGCGGCGTCAGCAACTACTATGACTGGTACAACGGTAGTTCATCGAAAGGCTATTACGGTATTTCACCGTTAATTCCGGGCTGGGCACATGTTTGGCAAAACGGAAGTCTTGTTCCCGGTTCTTCCGGTGCGATCTTTAAAACAGCAGATGAAGGAAGAATTTATGACCGTGATATTATCTACGGCGAAACAACGTCGAGCCTTCCGAGCGGTTTTCTTGACAGAGGTAACGGCGGTGTATATTTCCGTGAGAGGGAACGTGCCGGCGGAACTAACAAAACCTATGGCGGAATAAGCAATTCCTGGGGTATTTTGTACGTTGACACGAGCCGTGTAACCGACTACAATCAGATACCGAATCTTCGCGGCGGTTTTATCTGTCACTATTATCAGCGATGCGGTAAGCGCGGAGAAATTGAAACCTTTGCATCAACAGATAACACAATTTCAATTCTCAACAATATTGACTTCCGTAACGGTGACGGTCACAGCTACGGTATGAGCGACGCTGACAGATTGAGCGGTGCAGTAACGCTCTCGGACAAAACCTATACTATGCGTGCCACTTACAAGTACAAAATGGATGCGGCAATCGGCAGCTCGTCGACCGTAACAATGAACCAGGATTTCGGTTTTAAGGTATACCCTGTCAATAAAAAGAGCCTTCGTGAAGCTTACAGAGCAGCGATCGAGAACGGCTGGCAGTCCACAACCGCATCAAGACACGGTTGGTCATCTTCCGCTCAATCTCAGTGGACGACTGCCTACAGTAACCTTGATACAGCGCTTGCAAGTGCGGGTGAGGTTCTCGGCAGACCTTATGCAACATATAGTCAAGTATCCACGGCTCTTTCAAATCTTAATAACCGAGTTACTGCATGTAACAATATTGTTAATGCTAATTTCCAAGGCGGAGAGAATCCGGCGGTTCTTCCGCAGGTTAATTTCTATGTCCCCGAAACAATCTACCTTAACCCATCCGACAATCAGACCTTCCAGTATTTCTACGGTGTTGAAACAAACGGCATTCCGACAAAAAACTTGGCTATATCAACGGCTGCTGCCGGTGCAAAAGTTTACTTTGCAGGTAAAAACTGCACGCCGACGAAGGTTAAGATAACCGTTGAGTCGTCCGGTGACAATGAAACAAACTGGATCAATACAAATAATAGCAGGCTCAACTCAATTTCGTTTGGCGGTTCATCATTTAACGGCAGCAATGCTTCGGCAAACGGAAAAACATACACCTCATTCCCTGTAAATATTCAATGTACAGCAGGTAAATTGGATGCTGCTCTTGCTTCGTCAAGTTACCGCTTTCTCAAGTGGACTGCCGAATATGAGGTTGGCGGCATTACATATAAGACATATGCCTACACTACGGTTTATTCACCTTATGACAAGCCGGTTGCCGCAGCAACTCGAGCATACAACTCCAGAGGTGTTGAATCCGATCTTCAGTCTATTGCATGGATTTCCGGTGTAACCGGAAGTAATACGGACGGAAACAGAACGAATAATACAGATAATTTTGTTCCTATTAAAGGTAATGTTCTTACCCCGACGAATACACGCAACGACGGCGGCTATAATCAAAATGGCGGAACTTATATAAACGGTTCATCAGGAACGGGTCAATTTCAAAATCGCAAAGATGATCACGATGATGAAGGTGCACAGGCTGTTGCTCCGACCGGTTCTCTTATTCTTGATTCTACCCGATTTGACAACCTTCAATATGTCCCCAATTTTAAAATAGGCTTCTTAATTTCACTGGTTAATGAAGGATCGGCAACTGTAAACAGACGTCAATTCGGATATTATTTTTCAGACGTCAGTTCCTTATCGTTTGATTCTCCTTCGGGATACGGCTCGAGCAACTGGGATATATATAACAGAGGAGGCTATGCAAGCGGAAACCGAGGAACATACATTACGTCGCTGACACAATATGAGGATGATAACGGAGTAACTGTCAACAGAGAGTACTGTTATCCTAGAATGGTATATAATAACACATGGGATAAAAGTGTTACATCTTCAACAACGGTTAAAATTCTTGGTGCCGCTCGTTTCGGTATAAGAAGAAAATCCAACAACAGATGGTCAAAGTCAAACAATGTTAATGTTGTTCCGGTGAATGTAACTGTTGTCAACAAGAGTTCCTTGAGAAGCAGATACTATGAAGCAATCACCCTTTCAAAGCAGCAGGACTGGTATGCCGCAGGATTTAACGAATATCAGAATTCGATTCTTACAATGGCTATTAACCTTGAGCATCCTGCGAGAACAACTATAAATTCAACTGTAAACACAGCCAATCTTGTTACCAGAACAGGTACAACCACTGCTGTTCATCTGCGCGGCGGTTCTTCGGCTGACTATAACGGTAACGTGGGTTCGGCTATAATCGGCACGAATACCGAATCAAAGGGCTATACTTACGGCGACAGAGTTTACGGTTATTATAATGAAATTCCCGGATTTACAAAAAGTAATTACTCTGTTACTTATGGCTCAACCACAAAGACAAGCGGTATTCTTCAAGACAGCACATATAATAATTACTATTATATTCCAAATGCGAACACTCCGACTATCGCATGGAAATTCTGGTATACACCCAATACATACAGCATAAATTATGACCCCAACGGCGGTACATATAACAACACAACGGGCTTGACCTCAACGTCGGTTCTGTTCCAGTCAAAGTACACCGTCGGAAAGATCGGCAGTGCAACCCCTGCCAATCCGACACGTCCGGGCTGTACCTTCATGGGCTGGAAGTGCAGCGCCGACGGTCTGGTTTATCAGCCGGGTGCAAATATCAACTGGGAGTTCCTCGAGAATGTAACATTTACGGCTCAGTGGGAATACAACTCAATAAACCTTCGCTTTAACGAGAATCATGACAGTCTCGCCGAGAATATGTTTGATCCGATAATCGAGGAGACTCTCACACATGATTCAACAGCGTCAGATTCAACGGCTTGCAGCTTTACCCTTGAAAAGTTTGACGACGGTACGCTCAAAGCTAACGGCACGCTTGCCGGAGAATATACTATCGGTTTTGTTCCGATGAAGTTCGAGGCGGGAAAAACATATCACTTCAGCAACCTCGTCACAGGCGGCAGCATGACAAACGGCTGTTTGGTTATGGAGCTTGCCAAAGAGGACACAAATAACATAAACCCGAGAAAGTTCTTTAATATTGAATCAAATTCAACTGCAACCGGAACTGTTGAAAAACCCGATATAACAATCACTCAGGAAATGGCTGACCAAATTGCCGGTATTCGCTTCTGGATCTGGCATGGCTATAACGAGTACATGACGTTTAATAATTTCACGTTTAAACCGCGTATAGAGTTGAAGAGTGACAGCACGATTGTGGCGACGAGCAGTACGGAATATAACAACATCTTTGCTGATTATATTCAGTACAACTCACTTATTCAGGAGCTTCCGACTGCCACCCGTACAGGCTATACCTTCGACGGCTGGTATACTCAGGCGAACGGCGGCACAAAGGTAAATGTAGGTGACCGTCTTCTCTACAGCGACTGGAATCTCAACAACACCGATCAGACCCTCTATGCTCATTGGACTATCAATAAATATAAACTCATGTATGAGAATGAGTTTGACTTTGATAATTTCAAATTCAGCATGGCGAATCCTCCTGTGACTAACACAAATTCTCCGATTACAATAAATGAGCATGAAAATTCAATTCAGTTCACATCACAAAAGAGAGCCGACGGAGATACCGATGACTTTACTCCGACGGGTCAGAATTATACTCCTGCCGAAACCGGCTACATGACTCTTGTTCCGGGTCATACTTATGAAATTTCATATAGCTATACCGTTGATAAGGCGGCGAGCCTGAACTGCTATATATTCTCCTATACATCAACTTCATCAACGTCATGGAGCACGGAGTACGGAAATAGCGGCACAGGTACATATTATAACGTCGGCGTTGCTCCGTCGGGAGCGACAACCGGCACTATGACGGGATATTATACCGTTCCGCAAGGCAGGCCTTATGCAAGGCTTCGTTTCGGTTCAACTACCGAGGGGGTAACTGTAAAGTTTTCTGATATCTGCGTCCGTGATCTCACCGATCCGATGAATTACAGAGGTAAATCAGGCGGCGACGGCAAGGAAAATTCTCTCAATAAGAAGTTTGATACCGTAACCTATAAAACAACTCAGAGTCCGCTCGCAACAATAACTCGCCAGGGCTATACATTCAACGGCTGGTATGAGAGCGAAAATATGTCAAACGGCAACGGCTACGGCACTCAGTTTACTACCTCAACCGCAATGCCGGCAAGGGACGTTCCTCTCTATGCTCAGTGGAAATTGAACGAATATCCTATCGTAATCAATCTTAATGCCGACAGCACAGATAAGGCGACAATCGGTTCATTTACCTACAGCAAGGCAAACAACAATACTTCAAACGGCAATATTTCTCTTTCAACAGCCACATCTTCTCAGCAGGAATCGGCCGGAAATATTACCACAATAAATGTTGCTTACGGCACATCGTTCACCTTGCCGATTCCGTCAAGAACAGGTTATACATTTACCGGTTGGACGGCAAGCGCAACACCTGCCTATGCTTCGCTGACGGACAACGGCAACACAAGCGCATCGGCATACCGTGTCGGTGCCGGCGGAGTTACATTGACCGCTCACTGGTCAAGAAATTCCTATCCCGTAAAGGCTTATGCTTACGGTGATATCTACAATTCTGCGACCTTTGCACTCGGCAGAGGCGGCACTGTTCAGATAGCATCTGACGCCGCAGGCACATCGGTCAGCAAAAATATTGCTTATCGTTCCACAACAACTCTTAAGGCAACTGCCTCAACAGGATATGCTTTCGTCGGCTGGTACACAGATTCCGCACTTACAAATCTCTACAGCACAAGCACAAACATAACAAGCGAATCCGTATTGACAGACGGCAGAACCTACTATGCGAAGTTTAAGGTACAGTCATATACAATTACCGTTAATCCCGACAATGCAACGACGGGAACAACCATTTTGGGTTGGTACTCGGCGGCAGGAACTGCTGCTCCTTCACAGACGATAAAGACATCGACCAATATCACAATGGTTTACGGCTCAACGGTAACAATGACCGCCCCGCAGAAGACGGGATATACCTTCGGCGGATGGGAAAAGATAACAGGAGCCGGAACACTTACATCGTCTACGGGCACTTCAACCTTCAAATGCGGCGCGGGTGATGCAACGATCAAAGCCCAGTGGACGGCGAATGTCTATACAATTACGTTTTTACCGAACGGCGGAAGTG
>ERZ834722.20-NODE-20-length-166169-cov-9.172141_pt1 | contig 166169 bp, 146 predicted proteins | sample MGYA00519576_ERZ834722 | MGnify/ENA primary metagenome ERZ834722 (study PRJEB31850, sample SAMEA3708759) | human gut metagenome | biome: human gut; feature: human-associated habitat; material: faeces | place: China | collected 2014 ...
ACTCCGCCTGAGGTCTTGTACTTAGCTCCGTTCTTAAGCTCGAACTTTGCTACCTTTGTATCCTTGAGAATGAGCATATCGACATAGCTCTGGAGAGTTGCCTGCATCTCGTCTACCTTATTCTGCTCGGTGATATTATAATTTCTGTGAGACGGAATGTAAGAGAGGATGTAGTCCAGGATGTAGCCTGTGTAGATTTCATCATAGTTTGTGTAAAGCGATGAATCAAGAGCCTCAACCTCTGCAATGAGAGCGTCAAGATTTGTATAGTCAGCCGGCTTGTATGTAAATGTATATGCATTTACTCTCTCAACATAGCCGTCAACCGTGCTCTGCTTGTCAATTGTAAGTGTACGGTCGAAGCCGTTTACAAGAGCGTCAAAGCCTGCAACGGAAGCGTCTGTGAAGAGACCCTTTGCAATCTCTGTTCTCTTTGCTTCAATAGCCGTATCAAGTGCTGTGTAATCGGCATCCTTGAACTCGAAAACAAACTCGTTGATAGCCTTTGCATAACCGTCAACAGTTGCTTGCTCCTCTATTGAGAGGTTCCAGTTGATTGAAGCGATAAGCTCATCATAAGCTGTGAGTGAAGCGGTCTTGTACAATCCGGATTTGTAAAGCTCATCCTTAGCCGTCTTTGCTGCTCTGACTGCCGAATAATCAGCACCCTTGAGCTTGAGTCCCCTAATAGCTGCATCGAGAGCAGAAACAAGTGTTTCAAACTCTGTCTGATTTCTGATTGAGTTGTTTGTAAGCTTGTAGGCATCGGCAGCCGCAAGAGCGTCGGTATAAAGCTTTACAGAATCATCTGTATAGTTGCCGAGATTTGCCGGAACGCCTTCAAGTGCCTTATTGTAGCTTGTAAGATCGAGCGGCTTATCCGTCAGGCGTGAAACCGCATCGTCAATTGCGGATGCATAACCGTCAACGATCGCCTGCTGAGCCTTCGGGAGACCCTCAACAACATTTGAAATAGCGTCCCTGACTGCCTTGATGCTTTCGTCTGTGTAATTTGTATCCTTGATAGCTTCCTCAGCCTTTGCCTTGGAGCTGTTTACCTTTGTGTAGTCGGCAAGGTCAAGCTCGAGAGCTTCTCTTGCGGCCTTGATGGCAGTTGCATAATTATCAACCTCTGACTGATGGTTGATATCAAGATTATAGTTTATACCTTCAAGAACTCTTTGGAGATTGTCAACGGATGACTTGGTGTAAGGAGTAAGATCCTTCGGGATAAGAGCCTTTTCTGCCTCAACCTTTGTGTAATCGGCACTCTTATATTTAAGACCTGCGATTGCAGTCTCGATATCCTGTGCGTATCCGTCTACAGTGCTCTGCTGCTTTGTTGAAAGCGTTCTGTCAATGGCAAGCTTAGCAGCCAAAACCTCAGCAGCCGTCTCGTCGGTATAAACACCGTCCTCAAAGTCTGCCGGAATCTTTGCCAATGCTGCTTCAACCGCAGAATAGTCTGCTGCGTTCGGCGTCAGAGCCAAAAGAGCTGCATTTATAGCCTTTGCATAGCCGTCAACAGTTGACTGATATCTGATATCAAGAGTCTTGTCGTAATTTGTTGTTGCAAGGAGATCGTCATAGGACTTCTGGGTGTAGTATGAATATCCGTTATGAGCTGTTGCAAAAGCCGCCTGAATGTTCTTAGCTTCTTCAACCTTAAGCATTGCTGCGTCAACGGCAGAGTAATCTGCCGGCTTATACGCAAGGGCGTTCATAGCATTACGGATTTCAACTACATAATTGTCAACCGTAGCCTGCTTGCTTACCGGGAGATTCCAGTCAACCGAATTAACGGTATTTGCTACGTTAAAGACAGATGCATCTGTATAAAGTGACTTATCCATAGCGTCCCACTCGGCAATGATTGCTCTTACTGCCGTGTAGTCTGCGCCAATCTCTTTAAGAGCAAGTATAGCCTTATTGATTGCATCTGCAAAACCGTCAATTCTTTCCTGCTCCTTAGCCGGAAGATTATATACAACACTGTTTATAGCATTCTGGAGATTTCTCCATGACTCAGCCGTATATTTGCTTTCGTCAAGCTCGTTTGCAGCAGAGATAGCGGCATCTACTTCTCTGTAATCGCCGTCGGCCGGAACAAGCTCACCCTGTTTCTGTACAAGAGTTTCCTTGAGACCGTCAATTATTGACTGCTGCTTGATATTGTATACCGGAGTAGCGTTTGCAGCCTCTTTTGCCGCTGCAAGAGCCTGGGCAAACGGTGCCCATGAATCGGGTGTATACCAGTTTTCCTTCTCGGCGTTAGCTGCCTTTATAGCTGCATTGAGAGCGGTAAGATCAGCATCCTTATATTTAAGTCTGCCGATGGCATTTTTGAGGTTCGTTGCCATATCGTCAACGTCCTCCTGCTGCTGCCAGTTCTTGTCCCACTCAATTGCGTTGTAGGCAGCCTGAACAGCTCTCCATGAAAGATCGGTGTACAGATCCTTCTCGGGAAGAACCTCATTGTAGCGAGTAACCTGATTATTGACCTCGGTATAATCTGCCGGGGCGAGAACGAGGTTTTGGATAGCGCTGTCAATACTTCTTGCATAAGCGTCAACAAGCGACTGATTTTCGACTGTGAGAGTATAGTCAACCGAATTTACGGTGTCGCGGAGAATCTTCCACGATTCAGCCGTGTAATGCTCGGGATTAAGACCCTCATAGATCCTAACCATGTCGTTAACTTCATCGTAATTTGCCGGAGACTTTTCGAGTTTGGCGATAGCGTCGCGAAGATCATCAACAAGAGAATCAAGATAAGTCTGGCAGAAAACGCTGATACCGTCTGTGATGTTGGAAACAGCAGTCTGTACTCTTGACCATGATGCATCCGTATAAATTGACGAATCAAGAGCCCTAACCTGATCCTTAACTACGTTAGCCTCTGTATAATCGGCTGTAGCAACCTTAAGAGCTGCAACGGCAGATCTCAAAGCCTCTGTTGCGGCATCAATCTTCTGCTGATCCGTGTCAGGGTCATTGAGAATATACTGAGCATTTCTCATTGCCGCAAGGTACTGATCCCAACCCTCCGAATAGAACCATGAGTTCGGGCTGTTGCCTATCTCCGACTCGGAAGCCATGAGCTTGGTCGGAGTATAAAGTCTGTAAAGATCCTGAATCTGTGAACGGAGGCTGGACTTATCGTATGTAACGATGTTGAGGTTGATACCTGAACGGATTCTTGTAACGTGGTCATACTTTGCACCGAAAGAAACTATGATAGTATAATCAACACTCTTGTTTCCGTTGTCAAGAGTCGTCGCACTCTTTTCGTATGTTGTACCCTTAAACGGAATGGTGATCGTTCCGCCTGCAACTGTGTCATATTCCTTTGTACTTTCATTATACTCGGCAGGCTTGACGGGAACAAGCTGCTCATTTGCGCTGTTGTTATCGGGGGTATTGCCGTCAAAAGAAACTGCACCCGGAACAAGCTTGAACTCCTTGATACCATAAGCGGAATATTTGTCTGTTCTGTTGAGGAAGTCAGTGATTGTAAATCTGAGGTTATAGTTGCTCAGAGCAACCATACTTCTGTCAACATATGCAACAGTAACGGGGCGGTTCATATCGTTTGCTGTATTTGCGTTCTGAGTACCCTCATTTGAATGGTCATCAAAACGAATCTGACCGTAGCCTGCCGCTGTACCGCTGACTGTGGTAAAGCTGCCGGTATTAAAGTCCCAGTAGCCTCTTGACCATCCGGACTGAGTTGTATCGACATATGTACCGAAAGTATTTGCACCTACAATACGTGCAATGTAATTAACCTTTTCTTTATTGGTACAGTTATGTTTTGTGAAATGGTATGAACGATAACGGTAAGCCGAGATACCGCCGGGCTGAGCAACGTTCTCAACCGCACTTGTGGTATAAGCGGTATAGGTCTTTGTTACGACCTTGCCGTTTGCATCGGTGTACTCGTATGTATAGCCGACTTCAAAGTTGAGCTGCTTTACGGAAATGCTGGAGCCTGCAACCTTCCACGAATAGGTGTAAACACCGTCAGCATATGCGCCTGTTGAAGCTGCCGTAAAGGTAAGGTTTGCGTTTGAACATGTGATTGTCGGGTTAGCCTTTAAAGCCTTGTTTGTGGTGAAAACTACCATCGGATCCTGCGGGGTCTCACCTGCATAGAAAGCTTCTGCCTTATCACCTGTAAGCTCGGGCAAGCCCGAAGCTGTGGCCTTGACAATAGTTGTGCCGGCAGCCTGTGAATTTGCTGCTTCGGCTGTACGAATGACTGCCGTTGAGCTGATTGTAATATCGGGCCTCTCAAGGAAGCTCTGACTAAGCTCAACCGACGATGTGCCGATCTCATCATCCGAAACGGCACCGGCGGTGCCGATCAATCCTGCCGGAACGATAGTAAGAACCATCAGGATAGCCAGCAACACGCTGAGAATACGTCTGCTTTTAGCCATATAATATTCCTCCCAAAAAATAATGCTATACAAAGTGTATACAATACCACACTTTTATACATTGTTATTATACTTTTAATTCGATCAAAAGTCAACTATAATAACGTACAATATATCCTAATTTTACATTTTGAACAATAGCCGATTATTTTTTTTATATAAATATACAAATCAATCCGTTATCAATTAAACATTTGCTTCATAAGAATTATAACGGACGGTGATTAAATGATAGCTGAATTGCTTATAAGAACAATATCAAATCTTTTCTTTTTTGCGCTTCATCTCTCCGGCACCGGCTCCTTTCCTCCTCCCCTTTCCGCCAAGAGAGAGAGGGAATGTCTGCTGGCAATGAAAAACGGTGATGTAAATGCAAAGAACGAGCTTATCGAGCATAATCTCAGACTGGTTGCACATATTATCAAAAAGTATTATTCGAGCAGCGTTCAGCAGGACGACCTGATCTCGATAGGCACGATCGGGCTGATTAAGGCAATAAATACATTTGATCCCGACAAGGGAACACGCCTTGCAACCTATGCGGCAAGATGCATTGAAAACGAGATCCTTATGCAGTTCCGTGCGCAGAAAAAAACATCTCAGGACATTTCGGTCAACGAACCGATTGATACCGACAGCGAGGGAAATCCGCTGACGCTTATGGATATTATCTCCACCGAAGATGAAATTGTTGAGGATATTTATAAAATAACTATGCTGAAAAAGCTTTCAACCGAGGTCGGCAGAATAAAAGACCCAAGAGAAAAATCAATTATAATGATGCGTTACGGTCTTGACGGTATGCGCCCAATGACCCAGCTCGAGGTTTCCAAAAAGCTGAATATTTCACGGTCATATGTTTCGAGAATCGAGAAAAAAGCATTGAAAGAATTGCGAAAAGCATTGGAGTGAATTTTGGCACTTGATACCGTAAGTAGACCTCCACGTTAAAAATAAATTTCAGCAGAATTTCAAAGATGCGGTGTTGGCAACGGTCCAAGGGAAGAAAAAATATATTTTCGCCGCTTCTCTAAAGCAGATCCAAGATTCCTTCTATTTTTTGAGTAATTTATAAAAATATATTGAAAGCAAACATGACGTGTGGTATAATATCTGTGCAAAACAGTTCAAAAGTAAATTAAGAAAGCCGTGGGCATACATTTGTTAAAAATGTATGCTAAGATCATCATATCCTGCGGCTATGAACTGTTTTGCGACAAGATCGAAGCATCGTTTTTAGTGCGTAGCTTCGGCTGCGCATTTTTTGTTTTATGGGAGGAAAAGGCAATGAATTTTGACTTGCATAAGTTTGTTTCGGAAGCCGATGAGAAAATACCGGAGACCGTTTCGGACAGCAGCGGCGCTGTCTTAACTCCCGGCAAACCGCAAACCTGTGAAGGCAACGGAAGCAATGATTTGTATGAAATCCGTTGCGATGAATGTGATTGGTTCCTTGCCTGCTTCCCGGAATATTATGATTCGAACTATTCTCCGACCGAGGAACTGCCGATGAATTATGAGTACAAAGACGTTGACGGCGATTTGCCGTTTTGAAGAAAAGAAAAAGAAGCAGCCGAGTGACTGCTTCTTAATTATTTTACTTTTCTCAGATCTTCATTGCAACGTCGTATGCACGCCATACAACAGAACGAAGGTTACCGATTGCAAGGCAGTCACCGACAAGGTGAACGTTGCCCGACTTCTCGGCAAGAGGAGCCGGAATGTAGCCTGCACAGCTGATGACGGAATCGCAGGGAATTTCAATCTCCTTGCCGTCCTTCTGAGTGCAAACGATTGAGCCGTCCTTAACTTCCTTGAGGGTTGTCTCAAGATAAACCGGAGTCTTGTTGAGTGCGAACCACTCTCTGAGGTATGAGGAGTTTGCAAGGCAAACGCCCTTCTGGCTTACAAGGTCGTCCTTCATCTCAACGATGATCGGATTCTTGCCTTTGAGAGCAAGCTCATAAGCGATCTCACTGCCGGTAAGTCCGCCGCCGATAACGGCAACCGTGTCGCCTACGGGTGTGCCTGTGAGGAATTCGCAAGCCTCAACCATCTTCTCGTAGCCCGGAACTCTTCTGAGCTGACGCGGAGTTGAACCTGTAGCAACGATAACCGGTGCGTCGCCGAATACGGTAATGTCCTTAACCTCGTCGTTGAGCTTAACCTCAATGTTGAGCTTCTTCATCTGAAGTCTGTACCACTCAAGAAGCTCACGAAGCTTGCCCTTGTAGCTCTCTGCGCTGGCGGGGATAAATGTACCGCCGAGAACATCGCTCTTCTCGTGGATGATCGGGTTGTGGCCTCTGAGCTTGAGAACTCTTGCAGCCTCCATGCCTCCGATACCGCCGCCGATGATGTGAACGGTCTTGGGCGAAGTCGTTTTCTTAATATAATGCTTGTTCCACTGCATTGTCTCTGCATTAACCGCACAGCGTGCAAGATGGAGACTGTCGGAAAGCTCCTGATCGTTCGGTACGCCCTTGTAATGGCACATATTGAAGCAGCCGTTGTGGCAAAGGATACAGGGACGGATATCCTCTTCCTGATCGTTCATCATCTTGGTTACCCATGCCTGGTCTGCAAGGAACGGACGTGCGAAGCCGGCGCCGTCAAGCTTGCCTTCCTTGATCGAGTCTGCGGCAACTCTCGGGTCGAGACGTCCTGCGCAGATAACGGGGATATCAATAAAGTTCTTTATGTGCTCAACATCTGCAAGGTTGCAGTTCTCGGGCATGTAAACAGGAGGATGTGCCCAGTACCATGCGTCATATGTACCGTTATCGCAGTTAAGGCAGTCGTAGCCTGCATCCTGAAGATACTTTGCAGCCTTCTCGGATTCTTCCATGTCACGGCCGACCTCAACATAGTCCTCGCCGGGGATAGCACCCTGACGGAAGCCCTTTGTTTTGGAGATAACGCTGTAACGAAGTGAAACAGGAAAATCGTCGCCGCAAGCCTTCTTGATGGCCTGAACAACCTCAACAGGGAAACGGTAGCGGTTCTCGAAGCTTCCGCCGTATTCGTCGGTACGCTTGTTGACATACTTGAGTGTGAACTGGTCAAGAAGATAACCCTCATGCACAGCGTGAACCTCAACACCGTCAACACCTGCGTCCTTGAGCATCTTTGCGCTCTTTGCGAATGCGTCAACAAACTTCTTGATTTCCTCCTTAGTCAAGGCTCTCGACGGAACCTTATCCGACCAACGGTTCGGAGAGGGGCTTGCCGAAGCCGTGATCATATCAAGATCCATAAAAGGCTTGCTGAGAACCTTAAGCACAGGATTGGTGAAAAGGGTCTCCATCATGGAGCTGATTGTGAACGAACGGCCGAAGCCGGCGGTAAGCTGAACAAAAAGCTTTGCGCCCGTCTTGTGGAACTCGGGCATCCACTTTTTGAGATCATCGTACATCTTCTTGTTCTTGTACAGCCACTGACCGAACATCGGGTTATAAACGGGCTGACAGCCGGGGAGAATAAGTCCGACGTTGTTCTTGGCGATTTCCATAATGAACTTTGCGCCGTCTTTATCGAAATGGTTCTTTTCCATCCATCCGAAAAGGTCGGTGCCGCCCATGCTCGTCAGAACTATACGGTTCTTGATTTCGCAATTACCGATCTTCCACGGCGTAAATAAAGGTTCTAATTTCTGATCCATATTTTACCTCCTGAATTGATTTATAATCAGTTTCCGTTTAATTATAACACGTCATTATAAAAAATGGAAGTAGTTAAGCATAAATTTTGTTAAAAATTTCACCTATTTTCGAATAAGCTTTTTACGCTTTTAAATATGCTGTTGCAAACTTGTATCGAATGTGTTATACTAATCGTAACTGATTTGAAAGGTGATTATATGGATTTTGAGTATCAGGCATCTGTTATCGTGCCGGTATATAATGTTGAGCAGTATCTCGGAATTTGTCTTGACTCTTTGGTTAACCAGACAATGGATAAATCAAAAATGGAGGTTCTTGTCATAAATGACGGTTCTCCCGACAACAGCTGGGATATCTGCCTTGAATACAGCAAGAAATATGACTTTATTAAAATCTTTTCAAAAGAGAACGAGGGACTTTCCGCAACGAGAAATTTCGGAATAAAGCACGCCAAGGGAAAATATCTTTTCTTTCTGGACAGCGATGATTATTTTACTCCCGAAACAGTGAAAAAAGTAACTCGTTTTTTTGATAAGGTATATGACCAAGTTGACCTTGTTACATTTAATGAGGAGCGTTTCAGAGACGACGTTATTCTTAAACCTCATTTCCGTTTTGAAATGCTTAAGCACGATGGCGTATATGATTTGGAGAAATACCCCTATCTGACACAGACAAGAGTCAACGTCTGCGTAAAAAATCTCGGCGATAAGAATGTTCTTTTCAATACAACTCCCGGCTTTAAACTCGAGGATCAGGAATATTGTAACCGTGTGCTCATGTCCAAGATGAAGATGGGTTATTGCTCTCACGGCACATACATGTATAATAAGGGCAACGAAACAAGCATAATGAAAATGTACTTCCATGCCTTTTATCTTTTTGAGACATCAATGGAGTATTTTGAGACTCTTTTCGCAACATTTCCGGATAAGGTTCCGCCCTATTTTCAGGCGATGCTTGTCAATGACATCAACTGGCGTCTCAGCGACGATATTCTCTATCCTTATCATTATGAGGGCGAAAGATTCGAGAAAGCTATGCGCAGAATAATCGATCTGCTAAACAGGGTTGACTGCAAGACAATTCTTGAACACCCGATGGTTGATATTTACCGCGCATGCTACTGGATAAAGAAAAAAGAAAATGCACGGATAGACCTGCAATACCGCGATAACGGCATATCGCTCATAATTGACGGCGAAGAAGCCTATACGCAAGACGACATGGTTACTATCGTTCACAAGCCCAGAGTTGAGGGCGATACATTTAGGATGACAGCATTCATGAAATCGCCGATATTCACTTTCCTTGATGAAAATGATTATTCTATCTACGCAATCGAAAACGGTGAGAGAAAAAAGCTTGACCTTTTCATGTCGGTCCACAGCAACTATAAAGCAAAAACGTTTACAAATCCATTTCCTGCATTTCATTATGCTTGCAATCTTACCTCAAACAGCAAAATTAAATTTGAAATTGATATAAACGGTCATACTTATAAAAGTCATTATTGGTTTATGCCGTATTCGGGACTCGGCACCCGATTCGTAAATAATATAAATCGCGGAAGATACATGATAAAAGATAAGAAAAAGCATATTTCCGTGAAGCCGGCAACGCAGTCGAAAATTGATTTCAGCGCATTTAAAAACACTTTGCGCTATGCGATTCACCCGAGAACCTCCTTGCTTCGTCTAAAATCGATAAACTACAGAAAGAATCACCGAATCTGGCTTTATTATGATTTTTATACGGTAGAAAAGGATAACGGTTATTATCAATTTGCCAATGACCTGAAGCATGATGACGGAATAGAAAGATATTATGTTCTCACCCATGAATATAAGGACCTCGACAGTGTATTCACCCCGGAGCAAAAGGAGCACCTTGTAAAAGCAGGTTCAAAGGAGCACAGACTTTTATTTATATGTGCCGAAAGAATTTTTACGGCTTATTACGGTCTTGCACCAATCAATCCGTTTGAAACACCGAAGATGAAATATCAGTATGAGGATCTTTTGCGATTCCGTACTATTTATCTTCAACACGGTGTTTTGCATGCATCACTCCGACTTCTTAACTCCGAGGAACGCAGCCAAGCGGAGGAAATTGTTGTTTCTTCGCCGTTTGAAATTAAAAATTACATGAACAATTATGCTTATGAGGAGCGTGAACTAATCCCGACCGGTATGGCAAGGTATGACCATATTGAAAGAAACCACGAGCCGAAGAACAGGATTTTATTTGCTCCGTCATGGAGAAAATATCTTACAACCGAGGTCGGCGCTTCAAACTGGGAGGCAAATGTTGAAAAAATTCAGAAATCTGATTACTATAAGAACTTCTATGCCTTCCTCTCGGACAAGGAGCTTCATAAAAAGCTTGAAGACAACAAGGTTTACCTTGATATTAAGCTTCACCCGATAATCGCCAACCTTAAAAACCTGTTCAATATTGATTGCGAATATATCAATATGGTCGGCGACGTAGATGTTGCCGATTACAAGGCGTTCGTAACAGACTTTTCGTCATTTGTTTTTGACTTTGCTTATCTTAACAGACCGATTATGTATTTCGTTCCGGATTATCCTCAGTTCAAGTCCGGCATGAATCATTACCGTGATCTTGATCTCCCGTTTGAGGACGCTTTCGGTCATATGTTTACGGATGCTCACAAAGCTGCCGAATGTCTTTGCGGAATTATTGACCGCGATTTTGTTCCCGAAAACACGTTCAGAGAGAGAATGAATAGTTTTTATTTTGATTTTGATGGCAATTGCGCCGAAAATCTTTATAAGTTCGTTGTTGATCAGGATAAAGCATTTTCAGAATAATGTTATTTAAAAGCATAAAAGGGCTGTTGCAAATCATTAAATGATGAGTGACCGCCCTTTTTTATATTTATTTGGCGAGATACCTTTTCCGGGATGACAGCATGTAACTTTATTTTTTAAAACCAAATCCAAACGTAAATATAAATAAATTGTAAAATTTAATTCATAAAGCAAAAAAATTATTGTTTAGGTCTTGTAAAAAAGATGTAAATGTATTAAAATACTATTGTTATGCTGACTTGTTTTCGGCAGATATTTCATTAAGTAAAGGATGAATACAATGGCTAACGAAAAGTCAAAGGCAGAGCAGTACCGCGACGAAAGAAAAGCTCGTATTGCTAAAACTGCCAAAAAGAATGCGCGCAGCATGGAAGCAAGAAACACCGCGAAAAAGCTTGCAAGTAAGGTTATTTCTATTGTGCTTTGCGCTGTAATCGTTTTAGGCGTAGTAGCATTCTCTCTCAACTACTACGGCGCACTTCAGAGAGTTATCAAGCTCGGTTCGGTCGGCTCGGAGCAGTCCGTTACAATCGCCGAATATGAGTATTACTACATGCGTGCTTATAACCAAGTTCGCTATCAGGCTCAGTATTATCAGTACTATTACCAGACAAGCAACGGTTATGACCTCTCTCTCACTCCCGAGGAGCAGACTCAGACAACCAAGGACTCCGAAGGTAATGAGATCACATGGGCAGAAAAACTTCAGAATGATACGATTGAGCTGATTCAGCTGCACAAGGCATATTATAACGAAGCTCTCAAGAAGGGTCTCAAGCTTACAAAGGCTGATGAGGCTTACATTGATAAGCAGATCGAGGATCTTCGCGATGAGGCTAAGAGCGCAGGTTCAAGCTCAAACTCAGACAGCGAAAACAAAGTAACATATTCACTCAACGCATACCTTCGTAAGGTTTACGGCGGTTCAATCAACGAGAGATTCCTCCGCAAGCAGCTCAAGATTCAGGTTCTTGCTCAGAAATATTTGACCGAGAGAACAGCCGAAATCGCAAAAACCTACGACCAGAAGGATATCGACGCAGAGTACAAGAAGGACACGGCAGCATATGATTTTGTAACCTTCAGAGCTTATACCTTCAAGACAACCGAGCTTACTAAGGGAGATAACGAGACAAATGACGCTCTCAAGGCTCGTCAGACGAAGGCTAACGCTGAAGTAAAGAAGAACGCTAACGACTTCTACAATGCCGTTACAAACGAAGCAACCTTCGCCGCCAAGGCAAAGGAGCTTAACAAGGATACGGCTGATTACAATGTTGACGAGGAAACAAAGTATTCAATGCTCAAGAGCACCGCTCAGAAAAGCTTCTCAGAGGATGCGGCTAAGTGGCTCTTCGACAGCTCGACAAAGGAAGGCAGCAAGAAGCTCTTCTCCGATGAAGAAAACGGCAAGTACATAGTTGTCCTTGCCGTAAAGAAGCCGCATCAGGAGCAGACAGTTACAGCACGCCATATTCTTTTCCTTACAACAAATCAGAGCACAGGCAGTGATCTCTCCGAGGAAGAAATTGCAAAGAAGAAGGCCGAGGCTGAGGACGTTCTCAAGAAGTTCAACGAGAGTGACAAGACCGAGGACAGCTTTGCCGCACTTGCAAACGAGTACAACGAGGACACAGGCTCAACCTCAAACGGCGGCCTCTATGAACACATCTATCCCGGTCAGATGGTAACGGAGTTCAACGATTGGGTGTTTGATGCAAACCGCAAGGCAGGCGACGTCGAGATGGTTAAGACTCAGTACGGCTATCACATCATCTACTTCGTAGCTAAGGACGGCACTGATTACTATGATTCAGCGATCCGTTCTTCAAAGGCAAGTGAGGATATTGAGACAGAGACCAAGGAGCTTCAGGACGGCGACACATATAAGGCATATATCGGTCCGCGTCTTTCAAACTATGCATTGAATAGAGTTTCCAAAAAGATCAAATATCTTGTTGAACTCAGCAATGCCAACTCCTCTTCCTCAGCAAGATAAGTAATACAATAACATTTGACCGCTTCAATTTGAGGCGGTCTTTTTTTGATAAAATATAATGACGGACATAATTGCCCGCCATACCATAAAAAAGCTGTGACAGATCATTCCGTCACAGCTATGTTTTTATTTAATTGAGATTTCCGACATGATCGGACAATGATCCGATGGGAATGCTCCGTTTGGCTTATCCTTGATAACCCGGTAGCTTTTCGCATTGAAGCCGTCGCTGATGAAAATAAAATCAATTACATCCTCCGGCTCATTATGGTGAAAATACGGGTGGAATGTCGGATAATTCTCCGTTTCTTCGGAAACAAACTTGCTGTCCCTGAATATTCCGCCCTCGACCATATCAACGTAGCAATCCGTACCCTCGGAGATGTTGAAATCTCCTGTGATTACAACGGGGCAATCAAGTTTTGCGGCGAACTCATTTATAAGCCTTACGCCGTTCTTTCTCGCTTCCTCGCTTCTGTGGTCAAGATGAGTGTTCATGGCAACAAATGTCTTGCCGCTCTCATTTTCGGTGAGCTTCGCCCACGAAGCTATTCTTGTGCAAGCGCTATTCCACGATTTCGACGGGACGTCCGGTGTTTCGCTTATCCAAAACCAGCCCTTGTCAACAAGAGTGAATTTATCTTTTTTGTAAAACACAGGTGAAAACTCACCCTCGTCCTTGCCGTCATCTCTGCCGACTCCGACGAAATCATATTCGTCCATGCTCTCGCGGAAAATGCCCATCCAGCCGATGTGTGCTTCCTGGATTCCGAAAATGTCCGGCATATAATTTCTGACGGTTGCTATAACGTCAGCGTCTCTGTCTAACCACGAGTGCCCCTCGCAGCCGTAGCAGAGTACATTAAAGCTCATAATCTTCAATCTGCCTGCTCCTCCCTATTCATTATCTGATAACTGAGAGTCATAAGACTGTCATTAAGGTGAACGTTTTCGACCGTTACTCCCGGATAATTCGACGCAATGTCGTAATGGCTGAAATTCCAGAAATTTGTTATTCCGAGATTAACAAGCCTTTCTACAATCGCAGGAGCAGCCTCGGTAGGCACGCAAAGCACGGCCACCTTCGGCTCAACCTCTTTGCAATAGACCTCCAAATCCTCAACAGGGTACACGGAAAGTCCCTTTATTCTGATGTCCTTCATTTTATCTGCGTTGCTGTCGAAAAGTCCGACAAGCTCAAATCCTCTGTCCTCAAAGGTCATATGAGATGCAATTGCTCTGCCGAGATTGCCGCAACCGAAGAGAATGGTTTTGAAGCCGTTTTGAACACCGAGAATTGTGCCGATTTCATTTTGAAGCTGTTCCACATTGTAGCCGTAGCCCTGCTGACCGAATCCGCCAAAGCAGTTAAGGTCCTGCCGAATCTGCGATGCGGTCAAGCCCATGCGCTGAGACAGCTCTTTTGATGAAATTCTTGTTATATTATTTTTTTTAAGTTCGCCGAGGAATCTGTAATATCGGGGCAAACGCTTAATTACGGACATTGAAACCGATTTCTTTTCCTTTGCCACAGTTATTACCTCACTTTATTATTTGCTGAGTTTTTTTACCGTTTCCATCACATAGTCGCCGAACTCGGAGCATGTGCAGCCCGTGTCGCGACCCGTAATTGTGAGCTTTTTCTCTGTAAACATACAGATGTCAAGAGCCTTTTCGAGCATATCTGCCTTTTCCTGCTCTCCGATATGGGAGAGGAGCATAACCGAAGCTCTGAGCATTGAGCACGGGTCGGCATACTGACCTCTGCCTTCTTCAATCATTCTCGGAGCCGAACCGTGAATGGCCTCAAACATGGCATACTTCTTGCCGATGTTTGCACTGCCGGCAGTACCTACGCCGCCTTGAAATTCTGCAGCTTCGTCGGTGATAATGTCGCCGTAAAGGTTGGGGAGAATAAATACCTTGAAATCCTTGCGGCGCTTCGGGTCGATGAGCTTAGCTGTCGTGATGTCAATATACCACTCATCGGTCGTAATCTCGGGATAATCCTTGCCTATGTTCTTGCAAAGATTGAGAAATTTACCGTCGGTTGTCTTGATAATATTGGCCTTGGTGATAATTGAAACTCTGTCCTTGTGATTTCTTCTTGCGTAGTCATAGGCGAGCTTTGCAATTCTCTCACAGCCCTCCGTTGTGGTTACAACAAAATCAACAGCGAGATCGTCCGTTACGTTAACTCCCTTTGAGCCGACAGCGTATGCACCCTCTGTGTTCTCGCGGAAGAACGTCCAGTCGATACCCTCCTCGGGAACCTTAACGGGACGAAGATTTGCGAAAAGGTCGAGAGCCTTTCTCATTGCAACGTTTGCGCTCTCAATGTTCGGCCACGGACCGCCCTGCTGAGGAGTTGTTGTCGGTCCTTTGAGAATAACGTGGCATGATTTGAGCTCTTCAAGAACATCGTCGGGAATTGCCTTGTTAGCGGCAACACGATTCTCAATTGTAAGGCCGTCGATAACCTTGAACTCGACCTTGCCCGTCTTAACCTTATCGGCAAGCATATATTCAAGAACTCTTGCGCTCTCCTTGGTGATAATCGGGCCGATTCCGTCACCGCCGCAAACGCCGATTACAATTTTATCAAGCTTTTCATAGTCAACGAAATCGCCCTGAGCCTTGATTTTATCGGAACGGTCGCTCTGCTCACGGATAAGAGCCTCAAATTTTTCAACTGCGTTTTTAATCTGTATATCTGTCATTGTTTTGCTCCTTTACAATGTATTTTGCTTTAATACCGAACTCGGGTCAATGCGGACATTGACCCCTGCGGATTATGATTTCACTCCGCTTCGGTGTGTCAAAGAAGTTTGATGGAAATATTATTCAGGCATTTATCAAAGCTTCCAAATTAAGGCGAAGTCTTGACAAATTCTCTGATAAATTTTTTTATTAAATCACTTCTGCGACTCTCTTGTATAATCAAGCAATCCACCGGCAAGGAGAATATCTCTCTGACGCTCGGAAAGCTGATAGTCAAGCTTATAGCTCTCGCCTGTTGTGAGGTTCTTGAGCGTAACATCAGTACCGTTTGCAATGCTCTCACGGATTCCCTCAAGGCAAAGCTCGTCATTTACGCTGATTTTGTCGTAGTCATTCTCGTTCGCAAAGGTGAACGGAATAATACCTGCATTAACAAGGTTTGCGCAATGGATACGGGCAAACGACTTGGTGATGACCGCCTTAATTCCGAGATAGAGCGGAACAAGAGCGGCATGCTCGCGTGATGAGCCCTGTCCGTAGTTTGCACCGCCGATGATGATGCCCTTGCCTGCCGCCTTGCAATGCTCTGCAAATTTCTCGTCACACTGCTTGAAGCAGAAGTTTGAAAGGTACGGAATATTTGAACGGTATGGCAAAATCTTTGCACCTGCCGGCATAATGTGGTCTGTTGTGATGTTGTCGCCGACCTTGAGAACAGCCTTGGCTGTGATGTCCTCGGGCATTGCCTCGGTCTTGGGGAAAGGCTTGATGTTCGGGCCGTACATAACCTCAACGGAATCTGCGTCCTCAACGCTTGCGGGCATTGCGATCATGTTGTCGTTTATAATAAACTCGTCCGGCATCTCGATCTCGGGCATTTCACCGAGCTCACGGGGATCAGTAAGAACACCTGTAAGAGCGGAAGCGGCTGCGACCTCGGGGCTGACAAGATAAATGCCTGCGTCGGCTGTGCCCGAACGACCCTCAAAGTTACGGTTAAATGTACGAAGCGATACGCCCTTTGAATTCGGCGACTGACCCATGCCTATGCACGGACCGCAAGCCGATTCAAGAATTCTTGCGCCTGCATCAATCATATCCGAAAGTGCACCGTCAAGAGCAAGCATATTAAGCACCTGCTTTGAACCGGGAGCGATTGAAAGGCTGACCGACGGACAAACAGTCTTGCCCTTGAGGATAGCGGCAACCTTGAGCATATCCATGAGAGATGAGTTTGTGCACGAGCCGATACAAACCTGATCGATGTGAATTTTGCCTATCTCCCGGCAGCTCTTTACATTATCGGGCATATGAGGCATAGCTGCGAGCGGAACAAGCTCGTTGAGGTCGATATCAATAATCTCATCGTAAACCGCATCATCGTCTGCGCTAAGCTCGATCCAATCCTTTTCACGACCCTGAGCCTTGAGAAAAGTCCTGGTGATATCATCGGACGGGAAAATTGATGTTGTTGCACCAAGCTCTGCACCCATGTTTGTGATTGTTGCTCTCTCGGGAACCGAAAGCGTCTTGACACCCTCACCGCCGTATTCAACGATCTTTCCTACGCCGCCCTCGACGGACATGATCTGAAGAACCTTGAGGATAATATCCTTTGCGGCAACCCACGGCTGAAGCTTGCCGGTGAGATTGACACGAACCATTTTCGGCATTGTTATGTAATATGCGCCGCCGCCCATAGCAACAGCAACGTCAAGTCCGCCTGCGCCCATGGCAAGCATTCCTATTCCGCCGCCTGTCGGTGTGTGGCTGTCGGAGCCGATAAGAGTTTTTCCGGGGATACCGAAGCGCTCAAGATGAACCTGGTGACAAATACCGTTGCCGGGACGTGAAAAACGAAGACCTCTCTTCTTTGCGACAGACTGAATAAAGCGATGATCATCGGCATTTTCGAAGCCTGTCTGCAATGTGTTGTGGTCGATATATGCAACGGAAAGCTCCGTCTTAACACGGTCAATTCCCATTGCCTCAAACTCAAGATATGCCATTGTGCCCGTGGCATCCTGAGTCAGAGTCTGGTCGATTTTAAGACCGATTTCACTGCCAACCGTCATATTGCCGGAAAGCAGATGATTTTTGATAATTTTCTGAGCTATTGTGTATCCCATAGCGTTGAAACCTCCGACTTGTTCAAATTTTTAACAATCTTTATTTTATTATATAATGCCTTATTTGTCAATGTTTTGACAGTATTTTCCGACAAAAATTTAAGGCGATATCACATAAAATATACACCGCACCTTGCTCAAATCCGCTTCCTTCACGTTATATTAAAACTCCTTGCCTATACAAGAATAAAATCTCTTTAAGAGACAGAAGAAAACTAAAAAGCAAAGCCATAATCCACACTAAGCGCACATCATTGCCGCCGCCTGTGAATTATAGCTTTTTTCTTTGGTCTATGCAAAATGCACCGACCCCGTGTATTCTTATCCGCCGAGGTATGCCTTCTTAACATCCTCGCTCTTCATAAGCTCCTCGCCTGTACCCGAAAGAACTATCTTTCCGGTTTCAAGAACATAAGCTCTGTCTGAGATCGCAAGGCTCTTACCTGCGTTCTGCTCAACAAGAAGGATTGTTGTTCCGTCATTATTTATATCCTTAATGATTTCAAAAACCTGATCGACAAGCAGCGGAGAAAGACCCATTGAAGGCTCATCCATCATAAGAAGCTTCGGGTGGCTCATAAGAGCACGTCCCATTGCAAGCATCTGCTGCTCACCGCCCGAGAGTGTTCCGGCAATCTGATTTTTTCGTTCTTCAAGACGGGGAAAGCGAGTGTATATCTTCTCAATATCATCCTTGATATTTTTCTTATCCTTGAGTGCGAACGCGCCCATGAGCAGATTATCGTAAACCGAGAGCTCCTGGAAAATTCTGCGGCCTTCGGGACACTGAGTCATGCCCATTTCAACGATTTTGTGACAGGGAGTTTTTGTAATGTCCTTGCCCTCATATGTCACGTGACCCTCACGAATCGGGATAAGTCCCATGATCGACTGCATCGTTGTTGTCTTACCTGCGCCATTAGCTCCGATAAGCGTAACTATTTCGCCCTGATTAACCTCAAAGCTGATACCTCTGATAGCCTGTATAACACCGTAATAGACCGAAAGGTCTTTAACTTCCAACATTGCCATAACATCAACCTCCGATATAAGCCTTGACAACCTCGGGGTCATTAAGAGCGTCGTCTACCTTGCCCTGGCAGAGAACCGTGCCGAAGTTGAGAACGGTAATCTCATCGCAAAGACCCGAAACAAATTTAAGGTCATGCTCAATGAGAAGAATTGTAATGTCAAAATTGTCACGGAGATATCTTACCGTGTCCATAAGCTCCTGAGTTTCATGAGGATTCATACCTGCCGCCGGCTCATCAAGAAGCAAAAGCTTCGGATTAGTAGCAAGCGCACGGGCAATTTCAAGCTTTCTCTGTTTACCGTAAGGAAGGTTGCAGGCAAGATTGTTTCTTTCCTCATAAAGGTCAAATATCTTGAGAATTTCTTTTGCCTTGTCTCTCATTCTGACCTCTGTATCATAGTGCTTCGGCAGCTTTATCATGCTGATAAAGGGGTTGCACTTAAACTCGGGCTGATTGTGGAGTCCTACAAGAACGTTTCTGATAACGCTCATGTTATTGAAAAGACGGATATTCTGGAAGGTTCTTGCGATGCCCTTGTGATTGATCTTTTCCTGAGTTTTGCCCGTCAAATCCTCACCGTCAAGGTAAAATGTGCCCGTTGTCGGCCTGTAAACACCTGTGAGGAGGTTAAAAACCGTCGTTTTACCGGCACCGTTAGGGCCGATAAGACCATAGATCTGACCTTTTTTAATCTTCAGATTAACATCCTGAACCGCTTTAAGTCCGCCGAATGAAATTCCAAGATTTTTCGTTTCAAGTACATAGTCAGCCATGCTTATTTGCCCCCTTTCTGAGGTTTATCGGGTTTGAACGGGTCGTTCTGCTTTACATCTGTCGTAAGAACCTCATCCATACGAATCTTTGTTGTAACAACATCCCATCTGTTTGTATCCGAATACTGCTTTTCCGGATTTTTGAGGCGCTTCTCACGAAGCTTGTTAGCGATTGAGAATCTCTCTCTGACGCTCTTGAGAGCGGGAGCATTGTTGAAGATAACAACAACAATAAGGATGATGGCATAAACGAGATACTTGAGTGCCGCCAAGTCGCCCGAAAGCTGAGTCTGGAGCTGAAAATTGAGGTATGTGATAAATACAGCCGAAATTATTGAGCCGGTGATATTACCCATACCGCCGAGAACAACCATAACGAGAATCTCGATTGAATAGTTGAATGAGAAGAACGAGTAAACAACCGGAGTAACATATGAGCCGTAAATAACGCCTGCCATGCCTGCAAAAAATGCGGCAAAGACAAAAACAAACAGCTTATAGTATGTGATGTTGATGCCCATTGCCTTTGCGGCGATCTCGTTGTCACGGATAGCCGTGATTGCACGGCCGTGCTTACTTCTGATAATATTTTGAATAAGGAAAAGCGAAATCAGAACCGTAACAAGAGCCACAATATAAAGGTCGTTGCCGTACTTCTTGGTTGAAAGGCCGAGAGCGGCGCCGAAAGTCGGAAGATTCTTGAATATGGTTCTTACGATTTCACCGAATGCAAGGGTAACAATTGCAAGATAGTCACCCTTGAGTCGAAGCGCGGGAAGTCCGATAATAAATCCGAATACTGCGGCAACAAGTCCGCCGATAAGCATTGAAATGATAAGCACAAGAAGCTTTGAATCCATTACATTGTAAAGCTCTTTTGCAATATAGCATCCGATGTATGCACCGACGCACATGAAGCCGGCATGACCGAGTGACAATTCGCCGAGGAAACCGACTACAAGGTTAAGTGAAACAGCAAGCAAAATGCTGTATGCCATCTGAGCAAGCAAGCCTGCGCTTGAGCGGGGAAGATTTCCGAAAGTGCTCATAAGAAGAGGAACTGCAAGCATTACAATTATAATAAAATAATTGAATGTATCCTTAATTCTTATTCCTTTTTTAATATTCTTGAGATAATTCATAGCTTATACCTTCTCCCTTCTCTTCTTGCCGAGGATTCCGATAGGTCTTACAAGGAGAATAACTATCAGCAAAGCGAATTCAATAGCGGTTGCATACGGAGCAAGTACCGGGACGCTCAAAGCAAGCTTCTCAACAACGCCGAGAATAACGCCTCCGAGCATTGCACCCGGGATTGAACCGATACCGCCGATAACCGCTGCAGCAAAGGCCTTAATACCGGGCATTGAGCCGAGTGTCGGGCTGACAGAAGGAATCTGCATGAGATAGAAAACGCCTGCACAAGCCGCAAGAGCCGAACCTATAGCGAATGTTATCATAATAATCTTATTTACATTAACACCCATGAGCTGAGCCGCTCCCCTATCCTCGGAAACAGCCTGCATGGCACGACCGGTTTTTGTATATTTTACGAAAAGTGTAAGAGCAACCATGATAACCGCACCGACAACGAGTGTAAGAATCGTGTTAAGATTAAGCTCTGCCGAACCGATATTCACCATATGAGTTTCGCTGATTGTAACAGCCTGGCTCTTTGACTTGAAAATGAGCTGAGCAATACTCTGAAGAAGATAGCTGACACCGATAGCCGTGATAAGAACAGCAAGGGGAGAAGCACCTCTCAGAGGCTTATAAGCAACCTTTTCAATGACAATACCCACGACCGTACAAACAACAACTGCGGCAACAACGCCGAGAAGCGGATGACCGTTTGCATTGATGGTTACAAGGATAGCATAAGCGCCGACCATGATGATATCACCGTGGGCAAAGTTCAGCATCTTAGCGATACCGTAAACCATTGTGTAGCCCAAAGCAATAAGAGCATAGATAGCTCCTAAGCTGAGTCCGTCCAATATTGTAGACAACATTTGATCTACTCCTTTTCGTTAGATTCTAAAAATTAAACCGCTGATAAACCGATACCTGCAAACCATATTAAATTGGTTTTCAGATACAGATTGATCGGCGGTTTAAAATACACCTTTACGGGTGCCGAATGACACCCGTAAAGTATAAGTTATATAAATAAGTTATATAATTCCGTATCCGGGATCAAAGAACATCCTTGAACTGAAGTTCCTTCTTGCAAGCGCCGGAAGCGTCCCAGGACATTGTGCCTGTTGCGCCCGTGAGTGTGAATCCGTCAGCTGTGATAGCAGCCTTAACCTTCTCGCAAAGATCGCTCGGGCTGATTGTTACATCATTAACGCCTGCTGCCTTCATTGCATTGAAGATAGCGTAAACTGCATCGTAAGCGTCTGCTGCGAACTGGTCGGGAGTCTCGTTGTACTTTGCCTTGTAGGCTGTAACAAACTTGCTTACCGTTGCGTCCTTGCTGTCTGCATCGAACGGAGTGATGTACTTAACCTTATTTGTAACAGTCTTTGAATCAATGAGGTCTGCAATACCGTCAAATCCGTCTGTACCGACAAGGTCGGCCTTGCAGCCCTTAGCTGTTGCAGCCTTGCAGATAAGGGAACCTTCCTGATAGTACATCGGGAGGAAGATAACGTCGCAATCCTTGAGCTGTTCGATCTGAGTTGAGAAGTCCTTATTGTTCTCAGCGTCGAATGTAGCTGCCTTGAATGTTACGCCCTTAGCGTCCATCTCTGCCTTGAAAGCATCGAAGACACCTGTTGAATATGTGTCGCTGGTGTTGTAGATAACACCGATATTCTTGTAGTTCTTAGCAAGATCGTCTGCAGCAAGAGTACCCTGATCCGGATCACCGAAGCAAACACGGAAGCCGTTATCTCTGCCCTCAATAACCTTAGCTGCGGAAGCTGACGGAGTGATGAAGAAGAGGTTGTCCTCAACTGCACTTGCACCGAAAGCGTCGCAAGAGTCTGTTGTAACAGAACCGAGTGAAATCTGCATACCTGCTTCAAGAAGTGAATTGTAACCCGTTGTTGCATCCTGAGCAGTTGCCTTGTCGTCCTTCATGTCGAACTTGAACTTAACGCCGTTAAGTCCGCCTGCCGCATTGATCTCTTCAATAGCGATCGTTGCACCGTTCTTTACAGAGTTACCGTAGGAAGCAGCATCACCTGTAAGAGGGCCTGTTGTACCAATGAAATACTCTGTGTTGTTTGCTGCGTAGTTGTCGCCCGATGCTTTTTTGCTGTCGCCGCCTTCTTTACCGCCGCAAGCGGAGAAGCCGAGAGCAATCAAGGCAAGAGCAAGCACTGCCGCAAGAACCTTTTTTACTGACTTTTTCATAAAATGACCTCCTTTTAATTTCCGAGCTGCTTTTGTAACTCGGTAAACATCATCTATGATGTGAATAATGATACACTCTTAATATTGAGTTGTCAACAGATTATTTTTAAAAATTCCGTCGATTTTTTAATGAAATTGGCTAAATTCAAAGTCTCATTTTTGTGCGCTTTTCACATTACGGAATGTAATGTCATTTTTTACAACATGAATATATTCAGTAAGGGGTATAAATATACAAATTGACTAAAAAATATCATAATTTGAGCGCTTTAAAGCGCTGTTTTATTAAATCATTCAGAACTGAGCCTTCAAAGCATCAATCTTATCCGTGTGCTCCCACGGGAGATCGACGTCTGTTCTTCCCATATGACCGTAAGCCGAAGTTGCTGTATAGATCGGTCTACGAAGGTCAAGCTCGTCGATAATCGCCGCCGGACGAAGGTCAAATACATTCCGGACCGCCTTTGCAAGCTCCGCGTCGGAATGAACACCCGTACCGAAGGTATCGACCATGACCGAAACAGGCTTTGCAACGCCGATTGCATAAGCGAGCTGAAGCTCACACTTTTTGGCAAGGCCTGCCGCAACAATGTTTTTGGCAATGTAACGGCACATATATGCCGCCGAACGGTCGACCTTTGTCGGATCCTTTCCGCTGAAAGCTCCGCCGCCGTGACGTGAATATCCACCGTAGGTGTCAACAATTATCTTACGTCCCGTAAGGCCCGAATCGCCCTGCGGTCCACCTGTTACGAAACGACCTGTCGGGTTTACGTAAATCTTTGTGTTTTCATCAATAAGCGACGGGTCAATCGTCGGCTTGATTACCTTTTCAATAATATCCTTGCGGATCGTTTCAAGCTCAACATCGGCACTGTGCTGGGATGAAACAACTATCGCGTCGATCCTTACAACCCGATCGTCGTCATATTCAACCGTGACCTGAGTTTTACCGTCGGCTCTGAGATATGCAAGCTCTCCGTTCTCTCTCTCCTCTGTCAGCTTAAGAGCAAGCTTGTGGGCGAGAGAAATAGGCATCGGCATAAGCTCGGGCGTTTCGTCACACGCATAGCCGAACATCATTCCCTGATCGCCTGCTCCGTTGAGATTGTACTTATCCTCCTCGCCGCCTTTAAGTTCAAAGGAAGCGTCAACGCCCATTGCGATGTCCGGTGACTGCTTATCAAGAGAAGTGATGATTGCACAAGTGTTGCCGTCAAAGCCCTTGTCCGCACTGTCATAACCGATATCGCAGATAGCCTTTCTTGCGATTGACGGGATATCAATATTTGCCGTTGTTGAAATCTCGCCCATAATGAGAACCATACCGGTTGTGCAGCAGGTCTCGCAGGCGACACGTCCGTTCGGGTCCTGAGCCATGATAGCGTCAAGGATTGAGTCGGAAATTCTGTCACAGATTTTATCGGGATGACCCTTTGTTACAGATTCTGATGAAAAAAGATGCTTTGCCATTTTAAAATACCTCCGTTTTCCGAGCCGCCGATTAAGCAAAACAAGATGTCGGCAGCCGCTCCGTTCGTAAAAAAACGCCCCCGGCAAAAACCGAGAGCCTATATAGCCTTATCTTTCGGTTACACCGCAGGATTTAGCACCTTGCCAACGGCAGGTTGCCGAGCTTCACAGGGCCTGTTCCCTCAGCTACTCTGAATAAGGGGTGTTTCGTTTCACGAAATCTATCAAATTGTATATGTGATTATATACTATATTATTGTAATAGTCAAGTGGTAAATTATAGTTTTTAGAGCTACTGTCACTTGCAGGGGGTGCTGAGCGGTTAGTGAACAGTGGTTAAAGATGGTCTGATAAAATTGTTTTCTGCTGACTAACTTAGAAATATGCAGTAACAAACAAGGGTGCTGCCCCGTGACAAATAAAGGTACTGCCCCGAGTGAAAATGCTATGGGCGGTCGATACCTTTAAACGGGTTTGAAAGAAAATCGTCCACAGTGCTTTTTGCAGTGAGCGGTGCTGTACAAAGGTACTGCCCCGAGCGAAAAAAGTGCTGTGGGCGATTTTATTCAAACTATAAAGTCTTTGTGCTTGTCAAGAAACTGAATATCTACAACCGCCTTGACGTAAATTCCGTCCGCACGGTAGTCTTCCTTTATCAATACGCCCTCTTCACGGATATAGCTGACAAGGCCGCCTTCATTATAGGGAATGAGAAGTTCCGCTTTTCTACGTGTGGGCGGAAGCGAAAGCTGAATCTTGGCAAGGAGATTGCCGAGTCCCTCCCCCGTCTTTGCCGAGATCATGACGAACTCGCCCTGTGCCGGAAGAACGAATGATCCGCCGCAGAGGTCACATTTATTCAGCACAGAAATAATAGGCTTATCGGCACATCCGAGCGCCGCAAGCAGGTTCATTGTAACATTAAGATGCTCGGTACAACATTCGTCGGAAGCGTCGCAGAGGTTGAGAATAACCGTTGCATTCGCCGCTTCTTCAAGAGTTGAGCGAAAGGCATCAACGAGCTTATGTGGCAGGCGTCTGACAAGTCCGACGGTGTCAATGAGCATGACCGTTCTTCCATCGGGGAGAGTCAGCGCACGGGAGGTCGGATCAAGCGTTGCAAAAAGCTTGTTTTCGGCGAGCACACCCGCATTGGTAAGCGTATTCATAAGAGTTGATTTGCCGGCATTTGTATAGCCGACAATAGCAACCGTTTCAATGCCGTCCTTTTCACGTCTTGCACGGAGATTTTCTCGCCTTTTCGCAATTTGAACAAGCTCCTCCTGCAGGCTTTGAATTCTTCGGTGAATATGCCGTCTGTCGCTTTCGAGCTTGCTTTCGCCGGGTCCTCTTGTGCCTATTCCGCCGCCCAGCCTTGACATTTCCGCACCCTTGCCGCCGAGTCGGGGCAATGAATATTTCAACTGAGCCAGCTCGACCTGGATTTTACCCTCGTTGCTCCTCGCCCTTGCGGCGAAGATATCGAGAATAAGCGTTGTTCGGTCAATCACTCTGATATCGGTCTCGTCCTCGATATTTCTCTGTTGAGACGGTGTAAGCTCGCCGTCAAAGATAAGCAAATCAACATCGTTCGCTTCTGTAAATGCCTTTATTTCTTCAAGACGACCCGAGCCGACATAGGTTGCCGAATCGGGTTTGTCTCTTTTTTGAATTATTTTTGCCGCAACGACAGCTCCTGCCGTTCTTGCAAGCTCTTCAAGTTCGTCCATTGAAACCTGAGCGTTGTAAAGCCCCATGTCGATACCGACAAGAACGGCAACCTCGGGTTCCTGACTGTTCTCGTAAAATTCCATTTATCAATATCCTTCCGGATTATTCTTCTGCCATCTCCAAGAATCCTCGCACATCTTTTCAAGTCCTCTCTCGGCAACCCAGCCAAGCTCCTCCTTAGCCTTTGTCGGGTCGGAATATACTGTTGCAAGGTCACCCGGACGGCGTGGAACGATTTCATATTTGATTTCTTTTCCGCTTGCCTTTTCAAATGCCTTTACAACATCAAGTACACTGTAGCCGACACCCGTGCCGAGGTTATAGATGCAAACACCCTTTGAAGAAGCAATCTTCTCAACTGCCTTGATATGGCCGAGAGCAAGGTCAACAACGTGAATATAATCTCGAACGCCCGTTCCGTCGGGAGTATCGTAATCATCACCGAAAATGTTAAGATGATCAAGCTTTCCGACCGCAACCTGAGTGATATACGGCATAAGGTTGTTCGGGATTCCGTTCGGGTTCTCGCCGATGCGTCCGCTCTCATGTGCGCCGATAGGATTGAAATAACGGAGAAGTGCAACGCTCCAGTCGTTATCGGAAGTATAAAGGTCCTGAAGAATAAGCTCAATCATATACTTTGTTGTGCCGTACGGATTGGTCGTGCCGCCGATTTTCATTGTTTCATTGAGCGGCGACGGATTGTTCATTCCGTAAACGGTAGCCGATGAGCTGAAAACTATCTTCTTGCAGCCTGCGTAACGCATAGCCTCGCAAAGCGTGACCGTTCCGCCGACGTTGTTTTCATAATATTCAAGCGGCTTTCTAACGCTTTCGCCGACAGCCTTGAGTCCCGCAAAGTGAATAACAGCGTCAATCTTGTTCTCGGCAAAAACCTTGTCAAGACCCTCACGATCTCTGATATCGCACTCGCAGAAGGTGAAATCCTTTCCTGTAAGCTCTTTAATTCTTTTGAGTACCTCGGGAGAGCTGTTATAGAAGTTATCGAGAATAACCACATCATAGCCTGCGTTTAATAATTCAACGCATGTATGAGAGCCGATATAACCCGCTCCGCCTGTTACCAAAATTTTCATAAAATCACCCTCATTGACAAAATTTATCATATACTGTAATATTATATATGGTTTCAATTCAAAATGCAATATTTAAAGAGGTATTTATGAATAATTTATCAGATATAAGCGTTATAAAATCAGTTTTAAGCCGCCACGGTTTCACATTTTCCAAGGCGCTCGGTCAGAATTTTATCATCAACCCCGGCGTTTGCCCGAGAATCGCCGAAGAAGGCGGTGCAGGAGAGGGTGTCGGTGTGCTTGAGGTCGGTGCAGGAATCGGCGTGCTGACCGCAGAACTTGCAAAACGTGCAAGCAAGGTCGTTTGCGTTGAGCTTGACACAAGGCTTTTGCCCGTACTTGATGAAACGCTCAGCGAATTTGACAACGTTAAAATAATCAACGGCGATATTCTCAAGGTTGACCTTCACAGAATTCTTGAAGATGAATTCGGCAATATGCCCGTTGTTGTGTGCGCCAACCTGCCATATTATATTACATCACCCGTTATCATGCGCTTACTTGAAAGCAGACTGAGAATTGACTCCGTTACGGTAATGGTTCAGAAAGAAGCCGCCGTCAGACTTTGCGCCGATGTCGGCTCAAGGGATTCGGGCGCAGTCACGGTTGCGGTCAATTATTATGCCGAAGCGCAGAAGCTTTTCGATGTTTCAAGAGGCTCGTTCATGCCCTCGCCGAATGTTGACAGTGCTGTTATACGGCTTGATATTCTGAAAAATCCGCCGATTGAGGTCAGCGATGAAAAGTTTTTCTTCTCAATGGTAAAGGCGGCGTTCAGCCAACGCAGAAAGACGGCGTCAAACGGTATAAGCGCAGGCATGGGTATCCCAAAGCCGACAGTCATCGAAGCGATCGAAGCCGCAGGCCTCTCCCCCACCGTCCGAGCCGAAGCGCTGACAATGGAACAGCTCGGCAGGCTTTGCGAGGAATTGAAAAATAGAGCATGAATAAGCAGTGGTCATTTTGGCCACTGCTTTTTTGTTTAGAAATTTTATTTGGAACGTGCCTTTGCCGAACCTAATTGTAGGATGCGACGCCCACATTGCAACGAGGATTTTTCTGTATTATCTGTCAAATTTCTTCCCCACCACCGCAAGCGGTGGCTCCCCTAAAAGGGCACCCATGCTCAAACTCACGCATAGCCATGGTCGATATGTTCCCATTTGCCGCCATGCTTTTTGCCCATGATCCAATTCCAATTGTCATACGTCGAATTAGGGTTCAGCGAACCGTCGCCGCCGAACGAATCCGTTTCGAACGAAGAAACAAGAACTATCACCTTATCGTAATCATAGCCGTTCTCCTTTCTGTACGCCGTTTCATTAAGCGATTCGGTATCGCCGGCATAGGTGATTTTTGTAAGCGTACATCCGCCGAATTCCTTTTTGAAATAGTCCTCGGCAGCCTTTATTGCGGAATTGATCTCATCATCGGAATAAATCTTTGACGCTTCCCATTTTTCTACCTTAACGTTTTTTACGTCGCCTGTTGTATTCAACCGAACATCGCAAGCCGACATCGAAAATAAAAACGTAATGCAAAGTAAAATGCAAATCAGTCTTTTCATTTCGTTTTTCTCCTTAACAATCAAACCAAAGCAGGCTGTTTTTCCTCTGCTTTCTTAACATCAAAAAGACTTGTGAAATTGACAAGGAACAGAAGCAAATATGTTGCCCACATCGGCAGGCTCTCGATAATTCCGTCCTTGCCGAGCGTTGCGAGCAGAACAAGCATTGTGACAAGAACCGCACAGAAAGCAACAGTCAGTGCAATAAATTTTTTGTTCCCCGTTTTCGCCATATGCAAAAGGAACATAACAATCGGAGCGGCACAGCAGAATGCAAATACAAGCGCACCCGTCCAATGCGACATACATCTCAGCGACGTGAGAATAAGCTCCTCGCCTGCCGACGGAACATTGATTGTGACGAACATCGCCGCACAGCCTACCGAGCCGCTTATTATTCCGCCCCCGTTGCTGTAGCCGAACTTGCGATACATATAAATCGTATTTACAAAAATCGAAATCGGCGCAAAAATTCCCCACATCTTGAAATGCCAAGGATATTCAAGGCCTATCATGCTTGCCGTGAACTCAAACGGATTTTTGAAAAAGCCGTACCATGTGATAAAAACGCAGCCGAAAACAAGGCTTATCAGTGCAAATGCCTTATCGCCCTTGCCAAGCTCACCGTAAAGATATCTGTTTAGCAAGATTATGTAAAGAAGCATTATTGCGCATGAGCCCGCAACCCAAATCGGGTAATAAATCGGCTTGAGGATTCCAGTCTCGGCAGCAGGATATGTATCCGCTTTCATAAAAAAGCACATCCAGACCGCGTAAATCGCAGTAAAAACAAGCCACATTATTGAATAGCCTTTTGAAATTTTCATATTATTTTTTGACATAAAAAATCCCTCCATAATCAAATTATACATGAAAGGAGAGATTTTGACAACTATTATTTTTTTCTGAGTTTTTTAAAGAAATCCGTGAGCAAAGCCGCACATTCCTCCTGCATAACTCCCGAGACAACCTCAGGTTTGTGATTATAGGGAAGTGAGAAAAGATCAACAACGCTGCCGCATGAACCTGCTTTATAATCAGATGCGCCGTAAACGAGCCGCTTTATCCTGCTGTTGATAATCGCACCCGTGCACATCGGGCACGGTTCAAGCGTAACATATATGTCGCATTGCCAAAGCCGCCAGCCGCCTAAAGCTCGGCAAGCTTCGTTTATAGCCTCAATCTCTGCATGAGCAAGCGCATTTTTGCTTATCTCGCGGCGGTTTCTGCCTTTTCCGACGATTTTGCCGTCAAAAACAACGACCGCTCCGACCGGAACCTCGCCCTCCTCCGCGGCCTCCTTGGCAAGGGCAATTGCCTGATTCATAAAATATTCGTCATTCATTAAACTGCCCTCTTATTTGTTCAGCGGAAGTATCATCACAAAATACATTATAAAAAACGATGCGATAACGGTTATTGCAATAGAAAAATTGTACATTGAGCTTTTGGTTATTCTTGTATCCTTCTTTGCATTCATTGAGCCTTTGACAAGCAGGAATGCAATCAGCGCAACCATTGCAACGGAGAAAAGGACGCCGCCTGCAGAAGTAATATTCGTGAAGGAAAATGAGGTGAATAGCGATATCAAAAGCGAAATAACAACTGACGGAGTGCAGAAAACGGTTGAATATTTAAGCGAGCTGCCGATCTCGTCGTTAGCCTTTGCCAATTTCTGCGGCTTCAACCTCATAAAGAGAATGAACGCAATTACGCCGAGAATAAGAATTGCGCCTTCTATTGCGTAGAAGAAAAACACATCATTTTCCGAATGATTCGTATAATAAATCGAAATTACCGTTGCCGAAAGATTGTTGAGACAGTGAATGGCAACAGACGTCCATATTGAATTTGTGATAATTGCAAAATATCCGAGTGCAAGACCTGCGATAAATGCAAACGGAATTTGAACCATATTACCGTGGAGAGCAGCAAAAAGGACTGCGGAAACAACTATCGCAAACCTGTCGCCGTATTTTCTCAAGGGCTGCATTACAACGCCTCTCATTGCAAATTCCTCAACAAGCGGAGGAATCACGGCATAGGCAACTATCTGCAAAACATAACCTGTCGGCGTGTTTGCGTCAAGTCCTTCCGGCTTTTCGAAATCAACGCCTGCCGCACTTATGAATGCGGAAATGAACGCCGTTGCTCTGTCGCCGATCGAGCAGATCAAAAGTCCGGTAAACACAGAAAAAGTGAAAAGCTCCTTCGATTTCGGCAAATCGAAAATATCAACGCTGTTTCGTTCCTCTCGGTTATACAGGGCATAAACGAGCACAAACGGCAAAAGAACATAAACAATCGGAGCAATTGCACTTATGCCTGTTTGAAAAATTGCATCCGACTGATATAATGAATAAAGTCCGAAGATTTGAAGCAATGCGGCAACGGCATATTGCATCAGCGTGAAGCAGACCATTCCGCAGCCGATAATAAAGCCGAGCCGGCGCAACTGTTTTACCTTGGTGTCAAGCAAAGGGTTATATCCGCCGAACATATTATAAAGGTTTTGATAATACGAATATTGACTATCCATATTGCACCTCTTTTCGATATTTTATTTATTCATTATATCCTATAATTGTATATTTATCAAGGCGGTAAACTGTTAACTTTTTGAAAACAAATTGATACAGAAAAATATATGTCTTGTTTTTTATGTTATTTTAATGTATAATGTGATTTACACTATTCAAGGAGATGGTTCAATGGATCCCATTAAGGTAGATTTTACCGGCAGCGGAGCGGAAAAAGGCCCCGATAAAAAGACCGGTATTGTCATTCCTCCCGAAAAAAAAGGACTTAAAATCGTTATCAACATCATTTTGACAGCTATATTCGGCGGCATTCTTTATTATTTCATGCTTCCGGTCATGAACTTCAAGGATATCAAAATGTATCTCTTCTTCGGTGCAATCGCCGTTGTTTACTGTGCAATCAACTATGTTACCAGCGGTGCGCTGAAAACTCCCGATTATGCGCCCTATGCAAAGAAATCCTCGCTTGTGCCGAAAATTTTCATCGGCGTTCTTGCGGCGATAGTTCTTGTCGGATTCCTTGTTTCGTCGGTATTCTTCCGTGCTTCGAGCTATTCAAAGATAATCGACGTTAAAACGGGCGACTTTGCAAAAGAGGTTGATGAAGCAGATTTCTCGACCGTTCCCGTAATTGATGAAAGCACAACATCGGTTATGGCAGAGCGAGCACTCTCCGATCTTTCAAAGCTCGGCTATGTTTCGCAGTTCACGGTTCAGCCGAAATATTATCAAATCAACTATCACGACACTCCCGTCAGAGTTTCGTCTCTCCAGTATTCGAACATCATCAAGTGGCTCACCAACGCAAAGAACGGACTTCCGGCTTACGTTATCGTTGACGCAAGAACTCAGAAATCCACTCTTGTTGAGGTCAAGGACGGCATGAAGTATTCGACCGCCGACCACTTTGCACACTATGTAACACGTCACGTTCGTTTCAAGTATCCGACCTATCTTCTCGACGAGCCGACGTTTGAGATTGACGAGTCGGGTCACCCATACTGGATATTCGCAAAGCTTGATAAGACGATCGGTCTTTTCGGCGGCACGGACGTAACGGGCGCAATCATCGTTGACAGCGTAACGGGCGAATGTACGGAGTATTCGATCGACGAGATAAGGAACAACAACGACCTTGAATGGATCGACCGTATCTATTCCGCCGACCTTCTCGTTCAGCAGTTCGACTTCTACGGAAGATATCAGCGCGGCTTCTGGAACTCCGTTCTCGGTCAGAAGGACACATATTCAACGACCGAGGGTTATTCCTACCTTGCAATGAACGACGACGTTTATATGTACACGGGCGTCACCTCGCTGACAAACGATGAATCGCTCACCGGCTTCGTCCTCATCAACCAGCGTACCAAGGAAGCCAAATATTACAGCACCTCGGGCGCTAAGGAAACCTCGGCACAGTCCTCGGCAGAGGGTCTTGTTCAGCAGTACGAATACGAAGCTTCATTCCCGCTTCTTCTCAACATTGACGGCGAGCCGACCTACTTCATGTCGCTCAAGGATTCAAGCAAGCTCGTCAAGGGCTATGCAATGATCAACGTCGGTCAGTATTCAATCGGTGCAACAGGCAGCACGCTCACAAGCTGTATTGAAAACTACGTCGCAGAGCTTGCCAAGAACAACATCAAGGTAAGCGTTGACACTGACAATATCAAGGACGACACGAACGGCGAGCAGAAGGACATCACCGTTACAGGCAAGGTTACGGATATCAGAACCGCTGTTATCGGCGGTGAGAGCGTATATTATATCAAGCTCGACTCCTCGACAAGCTACTATTCGGTCAAGGCGGCAGACTTTGAGAACATCGTGCTTGTAAACGACGGCGACACCGTTACTCTCACCGTAACGACCGATAAGGGCACAATAATCCCCGTCTCGGGACTTAAATAAGACTTTACAAAAAATCATCCCTGCGAAGCAATTCGCAGGGAATTTTTGATGGCTTATATTTATTCCTGAATGTCGCTCGGTTCAGCGTCATTTGAAGAATTTTTCTTTTTACTTTTTAAGTTCTGAATAAAACGCTTATAGAAGGCCAATCTGGCTCTGAAAAACCATATACGGCTTTGGAAAAATCCTAATACCAATTCAGATCCGCCTGAGCTTGCCCATCCGTTAGCTCCTCCCTGAGCCATAGCTTCTCTTATAGAGCCTTCCTTATACTTTAAAGGATCCTCCACTCCTCTGTAATTAGCATTGTTAATCATATACATCGGGAATGAACTGCCCTTTATATTGGCATAGGTCGCTATAATCAGCAGGGGCAAACAAATACCTGAGGTGATAAAAGAAATTACGCCGTAGAATATCACGGTAATGAGTGTGTGGAAAAAAATATACGGCCACTTTCTTATTCTGAATGTTTCGTATTGATCCTTGTCGCAAAGCTCCAGCAAATCATTGCAGGTGTCCAGATCAGCCTGAAAATCTTCAAGCGTAAGCAGTTCCTTTGCTTTCGTACAGTATTCCCTGACATCATTTATATCCGAAAGATATATAAAGCCCGGTGATGTACCTGCCGAGGGATCCTCAAAATCGTCGGGCACGTCGACAATATAAGTTTTGCTCAATTCTACATATATTGCGCCTAACGTGTTCTTAAGATATGTGTTATTATCCGTAATACTGATAAAATATTCGCATTTGTCAATGGCGGCGGCATAGCTCTCCGTGAACATAAGATAATACGCTACATACGCCATAAAAACTGCGTTTTCAGGATCGTTTTCCAGTGCCCTGTTAAAATACATCATTGCCGTTTCAGCGTCGTTATCACCTAAAATGAATCTGCCGTAATTTTGTAAGGCAAAAGCGAACCGCGGATTGATCGCAATAGACTGTTCATATCCCTTGCGAGCCAGTTCCCTGTCACCCCATGCTTCTTTAGCCATCGCATATGCCACCCATGCCAATTCATTTGACATATTACGGTCAACTAAATCTTGAGCCAGCTGCATAACCTCGGCAGTTCTGTTCTTTTCAATATAAGACATTATTTCCTCAAACAGATTTTCGTCAGACGCAGACAATCTGTTTGAAACTTTGGCAAACCGATATATTCCAAAGCAGTAACAACCGTCATTTTCCAATGTGTTTGTGTACTGGACGTTATAATCAGGCAATTTGTTCGTCACATTTATTTCTTCAGGCATGTTTACTTCCTCCTATAGCTTATTTTAAATGCTATTGTTTTTAGTTTAATTTATTTGTTACTTTATAAGTAATTCCTTCCGTCCCCTTAAAAGCAATTTTTCATTCCCTGAAATTTTTGCCCTTATCCTGATAAATAGGGCATTGCTTGTATTCTTCGCCGTATTCGGCTTTGCAAACATATTTAACCTTTGGATCGTAAAACTCCATTATTTGTCCGCTGAGCTTACACCTATAACTTAAATCGGCGCCTATCCCAATCATAATATAGGCATAGTCTAAATTCGGACATCTCGACATATTTATTTTCCTTTCCGATAATACAAAATATATCTGCAGACAACAATTGCATCGCAAAAATACTTTTTAAATTTTTATACTCTCCGATAGTCTGCACAACCTCCCCTTGACTCAATCAAAGGGAGGCTGGATAAAGTACTTCATGTAATGACATTACGCTGACAATCAATGAAAGCGTAACATATCATGCTTTATCTCGGTAAATCGGACACTGTTTGTATTCGTCACCGTAATCCGCTTTGCAAACATATTTGACTTTTGAAGAATCAACATCCATCTTCATACCTGTGAGTAAGCATATATACTTATCATCGTAATTTCCGAATATGGTATTGCTCTCATAATCAAGTTTCGGACATCTCGACATGCTTTCCACCCCCTTTTTTATAATTATATATCTATAGATTAAATTTGTCAATAAAAAATATTGCTATAAGTGATTAATTTCTTCTTAAAAACATATATAATTATATCTATAGGTGCTAAAGGCGGTGTACCAATGGAAGATATATTTTTAAAAGAAATGGGCAAAAGGGTCAGCACAAGGCGTAAAAGCCTTAGCCTTACTCAGGAAGCGTTGGCGGAAAAGATGAATGTTTCGATTCAGATGATATCGAACCTTGAGCTTGGCAAAAAAGCGATTCGCCCCGAAAATCTTGCGAAGCTCTGCGGTATACTGAACATCAGCGCGGACTATATTCTGACCGGCAAAGAACTCAATAACTCGGCAAATGCACTGACCGAAAAAATTCACCGATTGCCCGATGACAAAATTGAATTGGTAAACGAAATAGTTGACCTGTGCATTAAAAACAAAAAATAAACTACCGACATTCAAAAAAATTTGTCGGTAGCTTTTCTTTTATATCTTCTTTTTCACCAGCCCATGTCGGTTGCAATAAATATAGATGAAGCCGTGGCCTATAAAAGGGGCGTCCACAAAGCCTTTGCTGATGTTTTGCTGCCACGCAGGAGGAGCCAAGATTGTTTACCGCATCGGGAAGTGTGCAAGCAGGTTTCACTTCACCCTCTCACTCACCTTTTCATATATATAATATACGGCGTTGAGCGGAGCGGGAAGAAGATATCCGATAGTTTTGATGTTATCATTTATTCTTTTGGGCGAGGAGAATTTCTTTTCGCCGAGCGAGAAAAATATTTCTTCATTCTCCCTTTCGGCTACGATTTTTGCTGTTTTGACTCCCGTTGCCATATATTCTGTGTTTATTTTTGATACGGCGATGCCCGAGGCGACGAGCGTCACCGCCGTTATAACCGCCGTTACGCCGATGAAAGCGTCCGATATTCTCGCAAACTGAGTTTTGTAGCTTTTCATTTCGATTTTCCTTTCCATCTCGCTAATATATTCGTTATTATAATTGGTAAAATTTTTTCGTTTAATCAAAAATTTCAGAATAAAACACTCCTCTTTGAAAATAATAAGTCAAAAAGGAGTGTAGCTTTATGCCTGAAATATCTCTGCCGCAAAAGGTGTTTTTCGGCGACGGTGCCGCCCGAAAATTTGCGCAATCATATTATGAAAACATATTGATCCTGTCCGATGCCGAGACCGTTAAACAAACGGAATCCCTCGGTTATATTCAGGATATGCTCGGCAAAAAAACGCCGGATATCAAGCTTTTGGTTTCAAAGGATTTTAACGAGCTTTACGAAAAATCAATCAAATATATTTCCGAAAATGCTCCCGACAGAATCGTTGCGGTCGGCAGTGCGTGGCTGATGGACGCCGCCATGTTCATTTCATATCAAAGCGGTGTCGGTTTTGCCGCGGTGCCGTATTTTTCCTCATGCTCAATGACCGATTTCCCCGAGGCGGATTACAATATCTATTGCCTTTCCCCTGTCGAGGTCGTGCTTGACCCCGACCTTGCAATGCAGATAACCTCGGGTACAATCGCTTACGACGCAATGTCATGCTTCGCCTATGCGGCAGATGCCGTTATCTCCTGCGATAATGACGTTATCGCTTCGCTTGCGCTGTCGAGTGCGGCAAGCATTATAAACCATGCTGTCGGAGCCTACAGAGGAAATTACAAATCAATCGCCCGCTTGCAATATGCAATGTACTGCGCCGTTCTCGCTTACAGAAATTCGACGGACTGCGGCAGCTCGATGCTCGATGAACTCACGTCTTTCTTTGCAAAGCTTGGCATTAAGAAGCAAACTGCGGCGGCAATTTGTGTGCCGGACTATCTTGAGCACAATCGTTGCGACGCCCTCGGCGAGCTGGCACGGCGTGTCGGTCTTTTTCGCTCGGGCGAAGATATTTCGTTTTCGGTTGACAGGATCATCGAAAGGATCCGACGAATCCAAGCTTCTTTAAATATCCCGAGAAGCATCAACGCAATATGCTCCGATGCGGAACTTTACTCGGCTTTCTGCGAGAACACTCACCTGCCCTCGGAGCTTCTTGACACCTGCTTTTACGGAAATTTTAAATTTATGAAGCTTTAAATTAGCCGCATTAAACAAACGTTGCTTTCTCAATTTCCTTTTTTAAGGATGCAATGATTTTCTTTTCAAGCCTTGAAATATAGCTTTGCGAAATTCCGAGAATGTCCGCAACCTCCTTCTGCGTATGCTCTCGCTGACCGTTCAGCCCGAAGCGCATGGACATTATCGTTCTTTCACGCTCGCCCATTGCGTTTATCGTTCTGAGCAGGAGACTTTTTTCGTCCTCAAGTTCGATATCGCGGTTAATTAAATCGGGATCGCTTCCGAGAATATCCGAAAGCAACAGCTCGTTTCCGTCCCAGTCAACATTCAGCGGCTCGTCGATGGATATTTCATTTCGCTGCGAGCCGGTTTTGCGAAGGTGCATCAATATCTCGTTTTCGATACAGCGTGAAGCATAGGTCGCAAGCTTGATGTTTTTCTCGGGGCAAAAGGTGTTGACCGCCTTGATAAGTCCTATCGTTCCGATTGAAACAAGGTCCTCAATACCGACGCCCGAGCTTTCAAATTTTTTCGCTATATACACCACAAGCCTCAGATTATGTACTATCAGCTTTTCACGAACGCTGTCGTTCCCCTTCAATATTTCCTCCATTACCGCCTGCTCCTCCTGCTTTGAGAGCGGCGGCGGAAGCGTTTCGGGGCCGTTTACATAATGCACGGTGTTTTCCTGCTTCAGCCGAAGCAGGAGCTTTTTTATTCTTTCTATTATCTTCATGGTCGTTCACTCCGTCAAACAATTTTGGATTAAAAATAAAATCAAATTCACCGCCGCCGAGCCGGTATTTCGTCACAGCGATATAAACTTCATCTGTTTTTATTCTCCTGTCAATTGAAACGACCTCAACATTTTTCGGTCTGAATGACGGTAAAACGCCCACGTTTGAAACCGTTTTGCACAATATCAGCCGAAGATTTGACGCATCAGAGCACGCCGACGGGTTTTCATAATAATCAATAACACTCTGCGGCATAATTCCGAGCAGTGTATCATATTCGCCGATTATCACGGGGTAACCGCTGAAGCTTTCGACGAGCGAATTTCCCGTATCGCAGAGTGCCACGCCCGATATCATTCGTTCGCCATTCGTAACGTTCATCGTGTAAACGGAATTTATCGGGGCTTTTCGCGCGATAAGGCGTGAAATCAGGCTGACGATGGCAAAGCAGGCAACCGTTGATACCGCCAGCACTGATAGGCTGATATTAAAATAAACCGTTCCGTTGTTGTATATCATACCGACGGGTGCAACCGTTACCCAAATGACGAGCATGATTCCGCCGAAAGCAAAAGTCACGGCGAGGAACGTGAAAAAGCAGCGCAAAAAACGCCGTATATTGCGAAAGCCGAACGAAGTGAGAACGATTGCCGCACTCACAGCCATTCTCACCGGCAGCTCAAAATAAATCGGAATCTCCGGCAGAAAAATCACTAAGCCGTAAGCGCTTCCTATCGCCGCCCCTGCGAGCAAACGAAGATTTGAAATCCTGTTTTTTAAAATCAGCGACGAGCAAAGCAGCAATGCATAATTCACGAACAAATTAACCATGACAAGCACATCGGCATAAACGGTCATCCTCACCACCTCAGTTAAATTATATCTCCCGTTTCCCGATTTTTTTGTCACAAAAGCGGTTTTAAAAAATAAATCGCAACTTCAAAACGAAGTGCGATTTATAATTATATACTATTTATAAAGAATGTTTTTGCAAATAAAATGTGCAAGCGGATAAAGCTTCTTTTTAATAAAAAATGTAGCCCACCAATCAAGCGATTTTGACTTAAAGTCTTTGATATCATAATCTTCAAAGGATTTTCGGAGCATTTCCGAATTGCCGATTCTTTTAAGAAAAGTATATTTGCCGTCAATGTTATTACTGTATATATTTGAAAGCAAAACAGGCAGATTGGTTTTAATTGTAAACTCGGCGATATCTTTGTAAAACAATCCGTCATTATCGGAAAAATCTCTGTAATATTTCAACTTCAAACTCCATTGATATTCCATCACAATGTCGTAATTCTCAACATACTTTTTTCTTTGCAGACTGTCCTGCCTTATTCTGTATGAATATATAGGAATATCGGCTGCCGAAAAGCTCTTTGCCTTCAAAAAAGCAAGCGTATTAAAAGGCGGATCCTCCAGCATTCTCAATGATGGGTCAAATAAAACATTGTTGTCATCTAAAAAAGCTTTTTTATATATATTTCGCCATGCAAAAATCACGCTTCTGTCCGTATTGGAGCTTGCAACATACTTTGAAAGTTCCTTATGTCCGATCACCTTGCCGTATTCAAATACCGACTCGGTTTTATAGGAGTCGTCCTTTCCGTCATGAAAAGACATAAAAGACATTTGCAAAATATCGACATTGGTTTTTAAAGCCATTTCATAAACTTTGTTTACACAATCGGCCTTAAGCACATCATCACTGTCAAAGAACCATATGTAATCGCCCGATGCAATTTTCAGACCGTCATTCCTTGCGGCAGCCGGACCCGCATTTTTTTTGTGTATAACCTTTATTATATCCGGATATCTTTCCGCATACCCGTCGCATATGTAAGGGCAGTTATCCGGCGAAGCGTCGTCAACGAGAATAATTTCATAATCATCGAATGTCTGCGCAAGAATTGAGTCAATACATTCTTTTAAATACTTCTCTACATTATACACGGGAATTATATAGCTAAGCTTCATAACGATTTCCTCCTGCACAGGCTATTTATATTCTACAATACTTCGCAATTTTTTTCAATGAAATATTTGTCTTTTTTCTCTAAAAAAACGGCGACAAATTGTACAAAATTACCATTGCTTTTTTATTTAGAAGTGCTATAATGTGTGAATGAATTAACAAGCGCAATGAGGTGAGAGAATGAAAGAGATGCTTCGCGTGATCCTTGATATGGATAAGCAAGCGTGTGAACGCGTTAAAGAGGCTGAAGCATACCGTGACAAGGAAATTGCCGAACTGGGCGAAAAGAAAAATCGCATTACCGAGGAAGAAAACCAAAAAGCCCTCGATTTTGCTCTAAAAAAGAGTCAGAAACAGCGCACTGAGGGCGACGCCTATCTTGAAAAGGTCGGCGAGAGAAATCAAAAGATCCTCAACGGTATGGAAAATCTCTATAAAGAGAATGCCGACAAATGGGTAGATAAAATTGTTGAAAACGTTACAAAGAATTGACAGGCAATCGGTAATCCCGGTTGTTTTGTGATATTGTGATCGTTTATCACTGCGGGAGGTGAACGTAATGGCGGTTTCATACGCCGACAATGCCGTTATGGCAAAGGCGCATGCGATGTACGGTAAAAGGCTGACAAAAGAGAACTACAACGATATGCTCAACTGCAAATCACTTGTCGAGCTTGCGAACTATCTTAAAACAAGAACATATTATCACTCGGATTTTGACGCCCTGCCGACTAATATCGACTCGGCGCAGATCGAAGAAATCCTCAAGATGAGCCTATTAAAAAAGAGCGAAAAGCTTTGCGAATATCAGCTTTCGGCAGGTGAAAATTTTTACCGTTACTTTGTTGTTCAGAATGATATCAGACAGCTTATGACAATTATACAGTTGTTAATAATAGGCAAGCCCGAGAAATACCTCTCTTCCCTGCCGCCATTCTTCAACAGCAAAACCGACATAGATCTTTATGAGCTTGCAAAGGTACGAAGCTATTCGGATCTTCTGAAGGCTCTTGAACACACGGATTATAAAAAAATTCTTGAAAGGTATCGCGATAATTATTCCGATGACGAAATGTTTATCCTGATTGAAAACGACCTTAATAAATACAGATTCTCTTTTCTTGTCAAATCCATCAAGCTTTCAAAGGATCGGCGCAAGAAAAAAGAGATTTACGAAACGGTTAATTACAGGCTTGATATGTACATGCTCACAAGAGCTTACAGACTTTTGAATTTCGGCAGTCCCAACAAGATGTTCATTCGAGACTTCGGCGTTCCCGGCTGCACGAATTTTACCGAAAAGGATCTGACTGCGATATCCGAAGCGAAAAACGCAACGGACATTGTAAATATCATTTCCAATACCTATTATAAAAAGGATTTTTCAAAGGTTGACTTCAAATACATTGAGAATGCGACCAGAGAAATGCTTATCGGGCAGCAGCTCAAGGGCTTTCGTTATTATACGAACCCGACGGCGGTTATGCTTTGTTACCTTTTCCTTGCCGAAAACGAGGTGCGAAACGTTATCCACATCGTTGAGGCGATAAAATACAATATTCCGGCGGATAAAACACGTTCCGTTTTGATCGGAGCAGAAAGTTAGGAGGCTGTGTTTTGGCAATTGAAAAAATGAAGCTCGTCAGGACCTACGGTCTTATTGATCACCTCGATGAGTTTATAACATCCTGCTGTATCAGCGGCGATTTTCATCCCGAAAACGCAATGGATTACATTTCCGACTCGCTCGGATTTGTACCGCTGAACGAGGAAAACCCATATTCATCTTCCATTCAGAAGATAGAAGAAATTGCTTCAATCGCAGGCGTCACGCTCAAGGACACCTTTAAGGGCGATGAAATTATAGTCGATTCAAACGAGTTTGACTATATTGACGCTCTCAAGGAAAAGCTTTCGGAAAGTTTCGCAAAAAGAACCGAGATTTCCGACAAGCTTCAGGAGGTTGAAGCGTCGGCAGGGCAATTCAATCATTTCATCGGAATTAACATCCCGATTGAGGAACTTCTTTCCTGCGAATTCTTGAAGGTTCGCTTCGGCAGTATTCCAAAAGACTGTTACCCGAAGCTCAAGGCTTACGAAAGCAACAACCTTTTCGTTTTCCTTGAATCGTCTGTTGACGAAAAGAGCCATTGGGGTATTTATTCGGCTCCGAGAACTCAAATAGACGAGGTTGACAGAATTTTTGCTTCGCTGTATTTTGACAGAATTCGCATTCCTTTCTCAACGGGCACACCGAAAGAAATACTCACAAAGCTAAATGCCGAAAAGGAAAAGCTCACAACCGAGCTTAACAAGATTGATACGGAAATCGCAGACTTCTGGGCAGAGAATTCCGAACACTGCGAACAGGTTCATGCCTATCTTGAGGTCGCAAGCCTTGCCTTTGACCTCAGACGGTACGCGGCAAAGGATTCACATTCAGACTATTTTATATTTGTCGGCTGGATTCCTAAATCAAGCTACAAACGATTTAAACAGAATATTGAAAAAATTGACGGAGTTACCTTTGAGGATGCCGATCCGGAACAGGAGAAGCGAAGCAGTCCTCCCGTCAAGCTCAAGAACAAAAAGCCGTTCCGTCCGTTTGAAATGTTCGTTGAAATGTACGGACTTCCCTCCTACGGCGGAGTTGATATCACGCCTTTTGTTGCAATCACCTATTCCCTTCTTTTCGGCATTATGTTTGCCGATCTGGGCCAGGGACTTGTGCTTGCGATCGGCGGATATCTTGTTTACAGAATCAAAGGAGCAAAGCTGGCAAAAATTCTTGTTCCGTGCGGCATCAGCTCGGCATTCTTCGGACTGCTTGTCGGCTCTGTGTTTGGTTATGAAGAGCTTCTCGATCCCCTTTATCATGCAATTGGATTGCAGGGTAAGCCGATTTCGGTCATGGATTCGATAAACACCGTTCTGATTCTTGCAATCGGCATAGGCGTTGCGCTTGTTGTGATCTCCATGGGTCTGAACGTTTTCTGCTCGCTGAAGAATAAAAAGCTCGGCGAAGCGCTGTTCAGCACCAATGGCGTTGTCGGTATAATTCTTTACGCAACGCTTGTATGTGCGGTAGTCGGCTTCATGGCAGGCAAAGCGGTGCTCCCGACAGGAGTTGTCGTAATCGTCGCAGTTGTTTGCATACTGCTTCTCTTCTTCCAGGAGATTCTTATCGGAATGGTGGACAAAAAAGAGAACTGCATGCCCGAGAAATGGTCGGACTACATCATGCAGAACTTCTTTGAGGTTATCGAATATATCCTGACCTATTTCAGCAACACCGTTTCGTTCCTCAGAGTCGGCGCATTCGTTCTTGTCCATGCCGGCATGATGATGGTTTTCTCATCGCTGGCAGGCAACGAATATTCCGTCGGCGGTATCATCTCGATGATATTCGGCAACATCATTGTTATCGCTCTCGAAGGACTTCTGACGGGTATTCAGGTTCTGAGACTTGAATTCTATGAGATGTTCAGCCGATTCTATGCGGGCGACGGCAAGCCGTTCAACAGCGTTGGCACAAGAAAAAACAGAAGCGTATTTTTCAGCATCAAAAACGCTTTCAAGTCCTCAAACGCCGAGGACAACGAAAACGTAGTTATAACAGTTAAAAAATAATTTTCGGAGGTAATAACCATGTCATTGTTTTATGTTCTTATCGCAGTACTCCCCATCGCCGCTCTCACGGCACTTTTTGCATATTCCTTTAACCGCAAGTCTAGAGGTGTTTCCGGCAAGAAGGTTCTCGCCAGAAACCTTATCGCTTTCGCAGTAATCGCAATCACCGTTTGCGCCGTTACATTCTCTGTTTCGGCAGCCAATGAGGACAAGACAAACGAGACTGCAACAACCTCTCAGAGCGAGGAAGCAACGTCAACGGCATCAAATTCAGATAACGGCAAGGGTCTCGGACTTCTTGCAGCCGCTATCGTTACAGGTCTTTCGGGTGTCGGCGGCGGTATCGCCGTTGCGGCAGGTGCTCCGGCGGCTATCGCAGCAACAAGTGAGGACGCTAAGGCATTCGGTAAAGCTCTTATCTTCGTTGCCCTCGGTGAATCAATTGCCCTTTACGGCGTTGTTATTTCAATCCTTATTCTTAACAAGATCTAAGGTGAGCTTATGCGTCTTTATCTGATTTGTGACAATGAGGATACGGCTCTCGGTATGCGCCTTGCAGGAATTGAAGGCACAGTAACAGAGAGCAAAGATGAGGTTCGCAAGCTTTTTGAAAAGGCTGCTAAGGATCCCGATATCGGCATAATCCTCATCAATCAAACGCTTGTATCACTCTGCTCGGACGAGATCGGCGCATTTCGCAAGGTTCACTCACTGCCGCTGATAATCGAGATTCCCGACAGACACTCGGACGGTACAAGCAACTCGATCGCCGACTATGTAAGCGAAGCGATCGGAATTAAAATATAACTTTCAAAACTCCAAGAAGGAGGAATGAATTTGATCAACAATTCAAGTAAAACAGAGCGTTTCCTCAAGGCAATAAATTCGGACGCCGATGCACGCTGCGAAAAAATTAAAAATGACGTTGACGAATACATCGAAAACGAGATAAAAAAGACTCGCCGTCTTGCCCGTCAAAATGTACGTCCGGTAAGAAGCAGTGAATTTGACCGTCTTAACGAAGAAATCAACGCCGAGCTGTCCGAAAATGAGACTAAAGAAATCGAAAAGCTTGTTGCACGCCGAAGTGAAATAACCGAGAAGGTGTTTGCTCAGGCAGTCGAAAAAATCAAGGCTTTTGCAAAAAGTGACAGCTACCGCGATTTTATAATTAACAGTGTATCAAATATCAAGGCTGCAATCGGTGATGAAGCCGTTATTATTCTCAGGCCTGATGACAAAAAGCTTGAAGCCGAGATAAAGGCTCTCGGCAATGAGGTCAAATATGATGAATCCATAAAGCTCGGCGGCTGCAAGGGCGAAAATCTTCGCACGGCAATGACTGCCGACGATACGCTTGACGCACGCCTTGAAACGGAAAAGCAGAATTTTTACGGCTACTCCGGCTTATCCTTATCTCTTTGACAGAAGGAGCAAACATAATGGAAAATGTTATATATTCAATAAACGGTCCTGTTGTTTCTGTTAAAGGAAAAACCGACCTGCAAATGACCGAAATGGTCTTTGTCGGCAATCAGCGCCTTATCGGCGAGGTTATCAGAATCGACAGCGACGAGACTGTTATTCAGGTCTACGAGGAAACCTCCGGACTTAAACCCGGTGATCCCGTTTATCTGACAGGCTCTCCCCTTTGCATTACTCTCGGTCCCGGAATTCTCAGCAATATTTTTGACGGAATCGAAAATCCGCTCAATGATATTGCCGCAAGCGCAGGCTCGTTTATTCCGAGAGGCTTGCATCCCTCATCACTCAATGAGGAGACAGAATGGGACGTTACTATCACAGCGAAAAAGGGTGATAAGCTCAAGGGCGGCGCAGTTTATGCCACAACACCCGAGAAAGCCCTTATTCATAAAATTATGGTTCCGCCTGAGCTCAGCGGCGAGGTTGTCGATGTTAAGCCGGACGGAAAATACAAGGTCAACGACACCGTCATCACATTAAAAGACGATCTCGGAAAGCTACATGAGCTTACTCTCTGCCGCAAATGGCCTATCAGAACACCGAGACCGATTTCAAAAAGACTTCCTCCCGAGAAGCCGCTCATCACGGGTCAGCGTGTAATTGATACGCTGTTTCCTCTTGCAAAGGGCGGTGCCGCCGCTATCCCGGGCGGCTTCGGCACAGGAAAAACGATGACGCAGCATCAGCTTGCCAAATGGTGCGACGCAGATATCATCATTTACGTCGGCTGCGGCGAGCGTGGAAACGAAATGACACAGGCTCTTAAGGAATTCGGCGAGATTACCGACCCGAAATCCGGCAGACCCCTCACCGACCGTACCGTGCTCATTGCGAACACATCGAATATGCCCGTTGCCGCCCGTGAGGCTTCAATATACACAGGTATCACGATAGCTGAATATTACCGTGACATGGGATACCACACCGCAATGATGGCCGACTCGACCTCACGTTGGGCCGAGGCTCTGCGTGAGATCAGCGGACGACTTGAAGAGATGCCTGCCGACGAAGGATTTCCGGCCTATCTGCCGTCGAGACTCTCCGAGTTCTATGAGCGTGCAGGATACGTTGAAACTCTTAACGGACAGGACGGTTCAATCTCCGTTATCGGTGCTGTTTCACCTCAGGGTTCGGATTTCTCCGAGCCGGTTACTCAGAACACAAAGCGCTTCACCCGTTGCTTCTGGGCACTCGACAAGTCGCTTGCTTACGCACGTCACTATCCTGCAATCAACTGGAACGACAGCTACAGCGAATATCTCAACGAGCTTGCGCCGTGGTACAACAAGAACGTCGGCTCAGACTTTATGACTTGCAGAAACGAAATCGCATCGCTGCTTGCCGAGGAAACAAGCCTTATGGAAATCGTAAAGCTAATCGGCTCGGACGTTCTCCCCGACGATCAGAAGCTTATCATCGAGGTTGCGAGAGTTATCCGTGTCGGCTTCCTTCAGCAGAACGCTTTCCACAAGGACGACACCTACGTTTCTCTTGAAAAGCAGCTCAAAATGATGCAGATAATCCTTTACCTCTATCACAGAAGCAATGAAATCGTTGCTCTCAAGATTCCTCTTTCAAAGGTAACGGAGCTTAAATTATTTGACAAACTTGTTCAGATGAAATATGATATACCTAATGACAGGCTTGATATGTTCGACGAATACTATAAGGAAATCGACGCTGCTCTTGCCTCTGTCAGTGCAAAGGAGGCAGCCGCAAAATGATTATTGAACACATCGGTTTAAGTCAGATCAACGGTTCGCTTATCGTTCTTGACAATATCAAGGACGCCTCCTATGATGAAATGGTTGAGCTTCGCCTTGAGGACGGCTCATCAAGAACAGGCCGTATAGTAGAAATAGAGGGCGAAAAGGTCGTTATTCAGGTATTTGAGGGTACAAAAGGTCTTTCGCTCGTCAACACCAAGACGAGAATGACGGGTCACCCGATTGAATTGAGCCTTTCCCCCGAAATCGTCGGCAGAGTTTTTGACGGACTCGGCAGACCGATCGACGGACTCGGTGAGGTTTATCCCGTTGAAAAACGTGACGTTAACTCGTCACCCATCAACCCCGTTTCGAGAGTTTATCCCAAGAACTATATCAACACAGGTATTTCCTCGATTGATGCGCTCATGACTCTTATCAGAGGTCAGAAGCTGCCCATCTTCTCGGGCTCGGGTATGAAGCACAATGAACTTGCCGTTCAGATCGTTCGTCAGGCCTCAATCTCAGACAGTGAGGACTTTGCAATCGTTTTTGCCGCAATGGGCGTTAAGAACGACGTTGCAAGCTATTTCCGATCATCGTTTGAAAAGGCGAACGTTATGCACAAGGTCGTAATGTTCCTGAATCTTTCAAACGATCCCATTGTTGAAAGAATTATCACTCCCCGATGCGCTCTGACCGCCGCAGAATACCTTGCATTCACGCTTGAAAAGAACGTGCTCGTTATTTTGACGGATATGACGTCATATGCGGAAGCCGTCCGTGAATTCAGCTCGTCAAAGGGCGAAATTCCTGCAAGAAAGGGCTTCCCGGGATATCTTTATTCAGATTTTGCGTCACTCTATGAGCGTGCCGGAATTATTGAGGGCTCAAAGGGTTCACTTACTCAAATCCCGATTCTCACCATGCCGAACGACGATATCACACACCCGATTCCCGACCTTACGGGATACATCACCGAGGGTCAGATCGTTCTTGACCGTGAGCTTGATTCAAAGGGAATTTATCCGCCGATCGGAATTCTTCCGTCGCTTTCACGTCTTATGAAAGACGGCATCGGTGAGGGCTTCACCCGTGAGGATCACAGTATACTTGCAAACCAGCTTTTCTCGTCCTACGCTAAGGTTCAGGATGCAAAGAGCCTTGCAAGCGTTATCGGCGAGGATGAGCTTTCCGCTTCCGATAAGCGTCTTTTGCAGTTCGGCAAGGACTTTGAAGCAAAGTTCATTTCACAGTCGCCTTATGAAAACCGTTCGATCCAGAAAACACTTGACCTCGGTTGGGAGCTTCTTTCCGAGCTGCCCAGAGAGGATCTCGACCGTGTTGACGATAAGACGATTGAGAAATATTATAAGGGTAAATAATCCGTCTTAACTTTACGAAAGGAGAACAGCCGATGAATTCAAAGGTTTTTCCGACCAAAAACAATCTCATTGCCACGAAGAAATCGTTGGAGCTTGCTAAGCTCGGCTACGACCTTATGGACAGAAAAAGAAACATTCTTATCCGTGAGATCATGACGATGAGCGAAAAAGCTTCGACCATTCAGAGTGAGATCAATACGGCATATGCCAAGGCGTATTACACTCTTGAGCAGGCGCAGATATCAATCGGCAACTGTTCCTCCTTTGCCGAATGTATTCCCGTTGATAACGGTCTGCACATGACCGTCCGTAGCGTTATGGGCGTTGAGCTGCCGCAGATTACGCTCGATGAACGCAGCAGATATTTTTACTACGGTCTTAATGCAAGCAATTCCTTGCTTGACGAGGCATATATTAACTTTGAAGAGGTTAAAAAGCTGACGGTTCAGTTGGCTGAAATCGAAAGCAATGTTATGCGTCTTGCCGACGCAATTAAGAAAACTCAGAAGCGTACAAACGCCCTGAGTAACGTTATGATTCCGAAATTCACATCAACCGTCAAGTTCATTTCCGATGCGCTTGACGAAAAAGAGCGTGAGGACTTCTCAAGGCTCAAAGTCATTAAACGACAGAAAGGAAACTGATTATGGCAAAAGCAATTAAAACTCTTGCGATCGTTTCTGCGTTCGCCCTCGTAATCTCCTCTTTTGGCGCATGCTCCTTCCCCTTTGGCAATGACGACCCCACAACAGAAGTAACAACGACCGAGAAGCAAACCGAACCGACCGAGCCCGAGACCACGGCAGAGACTGAAACGGAAACGACGACCGAGGCTTCCGAGAAGATTGATACGATCAAAGATATCTTTGCCGATATCAATAATTTCCCTATCGGCACGGCAGGCTCATCGGCAAAGGCGGCAAGCCTTGCGCTTCGATTGATTGCTTTCTCAAACTCCGACCTTGCCGAAAGCGACACACTGAGCGACGATATCAAATCGCTCACCGCATCGGTCGAGGACGAGGACGTTTATGCCGAAGCTCTTTATCAGGTAAATTCCTATGCGAAGAAGTTCTTCAAGGGCAGTCAGAAAGATGTCGTTGAAATCGCAGGCAATTCCGATTTCTCCCTCGATAAGGATTATTCCCAGGAAAAATATCAAACGGTCTATGAAATGCTAAAAAAATAAATCACTGTAACAAACAAGCGGCTGTACGAAAATGCAGCCGCTTGTTTTGTATATTATGCCGTTTCTTTAACTCCGGTAACGATCCATTTACCGTCTGTTTTTTTCAATTTCCAAAGGCACAGTGCCTCACCGCCGTAGCCGCCTTCTTCATTCGCATATGCCGCCATTCTGGAGTATTCCACCCACATTTCCCCTCGGTTTCCGGTAATTTTAGTTGTAATCAACTCTAATTTTGCTTCACTGCTTTTAACCTCTAACGGGGCTTTGACAAAGGCATAATACCTGTATAATTCTCCTACATTTTTATCAGCATCTTTTTCGTCGCCGACATATGTAAAAACCTTTTGAGCCGTTTCTAAAACAGATTCACCGATTTCTGTTTCTTTGTCCGAGCTTTTATGCATAATAGTCAGATATGATATACCGAAATATTCTCTGTAATTCCAATAACTTTTCAGGTTATCCGTACCTGCGCTGCATGAGGTTAAAAGGAACAAAATGCAAAGCAACGGAACAATAATTTTTTTCATTGATTTACCCTCTTTTTAATAAGTTTGGTAGACCTCTATAGCTCTACATTTATTAAACCCATCATAGAACGTTTTTATAGGCTCATCTTTTCGTGCTTTAGTATGAGCACAATATCGTATTGATCTGCCTACTTTATCGTTTTTGCTATCTCCAAAGCCGTTTCAATATCCCACTCGGCTACGATACTGTAATACATGTCTCTGTCAACATATGTGATGCCCTTATAATCATCATCTCTTATAATGACATATACATCTACTCCGTCTACCGTAATTTTTTCCAGTCCCTCGGTATTCATATATTCCATATCAGGCAATCCTATTGCTTCATCATATCTGCTTATCGTAATGTTTACTTTTTTCCTTTTTTGCTTAAGCATTATGTTTGCAGATTTAATGTATTCGGTGTCTTCATACTCAAGCCTTTCTATTTTGTAATCCTCCGAAAGCAGTGCCTAGGGCAAAACCACAGGCGATATGCCATTGTCGGCAAGCTCCTTTATCAGCTTTGAATCTGATGATTTAAATTCCTGCTTTCTATTCTCACTGCCGCTGAAATTGATCTGTATATAATCCCTGTAAAATTCCACAATCCCCTCCTTAACATTCGTCTTGTGCATTCCCGTCGAAGCCGACACTGCTCCCGCAATTATAACTGCGACTGCAGCGGCAATTGCAATTATCCTCGTTAATACACGTTTTTTCTTTTTAGTCTTTATTTCACCGTCTCTTTCCTTTTTATCGTCATTATTAAATGCCTGAAGTGCCTTTAAACAATAATCTATAAGCTCGGTATCCATCTCTTCTTCGGGCTTGGCAAGTTCAGCATTTATCAACAAATCAAGTTCTTCTTTTGACAGTAAATTTTCTTCGTCATTCAAAATATTTCTGAATTCGTTGTTTGTCATAAACGTTTCTCCTTTGCTTATATAGTCGAGAAAAAATCAAAAGGTTACAAAAAATATTGCACAAATTATTTATCTTTTCTTTGTTCAATATGTCTATTCAATTCTTTCTTTGCATTGCTTTTTATCTTTTCTCTTGCTCGAAAAAGTATCTGTTTGACATTCACTTCACTCAAATTTCTCTCTGTGGCAATTACCTTGATTTTCTTGCCCCTTTGATAATAGTCCTCAATTATTACTTTTTCTCTTTCATCAAGACGTTCAAGCACTTTATTTTTAATCAGTTCTATCTCATCATCAGAGACCTCATCAAAGCTATAGCTGTCATGCGAACCTACCGACTCGCCGAAAGCAGACAGCGAAACAACAACGGCATTGTTCTTCCTGTCCGAATCATAAAAATCAATTATTTTATTCTTTGCAACAGCTGTTAACCATGCCTTTGGATTCAATATTTCAGTTTTATTCTCTAATGCCTGCACCAAAGCTGTATATACCTCACTTATACATTCATCAGCCTTGTGTGAATCACTGAGCTTATATTCACATAGATTTCTTATGTATCGGCAGTTTTCACTCCACATTTGCTCACATAAATTTTTCATTCATAAATCCCCTTTTAAGGTAATCTATCGCTCGATTTCAGATTTTTGAAATTTCATCAATCTTCGTTTTAGGGTTTTTCTCTCTGATTTTGTCGAGGAATTTGCCGATTTTGGCGTGAACGGAATCGACCTCACGCTCAAACTCCGCCGCCGACATTCTCAACACACCGAAGCGAACCGCCGAAAGCTGAATAAGATTATCCGACGTAACGACCCACACCCGGTCGTTCTTGCCGATTTCCGATATGAGCTTTTCAATATAAACGTCGCCCAGCTCCCTCTCCTTGGTGTAAACAACATGGATATTATGAAAATCGAATCGCTCGCCCGTGTTGCCCGGCACCTTGTATGCGTCGAAAACAAGCACGACGTTGTTCTTCGTGTAGGCACTGTAATTGCAAAGAATTTCCATCAGCCGCTCTCTCGCCGCACCGAGATCTGTATCGGCAAGTCTTTTCAGCTCGTCCCACGCAAAAATAACGTTGTAGCCGTCAACGAGGACATAGCTTTTGCGTTCGGTCATCTCAAAATCCGTTTGATTTCCATCATTCTTTTTCGCCGTCGGTCTGTAAAGCTCGTATCTCGGCTTGCCGAATTCTCGCTCCATTATAGCCTCCAGCTCCTTATCGTCAATGTGCAGGTTTCTGCGATTTACGGGCGGAGTGTAGGGCTTTTCTTTTTCAAGACAGCTTTCAAGGTGCATATACTCTCCGACCTTGTTCCACTTCACGCCAAATCCGCCTCCGTGAGCACAAAAGACTGAATCGGGTGTGTTTTCAAGATCTGCCTCAGGATCGTAGGCAAGCTCGGCTATCACCTTTTCGGCATTGTGACAATCGTCATAGCCTGCGCTCTCGCAATAGAGACGGCCTCTGCCGCCCGTATAAGCCGCAACCTCGGATGCATAGCCGTTCAGCTCGGTAACGGGCGCTCTGCCACTGAGAACGGAAATTCCGCCGCTCTCCTCGGGTGATTCAAAGCATCCCGACTTCATTCTAACATCGTTTATCGCCCTGCCTATCTGCTCGCTCGGCACCTCAAGCCTGAATAAGAAATACGGTTCAAGCAGCTTTGATTTTGCCTGCATAAGACCCTGACGCACCGCTCTGTAGGTCGCCTGGCGGAAGTCGCCGCCCTCTGTATGCTTAATGTGTGCCCTGCCTGCCGCAAGGGTGATTTTCATATCCGTTATCGGTGAGCCCGTCAGCACTCCGAGGTGCTGCTTTTCGCCTAAATGCATTAGAATCAACCTTTGCCAGTTACGGTCGAGAGTGTCCTCGCTGCAATCGGTTTTAAATACAAGACCGCTGCCCCTCGGCAAAGGTTCCATAATTAGGTGAACCTCGGCATAATGGCGCAAGGGTTCATAGTGACCGACGCCCTCAACTTTGTTCTCTATCGTCTCCTTATACATGACCCTGCCCGAGTCGATATCTATTTTCACGTCGAAACGCTCGGCAACAATGCTTTTGAGTATCTCCGCCTGCACCTCGCCCATCAGTCCGACGTGGATCTCTTTAAGGTGACTGTTCCATGTTACATGGAGCTGTGGATCCTCCTCCTCAAGCTCACGAAGCTTTGGCAAAAGCGTGTCTGCATCGCACCCGTCGGGGAGCACAACACGGTAATTCATAACAGGCTCAAGCGTCGGCTTCTCCCCTGCATCTTCAAAGCCAAGCCCCTGTCCGTTATGTGTTTTATCAAGTCCCGTCAGAGCGCATATTTCGCCCGATCCCACCTCGTCTGCCGTTGTAAATTTTGCACCCGAATATATTCTTATGCCGCTGATTTTTTCGTCGCCTATCATCTCTCGGACCTTGACCGAGCCGCCCGTGACCTTAACGTGAGTCAAGCGCACGCCTTGCGAATCATGACTTATTTTAAAAACCTTTGCGCCGAAGCCTTCGGGATATTCGGGCTGAATTGTATATTCTTCGAGAGCTTTTATGAATTTGTCAATGCCGTCAAGCTTCAAGCCTGAGCCGAAGAAGCACGGAAAAATCTTTCTCAGTTTAATTGCTTCGGCTATTTCTTTTTCATCTATTTCTTCGCCGCTGAGATATTTCTCCATCAGTCTCTCGCTGCAAAGTGCCATGTTCTCCGACACGGCTTCCTTGTCGCCGAAATCAACAAATTCGCCGTCAAGCTCGGAATTAAGGTTTTCGATTATCTCTTCGCGGCTCTTTCGTGCGAAGTCCATTTTTGTCACAAAAACAAACGTCGGAATGTTGTAGAACTTCAAAAGCTTCCATAAAGTCAGAGTGTGCGACTGCACACCGTCAAGTCCGCTGATGACAAGAATAGCATAATCGAGCACGGAGAGTGTTCTCTCCGTCTCTGAGGAAAAATCAACGTGACCGGGCGTATCAAGCAGTGTGACCTCAATTTTATCCGTCGAAAAAACCGCCTGACTTGCAAAAATAGTGATACCTCTTTCACGCTCAAGGGTATGGGTATCCAGAGCCGTGTCACCGTGATCGACACGACCGATTTTACGTAATTTTCCTGTGCGGTAAAGCATCGCTTCGGCGAGCGTTGTTTTGCCTGCGTCAACATGAGCCAAAATTCCTGCAACGATCTTTTTCATAGCTACCTCGATTGAATTTATTCTGAAAGTATTCTACCAAAAAATCAATAGAAAGTAAATAAGGATTGCCGATATGACAATCCTCATTTTAATTATTTACCGTGTTTGTTTTTCTCCTTGCAGCATGAGCATTGACTGCAGCTTCCGCCGCAGCAGCCGCCCTTTTTCTTGCGTTTGATAATTGTAAATACCGCACCGGCAATTACAAGCACAAGGATCGCAACTATCACAATATCCCAAATATTCATTATATTCCAACCGCCGATCCTATAAGATAAACGAGAAATGCCACTACCCACGCAATAACACACTGCCAAATAACAACGCCTGCCGCCCACTTGAAGCCAAGCTCACGCTTGATTGAAGCAATCGCAGCAACGCAAGGGGTATAAATAAGGCTGAATACAAGCATTGAAGCTGCCGCAAGCGGAGTGAGCACAGTTGCAACACCGCTTCCGAAAAGAACCTGCATTGTCGAAACAACGCTTTCCTTCGCCATGAATCCGCTGATAAGAGCCGTGCAAATTCTCCAATCGTCGAGACCGAGCGGCTTGAATATCGGAGTAATCAATCCCGATATCGCCGCAAGGATGCTGTCTGCGGAATTCGTAACCATGTTGAAATGAAGATCAAAGCTTTGCAGGAACCAAACAACCACCGTTGCGATAAGTATAATTGAAAAAGCCTTCTGCAAAAAATCTTTTGCTTTTTCCCAAAGCAATTGTGAAACATTCCTTATTCCCGGCAGACGGTAGTTGGGCAGCTCCATAACAAACGGAACCGGCTCACCCTTGAACAATGTTCCTTTATACAAAAACGCCGCCAAAATTCCGAGCAAAATTCCGAGGAAATAAAGACCGGCCATAATAAGTCCGCCCTTGCCGGGGAAGAACTCACTGACGAAGAACGAATAAATCGGAAGCTTCGCCGAACAGCTCATGAACGGAGTGAGCAGAATCGTCATTTTTCTGTCTCGCTCACTTGTCAGCGTCCTTGTTGCCATAACCGCAGGCACGGTACAGCCGAATCCGATAAGCATAGGCACTATGCTCTTGCCCGAAAGTCCGATTTTACGAAGCAGCTTATCCATAACAAATGCTACTCTTGCAATGTAGCCGCTGTCCTCCATCATTGAGAGGAAGAAAAACAGAGTAACGATTATCGGCAAAAAGCTCAGCACACTGCCTACGCCCGTGAAAATTCCGTCAATTATGAGGCTATGCACTGCCGCATTGACATTAGCTGCGGTCAGTGCCGCATCTGTAATTTCCGAGAGCTTGTCGATTCCCATTGCCAAAAGATTCTGAAGCCACGCACCGATTACGTTGAATGTCAGGTGAAAAACGAGAAGCATTATCGCAATGAAGCACGGAATCGCCGTGTATTTGCCTGTAAGTATTTTGTCTATTTTTTCGCTTCTTATTCGCTCCTTGCTCTCTCTCGGTTTGACAACCGTTTTTTCACAGAGCTTTTCGATAAAATCAAAGCGCATATCGGCTATTGCCGCGCTTCGGTCAAGACCGCACTCAACCTCCATCTGCTGAACAATGTGTTCAAGCAGTTCATGCTCGTTTTTATCAAGCTTGAGCCGGTTAAGAATAAGCGGATCGCCCTCGATTGCCTTTGTTGCGGCAAAGCGCACAGGCAGCTCGGCATTTGCAGCATGATCCTCAATAAGATGAACAACGGCATGAATACATCTGTGGACTGCACCGTTATGGTCGTTCTTGTCGCAAAAATCCTGTTTGAGCGGTCGTTCCTGATACTTTGCAATATGTATCGCATGCTTTATCAGCTCGTCAACGCCCTCGTTCTTAGCCGCAGAAATCGGGATAACCGGTACGCCGAGCATAGCTTCCATAGCATTAACATCTATAGAGCCTTGATTACCGACAACCTCATCCATCATATTCAAGGCAACTACCATCGGGACATTCATCTCAAGCAGTTGCATTGTCAGATAAAGATTTCTCTCGATATTGGTTGCGTCAACGATATTTATTATCGCCTTTGGTTTATCATTGAGCACAAAATTTCTTGATACAATCTCTTCACTGCTGAACGGTGACATGGAATATATTCCCGGCAGATCCGTCACCTCAGTGTTCGGATAACCTCGAATCATTCCGTCCTTGCGGTCAACCGTTACTCCGGGGAAGTTGCCGACATGCTGTTTTGCGCCTGTAATTTGATTAAAAAGCGTCGTTTTGCCGCAGTTCTGATTGCCTACAAGAGCATATGTCAATTTTGTGCCGTCGGGCAACGGATTTTCCTCCGCCTTTGAGTGATATTTACCGTCCTCACCCAGTCCGGGGTGCTCCGATGCCTTGATTCTGTCTGTATCCTTGTATCTGCTCTTGATCTTTTGTATAGGCTTAATTTCGATCTGTTCGGCTTCGGCGAGTCTCAATGTCAGCTCATAGCCGTGAATCTGCAATTCCATTGGGTCTCCCATCGGCGCAAGCTTTATAACCGTGACCTCGGCGCCGGGAATCATACCCATGTCAAGAAAATGCTGACGCAGAGCGCCCTTACCGCCAACCCTCAGTATAGCGGCGCTCTTGCCGACAGCCAGTTCATTCAATTTCATAGTATTCATTTCCTTTGCTGAATAATTTACTGTCTATTCGCTTTTAATGATACTCCCAAAAATGCCCTCTGTCAATAAATAAGCCCGCAGTTCACACCGCAGGCTTTTCAAAAATTATTGGTTTTTATTTCTTGCTTTTTGCGTTTTTCTTTACACTTCTCGGATTATAAAGAATTGCTCCGAGAAGCATGATAATTCCGGCAACAATAATGAAGCCAATGTTCTTTATACCGTGCTTTGCAATAGCGGCATAGATAAACAGGCATGCACCTGCAAAAGACAGAATCGGCATAATAAAGCGGCGGAAAACGTTGAATTCTTTTCCCTTTACCATGAGCATAACATAAAGCGGAAGATAGAATGCATAAACACAGATAAGCGGAAGCTCTGTAGAGTCAAAGAGGAATATAGAGCCCTTTCCCGTGTAGCTTGCAAAAGGAGTAAGGTTAGCCATGTAGAAATAGAAGAGCCAAAGCGCATTAAAGATAAGCGCAACGATCGAAGCGTTTGAGGGCATCTCCGTGGCATGGTCAAGCTTGCCGAGGAAATCGGGTCTCGGTCCGTGATTTCTTGCCGCAAGAGAATAGAATCCGCGGTCACACGCAAGAGTAAGTCCGTTAAGAGTTCCGAGACATGAAACTGCAATGAATACAGTCAAAATTGTTCCGGCAACGTTTCCGAAAATTGTCTTGAACGCAAGGCCTGCACCGTTCGGGAGAAGCTCGGCAGTCTTGATGCTGCCCGAAATTCCGATATAGTAAAGCATATAAACAACGACAACGATAATTGTTCCGAGAACAAGAGCACGGGGAAGATTCTTCTTTGCGTCCTTAAGCTCGGAGTTGATAGCCGTAGCGATAACCCAGCCTTCATAAGCAAAAACAGATGTGCAAACACCGGCAAGAATAAGATGCGTTGAAACGCCTTGCCTTGCAACCTGTGTGCTTGAAACAATATTTCCCTCGGCGTCCTTAACAAGTTCAACAACAGAATTCATGTTATCTATAAGAACTCCGTTTTTGATTCCGTAAATTGTTCCGACAACAGCCATAAGAATAAGCGGAATAAGCTTGATTACGGTTGTTGAAACCTGGAAATGACCTGCAAGCTTCGGAGAAAGCGTATTAAGCGCAAAGCTGAGAATAAGATAAACAAATGCGAGAACCATTGTTTCCGCAGAGTTCAACTCAAATCCGAAAAGCACCATTGTATATCTCGCCGAAAGCCATGCAAGCGCAGATGTCATTGCCGGGTAGTAAATCGTAGCCATGAACCATCCGACATAATAAGCATACTTGCTGCCGACAAGGGCCTCGGAATAGTCAACAACACCGTTGATTTTCTCGAATTTTGTTCCCATAACGGCAAAAGTATATGCGCTGATTACCATAACGCAGCCACCGATAAGCCACGAGAGCAAAGCAACCGGAAGGTCACCGTTTGTGATGTTGAGCATCGCCTCTGCCTTGAAGAAAACACCGGAACCGACAACGATTCCGACAACCATGCAGATAGCGGTGATCAAACCGTATTTCTTTTTTAATTCTGCCATGTGAATTAAATCCCCTCTCTTTTTAAAAAATCCAAAAATTGTAGAAAAATTATACAATAAAACTTGAAAAAAGTAAACCTACATATTATAATATATCTATTACAAAATGTTATTACGTTAGGAATGATAACTATATGGACTCAGAGAAATTTCATGCTCTTTTAAAAGCAATAGAATGTGGCAGTCTCACCGGAGCCGCCGAAGAGCTCGGTTACACTCAGGCCGGACTCACGCATATGATGAACCGACTTGAAAAAGAAATCGGTGTTTCGCTTCTCCAGCGAACAAAACTCGGAGTAAAGCTTTCACCCGACGGCAAGAACCTTTTGCCGTATATCAAAAACTTCACCGATGCCGCCTCGGCTCTCGACACGGCAATCGGGAATATCAAGGCGGACGACAACAAGGTAATAAGAATCGCCGCATATTCGAGCATTGCGAACCATTGGCTCCCTGTTATTATAAGCAGCTTTCGCAAAGAAAATCCAAATGCAAAATTTGAACTTCACGTCGGCTTGCCGGAGGAAATTTCACGTCTTGTTGCAAACAGTGAAGTCGACCTCGGCTTTATGAGCCTTATTAAAAACAATAAGTTCGATTGGATTCACCTGCTTGACGACCGTATTTTTGCAGTTCTTCCGCCGAACGACACCAACACTGACGATTACATTACGATGGACTTTTTCCAGGACAAATCATTTTTCATTCCTACCTACGGTGCAGACGGCGATATCTTGAGAATCATTCAGGAAAGCGGAATCGAGCCGAACATAAACTCGACGACCGTTGACGATGCAACCGTTGTTTCAATCGTCAGCCACGGCCTGGGCTACAGCATATTGCCGAAGCTCATTCTTGACGGAATGAAAGGAAATGTCATCACAAAACCTCTCTATCCCGATGAGCACCGTGACCTCGGCATTATCGTGAAGTCCAAGAATACAATGCCTCTCATCGTTCAAAAATTCGTCGCCTGCAGTAAAAAAGTTATTAGAGAGATTGAAGAATAAAATAAATCTCCTCTGAGTTAAGCTATACCCATGATGAATAATTATACCACGCAATTTGCACATCTCAATTGTATGGTAATTACCTTAAAGAACAACAGCAAAGGCTGTGGCAAAGTGCTCGTTTTGCCACAGCCTGTTTTTATATTTCTTTCTTTTCAAGCATTTCTTTAACATCAAGCAAAGAAGGAAGAACAAGCCTTGCCATTTTTCTTGACTCCTCGGACGGCTGCTTCAAATCAGGAATACAGATAACGGGAATTCCGGCGGCATAGGCAGCATGGATTCCCGCGTCACTGTCCTCCAACACAAGACATTCCTCTGCCCTCGCGCCTGCTTTTTCTTTTGCTTTGAGGAAAACATCGGGTGCCGGCTTACTGTGCTCTATTTCGTCGCCGAAAACTCCGCCGTCGAAATATCCGTCTATGCCGTTTCCGGAAAGAATCGTATGCGCTCGCTCTTTTCCGCTCGACGATGCAAGATAGATACCGTAGTCTTTATTTTTGAGAAAATCAAGAAGCTCTTTGGCGCCCTTTTTGAGCGGAACACCCTTCGTGCTTAGGTATTCCTTCTCCGCCTCATGAGTTAGCTCCATGCCCTTTTCCACATCAAACGGTAAATCATAGTTTTCAATCAATTCCGTTAAATTACGTACAGCCGTTCGTCCGCAATAAACATCGGTATATGTTTTTAAAGAAAATTCAATTTCCTTTTCGGCAAGTATTCTTTTATAAAATTCATAGGTCATCAATTCGCTGTTGACCAACAAACCGTCAAGGTCAAAAATCACTGTTTTAATCATATCTTCACCGCCTTTAGTTTAATTCATTGTATCACAAGATTAAAATAAAATAAAGTGCTGTTTTTCAAAGATGTTATACATTTTTGAAAACACTTTGCCTTGACTTTTTCACTCAATATGATATCATAAAACAAACCGAATAAAGGAGTTTTAAAATGGACAGAACAGTAAAAATAGGTATAATCGGATGCGGCGGAATTGCTAACGGAAAGCATATGCCCTCGCTCAAGAAAATAAAGAATGCTCAAATGGTTGCTTTCTGCGATATTATTGAAGAAAGAGCGATCAAAGCGGCTGAAGAATACGGCATTGAAGGAGCAAAAGTCTACACGGATTATAAGGAGCTTCTCAAGGATAAGGATATTGAGGTTGTGCACGTCTGCACGCCGAACCGCTCACACGCTTTTATTTCAATTGATGCCATGGAAGCAGGCAAGCATGTAATGTGTGAAAAGCCGATGGCAAAGACATATAAAGAGGCCAAAGAAATGCTTGACACTTCCGAAAGAACCGGTATGAAGCTCACTATCGGATACCAGTCACGCTGGAGAGCGGATTCGCTCTATCTCAAAAAAATGTGTGAGGACGGTGAGCTTGGCGAAATATATTACGGCAAGGCTATTGCGCTTCGCCGACGTGCTGTTCCGACATGGGGCGTTTTCCTCAACGAATACGAGCAGGGCGGCGGTCCGCTCATTGATATCGGCACCCATGCGCTCGATCTTACCCTTTGGATGATGGATAATTACAAGCCGAAGATGGTAGTCGGCACAACTTTTGAAAAGCTCAAAAATCAAAAGGACTGCGGCAACGCTTGGGGCGACTGGGATCCGGAAAAATTCACGGTTGAGGACGCTGCGTTCGGCTTTATCGTTATGGAAAACGGAGCAACGATAATGCTCGAATCCAGTTGGGCTTTGAACATCAGAAATCCTAAAGAGGCCATAACAATGATTTGCGGCACCGAGGGCGGTGCAGATATGTTTGACGGTCTCAATATCAACTTTGTTAAGAACGGCAGACAATGCGTTCTTAAGCCCGATCTCGATGCCGGCGGAGTTGCGTTTTATGACGGCGACGGTGATGAGGATCCGTCAGTGCTTGAAGCGAGAGCATGGCTTGATGCCGTTATCAACGACCGTGAGCCGCGCACAAAGGCAAGTCAGGCGCTTGTTGTAACGCAGATTCTTGAGGCCATCTATGAATCGGCTAAGACAGGAAAGCCAATTTATTTTGATGAATAAACAACAGCTTCAAAGGATTGATTGTATGAGAGATATAGAAAAAGTTCGCCGCTTTTTTGAGGGAGACAGATATGCCGTTGAGGTTACGGGTGTAAAAATCGACGAGGTTGATGACTGCTATTCAAAATGCAGTCTCGACCTTGATAAAAGGCACTACGGAGCACACGGTCAGGTCATGGGCGGAGTTATGTTCACTCTTGCCGACTTTGCTTTCGCCGTTGCAACCAATACTTCCGAGAGCTTCACCGCTACGGCGGACAGCCACATCAGCTATCTGACATCATCAAAGGGTAAGAAGCTTTTCGCCGAGTGCAGAAAAGTCAAGGAGGGCAGAAAACTCTGCTTCTATGAAATAACGATAACAGACGATCTCGGTGCCGAAATTGCCGTTATCAGCACGACCGGATTTCACATCGGAGATTAACGAGGTAAAAGCATGACACAGACTTTTTTATGTATCATAACATCAATCTTGATGTTGGTTGCCCCGATTTTCAATCTTAAACCGACTCCAATTACTATGCCGGAGAATCTCGCTGCCGAAAGCGAGCCGACAACCGATGAGATGCGCACCTATGACCGAGTTGACGGCGTAAATGATTCGGCATTCTACATTGCAAGACCGAATGAAAAAAGCTGCAGATCCGTCAACGCTTCGGATTTTGGCGTGAGTACGGCGGCAGATGACAACTATTCGGCATTTTGCAAGGCGATTGAATATTGCAAGGCCAACCCGAATATTACGCTCAAGGTTGACGGCGGTAAATACTATTTCCGAACCGACAAATCAATCATGCTCAACGGCCTTAAAAACGTTCTCATTGATGCCGACGGAGCACAGTTCATTTTTGAGAACCCGAATTATTTTCATATTGTAAACTGCAACTGCATTGAGATCCGAGGTCTCGGCATAACATGGAACCTTGACGTTTCAAGACTCGCTTCGCTTGTGAAGATAAGAAATGCGAGCAAAGAGTCTCACAGCTTTGAGCTTGAATTTACCGAGCTTGACGAGGTTTCGGAGGACATTCCGATAATGGCGTTTACAAAGTATGACCCTGAGACCCTCACTCCCGGAACAAGGCAGGATTTCAAAGAAAACTATGTGTACCAATTCCCCGGCAGCATTAAAGCCGTTGAAAAAACCGAGCACAACGTGCTGAAAATCACACACGACGGCTCACTTGATAATTATACGGACGGTGAGGTTTATCTTCTGCGCCACCATGTTTACGGCGGCAATGCATTCAATGTATACAACACGTCGAACATCACTTTTTCAGGCATTAAGCTTTATGCGGTTGCAGGCATGGGCTGGCTGATTGAAAATCGCTCGGAGCACTTTCAACTGCTCGGCTGTGTGATCGGACTTGACCCCGAGCACGACGATAACAGAATTTCGACGACCGCCGACGGCGTGCACATCGCAAACACAAACGGTAAATTCAGAATCAGCGGCTGTGATTTCAGCTTCATGGGCGACGATGACGTTAACGTACACGACAACATTGCAACGGTAACAGACAAGCTCGATGAAAAAACGGTTGAGATTTACACCAATGCAAACAATTTTGCAGCCGGCGACACTGCCATTTTCAGCAACAAAGGCTTTGACAGACTCGGTTTTTCGGCAGAGGTTACATCCGTTGAAGGCAAAAAGCTTACATTCGATAAAGAATTGCCCGATTATATTGTCAAGGACTGTATCGTTTCAAACGGCAGCATCGACAGCGGAAATTACGTTATCAGCGGCAACTATTTCCATGAAAACCGAGCAAGAGGACTGCTTCTTCAAAGCAATAACGGACTTTGCGAAAACAACAGGTTCTACAAAACCATGGCAAATCCGATTAAAGTCATCATGGATATTTCGTCCGGACTTTGGCTTGAAGGCACGGGTGTAAACGGACTTGTTATCAGGAACAACAGTTTTGTTAAATGCAACGTTGTTGAATGGAGCGCTCAAATAAGCATTTCCACAAACATTGACGGCAAATCCGCCGACTCAACTCTTTTCTATAATATAACTGTTGAAAACAACAGCTTTGATAATTTCTATGGCAGGCTTGTTGATGCGTCAAACGTATCAAATCTCAAAATTTGCGGCAACATGGTAAATAATAAGGACGGCAGCTATGAAGCCAGACGCGGAAGAATCATAATCCGCCAAAGTTGCTCAAGGGTAACGATCAGCAACAATGAATACAAGGCTTCGGTTAAAGCACCGTTCCAGAGACTGATTGAGTTTAAGAACATTAAGTCAGCGATATAAAAGAACTGTGTCTGAACAGGTGAATATTTAAATTGTTGAGTACACATAAAATTCAGCTTTATAATAATTCACTCCCTCAGTCGGCTGCGCCGCCAGCTCCCCCAAAGGAGGAGCCCAACAAGACTTCAAATCCCATCAATATTTCTAATAGCGCATAGAATTCTATTATAGTTAATTTGGAATTATATAGAGATTGAAAAATTACGTGGGCTCCTCCTTTGGGGGAGCTGTCACGAAGTGACTGAGGGAGTGAAAAAATGATTGACTACAACCGTAAACTAATTAAAAAAGCTCAAAGTCTAAGACGCAATGCAACCCCGCAGGAAAATAAGCTTTGGTATGAATTTTTACGCAATTATCCAATACGATTTCAACGGCAAAAGACAATAGATAATTATATCGTAGATTTCTATTGTCACAAAGCAAAGCTTGTTATTGAAATTGACGGTTCTCAGCATTACAATGAAGCAAAAGCTTTACTTGATAACAAAAGAACCGCAAAGTTAAATTTTCTCGGATTAGATGTTCTGAGATTTTCAAATAATGATATCAATTGCTGTTTTGACTCAGTTTGTGAAAAAATCAATTATGAAGTACATAAAAATCGGCTGTGACGAGTATGTCACAGCCTTTCATTTTACAGCTTATTTCTGATAATTTTACCGCTCGTTGTTTTGGGAAGCTCGTCCTTGAAAACAACGATTCTCGGATATTTATACGGTGCGGTGTGCTCCTTAACATAGGTTTGGATTTCCTTTTTGAGCTCCTCGGTCGGCTCCGTGCCTTTAGTCAGGACAACGGAAGCCTTAACGACCTGACCTCTTACTTCATCGGGAGCGGCCGAAACGCCGCACTCAAGAACATACGGAAGCTCCATGATAACGTTCTCAATCTCGAACGGTCCTATACGGTAGCCCGACGATTTGATAACATCGTCGATACGTCCGACATACCAGTAGAAACCGTCCTCATCTCGCCATGCAACGTCGCCCGTATGGTAAAGTCCGTCATGCCAGCACTCGGAAGTCTTTTCCTCGTCGCCGTAGTATCCGATAAAGAGTCCGCAGGGGACCTTGTCATGCTCTGCCTTGATAACAATTTCGCCCTCCTGACCTACGCCGACGCTCTTGCCGTCGGGGTCAACTATATCGACATCAAATGTCGGAACAGGCTTGCCCATTGAGCCGAGCTTGTGTTCGGAGCCGAAGAGGTTGCCGACAACGAGCGTTGTTTCACTCTGACCGAAGCCCTCCATAACCTTGAGACCGGTAAGCCTGTTGAGCTGGCGGAAAACCTCGGGGTTGAGCGCCTCGCCTGCGATAGTCGCATGCTCGATTGAGCTGAGATCGTACTTTGTGAGATCCTCTTTGATCATCATTCTGTACATCGTCGGCGGTGCGCAGAAGGTGGTTATATTATATTTCTTGAACATAGGAAGAATATCGGAGGCGTGGAAGCGGTCAAAGTCATAAACAAAGATGCCTGCCTCGCAGAGCCACTGACCGTAAAGTTTGCCCCAAAGGGCCTTTGCCCAGCCTGTGTCGGAAATCGTCAGGTGAAGTCCTTGCGGATTTACGCAGTGCCAATAGTTTGCCGTTACGAAATGGCCGAGAGGATATTTAAAGTTGTGGGTTGCGATTTTCGGATATCCTGTTGTGCCCGAAGTGAAAAACATAAGCATCTTATCGTTACCGCATGCGCTTTCCTCGGTACGTTCAAACTCCTTGCTGAAAAGCTTAACCTCATCGTTGAAGTCGTGCCAGCCCTCCCTCGGCTCGCCTACGATAATCTTCGTTTTGAGCGTCGGTGAGTTTTTCGCCGCAAGGTCAACCTGATGCGCCGTATCGTCGTCCGAGGTACAGAGAATTGCGCTTACCCCTGCCGCATTGAAACGGTAGTCAAGATCATGCTCCTGGAGAAGATGGGTTGCCGGAATTGCGATTGCACCTATCTTGTGGAGCGCAAGAATGGAGAACCAGAATTGATAATGACGTTTGAGAACGATCATAACCCTGTCACCCTTCTTGATGCCGAGCGACTTGAAATAATTCGCCGTCTGAGCTGAATACTCCATCATGTCCTTGAAGGAGAATCGGCGCTCATTCTTATTCTTATCAATATGAAGCATTGCGAGCTTATCCGGGAGCTTTTTTCCGAGTCCGTCAACGATATCAAAGGCAAAATTGAACTTATCCTCGTTCTCATACGAAAGCGAAAGAATCTTGCCGTTTTCATCCTCCTTAGGATGAATAAAGTTGTGGTAAATTCGCTTACCTGTGCCGGATCTCTTTGGTGATTCGTCGTCAATCGTGTTCTTAGGCGTAATTACCTCGCCTGCCGGGTTAAAAACAAGAGCGTAGAACGTCGTTTCTTCCTTGTCAACGGCAATCATTCCGTGAGGCGTTGAGCTGTCAAAATAGATCGTGTCGCCCGGGTGGAGAATTTCAACATGGTTGCCGATCTGCACTCTCAGGGTTCCGCTGACAACGATATCAAGCTCCTGACCGTTATGAGTTGTGAGGGCGATATCATCGCTGCCCTCATTAGGATCGCATCTGACGAAAAGCGGTTCACAAATCTTATTTTTAAATGCTGCAGCAAGATTATAATATTCCATGCCGTGGGCGTGGTCGATCTCAAGACCCTCGCCGCTTCTTGTGACCGTGTACGATGCAAGAACGGGGCTTTTACCCTCGATAATATCATTGACATCAACATTGAAAGCAATTGCGCATCTGTACAAGAACGCAAACGTGAGGTCCTTCTCGCCGCGTTCGCAGGCAATATAATCCTCGATAGTCATGTCGGTCTTTTCCGCCATTTCGGCTGGAGTAAATCCCACGATCTCGCGAAGCTCCTTGATTCGCCGAGCCATTTCGTTGATCTTGAAATTCAAGCCTGTCATTTCTTTCATTTGTGACCATTCCTTTCGTTATTTTATAGATTTTCAGACAATAAAAGTATGTTTAGTATTGATTAAAACTTTGGGTTGTATAATGAAAAAGAAACCTAAAATCGGTTTGCAAGAAAATTGTTCACAGTGGATTTTGCAGTTTGGGAGCTGTACATAGGTACTGCATGCGCTGTTGCAATTTTTTTCGATTACATCTTGACGAGAGATTTTTTCGTTAGACAGTTCAAAGTTCTCGAAGGCTATATTCTTATATGCCGAGGGAGCTTTGGGCTGTATAACGGAAAAAGATCCGTCAAGAAAAAGAAAAACCCGTCTCGAGGCTTCTTTGCCTTGAGACGAGTTGTAATTACTGATTTACTACCCGCGGTACCACTCAAATTGCGTTCGTTGAACACCACTTCGGACTCCAACAAGTCCTATGCTTTCACGCAGCCTTACGGGAGGGTTCTACTTGAAATTCTTTCTTCCCTCCGACTCAGAAGCTACAAACCTAAAACTCACCTATCGACTTTCACCTGCCGCCGACTCTCTGGAAAGCTACCGCTTTAAGTCCTCTTCGTCATTGTCTTTAAATATTTTATTTGTACGAATTTTAACACGACTTTTTTATCTTGTCAAGCCTTTGAAAAGAATTTTTTTGCAATTTGCCTTATTTATGATATTTTCCGCCGCTGTTTATGCGAAAAGCTCTGTAAATCTGCTCAAGAAGCATGATTCTTGCGAGCTGATGCGGGAACGTCATTTCGGACATTGAAAGCCTGAAATCGGAATGCCTTTTCACCTCGTCGGAAAGCCCATATGAGCTGCCGATAATGAAAACGACATTGCTGAAACCGAGTACACCGCAGGAATCGAGCTCCCTTGCAAGCCTTTCGGAGCTGAGCTGTTTGCCCTCAATACACATCGAAAAGACCTTTGCTCCGCTCGGAATCTTAGATAGTATCTCCTTGCCCTCGGCATTCAAAGCATTTGCAATCTCGCTATCCGACGGATTCTCGGGGAGCTTTTTCGGTGAAAGCTCAATTATATTAAGCCTGCAATATGCTCCGAGACGTTTAACATATTCGTCCGAAGCGTCCCGAAGATACTTTTCTTTGAGCTTCGCTTCGCAGATTATCGTAACGCCTAACATCACAGCACCACCGTTTCCGGCTCGTCGGAGCCTGCGACCTTGAGTATGTAATCCCTGTTTTCGGTCGCTCCCATGCAGTCAAGTGCCGATTTTGAAGTTCTGTATGCCAATGACGGAATATTGTTTTCTTTGCTCAGATGCCCGAGAATGAGACGTGTTGTGCCACTTTCTACAAGCTCGGTGACAAAATCGCCGCACGCAATATTCGAAAGATGTCCGACATCGGAAAGAATACGTCGCTTTAAAAGATACGGATAACTGCCGTTGCGTAGCATACCTATATCGTGATTGCTCTCGACAAGTGCAAGATCGCAGCCCGTGAGCGCCGTCCTCATTTCGTCGGTAACGATTCCCGTATCAGTCGCAACGCAGATTTTTCTGCCGTCGCTCGTTGTGACGGAATAGCCGCAGCTTTCGGCAACATCATGCGAGGTGCGGAACGGAACGACAAGCTGACCGTTACACTCGACACCGTCACCGATAGGAATAACAGGAAATTTGCCGTTTATAATGCCCATTTTCTCAAGCTCTCGAATCGTTCCCTCCGTAGCATATACGGGAATATTGTACTTCGACGCCAAAACACGCAGACCCTTGACATGGTCACTGTGCTCATGGGTAACAAAAACAGCACCGATATTCCTCTCGCTGACACCTATGCCGTTGAGCTTCAGTGAAATCTGCTTTGCGCTCACTCCGGCATCAATCAGCACACCGCCGCCCGAAGAGCCTATATATGTGCAGTTTCCGCTGCTTGACGAAAAGAGTGAACAAAAACGAGCCATATGTACCTTCCTTATATATAAATAAAAATACTGCCCCGAGCTGCTCGGGGCATAAAGAATTCAATAAGACATTTTGTGTGTCTGTCTCAACCTACCTGCGTATCCTCTAACGGCTTAGGCTTGTCCTCCTCGCTTACCCGCACAATATCTGCGCCGAGGTTGCGGAACTTGCCGACAACATTGTCATATCCGCGGTCGATATAAACTATATTTTCAATTGAGGTCGTTCCCCTTGCAATAAGGCCTGCGATAAGCATCGCCGCACCTGCTCTGAGGTCATCTGCCTTGACGGGAGAACCGTTGAGATATTCAACGCCCTCTATAGTAGCCGCCTTGCCGTTGACGGAAATGTTTGCGCCCATTCTTGCCAGTTGCTCAACATACTGGAAACGGCTGTCCCAAACGCCCTCGGAAACAATGCTTGTACCGTCGGCAATCGAAAGCATGGTAGCAAACTGCGGCTGCATATCCGTCGGGAAGCCCGGGTGAGGCATCGTCTTGATATTGCATTTACCCGGTCTGCCGTTGCCGATTACACGAACCGAATCATCGTATTCCTCAACCGTTGCGCCGCACTGGATAAGCTTGGCTGTGATTGACTCAAGGTGCTTCGGAATTACGTTCTTAACAAGCACATTGCCGTTAGTTGCTACTGCGGCAACCATGAATGTGCCGGCTTCGATTTGATCGGGAATTATCGAATAGGTGCAGCCGTGCATATGCTCAACGCCGCGGATCTTAATAACATCCGTACCTGCGCCTCTGACATCCGCACCCATAGAGTTCAAAAAGTTTGCAAGGTCAACGATATGCGGCTCCTTAGCGGCATTTTCGATAATTGTCAAGCCCTTTGCCTTAACGGCGGCGAGCATGAGATTGATAGTTGCACCGACGGAAACCACATCGAAATAGACAAGACCGCCGGTAAGGTCCGGAGCCTCAACGTCAATCATCGCATTCTCCTTGAGAGTTACTGTTGAGCCGAGGATCTCAAAGCCCTTGATATGCTGGTCAATCGGACGAACTCCGAAATTACAGCCGCCGGGCATAGCGACCTTTGCCCTGCCGAAGCGGGCAAGCAAAGAGCCGATGAGATAATACGAAGCTCTCAGATGCTTTGTCATATCGTGGGAAACAACGTATGAATTGATTGTTGATGAGTCTATATCGTAGGTATTTGCGTCAACCTTAGTAATTTTTGCGCCCAACTGATGAAGAATCCTTATCATCATCGTAACATCGCTGATATCGGGGATATTCTCAACCCTGCACACGTCCTGCGCAAGGATAACTGCCGGAAGAATTGCGACAGCGGCATTTTTGGCTCCGCTGACGGTAATCTCGCCGTGGAGCGGCTTTCCGCCGTTGATATATATCTTATCCACCCGTTACACTCCTTAAAAATTTATATATGTAAAAAAAGATGAAATTCTCATTTATGCCACAAAAGGGGCAATTAACCAAATATATTATTAAATTTTTAAGATTATACCACTAAATGAAACAAAGTTCAATATTTTTTTATTTTCCGCAATAATTCATATTTTATGTCTCAAACCGCTATATATAGAATATATTATCCGCTTATATAACTATATATTGTGTTATATTGAGTAAAATTAAATATAATCCAACATTTTTTCAGCATATTGTACAAAAACTTATTTTCATTTTTTCTATATACAATATGTAGATATGTTCGGTTGAAAAAATATCACTGTCGTTAAGGCAATGCCGAGCAATTAAGCTGTTGCATTGAATTCTTGTCACGGTTATTATGCGTTAAACCGTCAATAATAATGTAGGTGATATTATGGAAATTTTTAAAATTTGCTTAACAACCGTTTTGTCAATTATCGAGTTGTTTTTCCTGACAAAAATAATGGGCAAGCGTCAGGTATCCCAGCTCAGCCTTTTCGACTACATCAACGGAATAACGATCGGCTCAATTGCCGCCGATATGGCATTCAGTCCGCTTAACGAATGCTGGAAGCCTGCCGTTGCCATTGTTATTTACGGCATTTTTGCGGTGCTTTTTTCGGTGCTTGCGAACAAATCAATTAAATTCCGCAGATTTTTTGTCGGCAAGGCGGTTATTCTCATGGATAACGGAACCCTTTACCGTGAGAATTTCAAGAAATCGAAGCTCGATTTGAACGAATTTCTGACGCAGTGCAGAATAAACGGTTATTTCAACATTGACGACCTGCAAACGGTTGTCATGGAGCCAAACGGCCAGCTGAGCTTTCTTCCGAAATCGACATTAAGGCCAATGAATCCGCAGGATATGGGCATACATCCCGAAAAGGAGACTTCTCCGATCATTGTGGTTTCCGACGGTGAAATTCTGTTTGAGAACCTCAAGGCCTGCGGCAAGAATGAGGTTTGGCTCAGAAAAGCGTTGAAAGATGGTAATTTTCCGCCGATCGGCAGGATTTTCACCGCCTTCGTCAATAATGACAGGCTTTCCGTCTATGAAATTAACGAAGAAAAAAACGGCAACGATATTTACAGTTGAAAATCATTGGAATTAGTCACGACCTCTTGTCAATTTTGCGGCAAGAGGTCGTTTATTTTCTTTTTAGCACTTGTTTTCTTTCCTCCGATGTTGTAAAATGTTTGTATCAAATTTCGGAGTGTATTATGACAGTATTGAGTTTTCAGAATCTTGCGTTCTCCTTTGGCGAACGTGAGCTTTTCAGAAATGTGAATTTTGAAATAAACGATAAAGAGAAGGTCGGCTTTATCGGCTCTAACGGCGTGGGCAAAACCACTATATTGAAGCTCATCAGAGGAGAGCTTGAACCGACGGAGGGCGCAGTCGTAACAGGCAAGGAGGCAAGGCTCGGCTATATGGAGCAGCACACCTGCTCAAAGAAGGGCATGACCCTTTACGATGAACTTATCAGCGTTTTTGACGACCTGATGAACCTTGAAATTGAGATAAATCAGGTCAATTACCGCCTTGAGCATAACCTCGGCGATATGGAGGATGATCTGCGGCTTCAGGACGAGCTGACGACTAAATTCAATAACGGGGGCGGTCTGACATTCAGAAGCCGCACAAGAAGTGCGCTTCTCGGCCTCGGATTCACAGAGGACGATTTTAATTTAACGACGGACAAGCTGTCGGGAGGTCAGCGTTCAAAGGTCGCTCTTGCAAAGCTCCTTCTTTCAAAGAGCAATCTCCTGCTTCTTGATGAGCCGACTAACCACCTTGACATAAAGTCGGTAGAATGGCTTGAGAACTTCTTGAAGAATTACAACGGCGCAATATTTGTAATATCGCATGACCGTTATTTTCTCGATAAAATAACAGACAAAACCGTGGAGCTCGAAAATCGCAAGGTGCGATGCTTCAAGGGAAATTATTCCGAATTCCTGGTCAAAAAGAAGGCCGAGCAAAAGGCGATTGAGGATAAATACGAAACGGATATGAAAGAGATACAGCGGCTCGAAGGCGTTGTGGCTCAACAAAGGCAATGGAACAGGGAGAAGAACATCAAGACTGCCGAGAGCAAGCTAAAGCAGATTGAGAGAATCAGGGAACAACTTGTTGTTCCCGACAGCAAGGTTGAGCGAATCCGATTTCGCTTTGAGCCGAAAAGCGTCAGCGGCAACGATGTCATCATTGCCGACGGGCTGGTTAAAAGGTTCGGCAATAAGACAGTATTCCGCAACGCTTCGCTGCACATAACGAGGGGCGAAAGAGTGTTCATTCTCGGTGACAACGGCTGCGGCAAGACAACATTTCTTAAAACGCTGATGGGGCAGTATTCTCCCGACGAGGGCACATTCATATTCGGCGAAAATCTTTTCAAGGGCTATTTCGACCAGGTTCAGGCAGGACTTGATCTCAATAAAACAGCGATTGAGGAGATTTGGTCACATTATCCGAAAATGACGCAGACTCAGGTTCGCAGTGCATTGGCGGCGTTCCTTTTCAAAGGTGACGATGTTTTCAAAAAGATTTCCGAGCTGAGCGGCGGAGAAAGAGCAAGGATCGCACTTCTCAATCTCATGCTCGGCGGCTACAATCTTCTGCTTTTGGACGAGCCGACGAATCACCTTGACGCATTCTCCCGCGAGGAGCTTGAAAACACTCTGCTTGACTATGACGGCACGATGCTGATAGTTTCCCATGACCGATATTTTATAAACAAGCTCAGCTCACGAATCCTCGAGCTTAACGAGAACGGATTTACGGAATACCTCGGCAATTACGATTACTATATTGAAAAGAAAGCTGCACGTCAGCCTGCCGCAGTAAATACTGACACGGCGAAAAAAGTCGAAAAAGTCAACGACTACAAGCTGAAAAAGGAGCAGGCATCGCAGCAGCGGAAGCTCAAAACTCAGTTGACAAGAACAGAAAATGGCATTGCTTCGCTTGAAAAAGAAATTGAGGATATTCAGGAAAAGCTGAATACGGAAGAAATTCAGACCGACTATGAAAAGCTGCTCGAATTAACAGACCTGCTCAATTTAAAGAACGATGAATTGCTTGACAAATATTCCCTCTGGGACGAACTGCAGGCAATGGTTGAGGAATAAAACAGTCGTCAACAAAACGAAAGGACAATACTATGCCGGAATATAAAGATTATTTCTTGAAGCTTGAGGACGTTGAAAAGCACAATTCCTTTATCGGCCGCAAGCCGAACATGGCGGATCTGCCCGACTTTGAGAGCAACAAAAGTAAGCTCCCCGAGCCTGTCTGGGACGGTCACGCCGATTCAATCGAAGCCTACTACAAGGCGTGGAAAATCGCATTCTCGAATCTCGGCAAGCCGACCGAGGAGAACGGCTTTGTTTCACCGTACATTGACGCCGCATTTAACGGCGACATCTTTCTTTGGGACAGTTGCTTCATGCTGATGTTCGGCAAATACGGCGACAGCGTGTTCAAATTCCAAGGCACGCTCGATGATTTCTATTGCAAGCAGGAATCCGACGGATTCATCGGACGACAGTACCATGAAACAAACGGCTTTTCAAAATTTCACCGCCTTGACTCCGTAAGTACAGGTCCGGAAATTCTTGCGTGGTGCGAGTGGCAGTACTATCAGAACTACGGCGACAAAAAGCGCCTTGCCGATGTTTATTATCCGCTTCTCTGCTACCACAGATGGATGCGCAATTATCACCGCTGGCAGGACGGTTCCTATTGGTCGAGCGGTTGGGGCTGCGGAATGGACAATCAGCCGAGAACCGACCTTGAAGCCGTTCCCGGAGTTGAGGATTGGCAGGTTGAAACCTTCCATCACGGCTTTATGTCCTGGATCGACGCAAACTTCCAGGCTCTTCTAAGCTGCAAGGAGCTTCTGAAAATGGCAAGGGAGCTTGACATAACAGGCGGCGTTGACGAGCTTCAAAAAGAGGTTGAACACCTTACAAAATTCATCAACGAAAAGATGTGGTCGGAGGAAGATAAATACTATTTTGACCGCAGAGGCAACGGTGAGCTGCTCAAGGTCAAGAGTATTGCAAGCTACTGGGGTTTGCTTGCCGACGGTGTACCCGAGGAGAGAAAAGCCGATTTCATAGCTCATCTTGAAAATGAAAAGGAATTCAAGCGTCCGCACCGTGTGCCGTCCCTCTCGGCAGATCACCCCGATTATTCGGACGACGGCGCATACTGGAACGGCGGCGTTTGGGCACCCACCAATTACATGGTAATAAGGGGTCTTTCTGAGTGTGGCAGGGAAAAGCTCGCTCACGAAATCGCCCTCAACCACTACGAAAACATGATGGAGGTTTACCGCAAAACGGGCACATTCTTTGAAAACTATGCCCCCGAATCGGCTAACCCCGGCAACCCGGCGAAGGGCGATTTCGTCGGTTGGGCAGGAATCATTCCGATAACCGTTCTTATTGAATATGTTCTCGGAATTCAGGTTCATGCCGAGAAAGATGAAATAATATGGTATGTAAACAATCTTGAGCGCCACGGAATAAAGCGTATTCCTGTCGGCAGAGACGCATACGCTGACCTCATTTGCGAAGCAAGAAGCGATGCAAACGAGAAACCGAATATAACAGTTAAGTCAGACAAAAAAATAAAGATTACAGTTATTTACGGCGACAATGAATTTGTGATTGGAGAATGATTATGAAGCTCGGATTTACTCTTTACAATTTTCATTCGGTAATAGATTCTCTTGAGGATCTCGATAATGTGCTTGCGAAGCTCGAGAATATGGGCGTTGATACCGTTCAGGTCTCGGGCATAGGTTTCCTCAACAACTATGACGTTGCAAAGCTTTGCAAAAAGCACGGCATGGAGGTTTGCTTAACCCACCTTTCGTTCGACAGAATCGTTAACGATACCGACGCGGTAATTGAGGAGCACAAGGCTCTCGGCTGCAAGAATGTCGGAATCGGCTGGATCGAAGAAAAGTACCGCGGCGAGGACGGCGTCAAGAAGTTCGTTGAGGAGCTTACCCCTGCTGTCAAAAAGCTTCATGCGGCAGGAATGACCTTCTCTTATCATAACCATCAGTTTGAATTTATGAGATATCCCAACGGTAAAACGGGATATCAGATGCTCACAGAGCTTGATCCCGAGCTGATAAGCTTCATTTTTGACATACATTGGGCACAGACCGGCGGCGTTGACCCGGCATCATATATCAGAAAGCTCGGCAAGCGTATCAGCGTGTGTCACTTCAAGGATTATCGCATTATTAAGGATGCCGAGGGCAATTTTGTCCGTGATTTTGCCGAGATCGGAACGGGAAATCTTGACCTTGACGAGTGCTACAGAGCGTGCCGCGATTCGGGAATCGAATATATAATTATAGAACAGGATTCGACTCCGCTTGATGTTTTTGACTCGGCAGAAATCAGTTGGAAAAATCTCAAAAAAATCGCTGAAAGAAACTGAATTATATAAAGGTGATGCATTGTTAAGATGCACCACCTTTTTTACTGTATAAATTTATTAAGAAATTTGTTATTGAGTTTTTGCAATGCGAACGAAGCCGCAAAAGTCAAAATCACAGTCACAGAATAAAGAAAAACGGAGTTTATTTCTCTGCTTACCGCATGAACATATATCATTTTTATCAATTCCAAAATAATCGGATGCGAATAAAACGTGAAATTAGCAGAAGTTCTGAATATCGAAGCGATTTTCGAGCAATTCGGCAGAGGATATCGCAAAAGCAAAAGAAAAACCGATATAAGCATTGGATAAAGTCCGAATGTGATAATAATGTTCGCCGACAGATTGCGCTTTTGAACCGCAAATATTTCGGCAAGCCATATAACAACTGTCACGGCGACAAAAGCAAAGATTTTAGCTTTTCCGCTTTTATTCAACTTCTTTTCAAGAATATCAATGAGCTTTCCACATGCAAAAAACGGGAATCCCATCATAAAAATTCTTCTGATAATCGTAAAATATTCCGATTCGTAAAGTACCCGAAGCAACGGAATCTGAACACCAATCTTGTAATACGCACAACCGATACAGCCTATTATATAAAGTATCATTGATACGGGCAGCAGCAGTTTTTTCAGATTCATCTTATAAAATACGGTTATCAAGCATACCGATATAATCAAAGCCGGGAAAAACCAAAAATGATAATAGCTCCCCTTGACAAAAAAGTTGTAAACGCTTGATACAGCGAACCATTTTAATGCCGAATATCCGCCCTTGCAAAAAGTGAAAATAAAATATATTACACTCCAAAGAGCATATGTTGTTACGATTCTCTTTAAATACTGAGAGAAGCAACGCTCTGCGCCCGATTCCAACTTTTTAATATAGAAGTATCCCGATGCCGCGAAGAAAAAAGGGACCGCAATTCTCGGAAGCAACGTTGAGAAAAAGAAATCAGCATTAACTCCCAATTCGCAAAACGGATGAGCATGAATAGCAACGACCATCAGCGCACATACATAGCGAAATATATCTATCGAATTGTTTCTTTGCTTCAAAATCAGCCCTCCGAATAAAAGCTTTCAATGATCATATGTCAATCAATTTTTTATAGTTTAACATAAACAGAGACAAGGTGTCAACATATTAAGAGATACGCTGTGACACGGCTTTCGGCAGCAAAAAGCTGTAATTCAAGCAGCATATTGTTTTGCGTATGAATTACAGCTTGGTTTTATTTATTTTTTATAATCTCTGAGAATCTTGAGCGTAGTCGTTTTCGGGAATTCGCTGTCTCTCGTCTTAATTCTTGTTACCTGTTTGTAAGAGGGCATCTTTCTGTTAATCTCATTAACGTCTGCCTTGATTCTGCCCTTTGCGTCCGGTGTTTCAACGGTGTCAAGGAAAAACTCGGCTGTTATATAGCCCTTTTCCTCATATACAACAACTTCCTTAACATAGTCGATTGTCGAAAGCTTGTCCTCAATCTCCTCGGGAGAAACGTTCTTGCCGTTCGAAAGAACAATAAGGTTCTTCTTTCTGCCCTTAAAGAAGAGGAATCCGTCCTCATCTATATAGCCGTAGTCACCCGTCAGGAACCAATCGCCGTCAAAGACCTCCGCCGTAGCTTCGGGATCATTGTAGTAGCCAACCATGACGTTCTTGCCCTTAACACAGATTTCACCGATTCCGTCCTCGTCGGGATCTTTGATCTTTATCTCGTTGCACGGGAGCGGAATTCCGACACTTCCTACCTTGTAAGCGTCGAGTCTGTTACAGGTAACCGCCGGCGAACACTCCGTGATACCGTAGCCGTTGATGATCTTGATTCCGAAGGCTTCCATACCCTTTTCGTACTGCTCATCAAGATATGCGCCGCCGCAAACGATCATTTCAAGGTTGCCGCCGAGATTGTTGAGGATCTCGGAGAAGATTTTTCTTCTCTTATCAATTCCGAGTTTTAAAAGGAAATTACTGATTTTAAGGCCTTTTTTGAGTATTTCCTCTCTGCCGGATTTCTTCGCCGTGAACCAAATCTTTTTATAAATAGTCTCAACCGCAAGAGGAACTGCCGAAAAATTCTGCGGATGATATGTATTCAGATCTTTTTGAATATCTTTAAGGCTGCGGCAGATAAATCCCCATTCTGTCAGCAAATTGCCCGAGAAAAGAGCACCGACCCATGAAAAAGCATGATGAAGCGGGAGAAATCCGATTGCCGGTCCGCCCGTCATAACACGGCATGAAGCAACGCTGTCCGCGGCAACATTCTCCTGCGAGAGCATAACGCCCTTGCTCTTGCCCGTTGTGCCCGAGGTGTAAACGAGGAAGGCAAGATCGCTCGGAAGAACCTCGTCCTCAAGATAACTCTCAACGCCGTTCTTGACCTCATTATGACCCTCTTCAACCATTGAATAGAAGTCCTCTATTTTAATATATTGCTCAATTACAACACCGTCTGTTTTCTTCATTTTTTCAACAGTGTCCTTAAAGTCCTCGCTATAGTAAATGGCATTGCAGCCGCTGCGGATCATAATATCGATTATATCGTCATCCGGAAGCTTGGGATCCATCGGAACAGCGGTTATCTTTCCTGTAATAATCGAAAAATAGCAAGCGATCCAATAATAGCTGTTCTCACTGAGAATAGCTACCTTTTTTCCTCTGAGACCGAGCTTGTAAAGGTACTGTCCGAGACCGGTGAGGTCATAGTTAACCTGAGCGAATGTTTTCATCTCAATCTCGCCGTCAAAATTATAGAAAGTATACTGAGGCTTGTCTGCACCTTTTTTACCGCCAAAAATAACTATGTCTTTAACCGTATTCATGTCCGGAAATTCGGCATATTTTATTTTTTTCTTCAATTTATTCAACTCCTCACAGCATTATGTTTTTTATTTTAGCATATAACAAGGCTAAAATCAACCTATATTTTGTCAATGCGCCTTATATCATTTTACCTTTAATTGTGTTTTATTGACTTTAACAAAACAATGTGATAAAATTATCCTGATTTAGGAGGGTAAAAAATGGAAAAGCAGAAAAAAACAGATAAAAGATTTCTCTTAATTTTCATTGCAATGTTTGTATTCTTTTTCGGCCTTGCTTATATGCTTCCTTACACCGGTGATGACTGGGCATGGGGCGGACAGATAGGAATAGACCGACTTCATGAACATTTCAGAAACTATAACGGCCGATATCTCGGAAACCTGCTCGTAATTGCGCTGACGAGATCGAATCTTCTCAAGTCCTTCGTTATGTCCGGTACTGTAACGGGCTTAGTTTTTTTAATTCATCAATCCGTTAAACATAAGAGCATAGCAACACTTTTGCTTTCGCTGACAGGTCTTTTTGTTATGCCGAGATATATTTTCAGACAAACAATTGCATGGACCTCCGGTTTTACAAACTATGTCGCGCCGACTTTTTTGGTAATCGCATATATTTGCATCATAAAATGCATTTTTGACGGCAAGCCGAAATTCAGGAAAGGAACCTTTGCTGTGACCTTTCTCCTCGGCCTGAGTTCTGCCCTTTTCATGGAAAATATTACATTATATCAGATTGCAATTGACATTATAATTATCGTTGGAACGCTTGTGGGCTATAAGAAAATATTTGCTCCTGTTATCAGCCACTTTTTGGGTTCTGTCGCCGGCTGTGCAATAATGTTTACCAACGGAGCATATCTGAATATCGCCAATTCAAAAGACGATTACAGGACCATGGAAACAACTTCAACCGGTATTCTATCACGCATTAAAGAAAATCTTTTTGACGTCATAAGAAAAGACCTTGCGCTTAACAATGTTGTTCTTAACCTTTTTATAGCACTTGTATGTATTGCGCTTGTCATATCTTTTTTCAAAAAGGATAAAGATTGCAGGCTTTCCAAAAAGCTTTTCATACGTTTTAATCTATTTATTGTTATATCTTACGCCGTCTATTCTCTATGCCGTGTGATTAATCCGAACTGGAATATCTTCCTTAATTATACAAAGTATTTTGAGAGTGTTTTCGTTTTGATCTTCGGCATTGCCCTTATAATGCTCAGCCTTTTATGCGTAGACGAACCCGGCGTTAAGCTCAGACTCAGCTTCTACATAGTCAGCATTGCCGTTTTGACGGCTCCGCTGTTCGTTGTCACGCCGATAAGAAGCCGATGCTTCTTCTGCGGATATATGTTCTTTGTCCTGTTCCTTTGTGAAGCCTTCGCCTATGTTTTTAACGAAAAGCATCCCTTAATTAAAAATGGAAATTTGTCGCGTATCTTACTTGCATTTTGCATTTGCGGCGTAATTTTCTATACAACTCTTTACGGTTACATTTTTGTTGCAGAAAGAGATCGCAACGCCTATATTCAGGAACAGATAGCAGAAAAAAGAAGTACCGTTGAACTTCCCGAACTTCCGTATCAGGAATATCTTTGGGATTCCACTCCGAATATCAACTCCATGTGGGGCGACCGCTATAAGGCATACAAAGGAATTGACAAGAACAGCAAACTCGAAACCGTCAGATATTCCGACTGGAAAAAATCAACCGAATAACAGCAAATCCCGAACGTTCCTTACCGAGCGTTCGGGATTTTTTTCAATTCAATATTCCGAGGCTGACAGACAATGCTCTGTTCACTCTTGTCATGTCCCTTTCGCCGAGGTTGCCCATGCGCTCTTTGAGCCTTTGCTTGTCAAGAGTCCTGACCTGCTCAAGCAGGACTATTGAATCCTTAGAGAGGCCGCAGTCCTGAGCGTCCACCTGAATATGAGTCGGCAGCTGAGTTTTAAAGCGCTGACTTGTTATTGCGGCGGCGATGACCGTCGGGCTGTATTTGTTGCCGATATCGTTTTGAACTATCAGCACAGGACGCATACCGCCCTGTTCAGAGCCTACGACCGGGCTGAGATCTGCATAATAAATATCTCCCCGTTTTATTGTCATTTTTATCACTCTCCGAGATTTTGATTGTCATAATTATATTTGCCAATCATTTGACGGAATAATCATCTTTTTCGGGGATCAGAAATGATATCCGGCATTATCATTATATTCGACTTGACTAATTACGTTAATTTCTGTAAAATACAATTGAAAAAAACTTACACATCTTGAATATACGGTATCGCCTTTGAATAATCGCATATTAAGCCGTCAATTTTCAAACTATAATCGGAGGTGTTCAAAATGGAGAAAAAGAATGTCGGAAAGAAAAAAACGATATACATTATTTTGACTGCTTTTATTGTTTTTGGCGCCGTGATATGTGCATTTGCGCTCCCCCATAAAGCTACGCTTGACACCGAGACGGCAAGTTATGTTGAAAAGCAGATAATTGCTCAGGAATCGCCAACGGCATATCATGAAGCAAACGACTTTTCCGCTGTCTCATATAAGGTTCTCAGTGCAAAAAGAAAAGGTGATACAACAGAAATATATATGGTCGCACTCTATGAAAATTTTGTTTACAAAAACGGCTTGAGTGAAATTTCAGGAAGCTCGGGCCCACTGGTTTTGACTGTACAAAAGACAGACAGCGGATATAACCTGAAAGAATATTGGACGCCGAGCATGGGTTCGGATTACAGTCGGAGCATAAAAGAAAGATTTCCGCTGACCTTGCAGTATAACGCTATCGGCAGCAGCAAATACGCCGACGAGCTGAAAAAAGAAAATCTTCTAAAGGCTTCGGAGCATTTCGGAGTAAGCGTTGACGACCTTGCAACAGCTCCGCAAGGTGAAATAATGAGCACCACTGCCGTAAACGTTGCCGGAAGCTAAAGCGATAAATCGCACAGTTTCAGTTCAAGCCTGACTCAGATAAAAAACGATGTTAAATTACAGCATTGCAGACGGAGCGACCGCCGAAGTCTCCGTACCCGGCGGCGCAAGGTTTGCTAATGATTGACGGTCAGCGTTATTCAGCCACCTCTTAAATGATTTAAGGTGAGGCTTGAAAAAATTCTTTCGGCTTCAAAAAGAGATTATTAAAGCTTCAGCGGCTGCGCCATAACCGGCACAGCCGCTTTTTTATTGGAATATATACCTTATCTTATCCGCTTCAATCTCGCGAATTTTTCCGTCATTTTTATTTGATATTGCCGTGCACTCCGTTTCGGGCGTGCGATATTTGAGAATATAACTGTCACCGCTCATTCTTGCAGATTCCGGCACGGTGTAGCACACGGTTTTCAGCACCGAATAAAGTCCGATAAACGGACAAAAACTTTTCGCCTGCTCCGTCGTGTAGTCAATCTCCATGCCGTCATAGCCGAGCCGACAGCCGCTGTCGTCAACGCTGAGAGTCATTCCCTTAATCGGTGAAAGCATTTCAACTGTCATTTTCCCCGTTTCATCGTAATTTATCCTTGCCGAACAGTCAATACCGTTATAGCTTGCGCTGACGGTGCAATTCGGCCTTGACGGGGTGACGTTTTCTTTCTTATTTTTTTTACCGCACGAGGTTAGAAATATCATAATAAAAATGAGAAGTATCGCAAGACTCTTTTTCAAATTTATCCCCGATTATTCAAAATTTGAAAGAACCTCCGCTATCTCGCCGATCATTTTTGTCGGAGTAACTCCGTGCATGGAGTATTTTTTTTCTATGTTATCTCCGCAAAGTCCGTGCACATACACGCCGGCAATCGTTGCTGACTGCAAGCTCATAGACTGACAAACAAAAGAGGAAATTATACCTGCCAAAACATCACCCGAACCGCCGGTTGCCATTCCTGCATTACCGGTACGGTTTATGTACACGCTTCCCGACGGTCCTGCAACAACGGTATTTGAGCCCTTGAGAACGAGCACACAGCCGTACTGAGTTGCAAAATTCCTTGCAGCCTTAACCCTGTTGCTTTGAATTTCTTCAATGCTCAGACCCGTCAATCTTGCCATCTCTCCCGGGTGCGGAGTCAAAATCAACGGAGCAGAGGTTTCTTTCAATATATTTATATTAAACGAAACCGCATTTATTCCGTCTGCATCGAGAATAATCGGTTTTTTTACGTTTGCAAGAATACCGTTGACAAGGCGCACCGTGTCCTCGCAAAGTCCGAGTCCGCAGCCGAGAAGTACCGCCGTTGATTTGTCGGCAAGCTCGATGATGCGCTGCAAATTATCCGCCTTAAGAAAACCGTCAGCAGTTGAGGGCATAGGATCCATAAGCGGTTCGGTGAGCTTTGAGGCTATCGCCGAATATGCCGCCTCCGGGAAAACGCAGTCAACTATTCCAACACCGCTTTCAACCGCCGCATTTGCCGCCATAACTGCCGCTCCCTGCATATTGCGGCTGCCGCAAACGCTCAGAAGTCTACCGAAATCGCCCTTATTTGCCGCGGGATTTCTCGGTTTAAAAAAGCGTTTTATCTCATTATGCTCCGCAGAAACGATCACGTCCGAGCCTACCGCATCGTAGCATTTTTCGTCAATGCCGATGTCAATAAGCGACACGATTCCGCACTGGTCCGAAGCCGGTTTAAGAATATGCACAGGCTTGTAGCAGGTTATCGCAAGAGTATAGTCTGCCTTGAAAAAGTCTGATTTAATCTCGCCGCTGTTACCCTCAAGTCCGCTCGGAACGTCGACAGCAAATTTTTTTGCTCTCGACTTTGCTATATCATTGAAGAATTTTGACGTTGTTTCATCGAGCTTACCGTGGAATCCGATTCCGAAAACGCAGTCGACAACCGCCGCCGCACTCATACATGCCGAAACGCAGGCATCGTAATTCTGCTTGAGGTCGGAGACAAGCACCGGCTTATCCTCAAGATAAGCATACATGATTTTGGACTCATATGCCGTCGGATAGCCGTTCGTCAGCACAAGCCGGATTCCGTAGCCCTTGTCGCTGAGATTTTTTGCAATAACAAAGCCGTCGCCGCCGTTTTTTCCCGAGCCGCAGAGAACCGCAACCGTCTTGGTCGCAGAATTCAAGCCGACAATGGTTGAGTGGATTTTTTCGGCGCAGGCATTGCCGGCATTTTCCATCATTTCAACATACGAAAGTCCGTTAACGTCCGCATTCTCCTCGATGACACGCATCTGTTCACAGGTGTAAATGAGCATATTGAGTCTCCTTAAATAGTGTTTGTTCTGTAAAGTAATTCTGTACATTTATCAGCCTTTCTCTCTAAGGAAAGCCTGTTTATTGCATGTATCTTCAAAGAATCACAAATTCTCTACATACCAATCAATCGCCAGCTTCAAGCCGGAATCAAAATCATAATCGGGATCATATCCGAGCATTTCACGTGCCTTTGATATATCGGCGTTGGAGTGTTTTATATCCCCTGCCCTGTCGGGTCCGAAATTCGGCTCGATATCCTTGCCGAGAGCGCGGGTCAGCGAATGATAAATATCAATCAGGTATTCACGTCCGCCGTAGGCTATGTTGAAGGCATTGCCTGCCGCCTCGTGAGGTGCAAGACAAGCCTTGAGATTTGCCTCGATAACATTCTCAATATATGTAAAATCTCTCGATTGCATTCCGTCGCCGTTGATTGTCGGCGTTTCGCCGTTCATGAGCATTTTGATAAACTTCGGAATAACCGCCGCATAAGCGCCGTCCGGATCCTGACGCCTGCCGAAAACGTTGAAATATCTCAAGCCGTAGGTATCGAGTCCGTAGAGCCTTGTATAAAGCTTAGCGAATTCTTCATCAACTCGCTTCGTCAGAGCATAGGGAGAAAGCAGATTGCCCTCCTGACCCTCTTTTTTCGGAAGTACAGGGTGGTCGCCGTAAACAGAAGAGCTTGAAGCATAAACAAATTTTTTAACGCCCTGCTGTCTTGCCGCTTCCATCATGTTGAGAGTACCCATGATATTGTTTTTTTCATAGAAAAGCGGCATTTCAATGCTTCTCGGCACACTGCCCCATGCCGCCTGATTGAGAACATAATCGACGCCTTCGCACGCTGCCATGCAGGTGTCGAGATCCTTGATATCACCCTTTATAAACGTATAATTCGGGTTATCAAGAAAAATGTCAACATTTGCCTGCTTGCCTGTTGAAAGGTCGTCAAGACATCTGACCTTATATCCCATTTTCAATATTGCTTCGCAAAGGTTTGAGCCGATGAAGCCCGCTCCTCCCGTTACAAGAAAGGTCGAATTTTCCGAAAATTTCAAATTTGAATATCCCATAGTGTCATTCCTCATTCGGCGGTAAATAAACACACCCGTCGATTATATTTATTTAATTATATCATTTTCACCTCTTTAGTGCAAGAAAAAATGCACTTTTTGCGGTTAACAAGGTTCTTTTCGTTGCAAAAAAGCATTTTTTGTGCTATTATAGATTCAGTAACCACTTATTAAGAGCGGAGGCACGCAAATGAGCAACAATATTCCAATTAAAACAAGAGCAGTCGGCGGATTTGATAAAAAACAGGTCGACCAATATCTAAGCTCACTCGATGAGGAATATGAAAAGTCGGTTTCAAAAGAGGATATTGCAAAGCTACGCGAAGAGATAGCCGAGCTAAAAAAATCTATACGTGAAAAAGATAAAAAGCTCTCCGAGCTTAAAGATAAGCTTGATGATTTTGACAAAAGCAACGAGAACAAGCCTGATTTTGACAATCTCAGCAGTTCTGCAAAAAAATTTACCGACGCCCATAACGAGGTCGTCAGTATTGCCGATAAAACAAGCAAATATATAAACTCAACGGAACGCAAGCTCCCGTCACTGCTGAAAAATCTTTCGGCTGTTACAAAAAGCATCAGCAACCTCAATGACGAGCTTTCGGAAATCGCAAAACAGCTTGATTCAATTGAGATTACTCCGCCGCTTGAGGTTGAAGCTCAAGCAAACGAGCCCGAGGAGTTCAATATATTCGATCAGGATTTTGAAGGATAAATTAAAGCCGCCGTTTGAACCGGCGGTTTTGTTTTTTTCTACCCCAACTATTGATAAAGAACCTAAAACTTAACGTCTCCCCTTTTTGGAAGAGGAGACGCTGTTTTTTTTAATTTAAAGCAATGCCGAACTATTAAAACTTACAGATCATTTTAATATTCAACTACACCCTCATATACCTTTCTTGTGTCACCGTTGACAAAAATGGTTTCATCGGTATAGGTTATAACGACGTCGCCGCCGGGCATCTTAACCGTTACATCCTCGCCCTTCTTGCAAAGACCCATCTCCGTTGCAACAACAACAGCAGCGGCGGCTGATGTTCCGCAGCCGAGGCTCTCGCCGTTGACCGCTCTCTCATAGCAGCGGAGCTTGATTGTGTTTCTGTCAATCATTCGAGCGATGCCGGTATTGATATACTCAGGAAGAATGCCCGAATTGCGGATCTTGTCGCCGAGAGAATTAAGATCAACACTGTCAACATTATCCATAAACACGATACAATGCGGATTACCGATAGTAACACAACTGATATTGATAGATTCGCCGCCTATATTAACCGGCTGGTCGATTATCATGTATGTGTCGGTCTTCATCGGAATGCTTGCAGGATCAAAATCAGGCTTGCCGATATCGACCTGAGCCGATCTTACCTCGCCGTTGAACGAATACAGACGAACGTTCTTTACGCCGCAGTTGGTTTCAATTTTCATTGTCGTTTTCGGCACAATTCCGTTATCATAGAGGAACTTTGCAGCACAGCGAATACTGTTCGCAGCCATAAGCGTCTGAGTTCCGTCGTCGTTATAAACAACCATTTTTGCATCGGCAATATCCGATTTTTCAACGAGAACAACGCCGTCGCCGCCGATTCCGTAATGACGGTCGGTGAAGTTGATAGTCAGCGACTCGGGTGACGGAATGTTCTTATTCATGTTGTTGAAATAGATATCGTCGTTGCCCGTCGCCTGCATCTTGGTAAAATTCAGGCGCATACGCTTCGAACGCATATGGTTGATGTCGACAAGTTCGGTGTTGCGCTGAGTAAAGCGGCTTGAAAGAATATCGCAAAGTGCATTTGCCGTATCGAGCGATGTAAGGCAGCAGATTGAGAGCTGAACTGCACGACGGTGAATCTTGATAAAGTTTTCAATCGTCGATTTAGCCGTTGAGCCTGTGTAAACAATGTAATCAATCTTGCCTGTTTCGAGCATTTCGATAACGTGCTTGCCGTCGCTGAAATCTTCGATAATCTCGGCTTTTATACCTGCCGACTGAATAAGCCTGCCCGTGTTCGGCGTTGAATAAATCTTCAAGCCGACGTCGGCGAACTTCTTTGCAAGCGATATAACTTCCGGCTTGTCCTTATCGTGAACGCTGATAAGCACTCCGCCGTTGTATTTATTGTCGTGATATGTGCTCTCATGGCCAACCTTGAAGCCTGCGGAAATAAGTCCTTTGAACAGTGCCTCATTGAGGGTTCTGCCGATTCCGAGAACCTCACCCGTCGACTTCATCTCCGGACCAAGCTCGGAATTGACATCGTTGAGCTTCTCGAATGAGAATACGGGAACCTTGATCGCAACATACGGCGGGATCTTGTAAAGTCCCGTGCCGTAGCCGAGCTCAATGAGCTTTGTGCCTATCATGACCTTTGTTGCAAGCTCAACCATCGGAACGCCTGTAACCTTGCTGATGTAAGGAATCGTTCTTGACGCACGGGGATTGACCTCGATAACGTAAAGCTCGTTGCGATAGATGAGATATTGAATGTTGACAAGGCCCTTTGTGCCGAGCGAAAGCGCAAGCTTTGTTGAAATATCAACAATCTTGTCAATCATGCTGTCAAGTATATTATAGGGCGGATAAACTGCGATCGAGTCGCCCGAGTGGACGCCTGCACGCTCGATATGCTCCATAATGCCGGGAATAAGAACATCCTTGCCGTCGGAGATAACGTCAACCTCAAGCTCCGTACCCATCATGTACTTATCAACAAGAACGGGATTTTCAATCTTCTGAGAAAGAATGATATCCATGTAACGCTTAACATCGGTGTCGTTATATGCGATAGTCATGTTCTGACCGCCGATAACGTATGACGGACGGAGAAGAACAGGATATTCAAGCTCGTTTGCCGCTCTGATAGCGTCCTCGGTGTCCATAATCGTCTGACCCTTGGGTCTGCTGATGCCGAATTTTTCAAGCAATTCGTCAAAGCGCTCTCTGTCCTCGGCGATATCAATACCCTCGGCCGATGTGCCGAGAATCGGAATATTATTTTCATCAAGGAACTTCGTAAGCTTGATAGCCGTCTGACCGCCGAACGCAACAACAACTCCTACAGGCTTTTCAACCTTGATGATGTTCATTACGTCCTCGTCGTTGAGCGGTTCAAAATAAAGCCTGTCCGCCGTGTCGAAGTCGGTTGAAACCGTCTCGGGGTTATTATTTACGATGATGACTTCATACCCAAGCTCCTTGAGGGTCCATACGCAATGAACGGAGGAATAGTCAAATTCGATACCCTGACCGATACGGATGGGGCCGGAGCCGAGAACAATGATTCGTTCCTTCTCTCCTCTTTCGATCTCTCTTGACTCGCAGTCACTGTCATATGTTGAGTAGAAATATGGCGTTTCTGCCTTGAACTCGGCACCGCAGGTGTCAACCATTTTGTAAACGGCGTCAAGCGTCTTTTCCGGAAGCTTGCCTGCCATTTTAAGAATAGTCGAATCCTTGTAGCCGTATTTCTTGCCCTTTTCGTAGTAATCTTTGTCAAGCTTGCCGCTTTCGAGCATTTTTTCATAGTCGACAAGATTCTTGAGCTTTCCGAGGAACCACTCGTCAATCATCGTGATTTCGTGGATCTTCTCAATGCTTATACCCTCTTTAAGAGCCTTGAACACGGTGAAAATTCGCAAATCGTCCTGTTCATGCAAGCGTTCGACAACGTCCATATCATCGGGGAATTTATTATAATTGAGTGTTTCGAGTGAGATTTCGGCGCCTCTGACAGCCTTCATAACCGCCATTTCAAAGCTCGGAGCGATCGACATGACCTCGCCGGTTGCCTTCATCTGAGTGCCGAGCTTACGGCTTGCACCGACGAATTTATCAAACGGCCACTTCGGGAACTTGACAACAACATAGTCAAGTGTAGGTTCAAAGCAGGCACAGGTTTTGCCCGTGATGTCGTTTCTGATCTCATCAAGTGTATATCCGAGCGCAATTTTGGTTGTAACCTTTGCTATAGGATAACCTGTCGCCTTTGAGGCAAGAGCTGACGAACGTGAAACTCTCGGGTTAACCTCGATAACGGAATATTCAAAGCTCTCGGGATTGAGTGCAAACTGACAGTTACAGCCGCCCTCGATGCCAAGCTCGGTGATAATATCGAGCGAGGCGGAACGCAGCATCTGATATTCTTTGTCCGAAAGTGTTACGGCAGGCGCGATAACTATACTGTCGCCCGTATGAACACCGACCGGGTCAAAGTTTTCCATTGAGCAGACAGCGATAACGTTGCCAACGCTGTCACGCATAACCTCAAACTCGATCTCCTTCCAGCCGCCGATAAAGCGCTCGACAAGAATTTGATTGATCGGGGAAAGCTCCAGTCCGTTATATGCAATAACTCTTAATTCTTCTTCGTTGTAAACAACTCCGCCGCCTGCGCCGCCGAGGGTGAAAGCGGGACGGATGATTACGGGGTAGCCGATTTCCGCCGCAATTTCGGCCGCACGTTCAACGGTGTTTGCGATATCCGACGGAACAACAGGCTGACCGATTTTGAGCATCGTATCTCTGAAAAGCTGTCTGTCCTCCGCCTTATCAATGGCTTCGGCGTTGGTGCCGAGCAGCTTAACGCCCATCTTTTCGAGATAGCCGTTCTGAGCAAGCTGCATAGCTATTGTAAGTCCCGTCTGTCCGCCGAGTCCGGCAAGAATAGAATCGGGATGTTCTTTTTCAATAATTCTTTTAACGGTCTCCTGCGTCAGCGGTTCAAGATAGATCTCGTCGGCAAGCGCATTATCCGTCATAATGGTTGCGGGGTTGGAGTTGACAAGCACAACGTCAAGACCTGCGTCCTTGAGGACGCGGCAAGCCTGTGCTCCGGCGTAGTCAAACTCAGCCGCCTGACCGATAACGATGGGACCAGAACCGATAACAAGTACCTTTTTTATGTCTTTATTCAGCGGCATTGTTTTTTCCTCCCATCATTGAAATAAACCTGTCGAACAGGAACTTTGTATCCTTAGGACCCGAACATGCCTCCGGGTGGAACTGAACGGTGAAAATCTGCTTGCTTCTGTATTCCATGCCCTCGCAGGTTCCGTCGTTTGCGTTGATAAAGCTCTCTCTTGCATATCGCCTGTCAAGACTTTCGGCAACAACGGCGTAACCGTGGTTCTGGCTTGAAATATAGGTTCTTCCCGTTTCAAGCTGCTTGACCGGCTGATTAACGCCTCTGTGACCGTATTTGAGCTTCATCGTTTTTCCGCCCATTGCAAGAGCGGTGAGCTGATGGCCGAGACAGATTCCGAAAATCGGGAATTTGCCGGCAAGCTCCTTTATGTTTTCAATCGGAACGATGTTTTCCTCCGGGTCGCCCGGGCCGTTTGAGAGCATGATTCCGTCGGGATTCATCTCGATAATCTCCCGAGCCGAGGTGTCATATGGGAAAACCGTGACCTCGCAGCCCCTTGCAACAAGCTCACGAACGATGTTTTTCTTTGCACCGTAGTCGAGAAGCGCAACCTTATACTTCGCTTCTCCGTCCGATACCGTATACTTTTCCTTGCAGCTTACGCTCTTGACTGCGTCAACGATTCTGTAAGCCTTGATTTCGTCATAGTCGATATTATCAACCGAGCTGACGATTTTTGCGTTCATAACACCCTTTTCACGGATTATTCTCGTAATCTCACGGGTGTCAACGCCGTAAACACCGACTATTCCCTGCTTTTTCAGGAAGGTGTCAAGATCATACTCCGTCCTGAAATTGGACGGCAGCTCGCACCACTCCCTGACAACGTAGCCGCTGACATAGGACTTATCGCTTTCAAAGTCCTCCTCCATGATGCCGTAGTTGCCGATAAGCGGAAAGGTTTGCATAACTATCTGTCCGTAATAGCTGGGGTCGGTGAGCGTTTCGATATATCCGCCCATGCCTGTTGTAAAGACAAGCTCGCCGAGAGCCTCGCCCTCTGCGCCGAAGCTCTTGCCTTCAAAAATGTGTCCGTCTTCAAGTACAATGTAAATTTTTTTAATCATAATGTCGCCGCCATAACTGCTTTTATAGTGTGCATTCTGTTCTCTGCCTCTCTGAAAACGATTGAACGTTCGCTTTCAAAGACCTCGTCCGTGACCTCAAGAGCATCACAGTCGAATCTTTCGCCGATCTCCCTGCCGACCTTTGTCTTATGGTCATGATAAGCGGGCAGGCAGTGCATAAACACAACATTGGCTGCCGCCGCATCCATAAGCTTTTGATTAACTTGGTACGGCATAAGGTCGTCGATTCTTTCTTTCCAAACCTCCATCGGTTCGCCCATTGAGACCCAAACATCCGTATAAATTACGTTTGCATCCTTTACGGCCTCCGTGGGATTTTCGCTGAATTTAATTTCACAGCCGTTTTCCTTTGCGATCGCCTTGCAGGTGCCAACAAGGTCATGGTCGGGGAAATACTTTTTCGGAGCGCATGCGGTAAAGTTGATACCCATTTTAGCGCAGCCTACCATGAGTGAATTGCCCATATTGTACCTTGCGTCACCCATGTAAACGAAGTTAATTCCATTAAGATGACCGAACTGCTCCTTGATAGTCAGGAAATCGGCAAGAATCTGAGTCGGGTGAAATTCATTTGTAAGGCCGTTCCATACGGGAACGCTCGCATACTTTGCAAGCTCCTCAACAAGATCCTGACCGTAGCCGCGGTACTCGATGCCGTCAAACATGCCCGAGAGCACCCTCGCCGTGTCGGCTATGCTCTCCTTTTTGCCTATCTGCGAACCTTCGGCAAGATAGGTTGAGCCCATGCCGAGATCGTTAGCACCGACCTCAAAGCTGCAACGCGTTCTTGTGCTTGTCTTTTCAAAGATAAGAGCAACATTCTTACCCTCGTGGATCCTGTGTGGGATTCCCGCTTTCTTCTTTGCTTTCAAATCAGCCGCAAGATCGACGAGATACTCAATTTCCTCGCTTGTGAAATCAAGCAGTTTCAGAAAATCTCTGCCTTTTAAATTAACCATCGGCATCACCCTCCTGTAATTATACATCATTTAATAAAATTTTCAAATAGTTTTACAATATTTTCAAATACTTAATTAGAACAAAAGGGCTGTTCATCAGGACAGCCCAAATATTTTTAAGTTTAAATGAATTTTTCAACGTAAGCAATCTGCTTTTCAACGGATTCGAGACCCGTTCCGCCTGCCGAAATTCTCTTGGAGACGCAGGTTTCGAGAGAAATCTCGGTAAAAAGATCCTCCTCAAACAAATCGCTGTACTTTTTGTAATCCTCAAGCGGCATTGTTTCAAGCACAAGACCGTTATCAATGCAATGAGCAACGATCTGACCGACAAGTTTATATGCACTTCTGAACGGAAGACCCTTCTTAGCAAGGTAATCGGCAAGGTCGGTAGCGTTGATAAAGCCCTTTTGAGCCGCAGAATACATATTCTCCTTGATAACCTTCATTGTTTCAATCATCGGAGCAAAAACTTTAAGACACTGCTTAACTGTAGCAATGCTGTCAAATATGCACTCCTTGTCCTCCTGCATATCCTTGTTGTATGCAAGCGGAATGCCCTTGAGAACGGTGAGCATTGTGAAAAGGTCGCCGTAAACACGACCCGTCTTGCCCCTGACAAGCTCTGCCATATCGGGGTTCTTCTTCTGCGGCATGATGCTTGAACCCGTCGTGAAGCTGTCGTCAAGCTCAATAAACTTAAACTCCCAGCTCGACCAAAGGATAATCTCCTCCGAAAAACGGGAAAGGTGCATCATAATCGTTGCGAATGCACTCATCAGCTCAACGCAGAAATCCCTGTCGGAAACGCCGTCAATGCTGTTGAGCGTAATTCCGTCAAATCCGAGCTGCTCGGCGACGAATTCACGGTTTGTATTGTATGTTGTACCCGAAAGGGCGCAGGAGCCGAGAGGAGAGTAATTCATCCTCTTCATAGCGTCCTCAAGTCTTCCGATATCACGGATAAACATCATAGCGTAAGCCAAAAGATGATGAGCAAAGGTTATCGGCTGAGCACGCTGAAGATGAGTATATCCGGGAAGAATCGTGTTTTTATTATCCTTTGCAACGGAAAGTATGGCAGCAAGCAGATTCTTGATGAGCGGAATAATCTCTTCCGTCTCGTCTCTGAGATAAAGACGAATATCAACGGCAACCTGATCGTTACGGCTTCTCGCCGTGTGGAGCTTCTTGCCGACGTCGCCTATACGCTTTGTCAACTCGGACTCAACAAACATATGAATATCCTCGGCGTCCATATCGAACTTAAGAGCGCCGCTGTCAAGATCGTCAAGTATCGACTGAAGTCCTGCAAGAATCTTGTCGCAATCGTCGTCGGTGATGATTTTCTGCATTGCAAGCATTGTTGCATGCTTCATCGAACCCGTTATATCCTGCTTATACATCTTGCAGTCAAAATGGATCGACGAATTGAAATCATCGGCTTCCTTATTCAGTTCCTTGGCAAACCTGCCTGCCCACATCTTTTCCATAGCTTATAATTCTCCGAATATTTATTGATTAGTCAAGACCGGCCTTTTTCTTCATCTTTGAATAAACCTTGGTCGGCAGACCGTAAAGATTGATGAATCCTGCCGAATCAGCCTGGTTGTAAACCTCGTCCTCATCGAAGGTTGCGATCTCGGGATCGTAGAGTGAGAACGGAGATGTTACGCCGGCGTTGATGATGTTGCCCTTGTAGAGCTTAACGTTTACGTCGCCTGTAACCGTCTTCTGAGTCTCCTTAACGAAAGCAAGGATAGCCTCTGTAAGCGGTGAATACCACTGAGCGTTGTAAACAAGCTCGCCGAGCTTATGACCTACAAGTGCCTTATAGTGTGAAGTTTCCTTATCGAGAGTGATTGTTTCAAGCATCTCATGTGCCTTGTAGAGGATTGTTCCGCCCGGAGTCTCATATACGCCCCTTGACTTCATGCCGACAAGTCTGTTTTCAACGATATCAAGAAGTCCGATGCCGTTTGCGCCGCCAAGCTCGTTGAGCTTTGTAACAAGAGCTACGGAATCCATCTCAACTCCGTCGATAGCTGTCGGAACGCCCTTTTCAAAGTGAATCTTTACATAGGTCGGCTTGTCCGGAGCCTGCTCGGGAGAAATACCCATCTCAAGGAAGCCCGGCTTGTTGTACTGAGGCTCATTTGCCGGATCCTCAAGATCAAGACCCTCATGAGAAAGATGCCAGATGTTTTTGTCCTTCGAGTAGTTGGTCTCTCTGTTTATCTTAAGAGGAACATTGTGTGCCTCTGCGTAGTCGATTTCCTCATCACGTGACTTGATATCCCACTCTCTCCACGGAGCGATGATTGTCATGTCGGGAGCGAAAGCCTTGATGGCAACCTCGAATCTTACCTGGTCATTGCCCTTACCTGTGCAGCCGTGGCAGATAGCGTCCGCGCCCTCTTTTTCGGCGATCTCGCAAAGCCTCTTTGCAATGATCGGACGAGCAAGAGCTGTACCGAGCGGATAGTTCTCATAAAGAGCACCTGCCTGAACGCACGGGAAAGCAACCTCGTCAAGCATCTGCTTTGTGAGATCCTCAACATAGAGCTTCGATGCGCCTGTCTTGAGAGCCTTCTCCTCAAGTCCTTCAAGCTCGCTTGCCTGACCTACGTTGCCCGAAACAGCGATTATCTCGGGGTTGTTGTAGTTCTCCTTGAGCCACGGAATGATGATTGATGTATCAAGTCCGCCCGAGTAAGCGAGTACAATTTTTTTGATATCCTTCTTATTCATAATAATACCTCCGATATACAGTATTGTCTGTGTTTTATGCACATATATTAGCATAAAATGTATATTTATGCAAGACCTTTTTTCATACTTCAAGCGTTTTTGTATATATGCACAACGGATTTTCAAGTGCATGAAATATTATATGCAAATTTACAAGGCGTTTGACTTCGATAGCACGTTGCCGCACACATAAATCGGTTGTTTGCTAAAAAGCGGCGAGCAGTGCAGTGAATGATAAGTGAATAAAAATACACTTTTTTCAAGGAATTGTGTTATTTTATTCGTTATAGGACACAATGTTCGCCTTGTGCAGTGAGAGCTTGATACATGTTTTGAACTCTGGCGCTCTTGCCCCGTTGCCGGGAAGCCTTGGTAAGTTTCTGCTATCCTCGGATCTATAAACTACTTATAAACCATACTAATCTTATAAAAATGAGAACTCCGATACAAATTGTCCAAAAAACCGAAACACCTTTCAAAAATCCCTTTTTTAACTTTTTGCTTATCAAAAACATGATTACAAATACTATTAACAATGCGAGTATAAAAAATCCGTCAAACATCTTTTCGGTTGTGGTTAACTGTGAAGTTAACGGAGTTAAAGAAATGTATGAAGGCAATCTGCAAATAAGCAATGCAATAATATTTTTCATAAACAATCACTCTCCCTTTATACTAAATTCGTAGAGTTCGATGCCTACATCTCACCTTGAAAATTCCGATATAAATTGCTTTCGGTGCAGAATATTCGTGGCCGCCCTCTTGAGGGAGGTGGCACGACGAAGTCGTGACAGAGGGAGTTTTAGTTTGATGAGACTTTACTCCCTCAGTCAGCTTCGCTGACAGCTCCCCCATTGGAGGAGCCCATTATCACTTTCGCCGACAGCGTCTCGCTGCGGCTCGGTCACGCCACGGCTCTGACAGTCCACCGGACTGTCATTCACTACCGTGTCGACACTTCGCTACCCTACAGGGGGCGCTGAGTAGAGTTTCTTCTGCCTTTGGGTCGATGTGGTCATCTATCCAAAGCTTTTTTCTGTTGCCTCTTTAAATCTTTCACTAAAGAGACTGTCATCAAAACCGCTCCGATAAAAATTCCGAACGAAGCAACAATTGCGGCTATTCTCGTTGGAACAATGCTCTCGTGAATACATTGATTATACTCATCTATTGAAACGAACACTTCATCATCGCAATAAAGTCCAACCGCATCTATAAATAAAGCCTTATTTAACTGTTCTTCATCGCTCTTTTTAATTTTAAGATAAACCTTATTACCCTGCCTCATTTTATTCGATTTTAAACAATTGTCAAATTCACCGTGTACACGAAACGGATGATCATACTCATATGTATCAATTATAATATACCTTGAATTTCCGCTCCATTCTTCAAGCTTTATGTACCGTATGGTTACAGGTAAATCTACGGTATCCGTTTCTTTGACTTTGTCTAATCCGTTAATTATTAAGGAAAGCCCAATTGTTCCCAAAAAGAATATCCATAACAAACCGACAAAGAGTACTTTTATTTTCTTTACTTTCATATATATCTTTCCTTTTCCGCCAACTTTATTTGCATATACCAAACCGATGAAAATATCCATCTTTTGTCCATATCATCAGTCACTTTACGACAGTTTTCATACAGACAGCCCATATCTATTTTCTTCTGCCTTTGGGTCGATGTGGGCATCGACCCCTACAAATTGTTCGTTTCTTGCACATCACCGTAGAGTGCGATGCCTACATCGCACCATGAAAATTCCGATATAAATTTGCTTCCTGCGCAGAATCTAATCTGCCTAACCTACAGGGATGCCGAGTAAAATTTCTTTGCCGATCCTGCCGGCTTGACAAATAGTCAAGAAATTTATAGTTCCACTCCGTCAGCCAAGCTTCAAAAAATGATTTACATACATGGTTTCTTGTATTATAATATAATTAAGAATATTCGTCAATAAGGATGTGTGTGTTATCAATAAGGACTTAACGATAGGAAAGCCCTATACTGTGGTTTGGAAATTCTGCCTTCCCCTTTTCGGCAGCATAATATTTCAGCAGCTTTATAATCTTGCCGACAGCTTTGTTGCGGGTAAATTCATCGGCAATGACGCTTTGGCGGCGGTCGGCAACAGCTATGAGATCACGCTTATCTTCATTGCGTTCGCTTTTGGCTGCAATATCGGCTGTTCGGTCATCACCTCTCAGCTTTTCGGCGCAAAGCGTTTCAGAGACATGAAAACGGCGGTTTATACCACTCTGATTTCAGGCGGTGTGCTGTGTATTTTACTCATGGCTCTCGGCTTGATTTTCTCAACAAAGCTGCTTGAGCTTATCAACACGCCCGAAAACATCTTCGCCGATTCAAAGCTTTATCTTTTAATATACATAATCGGTCTGCCTTTTGTTTTCTATTATAATATCGCCTCGGGCATATTCTCCGCTCTCGGTGATTCAAAGACACCGTTTATCTTCCTCGCCTGCTCGTCCGTTTCAAACATTGCCGCCGACATTCTCTTTGTCGCAGGCTTCAAAATGGGCGTCAGCGGCGTTGCATGGGCGACCTTTATCTGTCAGGGTATAAGCTGCATACTCGCCGTATTCTTTGTGTTCCGTCGCTTTGCAAAGATTGAAACCGACGGCAAGCCTGCTGCATTTTCATTTGCGCTTCTTAAAAGAATTGCCGCCGTTGCGATACCGAGCATACTTCAGCAAAGCTTCATTTCGGTTGGCAATATTATAATTCAGGGTGTTATCAACAGCTTCGGTTCGGGCGTAATTGCAGGCTATTCAGCTTCGATCAAGCTCAACAATCTTGTCATAACCTCGTTCACGACCTTCGGCAACGGAATTTCAAATTACACGGCGCAAAACCTCGGCGCACGCAAATTCGGCCGAATAAAAGAGGGCTTCAAGGCAGGCGTAAAGCTGACATGGATGATCTGCATTCCGATTGTTGCCGTTTATCTGCTTGCAAGCCGTTATCTGATTTATTTCTTCCTCGAAAGCCCGACGGGAACGGCAATGGACACAGGTATGCTTTTCCTGAGGATTCTGACTCCGTTCTATTTCTTCGCAGCCGCAAAGCTTGTTTCCGACGGCGTGCTCAGGGGTGCGGGACAGATGAAAGCCTTTATGACGGGCACATTCACAGACCTTGTTCTGCGTGTCGTTCTTGCAATAATTCTTTCAAAAACCGCTCTTGCTTCAACGGGAATCTGGGTCTCATGGCCTGTCGGCTGGTGCGTTGCCGGCGTGATTTCTCTCACCTTCTGCTTCAAATATATGAACATGGTGAAATATGACGGAATAGTTTAAAAGTACATTTTCATAATACAACGAAAATAAAAACAAAATCGGCATATAATAAATTCAACGAACGTTTCAAAGAAAGGAAGATTCTCATGTGCACAGCGGCGACATACAAAACAAATGATTTTTATTTCGGCAGAACCTTAGACTATGAGTTTTCCTACGGAGATGAAATCACGGTAACTCCGAGGAACTATCCTTTTAACTTCAAGCACACGGAGCCGATCGAAAGCCACTATGCGATAATAGGAACGGCGCACGTTGCAAACGGCTATCCTCTCTATTACGATGCAGTCAACGAAAAGGGTCTCGGCATTGCGGGGCTTAATTTTGTCGGCAATGCGGTCTATGCTCAGCCTGTTGATGATAAAACAAACATCGCACAGTTTGAGCTTATTCCGTGGATTCTCTCGCAATGCGCCACGGTTGATGAAGTGCAGACGCTTTTGAGCAATACCAACCTTGTCGGAACGCCGTTCAGCGACAAGCTTCCGACGGCACAGCTTCATTGGATAATCGCAGACAAGGACAAGTCAATCACAGTCGAATCCGTCGCCGACGGGCTGAAAATCTATGATAACTCTATCGGTGTACTGACGAACAATCCGCCTTTTGAAACACAAATGCAAAGGCTCAATGATTTCTCGTACCTCTCACCGAAGCAGCCGAAGAACAATTTTTCGGACAAGCTTTCGTTTGATATGTACAGCAGAGGAATGGGCGCTATAGGTCTGCCGGGGGATCTCTCCTCGGCATCAAGATTCGTAAAAGTCGCATTTACAAAAATGAATTCCGTCTCGGGCAACTCCGAAAAGGAAAGCGTCAGTCAGTTTTTCCATATTCTCGGCTCGGTCGAACAGCAAAGGGGCTGCTGTGAGGTTGCCGACGGCAAATACGAAATCACGATTTACACCTCCTGCTGCAACGCAAGCAAGGGAATTTATTACTACACAACGTATGACAACCGCCGGATTACGGCGGTCGATATGCACCGTGAGGATCTTTGGAGCAATGAACTGATTCGCTATCCCATGCTCACGGACAGCAGCATTCTTTGGCAAAATTAAAAATTTCTTAAAAGGGCGGCCGGCGGTCGCCTGTTTTTATTTCTGTGATTTGACATCACGTCCTGCGGTTTAAGTCTTATTTAGAGATATCGCACCGTATCAGCTTGATAAATATAGCTTTCTTCACAAAATTATTTTACCTCAATTTATTTTGACAATCATATAATAAATGTGGTAGAATAAATCTCGGTGATTTAATGAAAATCGGAAATCTTGAAATAAAAGGATACGCTTGTCTTGCGCCCATGGCAGGAGTTGCCGACAGAGCCTTTCGCGAGCTTTGCATGAGCTACGGTGCGGCATATGTCATCAGTGAAATGGTCAGCTCCAAGGGTTTAACAATGCAAGACAAAAAGTCTAAGGAGTTGCTCTTTCTCTCGGATGCCGAACGCCCGGCAGGCGCTCAGATATTCGGTGACGATCCCGAAATCATGGCAAATGCCGCTTTGAAGGCCATGGAGTTCTCTCCCGACTTTATTGATATAAACATGGGCTGCCCTGCGCCGAAGATTGCAGGAAACGGCGGTGGCTCGGCTCTTCTCAAAAATCCGGAGCTGATCGGCAAAATTGTTAAAAAGGTCGTTGAGGTCTCCTCCGTTCCCGTCACGGCAAAAATACGAATCGGCTGGGATAAGAACAGCATAAACGCTGTTGAAATTGCAAAAATAATCGAGGCTGCAGGTGCAGACGCTATCACGGTTCACGGCAGAACAAAGGATCAGATGTACGCTCCTCCCGTGTCGCTTGACGAAATTGCAAACGTCAAAAAAGCCGTCTCGATTCCTGTTATCGGCAACGGCGATATTGTTGACGGAAAGAGTGCAAAGCTGATGCTTGACATGACGGGTTGCGATTTTCTGATGGTCGGCAGAGGGGCATTGGGGAATCCGTGGATATTTCAATGCATAAATGCATATCTTAACAAAGAAGCAGATTTCACAGAGCCGACACTCGAAGAAAAAATGGACGTCATGCTCCGCCATATCGGCACTCTTTGCGAATACAAAGGCGTGCGAATCGGCATGCGCGAAGCGCGCAAACACGCCGCTTGGTACATCAAAGGAATACGCGGTGCGGCAGCCTTCAGGCAAGAAATAGGACAGCTTTCCACCATGGACGAGTTAAAAGCCCTTGCCGAAAGAGTCATCACTTCTCAGGAGTAAAAATATTCAGTATTCATTGAATATTCATCGGCAAATCATCGTGATAATAATTGTTTAAAAATAAAGTTTTCCACATGTAAAGGCTGATACCTTTACAAATTTTCCACAAAACAGGCTCAAATGCCTTGAAAATGCGTCAAATTTTCCACACTTTCCACCGAGTTTTCCACCGTGACAAGTTGAAATGCTTGTCGTAAAGTAAAATGCCTTTACTTTTAGCAAAATATTCATTTCGGCTTTTCATATGCATTTTTTCTTTCCCGTGTCCCGAAAAAGAAAAAAACAAGCGAATTTATAAATAATTTGTGAAAAGTCTATTGACAAAATCATAAAATAACACTAATATCTTTTAGTGTATAAAATAAATTATTTTGGAGGAGTTCTATCTATGTCAGTATCAGTATTCGAAAGACTGCAAAAGATAATAGCCGAACAGCTTGAAATCGACGAGGATGATATCCGCCCCGACAGCGACATTATCGATGATCTCGGCGCAGACAGTCTCGACATTGTTGACCTTGTTATGAGCATTGAGGACGAGTTCCATGTTGAAATTCCCGACGAGGCAGTTGAAGAAATGAGAACGGTTGACGACGCAGTAAGATATATTGAGGATCACGAATAATAATTAAAGGCGGTAGTTAAATTGGCACAGCAGAAAAAAATGGTTGAAGAAATCACGTCAATGGACGAGGATTTTGCAAAATGGTACACAGACGTTGTAAAAAAAGCCGAGCTTTGCGAATACACAAGCGTTAAGGGCTGCATGGTTATCAGACCCTACGGCTATGCGATTTGGGAAAACATTCAGCACATTATGGACAGTATGTTCAAGGCAACAGGACATGAGAATGTATGTATGCCCATGTTCATTCCCGAAAGCCTGCTTGAAAAAGAAAAGGATCACGTTGAAGGCTTCGCTCCCGAGGTTGCGTGGGTAACCCACGGCGGCAGCGAGAAGCTTGAGGAAAGACTTTGCGTCAGACCCACGTCGGAGACTCTTTTCTGTGAGCATTACGCAAACATCGTTCATTCATACAGAGATCTTCCTAAGCTCTACAATCAGTGGGTAAGCGTTGTTCGCTGGGAAAAGACAACACGTCCTTTCCTGCGTACAAGAGAATTCCTTTGGCAGGAGGGTCACACGATTCACGCAACAGCCGAGGAGGCTCAGGAGGAAACAATCCGAATGCTCAACGTATATGCCGAGTTCTGCGAGAAATATCTTGCAATGCCGGTTGTAAAGGGCGTTAAGACTGCAAAAGAACGTTTCGCCGGAGCCGAGGATACATACACCATCGAAGCTCTCATGCATGACGGCAAGGCTCTTCAGAGCGGCACATCGCACTATTTCGGCGACGGCTTTGCAAAGGCGTTTGACATTCAGTTTACAGGCAAGGATAACAAGCTTCATCATCCGTTCCAGACCTCATGGGGAACAACAACACGTCTTATCGGTGCTATCATTATGACACACGGTGATGACAACGGACTTGTTCTTCCGCCGGCGGTCGCTCCAATTCAACTTGTTATCATTCCCATCGCCTCCCATAAGGAGGGTGTTCTCGATAAGGCTAACGAGCTGAAGAATAAGCTCGCAAGCGTTTGCCGAGTTAAGCTTGACGACTCCGACAACAGCGCCGGCTGGAAGTTTTCGGAATATGAGATGAAGGGTGTTCCGCTTCGTCTTGAAATCGGTCCCAAGGATATCGAGAACAACCGCTGTGTTGTTGTTCGTCGTGATAACGGTGAGAAAATTTTTGTTTCACTTGATGAGCTTGAAGCAAAGATCCCCGAATTGCTTGAGGCTGTCCGTGACGGTCTTTATCAGAAGGCTATTGACCGAAGAGCGGCAATGACCTTCACCGCAAGGGACTATGCAGAGCTCAAAGATATTGCAGACAACAAGCCCGGTTTTATCAAAGCCATGTGGTGCGGCGACCGTGAATGCGAGGATAAGCTCAAGGACGAGCTTGGAATAACATCACGTTGTATTCCGTTCGAGCAGGAGCACCTCAGCGATACCTGTGTTTGTTGCGGCAAGCCTGCAAAGCACATGCTCTATTGGGGCAAGGCATATTGATTCAGCGATAATATTAAAGACATTCCCGAAAAAAGGAATGTCTTTTTTTATATAATTCTATGTATTACTTTTTTGTTTGCTGGGTCGGTCCGTAATTTGCCGCTCCGGTATATGCAACATCCTCCGGTGTCGGATAGTATTTCGGCTTGGAGAGGTCACGCTGATAAAGTCTGACGTGCTCCCCTCTCGGCATCAAATCAACGACATCACATCCGCGCCAATAAACCGTAAACTCAATTCCGCGCACCGTTTCTTTCTTCGCAACAGTCTCGATATCAAACGTAAGCCGGAGAACGTCCCCCTCTTTCATTTCCGCAAATGTGCCCTCGATTTCTTCGCCGTTGAGAGTAACCGATATATCACGCATCCAATCGTACCTGCGGAAGCCTGCTTTGCACGCCTTTTTTGCCGTAAGGCAAATTATGCCATCATTAGGAATAAATGATTCCATTTTAAGCTCGGCGGTTTCCTTGTCGCAGGGAATATTGACCGTCAGAGCCCCGTCATTCTCCGTTATTGCATTGTCCCACACGTTTTTCAGCGCCACGGGAGCCGTGCCGACGCAACAGCCGGCGATTGAACGAAAACGTGAAAGCGAAATCGAATTAGGCTCACTTCCGCCGGTAAATCCGCCGATCATGCGTTTGTCGATGTCACGGTAAGTTATTCCCAAGCCGTCGGGTCTTGAATTATCACACTCAACGTAGCCCGTGTATTTAACCTGATTTTCCATAAGCTGATTGCGTGCAAAGAGATTCATATCATTCCAATACTCCTCATAACCGCACTTGATAAGCTCATCGGCACAGACTATCATATCCCTGATACAGCAAGTTTCGCAGTGCTCCTCCTCAACGGGATGCCACTGCGCATACTCGGGCACCCAGCCAAAGTCCGAAGAAAGCGAACGTACATAATCGTAAATTGCTTTGCCGTCTTTAATATATCTTTCCTCGTTTGTGAGTCTGCCGAGCTTCACAACTCCGCACGCAAACCACATTGCCGAATGAACATGTCCGAAAAACTCCTTTTTATAGTTGAAATATCTTGAGGAATCGAGGACATAATTAGCAATACCTCTTGCAAGGTCAAGCGCAACCTCGTCTCCCTTTAACTCGTACCGGCGGACAAGCGCCTGCAAAGAAACGGCATTGCGAATCACCTGCTCTCCCCTGCCCGTATGCCGGGTAAGGTCAAATCCGCCTTCTTTTAAATAAACATCGTTAGGAAATTCGTAAAGCGGCTCGTCCTCGTCATAATCACCCGACCAGAAGGTACACACCTTACGCTCGATCACAAGTGAACGCATACCGCGCACAAGCTCGGATGCACGTTTTTCCGCCTCCTCATCCTCCGGATATTCCTCGGTAATCATATTAAGCGCAGGCAGAATATATCCCATTTCGTGAAAAGACGCATGAACCGTGTGCGTCCACGGATATTTCTCGCAGAAGCGCAGTCCGTGCTCGCCCCATGATTTCATAAGATGACGGCGCAGTGACTGCTTAACATCATCACCCTCGTTTGTGTTAAGCATAAGCATTGCGCTTGTCAAGCCCTCATACCACGATCCGACAAGCTCGGCATCGTCAACACGGCAATGCGCCGCTTCGGCAGGCTTTTTATTTGGGAGAAGCAACCAATATGGCAGGTTGTCATAAGCCTTGTCGCACATATTCGTTATGTAATGATGGACCAGTTTTGCACTGTTTATCGGGTCAAATTTCTCATACATTGCAATCACCTCATGATAATTTCATTCTGTTTTGCGGATTTATAAATATTATTCTATCATAATATCGGCAATTGTTCAATCATTTGTTGATAAAGCTTTTTTAAAACTCAAAAATGTTGTCCGTATATATAATTTTATTGACTGAAAAACAAAACGATATTATAATATTCAAAAAGCTTATCAAAGGAAAGATTCCATGAAAATACCAAAAAGGCTGTCTGCAATTTTGCTCGCTGCGGCAATTATAATGCTGACTTCCTGTCAGACAAAAAGGACATATTCAAATGATATTACGACACTTTCCGATCAGGCAAGCTCCACGACTGTTGTTGACATAACGAAAGAGACGGCCGTGCAAGCCGCAACCGTTCCGGCAACTACCGGCTTAACCGCAGTATCTGCAACGGCCGCAGCCACGACAAAAACGCCTGCCGACCCGTACAAGACAGCACTCACATACTGCGTTGACACGGACAGGTTCAGTCAGCAGAAAAACATTGACAAGCGCATTTATCCTGCGAGCATGACGAAATTCCTGACCGCTTGCACGGCACTCAAATACGTCAAGCCCGATGCAAAATTCACCGTCGGTTCGGAGCAGGACATGATTCAGCCCGAATCCAGCCTGTGCCTTATTCAAAAGGGCAACGTGCTGACTCTTTACGACCTGTTGGCAGGACTTTTGCTGATGTCGGGCAACGATGCGGCTTACACCATAGCTGTCGGCACGGCACGTCAGCTTCGTCCGAACGATAAGCTCAGCGACAAGCAGGCGATCGCATATTTCTGCGAGCTGATGAATCAAACCGCTAAAGAAATCGGCATGACGGACAGCCGGTTTGAAACGCCCGACGGCTGGGACAACAAGAATCAGTACACCACCACGGCGGATCTTCTGACTCTGACAAAATATGCCATTAAGAATCCAAGCATTAAGAAGATAATTTCCATTAAAGAGACGAAAGTAACCTTTGCCGCAGGCGGAAGCATAACGTGGAAAAATCATATTAAGCTCATTGACCCGAAAAGCCCCTACTATTGCAAGGACTTTGTCGGCGGCAAAACAGGTACAACAGACAGCGCAGGCTATTGCTTGATATCTGTATTTGAGAAGAACAGCAAAACCTATATAATTATTGTAACAGGCTGCAAAGACGACAATGCACGCTGCGCCGCTACGCTTGATTTGTACGGACGGATTAAGTGATCGTTTAATCACTGCAGCAATAAAAACACAGCAGCGGTTTTCTCCGGATTTACACGGTGCGATAAGACTCATTAAAGTAATATTTTGTAGAGGCCGATGCCCACATCGACCGAAGTACAGCAGAAATTTTATTTAAACAATTATAAAAAGGCTATGACAGGTTTTTATCCCGTCATAGCCTTTGCTTATTCAATTTTAAAAAGTCTGCGTGCGTTTTCGTTTGCGGTGTTAATAAGCTTTTGCGTGTCCGTGTGTCTGACCTCGGCAAGCTTTTCGGCGGAATACACAATCAAATCCGACGAATTACGCCGGCCTCTGAACGGCACAGGCGCCATATACGGGCAGTCCGTTTCAAGCAGCAGCCTGTCCTCGGGAACGATTTCGGCAACCTCAAGCGGTTTGCGTGCATTCTTGAACGTGACTGCTCCGCCGAGACCGATATACATTCCGAGCTTCAGCACCTCTTTTGCCATCTCGGCGCTGCCGGAGAAGCAATGCACAACGCCCTTTGGCTTGTACCTTTTCAAGAGATTCATTGTGTCCTCATGCGCTTCACGGTCATGAACGATAACGGGCAGCTCAAGCTCGTTTGCAAGAATAATCTGCTTTTCAAAAATATCAAGTTGTTTATCCTTCGGAACAAAATCGTAGTGATACTCCAATCCGATTTCACCGACGGCGACGCACTTCGGATGCGAATAAAGCTCTCTGATTTTTTGAAGCTCATCATATGAATCGCCCGTGATGTTGCTCGGATGAACTCCTACGGCAGAATAAAAATAATCATATTCCTCTGAGAATTCAATGCTTTTAAGGCTCGATGCAAGGTCACATCCACAGTTGATTATATTTACAACACCCTTTGAGGGCAGAGATTTCAAAAGATCTTCTCTGTCCTCATTGAATTTTTCATCATCATAGTGGGCGTGCGTATCAAAAATCGAGTGGTACATTATCTTATCTTTGCTCCGTTCGGCATGCCGTCAACAAATACGACTTTTGCCTCGTCGCCTGCGTCGGCGGCAAGAATCATTCCGTTGCTCTCAACACCGCAGAGTACGGCAGGCTTGAGGTTGGAAACAACGATTACCTTGTGTCCGATAAGCTCCTCGGGCTTGTACCATTTTGCAATTCCGCTCGCAACGGTTCTCGGCGTCTTGCTGCCATCGTCAAGCGTAAGCTTTAAAAGCTTCTTCGCTTTCTTGACAGGCTCGCAGTCCTTGATTTCCGCAACCTTAAGCTCAACCTTAGAAAAATCTTCAATACCAATCTTTGCAAGGCCCTCTGCTTCCTCGACCTCGGCATTTTCCTCCTTGGCTGCCTCTTGAGCAGCTTTGGCTCTCGCTTCAATCTTCTCGAACATTTCCTTTGCGTCAATTCGTGCAAAGAGCGGCTCGGCCTTACCTACAACAGTGCCTGCCTTGAGTGCACCAAAAGCTGAAAGCGAATCGTAATCCTTGATATCCGTGTTAATTTGAGCGAGAATCTTCTCAGATGTTTCGGGCAGGAACGGAGAAAGAAGAACAGCTACAAAGCGAATGCTTTCAAGCAAATTGTAAAGCACGGTGCCGAGACGGGCTTTCTTACTCTCATCCTTTGCAAGTGCCCACGGGGCTGTCTCGTCGATGTATTTGTTGCAGCGCTTTGCAAGCGTGAATATTGCGTCAAGCGTATCGCTGACCCTGTATTCCGAAAGAAGCTTGTCCACCTTGCCGACAGTCTCAACCGCAAGAGCTTTCAACTCACCGTCAAGCTCCTCGGTTACGTCGCCCGGCTGAACAACGCCGTCAAAATACTTATTCGTCATGGCGATAGTTCTGTTAACGAGATTGCCGAGTGTGTTTGCAAGGTCGGCATTGTAGCGTTCGATCATGTTTTCGTATGTGATTGAACCGTCCGAAGCATAGGGCATTTCGGCAAGCAAATAGTATCTTACAGCGTCAACGCCGAACAGATCAACAAGATCGTCGGCATAAATAACGTTGCCCCTTGATTTTGACATTTTGTCGGTGCCGAAAAGAAGCCACGGGTGTCCGAAAACCTGCTTAGGAAGCGGCTCTCCGAGAGCCATAAGCATGATCGGCCAATAAATAGTATGGAAACGGACAATATCCTTACCGATTATATGAACGTCGGCAGGCCAGTATTTCTTATACTGCTCACTCGAGCCGTCGGGATCGTAGCCAATACCCGTAATGTAGTTTGCAAGAGCGTCAAGCCAAACGTAAACAACGTGCTTCGGATCAAAATCAACGGGGATGCCCCATTTAAACGAGGTTCTTGAAACACAAAGATCCTGTAAGCCCGGCTTGATGAAGTTATTGAGCATCTCTTTCTTTCGGCTTTCGGGATAGATGAAGTTCTCGTTAGTCTCAATGTATTCCTCTAACTGTTTCTGATATTTTGAAAGCTTGAGGAAATACGCCTCTTCACGGGCAGGCTTAACCTCTCGGCCGCAGTCAGGGCACTTGCCGTCAATGAGCTGTGATTCTGTCCAGAAGGACTCGCAGGGGGTGCAGTACATTCCCTCATAGTGTCCCTTATAGATATCACCCTGATCGTAGAGCTTTTTAAAAATCTTCTGAATAACTCTCTCATGGTCGGGGTCGGTCGTTCTGATGAACTTATCGTAGGTAGTGTTCAAAAGGTCGCAGATCTTTCTGATCTCACCTGCAACACGGTCAACATGCTGCTTCGGCGTAATACCCTCGGCGGCGGCGATCTCCTCAATCTTCTGACCGTGCTCGTCCGTGCCGGTCTGGAAGAAAACATCGTAGCCCTGTAATCGCTTGTACCTTGCAATTGCGTCTGTCATTACGATCTCATAGCTGTTGCCGATATGCGGCTTGCGTGAAGTATAGGCAATAGCTGTCGTAATATAAAACTTTCCTTTACTCATTATATATCCTCCTCTGTTTATTATTGTCATAATAAAAATGTTTTAATAAATTTCAGTCGTGCCGCTATCATTATAAGTAATTTTTCGTCGGGGACGTTAAAAAGCGCAGGCAATACTTTTGTATTGGCGAGCATTTTTGGCGTTTCCGGCGGAAAAATAGCCAACGAGAGCAAAAAAAATAAGTCTCAAAGCATTATAACTTTGAGACGAGAAAACCCGCGGTACCACTCAATTTGTAATCCTTATCGGAATACCACTCGATTCTTTAACGCAGATATACGGAAGACCCTACTGTTATTTCAGGCCTTCGGCTCAAAAGCCATAGGCACATGGAGCTTCACTGTCGGCTCTCACCTGCCGCCGACTCTCTGAAAAGCTTTGCTCCGGCCCTCTTTATCACAGCCGTTGCAAAAATAATAACACCAATTTGAAAAAAAGTCAAGGTCAGATAAGCTCCGATTCGGAAATATCGGGACTGTTTTTCTTCGCTAATCTCGATTTAATGCACGGCACAAGCGTTCCGACTATTGTACAGACAACCCACTCAATATATGCATTATACGTTATCAGTGTTCTGACAATCTGAGTAGGGTTTGAGCCGAGGTCCTGTATATAGTCGCTGTTGTAAAATGCAATAAGCAATGCCGCGACAAAGAAAACAGTGTTGAGGAATCCGCCGCTTAACGACGAAATAATGTTTGCAAATATCGGCGAGGTGTTTCGGCTGAAAAGCTTATGTATAAGTCCGCAGTTCAGACCCATCAGCGCTCTCGGAATAATGCAGACAAGCAATAACAGAATCGGACTGATGTGCAGAAATGTTTGTCCGAATGCATAGTTCGGATCAAAGCAATGAACAAAGCTCGAAATTCCGAAAACCGTGCCAAGATAAAGTCCGCAAAGCGGCCCGTACTGAACTGCACCGATAACGACCAGAACAGGTAAAAACGTTATGGACGCTCTCGGCATTTTAAGATAGCCGAGCGGCGTAAGACTCATTACAATTATGAGCGCGGTCAAAACCGCCATAAATATCAATTTCTCTTTTCTTTCTTCCCTTAAAGCTACTTTCATTTTTAAAAAACCTTCCGTTTATAAATATTTTTCAAACCCTCAAGAATAAGATCACGGTCAAATATAATCTCGCGATCGCAATTTTTAACAATTTCCTCCGCCAAGCCGCCGGTAGCGACCGTTGTTTTAACTTTCCTTCCGAAATCCCTTTCCATTCGCGCCGTAAGTCCGTCAAGCATCGCTGCCGTTCCGAAAACCGTACCGGACTGCATACAGTCCACGGTGTTCGTACCGATTGATGTCGGCGGTGCAGTCAGCCTGACCGCCGGAAGCTGCGAGGTCTTTTTCGCAAGAGCTTCAAGCGAAATCCCGACACCAGCCGAAATCGTACAGCCAAGAAATACTCCGTCCTCATCAAGGAGAATAATCTTGGTAGCAGTTCCGAGATCAACGATAAAGCACGGTAATTCATACTTATCTATCGCCGCAACGGAGGCTACAGCCAAATCGGCACCGAGAAATCCCTCTGTACCCGTAACGATTTTCAACCCCGTTCCTATATCAGACGACAAAACCTTCGGAGTAACCCCTGTAACGGTCTCAACAGCACTGCCCACGGCATTGACGACCTCGGGCACAACACTGCTTATTATTGCACCCGAAAAGCCGGAACAGCTTGCATTATGCAGTTTAAAAATATTAAGAAGCTCAACGGAATACTGGTCGCTTGTTCTCTTTCTGTCCGTTGCCAAGCGAGAAGTAAACAGCAATTCGTCGCCTTCATAAATTCCCATAGTTATATTGGTATTGCCGATATCTATCGTCAAAAGCATATCAATCACCATTTAGCATTATATTTGTTTTTTATTCAAAAGTCAATAACGTCAATATAACAGTCACAATAAACTGCATTTTTGGGTTTTTAAACCAATTATAAATGCCGATTTTTTGTATTTTTGCCGAAAAATTAAAGGAATGTTGAAAAAATTATAAAAGTATGATATGATAAGCGAAGTAAACGGAGGCTCATTATGAGAATTTTACAAAAAGGGTTTAATCATTCACAGGACGGTCCCGGAAACCGTCTCATCTATCACCTGCAAGGGTGCAATTTCAAATGCAAATGGTGCTCCAATCCCGAGAGTATGCCGCTTTTTTCCGACAAGGCGGAGGATGTTCCGAACGACGATGTTGTTAAAGAAATCGAGCGAAGCAGAATGATGTTCTTTGACGGCGGCGGGGTCACCTTCACCGGAGGGGAACCGACTCTGCAGCCCGATGACCTTATATATGTGTTAAGAAAGGCACGGGAGCTCGGAGTAAATACGGCTATCGAAAACAACGGTTCAAGTCCGAGACTTTGCGAAATTTCCGACTATGTTGATTATATGATAGTCGACATAAAGCATCCCGACGACGATATACATAAAAAGTATGTTGAACACAGCAACAAAATGACGGTTGAAAATCTCATAAAGCTTTCGCATAAGCGCAATCAGCTTCACGTCAGAATTCCGCTGATAAATCACATCAACACAGATCCCGAGCCGTTCGCCGAGCTGTTCAAAAAAATGGATATGGCAAACACGGTCGTGGAAATTCTCCCCTACCATGAATTCGGCAAATGCAAATGGACAGAGGAGTATCAAATTACGGACGGATTTGTGACTGATGAACAAATAAAAATATTCAAAAATCGTCTCGAAAAGGACGGCATACATTTTATAGAAACCTGAACGGAGGTAGCGGTATGATATATGACATCTATACGCCTGAAAAAGTGACCGAAAAGGCAAAGGTGCTCTTCAAACACGAGAGAGCCAAGGACAGACTTGACGGCTGGTTCATCGCCAAGGAAAAGGAGCTCCGGATCTACGATTCGCTTGCCGAATACGATGAGGAGGTCAAAAAGGCTCTCATAATTAAGGAAATCGTAAAAGATATCCCAATTGATCTTGATGAAAATCAGATCTTTGCAGGCACTCAGGACGATTCCTTTGCACGAAGCTATGCGCTTATCAATCCGTCGTTCAGGGTTGAGGAGTTTGCAGGCTACTGCGACCCTGCCGCTGTTTTCGGCGATATCGTGCCGAATGAGGAATTTACCGAGGAGAGAATCAAGAAAGCCAAGGACGAATTTCTCAAGACAGAATATGCAAAGAAGCTCAAAAAGGTATATTCCGAAAGTGAAAGCTACACAAAGGAAGTTATATATTTCTTTGAACAGGTTACTGGACATCTTATTCCCGACTTCCGTTTTGCTTTGAAGCACGGACTTAAAGCTCTCATCAACGAAATGAAGAACAAGGAGGGCAACGGCTACAAGGCATTTGTTATCGCCCTTGAGGCGGCGTGCGACCTTGCCACAAGATATGAAAAGCTCGCAAGAGAAAGGGCAGAAGCTCTGCCGGAGCCGCAGAAATCGCAGTTTATTCTCATGGCAGATACGCTCAAAAAAGTCCCCTTCAACGGAGCGGAAAACCTCTACGAAGCAATTCAGTCGTTCATCATATTATGGCAGATGATGTGTCTTGAGCAGGCTCCGAACCCGTTCGCATTCTCCGTCGGAAATGCCGACAGAATTTTTGAGCCGTACAGAAACGGACTCGACCGTGACGAAACTGCGGCCTTATTCAAGCATTTCCTTGTTTTCTTCAATGTTGCGGACAGAAGCTGGGCAATCTCACAGAACATCATCGTCAGCGGACGCAGCGTCTGCGGCGAGGATCTGACAAACCCGACTACATATGCGCTGCTTGACGCTTACTACGATATGAACCTGCCGCAGCCGATACTCTCTGTTAAACTGCACAAGAACACTCCCGAAAAGCTCTACCGTGAGCTTGGCAGATTTTTCTTTTCCCCCGGCGTTCTCACTCCGTCGATGTTCAACGATGACGCACTCTTTGAAACGCTCGGCTCACACGGCGTTGACAAGGACGATCTCCCGGATATCGCAATCGCAGGCTGTCAGGAGCCGCTGATTATGGGCGAGGACAACGCCAACACGACCAACAGCTGGTTCAACCTGCCGAAGATTCTTGAAATGACCCTTACGGGCGGCTATTCACTCATCACGGGTGAAAAGCTTTGCGATGCGGAAAAAGCTCCGCTTGAAAATATCCGTGAGGAATTCTATAAAAACGTAAAATTCTTTGCGCACGAAATGGCTAAATCCGCCAACGGCGCATCGGAGGCTATTTCAACTCAGCGTGTTCCGTTTCTCTCCTGCTTTATGGGCGGTCAACGCAACGGAATCGACGCACGAGACATTCACAGACAGGGCACGAAGTATAACGGAAGCGGCTGTCTCATCCACGGTACAACCGTTGTTGCCGACTGCTTTGCCGCAATCGACAAGCTTCTTAAAGAGAGACCGCAGGACGCAAATAAGCTCATTCCTGCGCTCAAGGCAGATTTTGTTGGTTACGAGGATTTGCGTGACTTCCTGCTCGGTGCAGATAAATTCGGAAACAACATTGAAAAGGTTGACAACGAGGCAGGCGAGATCGCATCAAGGGTTGCCGATGTGGTTGCGAACGAAAAAAACTATCTCGGCAATCCGTTCAGACCCGATTTCAGCACCCCGTCAACCCATCTTCTCTACGGCTACTGGGTCGGCGCAACACCCGACGGCAGAAAAAGCCGTGATATGCTCAACTACGGCGTTGATCCGCTCTACGGCAGTGCCGAAAACGGATTGGGCTTCCGTGTGCTTTCAAATATGAAGATGCCGTTTGACAAGTTCAACGGCGGCTACGCCTCCCACCTCGGCGTTGACCCGAAGTATTTCAAGGCGGAAACATATGAGGATAAGGGCGTTGAATTCAGGGATAAAATCGTAAATCCGCTGTTTTTCAATCCGCTTAAAGAGGGCATTTCTCCGTTCTACCTCTATGTTAACGTCACAACAGCCGAAATTCTCAGAAAGGTTCTTGCCGAGCCCGAGAAATACGCACCGAGCGGAGTGTATATTATGAGAATCCACGGAACATTCGTAAACTTTCTCGACCTCTCCCCTGCTATCCAGCAGGATATCATTCGCCGTCTCGATCCCAAATCGGCGAATTTGGAGTGAGAGAAGAGTCTTTTGAGACATAATTAAGCTCCCCTTGCTTCAAGGGGAGGCTGATCAAAAGAAAGCCGTACAAAGGAGCACCCAAATGAACTCACTCGGAATTGATATAGGAACAACGGGAATATGCGGAATTATCGTTGACTGTGAAAGCGGCGAAATTCTCGATTCCGTAAATATGAACAACGATTCGTTCATAAAGACCGACAAGGAATATGAGCGAATTCAATCGTCCGAGCGGATAACGGAAATCGTTGAAAATATTGTCAAAAAGCTCTGCAATGCCGAAACAAAAGCAATCGGCATTTCCAATCAGATGCACGGTATTCTCTACGCCGACGAGAGCGGCAAGGCGATTTCTCCGCTTTACACCTGGCAGGACGCCAGGGGCAACCTTGAATACAAGGACGGCAAAAGCTATGCCGAGCGTCTCGGCTCATTTGCAGGCTACGGTTTGGTCTCCGACTTCTATAACCGTGAGAACGGACTTGTGCCCGAAAAGACAAAATACATAATGACAATCGGCGATTACATTGCAATAACTCTTTGCAAAAAAGCCGAGCCGATCATGCACGTTACAAATGCCGCTTCGCTCGGCTTGTTCGACATTAAAAATAATAAATTCAAGACGGATTTGAGCTGTCTGCCGAAAGTAACGGACAAGATTGAAACAGTCGGCGAATATGCCGGAATTCCGATCACTGTCGCTCTCGGTGACAATCAGGCGAGCTTTATCGGCTCGGTCAGCGACAATGAAAGTGCATTGCTCAACTTCGGCACAGGTTCGCAGATTTCGGTTATCGGCGACAGCGCAGATGCGCCGAACGGTATAGAAGCACGTCCGTTTACCGATGGCAAGTATCTCTATGCCGGTTGTGCTCTCTGCGGCGGCAGAGCCTTTGCGAATGCGGCGAGCTTCATTGCAAAATGTGCGGAGCTTGCAACGGGCGAAAAATGCGAGAATATATACAAAAGGATTGATAAGGCTCTCGAAAAAAAGAACGCAACCTCAATCATTGCCGACACAAGATTTTGCGGAACAAGACTTGATCCGACGCTCAAAGGCTCATACTCGGGCATTGACGAGAATAATTTTACACCCGAGGATATCTTGCTTTCGACGATTATCGGAATGTCTCGGGAGCTTCACGATATGTATAAGCTCATCGGCAAGGACTGCAAAAAAATTGTCTGCTCGGGCAACGGAATACGGAAAAATCCGGCGCTCAGACGTGTGACTGCCGAGATGTTCGGCAAAAAAATCAGTATTCCGCTCTATAAGGAGGAAGCCGCTTACGGTGCGGCGCTTTCGGCAATGGCAGGCAGCGGAATTTATCCGAGTCTTGATGAGGCAAGGCAGCTTATCAGGTACGAATAACCAAGGGGGTTAAAATATGTTTTACAATTATCCGATCTTCTTCGAGCAGAACAGAGTTTTCCGTGTCTACAAGGGAGGAAAGCTCTTCGCCGACTTTTTCTCGGACGATTCCGAGGACGGCAACTATCCCGAAGAATGGGTCGTTTCAAGCGTTCATGCTCTCAATGAGGGAAGCACGGACAAATATGAGGGTATCTCTAAAATCAAAGGCGAGGATCTTTATCTCAATGATGCCCTTGACAAATATAAAAAGGAAATTATCGGCGAGCGTGACGACCTCGGCGTGCTGACAAAAATCCTTGACAGTGCGATTCGGCTCCCCGTTCAGGCTCACCCCGACAAGGCTTTTTCAAGAAAGTATTTCAACTCCTCATACGGCAAGGAGGAGAGCTGGTACATTCTTGCCACACGTCCCGGCGGAAGGATTTTTTACGGTTTCAAGGACGGCGTGACGATGGAGCAGTTTAAAAAAGCAATCAACGAGAGTGAAAACAGCAAAACCGTTATGGAGGATTTGCTCAATTCGTTCGAGGTCAAGCCCGGCGACGTTATCTATATACCTGCGAAAATGGTTCACGCAATCGGCGCAGGCTGTCTGCTTCTCGAGGTTCAGGAGCCGTCGGATTTCACGGTTCAGCCCGAGCGCTGGTGCGGTGATTACAAGCTCAGCGACAACGAGATGTACCTTGGCCTCGACAAGGATACAGCCATGGAATGCTTTGACGTTGCGAAAAAATATCCCGCTCCGCTTGAGCCTGTAACAATCAGCGACAAGGGCGGTGTAAAGTACCTTTCGTTCATTGACGAGAGAATGACAACGAGCTTCACGGTCAGGAAAATCGAGCTTTCGGGCGGCGAATTCAGCATTGACAACGGCGCAAGGATCTATGTTGTCACAGAGGGCGATGGCAAGATCACGGGTGACGGCTACGAAAAGCCGATCAAGAAAGGCGATTACTTCCTGATGCCCGTTGCCGCCGAAGGCAGATTCAAGCTCAGCGGCAATATAGGTATTGTTGAGTGTTACAGATAAGATTTCTGCTAAACACGATATAAGCAAACATTTTTAATATAACACATAATTTCAGAATTATATAATTTCAACTTCCTCCAAAGAAAGGAATGGTCAAAAAAATGCACACACTCAACCCGAACGTACTCAAAAATCAGATAAGGCAGATTGAGCCGTACTGCGTAACAAATCGCCTTGAAATCGACTCGTGGAAAAGCTACACGGGCATGCACGTCAGCCCGAACAACATTGTTCTTGATGAGAATCCGCCCATTCAGATGTATCTCGGCGACAGATGGAAGGTCGGCTACGACGAGACGAGATATTTTGAATCAGAGATCACCGTTCCTGCCGAATTTGAGGGCAAAAAGGTTTATCTTTCGATTGATTTCGGCGGCGAAGCCATTGTCAGAATCAACGGTCAAATCGTCGGAGCAGTCAGCTCGGAGGAGAACTTCGGCTGGGTTCATCGCACTGAAATTCTTTTTAAAGACGGCGTTAAAGCCGGCGAAAAGCTCAACATTCAGGTTGAGGGTGCGGTCAACTGTGCAGGCTTCTGCGACCGTGCGATTGCAGGTGCAAAATATATGGAATACACGCTCAACAAGGCGGAGCTTATCGCTGTTGACAGGCTGACGGAGAGCTATTGGTTTGATATCTCGACCGCCTGGGACGCATACGAGCACTGCGAGGACGAATACGTTAAATCCCGCCTTTTCAACGCTATGGACAATTCGGTTCATCAGCTTGATTATGACCTCGGCGACGAGGCGTTTATCGCTTCCGTGCCGAAAGCAGTCAATGTTCTCTGGGGCGAGATTGAAAAAATTAACTATTCCTCCCCCGGTGAAATCATTATGGCAGGTCACAGCCACCTTGACGTTGCATGGCTTTGGACAGTCAAAGAGATTACGAGAAAGACGGCAAGAACATTCTCTAACAATCTTGCACTTATGGACAACTATCCCGATTTCAAGTTCACTCAGAGTCAGGCGGTTCTCTATGATTTTATGAAAAAGCACTATCCCGATATCTACGAGCGGGTTAAGGAAAAGGTCAAGATCGGTCAGTGGGAAATCGTCGGCAACGCTTGGGTTGAGGCCGATACAAATATCGCAAGCGGCGAAGCTCTCATTCGTCAGCTTCTTTACGGCAGAGAGTTCTTTATGAAGGAATTCGGCGTTTCGTCCGATATTTACTGGCTGCCTGACTGCTTCGGCTTCACATGGGCACTGCCGCAGATAATCAAGCGTTCGGGAATGAAGTATTTCATGACCTCAAAGCTTTTCTATAATGACACAAACGAGTTTCCTTACAGCGTTTTCCGCTGGAGAGCGCACAGCGGAGACGAAATCCTCGCTTATCTTTGCAAAAAGCCGTACCAGAGCGAATACGACGCAGAATACATAACCACACTTCGCAAAAACAACCGTCAGAACAGCATTGTTGACGTATCCTGCGGTATGTTCGGCTACGGCGACGGTGGCGGCGGATGCACCTTCAATCAGGTTGAGCGAGGCAAGCGACTTGAAAAGCTCCCCGGCATGCCTAAGACGAGAAACGGCAAGGTTGCCGAATTTTTCAATGCCATTGACGACGATTTTGATAAACTCCCTGTTTACGACGGCGAGCTTTACTACGAAAATCACCGCGGTACATTCACCAGTCAGGCTTTTATAAAGAAAAACAACCGCCGTGGCGAATTTATGATGAGAAATGCAGAAATTTTCAACGTTTTCGGCGGAGATTATCCTGCCGAGGATATGGAAAAAGCATGGAAAATCCTGCTCATCAATCAGTTCCACGACATTCTCCCCGGCACCTCGATTCACGAGGCTATGGAAAATACGAGAGAAGAATATGCCGAGCTTCGTGAGCTTGGAGGCAAACTTATTCGTGACGGCAAGAATAAGATTCTCAACAATGTGAGCGTAAAGGGCGATTCAGTCCTTGTTTGGAATATGCTCACCTGGCAGACAAATGGAATTGTCAAGGCCGAAATTCCGTATGCGGCAAATGGCATCAAAAATTCCGACGGCAAGGTTCTTGCGAGCAGGGTTTACGACAAGGACGGCAAGCATTATATCGAGTTTTACGCCGATCCCGTTCCTGCATTCGGCTACGGAGTTTTCACTCTCTGTGACGAAACGGCGGAATTTGATACAGTCAAGGCAACGAAAAATTCACTTGAAAATAAGTATCTCAAAATTACTCTTGACGATAACGGACTGCTCGACGAGGTAATCGACAAGCAGACAGGCAGACAGATTCTCACGGGCAAGGGCAACCTGCTCACAATTTCTCACGACAAGCCCATTCACGAGAGTGCATGGAACATGGAGTTTGACTATCAGCTGAAGTTCTGGCCGCTCGACAAAGCCGAGAGTATTGAGGTTGTTGAGGCATCACCGCTCAGGGGAGTTATCCGTATTGTCAGAAAGCTCCATGAGTCAACAATAACTCAGGATATCATTCTTGAAAAGGATAAACCGACGGTTGATTTTGACACGACAGTTGACTGGCACGAGCGTGAAAAAGTGCTAAAGGCAGAGTTCCCCGTTGACATCAGAAGCCGCAGCGCAAGCTGTGAAATTGCTCACGGTGCAGCGGAATATCCGACGCATTACAACACAAGCTACGATCAGGCAAAGTTTGAGTTCTGCGCTCATAAGTGGGCCGATCTTTCCGAGGGCGGCTACGGTGCAAGCATCATCAATGACTGCAAGTACGGCTACAACGTGCATGACAACGTGATGAAAATAACGCTTCTCAGAGGACCGATTCTTCCCGATCCTGTCGGCGATATCGGAATGCACTCGTTCAAATATTCCTTCTATCCGCACACCGGAACATGGCGTGATGCCGACACGGTACGACTCGGCTTTGAGGAAAATATCAGACTTGACGGCGAGTTTATAAAGGCAAACGGCGGCAGTGATATCGGCCACACATTTGCCAGAATTGAAGGTGACAGCGTTATTCTTGATGCAGTCAAGCCCGCTCAGGACGGCAACGGCATAATCATAAGAATGTATGAATCCGAGACACGTCACTGCACGGCGAAAGCGTGGTTCGACCTCGGATATTCAAAGGTTATCGAATGTAACCTTATGGAGTGTGACGAGCACGAAATTCCTTGCACTAACGGTGAATTCGAGTTCACCATGAAACCGCATGAGGTTAAAACCTTTAGACTTATATAAATAATATCAATAAAGGCTGTGACAAAACGTATGTTCCGTCACAGCCTTATATAATTTTAACAGTACTCTTTTCCTCGCTTTCACCAATCGTAGTTCCGTCTTGCAAAAGCGGAAATGATGTTCTCAATTCCGAAAAGCACGAAGTACGCGGCAACGATATATGTGCCTACTCTGAGAGTTAAAAATGACATTGCAGGACTGAAAATCATAATAATACCGATGATCAAACCCAGAACATTCAATATCAATGAGAGATAATAATAAACTGCATTGCCGACCAAACGAATGAAGTTTGACCTCGTAAGTCCTGCGATACTGTGTGCAATAAACCAAATCGGCATAAGAATCGTCAGCGCCCATTTGCCTATGTTCGGATTAGCGATGAGCATAATGCCGCACATAACACTGAGAATACCGGAAATCAACGCAAGCGTCGGTCCGAATCCCGTGAAACGTGACACCTTCGCATAAACAATAATATCATCAATTCCCATCACGGCTATAATAATTCCGTAAGCAATAATTGCGCCCGATAAAATGTTTTCGGGTTTAATGAATGTGAAAATTCCGAGCACGGTCATAAGCAGTCCTATAATCAGTTCGCCCCAACCGAAGCTTGATTTTTTGTTCATACCGCGGCACCGTCCTTTCCGCTCAATATTGTCATAAATTCACTGCCTGTGATTGTCTCCTTCTCATAAAGATACTTTGCGAGCTCATCAAGCCTCTCTCGATTATCCGCAAGCAGCCTGCGTGCCTTTTCATGCTGCTTTTTGACCGTATCGACAATCTTTTTATCTATCTCTTTCTGCGTCTCGGCCGAGCATGCAAGCGACATATCGCCGCCGAGATACTGATTGCTGACCGTTTCCATGGCAACCATATCAAAATCATCCGTCATTCCGTAGCGTGTAATCATAGCGCGAGCCAGCTTTGTCGCCTGCTCAATATCGTTTGAAGCTCCGGTTGTGATTTGTCCGAACACGAGTTCTTCGGCCGCACGTCCTCCCGTAAGCGTTGCAATTTTATTTTCAAGCTCTTCCTTCGTCATCAGTACCTTATCATTCTGCTCAACCTGCATGGTGTAGCCGAGAGCGCCGGATGTACGGGGAATTATTGTGATTTTCTGCACGGGCGCAGATGCCGTCTGCAACGCCGCAACAAGTGCATGGCCTATTTCGTGATAAGCAACTATCTTCTTTTCTTCATCTGTCATAATCGCATTTTTCTTCTGATATCCTGCAATAACAACCTCGATGCTTTCCTCAAGGTCGGCCTGTTCAACAACTGTTCGTCCGTTGCGAACCGCGCGCAAAGCCGCTTCATTGATTATATTTGCAAGCTCGGCACCCGATGTACCGGAAGCCATACGGGCAATGGTATGAAAGTCAACGTTATCGGCTGTCTTGATTTTTTTTGCATGAACCTTAAGAATTGCCTCACGTCCTGCAAGGTCGGGAAGTTCAACGGGAACCCGTCTGTCAAATCTTCCCGGACGTGTCAGTGCCGGGTCAAGCGATTCGGGACGGTTGGTTGCGGCAAGGATAATAACTCCGTTATTTCCGTCAAATCCGTCCATCTCTGTCAAAAGCTGGTTGAGCGTCTGCTCACGCTCGTCATTGCCGCCGATTTGTCCGTCACGCTTTTTGCCTATAGCATCTATTTCATCAATAAAAACGATACACGGAGCCTTTTCTTTTGCCTGCTTGAAAAGGTCACGAACCTTTGAAGCTCCCATGCCGACAAACATCTCAACAAACTCCGAGCCCGACATTGAGAAGAAAGGCACGCCTGCCTCACCGGCTACGGCTTTTGCGAGCATGGTTTTACCTGTGCCCGGAGGGCCTACAAGCAAAACACCCTTCGGCATTGATGCACCTACATCGGAATATTTCTTGGGATTGTGCAAATAATCGACAATTTCTGACAGGTTCTCTTTCGCCTCGTCCTCACCTGCAACATCGGCAAACCGTATTCCGTCGCTCGACGGAACATAGACCTTTGCGTTGCTCTTGCCCGGTCCGAATGACATTGCATTCGGTCCGCCCGCTTGTGACATCATTTTTTTGCCTACATACTGACCAAGTGCGGCAAAAATCAGAATCGGCAAAATAAACGAAAGGAAGAAACTCAAAAGCGGCGACATTCCTTTTTCAATGTTTCGGGTGAATTTAGCTCCCGACTCATAAAGACGGTCGGTCAGGTTCGGGTCATTCATTTCTCCGGTTTTGTAAATCTGCTTTTCATCCTTATCCGTGAAAATGATTTCGGAATCATTGACTTCAACGCTTCCGATACTTTTCTCCTCAATCATCTTCATGAACGTACCGTAGTCCACTTCTTTCACTCTTGCATTCGTAATAAGCGGCGCAACAACCATGTTAAAAATGAGGATAATCAGCAAGACTATTCCGTAGTAATAAATAATCGGTTTTTTGGGTTGTTTAACTTCTTTCATAACCTTAACTCCTCCGCAATAATAATCCTGTATAATAAGATTATTATGATGTTAAAGCCATGATATTATGAATATATAACGTAAAAAATAACCAATTATGAACTTTTTTACCGATTTATACATTTAGATTATTTTGTAGTTTAAAATGGCAGTAAAATACCCTGTGATGATACGAATAACACACCATAACTTAACCCTCGTACCCTCTCGGGTTCAAGCCCCGCGCAAAATAAAAAAGAGCCGCTGCTGCGACTCTTCTTTATTTGGTGCGAGAGACGGGACTTGGCGTCTGCTGCGGCTGCGCCTTGCATGCTGATGGCTCGCTGACCGTCGCTTAGCGACAAGTACCCGGCTCACCGCTCCTCGCTAAAAACAGTCCACAGGACTGTTTTTTAACGCTCAGACCCTCTCGGGTTCAAGTCCCGCGCAAAATAAAAAAGAGCCGCTGTTGCGACTCTTCTTTATTTGAAAATAGTGACCTACTTTGATACAAAATGCACACCCCTTACGACCTTTCGTTAAAAGGTGCCGAGTACCGTTAAAAAGTGCACACTCCAACAAATGATGTGGTTTTTAATTCCTTCTCAAGCACGTCCGCATACTGCTGTATAGCATTTCCTAGCTTCCCCGACAAAGCCTGCAGCTCGGCACTTTCCAAATATTTTTGCGGATTTTTTCTAACCTCTAAGGCGGTTTCAAGTGCGGTGATGTTGTGGAATAAACAGTTTTGCAATGCCCACTCTCCGGCAGCCGTTTTGGAAATGATTTTTCCGGTACGAAGTGTGTAAATGCATCTGGCAATATCCAAAAGCCAACCAAAAGAATAGATACTTCGTCCGGTACTGCTTGCATATTTTCGAATCGTATCGTAATGAAATTGTATATTTGTTTTTATGTCCTCAAAAGAAGGCGGAGTCAATTGTCCCCGTATGTCTTTTCCATGCAAGAGACGGCTGTAGTCAAGCAGTTCTTTCATGCAACACGCATCAAAATGATAGCTGTCAGTAATTCTTTGTCCACTTGTTCCCCAATAGACAACTCTATCCGGAACCTTGCGAATAAATGCGTTTAGTGTCAACATGCCACCCTCAAAGCAACGGTAAAACGGATTATCGGACTCGGCGGCAGTAATACTCTGCCGGAGGCAAACAAGTTCATTAGCCTGTTGTTCGGAAATAGACTTTTGGGTTAGAACGAGAATATCTATGTCGCTCCAGCCGTATTGAAAATCATCTAACACATAAGAACCATAAATGTAAACAGAAGGATCGTTAAGCGAAAGAACATCGGCAATTTGGGTAGTCATATTTTTTATCGCAGCATTTAATTTCACTTTATTTCCTCCTACACATTTATTGAGAAAAATGAACACCAATCATGATACCTATTGTATCACAATTGGTGTCCGATTATGGTGCGAGAGACGGGACTTGAACCCGTACGGGATTACCACACGCCCCTCAAACGTGCGCGTCTGCCGATTCCGCCACTCTCGCATTCAATTGTCGTTCCCTCAAGGAACGCTTGATATTATATCAGATTCATTTTTGTTTGTCAACTGTTTTTGAAATAAATTTAGGCCTTTTTCATAATTATTTTTTAAAAACCTTCCGACAGCGATTAAGCCGTCGGAAGTGATTTTATTTTGCTGTCAAAAAACAATTTTTCCAAACTCACGGCGTAATTGTATGCCGCCTTTTATTTCTCCTCAAACACATACTCGCCCGAAGCGAGACGGATAATCGCACAGCCGTCCTTGCACTCATACTCATCGAAGCTGTGTTCAACGCCGTTTATTGTGAGCTTTTTGCCCATAATCGGCAATCTCAGCTCGGTCGCCACCGGAACGGTACATTTATATATGAGGTTTTTCTCGTTGATCCATTCGCTCACGATAAGTCCCGAGGCGGAATCATAGCTTGCCTTAACATATGTCATACGCTGCTGTCCGTCGGGAAGCTCCTCGGCGGTTCTTGTATCAATTCTCGGCCGAAGAATAACAGTTTCAAAGCCCGGCATTCCCGGCTCGATGCCTGCCATATAGCGATACATCCATTCAACCACCGAGCCGTAAGCATAGTGATTGAATGAGTTCATGCCGACATCTCCAAAGCCGTTTTCCTTTGTATAAGAATTCCAGCGTTCCCAAACGGTCGTTGCGCCCTGGTCGATGCTGTAAATCCATGACGGCTCATTGCGCTGCATAAGGAGCGTATATGCCATTTTATCCTTACCGTATTTTGAAAGCGTCGTGCAAAGATTATATGTTCCGAGGAAGCCCGTCGAAAGTCTGTTGCCGTTCGCCTTTATCTGCTCAACAAGCTCGTCGGCGAGAACCTTTGCATAGTCGGCATCAACAAGGTCAAAGGCAAGCGCAAGGATTTTATCGGTTTGGGTCTGTCCGATGAGCTTTCCGTCCTTCATGTAATTCTCAACAAAGTAAGCATAAGCCTGTTTTCTCAGCTTCTTATAATGCTCGGCTCTGTCGAATTTACCGAGAATGTCGCTCATCTTTATCATAAGGTCAATATCGTGTACAAAATAAACGGACGAAACATACGTTTTGTCGCACTGATCATATGCAAGCCAGTCACCGAAGCGAGCGTTTGCGCCTGCCATGCCGAACTTATCAACGAGCTGAGCAATGTATTTCTCCATTGATTCATAATGCGTTTCAAGAAGCTCAATATCATTATACATAACATACATGTTATATGGCACGATTATGCCTGCATCTGTCCACGCCGCTTCATTCTCCGCATGGCAGCAAAACGTTTTTGGAATAACCTCAGTATATCCGCCGTCGTCACCCTGAGAATCACGGGCATCCTGGATCCACTTGCGGAAAAATTCCTTGACATCTGCATTATAAGCAGCCGTTACGCTGAACGCCTGCGCATCTCCTGTCCAGCCGTAACGCTCATCACGCTGAGGGCAATCGGTCGGCACGCTCAGATAGTTACTGCGTTGACTCCAAAGAGTATTTGAAATAAGCTGGTTGACAAGCTTGTCGGAGGTTTCAAGCGTTCCTGTTTCTTTTGTAACAGAGCCGACAACCTCGGAAACAAAATCAAGTATTTCAATATCCTTCGTTGAGCTTATCTGAACATAACGATAGCCGTAAAAAGTAAATGAAGGTCTGTAAACCTCCTCATTCTTACCGCTGAGTACATATGTTTCCTTCGCAAGCGCGGTTCTGAAATTGATGGTGTAAAGTGATCCTTTTGCGCCGTCATTTCCTCTTGAAATTTCACCGCTGTCGTTCAAAAACTCGGCATAGTGAACATTAACAAATGTTCCTCTTTCGCCTTTAAGGGTCAGCTTAGCCCAGCCGACCATTTCCTGACCGAGATCAATGATAAGCTTTTGACCCTTTTTGAGTGTTAGAGGAAAAGATTTGGGATTGTCGCAGATATTTATCTCGCCGTAATAGGAGCCGTTATAATTAACACCGTCATAAACCGTGAGAGTTTTTGCTCTCAGACTTAATTCATCACGAACTTGAACCTTAGGACCGATAAAAGGAGTCAACACACCGTCGAAATAATCACAAACCGTCGCTTTGCGAACCTTTTTCGGCACAAATCCTACTGTTGAAATCTCATCATAACCGTTCTCTGTTGCATCACAGTATTCTCCGTCCCAGATGTCAGCCAAGCGAACCGGTCCGCCGACCGTTGCGTCCCAGTTTTCGTCTGTTACAAGAATTGATTTGCCGCCATGCACAATATTTGCAATGAAAGCGGGCGGATTTGCACCGTATGTACTCTGAACAATTCTGCCTGAATACCAGCCTGCCGATACCACTGCAAGGATTCGATTCTTTCCCTCATGAATATACTTTGAAACATCATAGACGTAGTAAAGGGCACGCTTGTGATAATTTGTCCAACCCGGTTTCATCTCGTCATTGCCGACGCGCTTGCCGTTAATGTAGATATCAACAATACCGAGAGCCGAAAAAATCAACTCGGTTTTCTCGTCGCTTACTACATCAAAATCACTCCAAAACATCGGTAATCCGTTATTATCGACAATTTCGCAATGCTGATTAACATAAGGCACTCTGCTGCCCCACGGATTTTTTGAAGCATCAAAATAGTTTCGAAATTCTATGTAAATAAACTTTGCGTTATTCCATATTTTTTCCATGTTGCCCTCCTGTAAAAAGGACAGAAACGAAAGCCTTTATTATGCTCTTGTTTCTGTCCTTTAATACCTTTAATTATTTTGTAAGGAAATACCAAATGATATCAATAACTCTGAAATCCTTAAGAACCTTTACGAGGAACTTAACGATTGTATCGGCAAGAAGAGTCGTTGCTCCGCCGAGATCGACAAAACGGTTTGTCTCCGCCTCGGGTGCGCCGTCATATTCAAGGGTGAACGGCTGAGTATAGATAACTCCGCCCTCGCCTACGATTTCGGCTCTGACATATGAGCCGATCTCATCGGAATAATTGTCAAGATCTATGGTGTTGCCCGTTGCAATTACCTTGCCATCGGCAATCCAGTGAACCATATATGCGTCCTGAGTGCTGATCGTGATAGTATCCTCAACGTCATCAACGGAAACAGCCTTTACCTTAGGAGTAACCGCTTCCTGATCAAAAGCAAAAATCGTGCGCTGCTTGCCTGCATTTTCTTCCTCAACGATCTTGCTGTAGGTCTCGGCAAAGCTGTCCGCCAGCTCAAGGCCTACACCTGCCGCTTTAAGCTCCTCTGCCCATGAGCGGATCTCCGCCTTGCTGCCCATATAGTAGCTTGCGGCAAAGAAAGCGCCGTCCTTCATAGCTGTTTTAAGTTCGGGAATTGTCTTTTCGGGCATGCACATAAGGGTATAGCCGGAATTGATGATGCCCTCGTTATGAGAATCCGATGTTGCAAGACCGAAAACGTTTCTGCCGGTCGGAACAACCTTTTGAAGTAGGAGATCCCAAAGCTTTCTGTCGTAACGGGTTCTGTAATCGCCCTTGCTGTTCACATCAATGCCGAGACATGCCGGATATTTTTCGAGAATGTTTGCAAACTTATCAACTACATACTTGAACTTAACATTATCCGTGTTATATGCCTCGTCGTAGTTGGCAACATTTCTTGCGCCGCTGTACTCGCCCGGGTGATTGATTACGCAAAGTCCGCCGAGTTTATTGATATTTTTAATCGGGGTCTCATAGTCACTTGTACCGCCGATTGTGTCGTTACCGTAATTAACAAACCATGAGCAAACGTGAGCATTGTTGAACGAGGTCGGGTTCTGCTCGTTGCCGAAAGGTACTCTGAGCATCGAATTTTCGGCATTTCCGTTCTCGTCATACTCTGTATAATAGTTTCCGTCGTATGTATATTTCCTGCCGTCCGAGGTCTCGCCTTTTGACGAAAGAACCTCAATGGGAAGCTTTCCTTTTCTGACGCTCATCGCAATCTTAACAGCCTTGTTTGTCGAAGGATCGTCCCAGCCGTAATCCGTTGTGCCATGGTCGGTGACTGCAAGAATATCGAAATTATGGTCATAATGCTTTTCGACGGTTTCTTTCTTTGTCAAAGCACCGTCCGTACCTGTCGTGTGACTGTGAAGATCCGTCTTGTACTGCTTATAGGTGCTCCAATCAACGTTGGCATAGGTGCTGTTGATTTTGTAATCAACGTCCTTGTCGATCGCAAACGAGCAAAGAGCCGTACACGATGTTGCAATTGCTGCAGACATGAAAATTGAAATGGCTTTTGTAAGTTTTCTGTTCATGATTATCCTCCGTATTATTTGATGATTTTATCGAGTAGTGCTTTTATATCAATATCTTTATTCTGCGTGTCGGAATTATTCTCCGTCAGCGGAACAATGATTTTGTTGACCTGATCGTTATAAAGGAACTGCGGAAAATCATCGCTTTCATTTACCGTCGGCTGACTGCCATGCTGAGCAAGCCACCATGTAAAATCATAATATCCCGGCGTGTACCAGGTGTGCATCATATCTTTGATAAACCATGTGTATTCGGGATATATACAGGTCGATGCGTCAATGGCATTGTCACAGGAAATATGGTTGTGACCGTCGGCAACGCCTTGGGTATAGCCCTTGGGGAGCGTCGCTCCGAAATCGGCACAGGTTGCGCCGAGCGAGGTCCTTGCCGTATCTATCAAAAAGTCACTTTGATAGGCATCGTTTTTCAGCACCGGAACCGCTGCCTTACCGTAATTTGAAATAATTGCAAGCTTCATTCCGTTATTCACGGCTTCATCAAGAATTTCTTTTGTGCTGTCCATAACTCCGTAGTGATAGGCGTCAAGCTTTTTGATAAGAGCCGCATTTTCGACCTCATCAAGCATATATTCCTTCGCCTGTTCATAATACTCATTGGGAACGAACGTCCATATGCCCGTCAGATTTCCGAAAAGATCTCTCAGACAGTCCTCATAAAGCACATCCTTGCCTCTTGTAAACACCGTATCAAGCTCGCCGCACACGGGCGAAAGAAGAAATCCGGAAAGTGCATAGAAAATGCAACGATAAAAAGCAGTCACAGGATCGCTGCCCTCAATGAAATTTCCGATATAATTCATTACTGACTTTGTTTTTATATTGAGGTCACCCGTGAAAAGTCCGCCGACAAGATTTATTCCGTTAAAAGCCGATGACTGCATTATTACCGTATCGACGCTTCCGTAGCCGTACTGCTTAAGATAGGTCATAATGACTGCGCCGCCCATGCTCTCGCCCTTGAGAACCACTTTGTCATGGCGTGTGAGTTCCTTAGTCTTTTCTATATATTCGTTAAGCTCCGCGGCAATTTCAAAAACATCCTCACGCCAATCGTAATTAAAGCGATTGTCACAGCGATATCCGTGCTCCGAGGTCGGGTCAACCCTGAATTTGACATCAACCGTTTCGTTGAGCGGATCGCCGTTATCGTCGCAGGCAACGTCCTTCATCGTATCATTGAGAATTTTGCTCAAAGAGCCTGCAAATCCCTCATAATCACCGGTTATTCTGAGCATAACCGTCGGAACGATAAGCCTCGCAACAGCAGATACTATCGCCGAGGTTTCGGGCATGAAAACGTTATATTCCTCCTCGGTTTCGGGATTGGCAACCAGGTCGGTCATCGCAAATCCGGTCACATAAACGATCGGCGTATAAGAACAGCCGCATTTGTCTGTTGCGTATGAAGAAAATGATGCGGCACTGACCGAAAAAGTCAGCAAAACCGCAAGAAAAACAGAAACCGCTTTTTTCATAGAAGTCCTCCTCGGTTTGTTATCATAATAAAAATCTCAAACAGATTTCATACACCCACGATCGGCTATGTTCGCATCGTCCCGTAAATGTTTTCGGAAATAGCGAAAAACTGTCCGCATTGTCCCATTTCTGATTTCTTTTGTATTATATCATAAGTTTTTATCAATATCAATTCTTATTTTATTGAAATTGTCATAATCATTTATACGGAGTGATGCTGATGACAAACGCAAAAAAGCTGCTTACAAATACACTTCTGCTGACGGCTGCGGCATTCCTGATGAAAACGGTCGCTGTCAGCTTTAACGTTTATCTGACAAATAAAATAGGCGCAGACGGAATCGGTCTTTTTCAGTTAATCACCGCCGTCTACGGCATGTCAATAACATTTTCCGTTGCCGGAATACGCCTTGCAGCTATGAGAATCGTCGCCGATAATATAGCTCTCGGAAAATATAACGACAGACAGATAATGCGCCGCTGTCTTGTTTATTCATTTATCTGCGGCACCGTTATTGCCGCCCTTTTGGCAGGCTTTTCGGAATTTATCGGTTCAAAATGGATCGGCGACGTGCGAAGCGTTCCGTCGCTTAAAGTACTCAGCCTGAGTTTGCCGTTCGTTGCGATGTCGGCAGCGCTTAACGGATATTTTACATCGGTAAAGAAGATCGTCCGCTATACTGCCGTTCAGCTTTCCGAACAGGTTTTCAAGATTGTTGTAACTGTTTTTTTACTGAAATCGGTTATAACTCACGGACTTGAAGCCTCATGTACAGCAATAGTTTTCGGCATTTCCTCGGCGGAGTTTTTTTCACTTGTCTGCTCATATACGCTTTATCGCTTTTCCGTATGCAAGCCAAAAGAGACGGAAAACGGGCGTGACATTTGGAAAAGAATTTTAAAGATTTCAATTCCCGATACTGTAGGCTCGGAGATGCGTTCAATTCTTATGACCGTCGAGCACCTGCTCATCCCTGTCGGCTTCCGCAAATCGGGCAGTGATCCGCAGACGGCGCTTGCGAACTATGGTGTTATTCACGGAATGTCGCTTCCGCTCGTTCTCTATCCCTCCGCCCTGCTCTCATCACTCTCCGGACTGCTTGTGCCCGAGATATCTGCTCTGCACATTTCGGGGAACAAGCCGAGAATAAACTACATGATAGCCCGAGTTCTTCATCTGACGATGATTTTTTCAATCGGCACTGCAGGAATAATGTATTTTAACGCAAAAAGGCTGTCACTTGCGGTTTATGGCAATGACAGCGCTTTCTTATATATTCAAATTCTTTCGCCCTTGATTCCTGTTATGTATTGCGACATGTCCGTTGACGGAATGTTGAAAGGGCTTGACCAGCAGGTCAGCTATATGAGATACAATATTATCGACGCTTCAATATGCGTCGTTCTCGTTTACCTGCTGGTTCCGATTTTCTCCGTAAAGGGTTACGTCATCGTTGTATTCGTCAGTGAGATAATCAATTTTATTCTCAGCTTCAGACGGCTGACAAAGGTCAGCGACGTTAGCATCTCTTTTTTCAAAGATATTTTCATCCCGATTTTTTGCGTTATCGGTGCAAATCTTTCAAAAAACTTTATTTTCTTCTTTTTCAACATAACTAATTTCAAACTTGCCGCTTCCCTTGAAATTATTGCGGCAGTTATCCTGTACACCGGAATGATAGTTCTTTTTCGTTCCATAGACAAGGAAGAACTTGATTGGATGAAATCTCTTGTCAAATAAAACGTTTTTCGATATACATTTTTATTTTTCCCATCTTATATTCAAGTTTTTCACAAAACCTGTTTACACCAATCAGGCAGAAAAGTTTTCTCTGCGCTATTCCTATCAATGAGCATCCGAGCGTTACCGCAAGTGAGATACCGATGACAACAAGTACCGATACCGGAGCTGAATACCTGCCGATCCAAGTAAAATTGCCGACTATCCATTTATAAAAAATGACCTCATGAGTATGGATAAGATAAACAGCAAGAGATGCCGAGGCAAAAGCTGCAATTAGCTTTCCGATTTTTGGCTTCACATTTATTTTGACTCCGAGAATCAGAACAAAAATTGCCGTTGAAGCAACAACAACAGTAATTGAGCTGTAGTCTCCAAGCGTAAAAATCTTGTCCCCATAGGATCTGAACTGTTCCGGAATATATGTAAAAATAACGTTACACATAATTGACAAAGCAGCAGCCGCGAAAAGAATTCCGCGTTTTATATTCAATCCGTATTTTTTGATATACGCTCCGATAAAATACATTGTTGTTATCCAAACAAAGGACTGACCTACAGATACTCCTCCGATAAGAAATGTATCCTCTCCTGCAACAGTCGTAATTACCGAAAATGCCGTAAGAGCGCAAATCAGCATCCACGAGAACTGCTTCTTATCAAGCGATTCAATCAACCTGTTGAAAAACGGGGAAAAAATGTAAACAGCAAAATATACGCTCATGTACCAATACTTTGAAAAGCAGATCGGAAACAAGAATCCGAGCGACGGAAAGCTGAGCAGGCTTGTATCCTTGCTTATAACAAGAGCCGCTGCAAAGCATACTACTGAGTAGAAAAAAACATCAAGCCATAAAGCAAACAGCCTTTTTACTTTCACGGTTTTTGTACAGAGAAGGTATCCGGTACAAAGCGAAAATAAATTGATGCAACACCCTGCAACAGCGTTCAAGATCTTCTGAGATATATCTGTCGACAATCTTAAACTGCCTTCTATCACTCCGCCCATTCCCGTTATGTGCAAAACCACAACAAGAAACATCGCGAAAATCTTTAATAAATCTATATTATAATTCCTTGAATCTAAGGTTTGAGCTTTGTTTTTCATTCTATTCACCTACCATGTTTAACAATGAAATTTTAACACAGAGCTTTTAAAATGTCAACAAAGCATAAACGTTGGTTTACGACGCCTTCAGTCTCAATCTGAGCTTATCGGCAATCATTGCAATAAATTCAGAATTTGTCGGCTTACCTCTTGATGATTGAATCGTATAGCCAAAGTATGAGCTTAACACATCAACGTCGCCTCTGTCCCACGCAACCTCAATGGCGTGGCGAATTGCTCTTTCAACTCTCGATGAGGTTGTTTTGAATGTCTTGGCAACCGTAGGATAAAGAAGCTTCGTTACAGAGCCCATCATCTCGGTATTGTTTATTGAAAGAATGATTGCTTCTCTCAAATACTGATAGCCCTTGATGTGTGCAGGCACACCTATCTGATGCATGATCTCGGAAACGACAACCTCAAGATCATTCTCTGTTCTCTCGTGTGTGCACGTATTTTTCCAGCCCGCAAGCTGTGTAATTCGCTGGGCAATTATGTTTGCATCAACAGGCTTGAGAAAATAATAATCTGCGCCGCTGTTGAGAATTTCACTTTCAAAACGCATATTATCCACGCTTGAAAGAACAATCAGCATCGGCTTTTTCCCGTCCTTCATCTCCCGTATCTGCTTGATAACGCCCAGAGCGTCGACATGAAGCATGAATGCATCCATGATTATTACATCCGGCTTTTCATACTTCATTTTGGTCAGAACCTGCGCACCGTCCTTGTCTGAAAGCAATGCATTGTAGCCGTAGGACGAGAACTCCCTGACGCAGTTCTGACCGAACTCGTTGTTTTCCGCAATTAGTATTTTGACCTTATTTTCCATAAAACGCACCTCCGTGATTTCGTTTCACCGATATACTACCATTTTATGGCATTTATGTCAATAGTTATTTGCCATTTTTTACCAAAAAATTTTTTGATACAATTATGCCTTGTGAAAAAACTATAAAAATGTTGTTGAAGAATGAAAAATAAACGCTCTCTCAAGTGCTTTTGCAAGAAAGAGAGCGCTTTTTGTTTAACCGATTTTTGCACCATATTTGCATTTTGCGTCCGAGAAAATCGGAGTTTGATGTTATTTGAAGCATTTTATCCGTTATTTATATATGCCCGTATATTATTTTACGAGACCTTGAGATACTCCTCCACTCCCTCGGCGGTATCGGTCATATCCTGCGCAAAAATTCCGTAGCCCTCGGCAGGGTCATCAACAAAGACATGTGTGACCGCTCCGATCAGCATCCCGTTTTGAATGATCGGACTGCCGCTCATTCCCTGGACTATGCCGCCGGTTTTTTCAAGCAGCTCTGGATCGGTAACACGCAGAACAAGATTTCGCCGGTTATCCTTGCTGTCAAAAATTTTTTCAATCTCGATATCGTAATAATCCGAGCCGCTGTCGTCCACAGTACATATGATTTGGGCAGCACCGGTTTTCACCTCTTGACGAAGAGCGACCGGAACGACCCGACTGCTTTCGTCAAAGGAATCCATTATTCCGTAAACACCTGTTTCGCCGTTAATATAAAGGCTTCCTATGGTGCCGGCGGAGAAAACTCCGCACAGCTCGCCGGCGCTGCCGCTTGTGCCCTTATAGCACCCCTTTATCTGAGCTTCGACCGCATCTCCGCCCGAAAGGGGCATTATTTCTCCCGTATCCGTATCACACACGGCGTGACCGAGACCCGCAAAAATTCCGTTTGTTCTGTCATACCAGGTAACCGTACCGATCCCCGCAGTGCTGTCTCTTATCCAAAGACCGCCCTTGTAGGTTGAGTCCTCCGAACAAAGAACGGGAGTGAATTCAATCTCTCTCGTCTTAGCTTCCCGCTCGATTTTCAGCTTTAGAGTTTTGCCGTTACTTGATGCAAATATTGCCGAAAGCTCACGGTTTCGATAGACTTCAACACCGTCAACGGAGATTATCATGTCTCCCTCTTTAAGCCCTGCCGACTTGCCCGGGCTGACGTTACCCGACGCAGTTGTTACTGCGTCAATACGGATAACCATTACGCCTTTTGTATACAGGCGAATTCCGAAAGCGTTTCCTCCGGGGACAACGTATTTTCGGCGTGAGACCTTAACCTTTGCGGATTTAATGGGAAAAACATTAAAGAGCTTAACGGAGGTCATGTATTCGGTTTCGACGGGAGAAGCATCCTCTGCCGCATGGTTCACAAGAGCTTGACAGACGTATGTTTTTCCGACATTCATTTCATCATATTCGCCAATCGTCATTTCGTCCGGGATACGGACATACCCCACAATAACGAGCATCATAATAACGCCCGTAACGAAAAAACAGATCATACTGATTATCCGAACACACTGTTTCAATTAAAAAGCACCTCCGGTTTTAATTTATCCCGAAGGTGCTTTTTTATTCCGTTTTTAAAATCAATATGTACAAAATGATTAAAATCATTATCAATCCGTAATCGGTTGATTTTCAATCATAGCTATCATGTCCATATAATATTTGAGCAGTGATTCTTCGTCAACGCCTATTCCTATCGCATTGCCGTGGTCACCCGTGCTGACCGGCATAACGTTCCATATTCCTGTCTTGATATTATTCGGGTCGTAATCCGTATGAGCATCACCGAACGGATATTGAGCCGCAACAACGTTAACGAGTCCGTCATTGGGCTTCCACGATTCGTCAATCGGGAACGGCGCATCGGGATTTGAGGAATATACGCCCATCATCTCTGAATATGCACGGAGAATAAACAGTGTGCTCGGCAAAGCGATTTGCGCCTTACCGGTTATAGGGCTGTCCACGGTAGTTCTGAACGCATAGGAATAATAATAGACATTATCATCAAGAGAAATCCTGTCGTTAAGTGCTTTTGCGCCTTCACATGAAAGGTCAAACGCAACGTTATCATACTTCTGCTGCAGTATTGTATGCAGCGCTTTATAAACATGGTTGACCGTTGTCTTCTCTCCGGGAACAAACGTCAGTCCGAACTGCTCCAGATGAAAATCAACATATCCGTTGAGCGGCGAACGTCCCAGAACGGCAGCATATAGGAACAAAGCTATTTCGCCTATTTCGATAAGGTTAAGGTCATCGGCTATATAAGCAAGCGTTGTTCCGTTGTTCGGAGTGCAGATTGTGGTAACGGAATTCACCCAATTTGCTTTACCGCCTGTAAAGAGCGGAGAAATATCATTGGGATCAGTGGCTGCAATCTCGTCCGGATCACCTTTTGAAAGAAGACCCTGCAAAAGTCTGATTGTATTTCCGCCGAAGGAATGTCCGATAAGATTCACCTTATTCATAAGGTCATTTTCATCCTTCTCGCCCCAGTTTTTAACAATCGGCTCTGTGTAAGTTCTGCCATAGCGAAGATGATTGTGTCTCTTTGAATGAGCCTCGCCATAGTCAACACGTGTGCCGGTCAACTGTGCAAAAAGCTCGCACGCCCTGTCCCAGTTACTTGAGAAGGGACCTACAGAAGCGTCTCGACATTCAATGCCGTTTTCTCTAAGCTTCTGCATAAGATGGCATGAGGTCGCGCCCCAATAGGCAAAGTCCTGGTTTATGCCCTCGTCCTCGCCCCAGCCGAGAAATCCGTGAACAAAAATATAAGGGTAGCTTTTGTCCGTCTCGCCGGATTTATCCTCCGGCACAACAAAGCCCGGAACAAAGCTTACAAATGCCATGACCAATGCAACCCAAGCAGCAACTAAAGACTTAAACATAGACACACCACGCCCTCTTTTATTTTTAATTTAATAATATGATATTTTTGTCGTTTTGTCAAGAAAAACCGCGTTAAAACCGTTTATATGTTTTTCTTAAATGTCAAAAATATTTATACCCGTAACAGGGTGAACCCGACGGTTCATTTTTCCGTCGATAATATTGACAAAAATCTCCGCCGTAACTCCGATAATTGCCTCGTTGAGATGTCCGCCTACAACGTTGCAGTCCTCTCCCGAGAAAGCGGCATGCAGATGTAAATACGGCTTGCCGTCTTTCCTTGTCATGTTTCCGAGCAGCGAAATGATCTCCATCGGCTCGTCAAAAGTTTTCGGCATATATTCACCCTTTTTGACATCGTAGAAACCGACAGTCGCACGGCTGACCGCTCCGATGCCGTTTACCTGAGCAAATTCTATGTTCTCTTTTTCGCAAAGCTCAAGCAAGGACTTTATGATATCCTCGCCGATGCTCAGTCTTACACTTATAGTATCACCGTTTTTTCTGTAATGCATAATAACCGCCCTTTCCGGACAAATTTCGTCATTTGAGAATTGACAATTTCTTAAATAAATAATAATATATACTTAAATAAAATGCAAGTTTTTTTGAAAGGAAGTCCTGTATGACAAAAATTATTTCTCTTTTTATTTCAATAATAATGTTTCTTTTTCCGATGCTTAATATTCCCCATGCCGATGTCAATAAGGAAAGCTTCAACACGGAATATACAAATGTTTTTGTTCACGGCTTTTCCGGCTGGGGAGAATACGACGATGTTTACAAGCTTTTCCCGTACTGGGGAGTCAGAAACGGTGACCTCATGGAATACCTCAATGCCCGCGGCTTTGATTGTCATGCCGCGACGGTTGCTCCTGCCGGCAGTGCATGGGACAGAGCATGTGAGCTTTATGCCCAGCTCATGGGTACCGTCACCGATTACGGCGAAGCTCACAGCAAAAAATGCGGTCACGACCGCTTCGGCAAAGATTATTCCAAATGCCGTCTCATCAACGATTGGAGCGCAGAGAAAAAAGTAAATCTTTTCGGTCATTCCTTCGGAGGAGCAACCGTAAGAATGTTGGCGGAGCTTATGGCAAACGGTGACGAAGGTGAAAAAACAAGCTCCGACGTTTCGCCGCTTTTCACAGGCGGCAAGTCAAGCTGGATATACAGCATCGTAACTCTTTCCTCTCCTCACAACGGAACAACGGCTTACTGCGTCAGTCACAAAGCGGCAGCGGCAATCGTGAACGGCTTCAACTCCGCCGCAGCAATCATTCCCAAATTTTCGGACAACGCACTTTACGATATGATGATTGACAATGCAATGGCTCTCAACGAGAGAATCTCGACCGTTTCCGACATTTACTATTTTTCTTACGCCTGCGACGGAACATACCGTGACGAGGACGGCAACTGCCTCCCCGACAGCAAGCTTATAGCTTCTCAATATACTCAGACAGCAAAAATCCTTTGCTCCTTCACGGGCACAACTCCGGGCGGATATGTAATTGACGAAAGATGGCAAGCAAACGACGGCCTTGTAAATACATATTCGGCTCTTGCTCCCATCGGAGCACCGTCTGTTCAATATGACAGTTCAAGCGTTAAAACCGGCGTTTGGAACGTGATGGAAATTATCAAGGGCGATCACACAACACTTCAAGGTGCACAAAGAGAAAACTTTAACGGCAGGCTGTTTTGGGTCGAGCTTCTTTCTATGATCAATTCTCTTTAATATCAGGGGGGATTGACAAAAGCGCAAAATAATTATATTATTAAAATACCAAAAATACAGGAGGGTACTACCATGAACAACGAAACCGGCAAACAGCTTATCAAATCGGCAACTGCGGTTCTCTGCGTTGCAGGCATTTGTATATCGGCAGTTATTTCGACCAATAAGGTCGCAGACACAATTAAAGCCACGGCGGCCTCATCACAGGTTCAGCAGGGCGGTGCTTCTTACGGCACAGACAGTATACCGACAGATTCGCCTATCATAGACAGCGGTGCAAACGGTGACGCCGTAACCGATGCGGCAGGTACAAATCAGACCGATGCCGCTCAGCCCGACAGCACTCAGTCAGGCGACGCAGGATCAGTCTCGTCACAGACAGGTGCAAGCTCATCAAACAATCAGACAGCGTCAAAGCCGAGCGGAAACAAAAAAATGAGTAAGGCTGAAATAATCAACTATTGCAATACCGCTCTCAACAAGGCAAAGGCGGCAAAGGTTGGCTACAACAAGAAGATGGTAAGAGAGGTTAAAGGAAGTACAGACGGTATTTCTCCGAGCCTTATCAAGCTTGTTGCCGTAAACAAAAATACAACAATGAAAAAAGGCAGCGACAATATCAAGGACGATTTCCCGGCAGCAGGTTTTGAATGGTCAAGCAAGCTCAGAGAGCAGGATGTTGTAAATGCAACAATCAAAACAAGCGGTCAGTATTATGAAATCAGACTTACGCTCGGCAAAGAGCAGAATCCTGCCAAGGGTGAAAAGAGTAGCTACGGCAGAGTAATGTCTGTTATTGACGCTGCGGAAGCAGGCAAAATGGTTCCGGGCATCAAGTCCATCAACATGAACTATCACGACGGTTATGTTTATGCAAAGGTCGATTCAAAGACCGGCAAGCTCGTTGCCGCCGAGTTCTCCGCCGCCGCAGATATCCAGGCAAATATCACAATTTTCGGTAGCGTTTCCGTCAAGGATATCGTCAGCACGGAAACATTCACAAACATTGTTTGGTAATCTAACGGAATATAAAATTAACGCTCTCTTGCATATGTAAGGGAGCGTTTGGTTTTGGTATTAGGTTAATAAATCGGAAAAAACAATTGAGCGTGGGTTCCTCCTATGGGGAAGCTGACTGAGGGAATGAGGTTTCATCAGACTTAAACTCCCTCCGTCACGACTTCGTCGTGCCACCTCCCTCAAGAGGGCGGCCACGAATATTCTGCAACAAAAGTAATATTCATCAGACTTTTCAAGGTGCGATGTGGGCATCGCACCCTACGATTTGTTAAAATAAATGCACATTTCGTAGAGTTTGATGTGGTCATCAACCTCTGCCGGATACAACTTTATAGAACATTGTCGTCGGTTGCATCCTCCGTGTTTCAAAAAATATTTATTGTTTTACGATAAATTTCTATTGACATTCGTATATACTAATGCTATAATGCAGACAACAAAACTTTCGGAGGTAAATTATGTCAAAGAAAATCTCTCTCAAAACGATTGCGGGCAGTCTTAAATTTATTATCATCGCTATGGGGCTTTGCGCCTTTGCGATTCAGAGCGTAATTTCACTCATGCTCATCATTTCCGATGCGGATAATATCGACAAGCTCAGAGCACCTTGGATGGCTTTTCTCTGGTCAACGGCGATTCCTATGATTCCGGCTCTCATCTATTCATGGAAAACGGCGTCAAATATCGGCAGGAACAAGCCCTTTTGTCTCGACAATTCAAAAAATCTCAAAAACATTGCAATAAGCTCGATTTGCGACGCAGCTCTTGTGCTCGCAGGCAACATAGTTTATCTGCTTCTTGACATCTGCCACCCGTCCGTTCTTCTCTTCTCAAGCATAATTGTTCTTATCGGCATAGCTATTTTTATTGCGGCGATGGGGCTTTCACAGCTCATTCGCAACGCCGCCGAATTGCAGGAAGAAAACGAGCTTACGATATGAGGTGAAAGCATGATTATAGTTAACATCGACGTTATGCTTGCCAAGAGAAAAATGAGCGTTACCGAGCTTTCGGAACGTGTAGGAATAACTATGGCAAACATTTCGATTCTCAAAAACGGAAAAGCAAAAGCAATTAAAATTCAGACCCTTGACAAAATCTGCGAGGCTCTCGACTGCGAGCCGGGCGATATTCTCGAATACAGAAAGGGATAGTTCTATGCCGAAACCCGTTAAAATAATCATTACGGTTATCAGCGCCGTAACAGTAGGCTTTTTTTCGATAATCGGATTTCTTATCTTAGGGTTTGTCGGAACGGTTACCGTTTCATCACTTATTGAAGGAGAGCCCGACACAGTTCAAAGCCATGTCGAAAAATCCATGCCGGAATATAACGACCATGAGGTATACTTTTTCGGCGCAATTGACGGCTGGGAATATATTGAATACTATTTTGACGACGACCTCTCCCCTGCCGAGTTTGATAAATCGAAATACTTCAAAAAGGTTACTCCGAAAGATATTGAAGAAATAAACAAATATGTTGACGAATTTGAGAACGGCATTGAAGTAACATACGACGATTTTCTGCTCGGTGACGACATTAAAAAGGTCTATACATTCAACAAAAGCATGGTTGACACGGACGATTATTTTTACACATTCAACGTAGATAATTTCAGAAGCTATACGCTCTTTTATTTCGATTCCGAACGTAAAACAGCATTTGAACTGAGGGCGAAAAGATAATGTCATTCACATGTATACTCGCAATTATATATTTATTTTTATTTTTAACGGACATCTCGGCATTGATTTTAGGAATTCAATGCCGAGAGTGGGCATTGTTTGTCGGCATAACGGCATTCATAATTTTCGGAACAGCCGTCCTCGCCTATTTCTGGATAAAAAGTCCGATGTAATGTTTCTGAAAAGGCACAATTTGTAGGGGTCGATGACCACATCGACCCACGGTCAGAAGAAAAATATCTTGAACGCTTTCGGAAGATCTATTGGCGCAATTGGTCGGAATAACAGGATATTATATTATTTTTTGATTGGTGATAAAAATGAAAAAAGTTTTAAAAGCAGTTTTAATTATTCTTCTTTCTCTGACATTTTTGGTAACAGCATTTTTTTTCGGTATAAGGGTATTTGTATTAATTGCAGACAAAGAAAATGACAAGCTTGTTGAAGAATATGAGAATAAAACAATAGAAATATCAGATATTGAAAAGCTTGATAATTTTTTTACTTTTGATGATGAACTGAAAACATCAATTAAAAGCTGTAAAGCATATTTCACGCCCACTGCCATTATTTTTACAACAGTTCAATGTTATTACGGTTCAGGAAAGCTGACTGTTACAGATGATTATTATAATAAGCTGTTAAATAAATATGATGATTTGAAGCTTATGTCAGGATTCCCGTCAAGAAATTATTTAGGGTATTTTGAAGAGAATATTGCTGACCGTGCCGATAATGATTTTTTAACGTTTATCAGAAACGAAGAATACTATTATTCCGAAAATTTATCCGATTCTGAGGGTATGCTTATACTTCTTTCACAGGAAAAGGGAGAAATATACTTTTTTATAAACAACTTTTAAGTCTGATTATTTTCCGCACCGAAAGTGATTCTATCAAACTTTTTGGGTCAATACCCACTTCAACACAGGGTCAGAAGAAAGATAAGACAGAAATGGGGAATTATTAATGAAAAAAGCAATTACCCTCTCATGTATTGACGGAATTCTGAGATTTCTCACGCTGTTTTTGATAATTGATCTTTCTGTCTCCGTCTACACCGATAGCATTTTCTCAATTATCGCAGCATTATTATTCATAGCCGTTTACTATGTGATTTCGCGTTTTATTGCAAAAAAGATAACATCAAAAAAACGACCTGTGTTTTGGATTTCAAGCCTCGTCGCATTCATTTTGTTGCTTATTATTTGGGGAATTGCGGTCAAAATCGGCGTTGCGGAAATACATATTTTCCCCCGAGGAGCTTGGGACACCGGCGCAGGCTGGGCGGCAATCATGCTTTGTACCGTGCTTGTCATTGCATCGGTAATTGAAAGAAGCATTTTAACACTTATATCGGTTTACGGGAGGGAAAAAAATGACAGTTAAAATAAAAAATAACCGTTTAATTTATCTCGGCATATTCGTTTTGCTTTTTATATGCGAATTACTAATCGCAAGATTTTATTTTTCCGATTTCGTCAGGTCATATCTCGGTGACATGCTTGTGGTTATTCTTCTTTGGAGCTTCGTAAGAATATTCGTTCCCGAAAAAATACGGCTTCTTCCGCTGTGGGTGTTCATATTTGCCAGTCTGATTGAAACGGGTCAGTATTTCAACTATACCGAGCTTCTCGGTGTGAGCGAATATCCCCTGCTCTGCACGCTGATGGGCACGTCATTCGCTTGGGGCGATATTTTCTCCTACCTTGCCGGATGTATTTTTTGCGGAGCGGTTGAAGCAGTCAGGTATAAAAGAAAAAGGAAATAAAATAATTTAATGAAATCAGTATAAAAGTAAGACTTGGCTACCCTGCACGGGCGCCGAGAATGTACATATCAACAAAAAGCTGTGGCGAACAATTGCAATTCGTCACAGCTTTATACTTATTTTATTCAATTATCTCCGTATCGGGGGTTTCCTTGACCTCGTCAACGTTCGGGAGGGTTTCCGGATCCTCGGTATCCTCCTGAAGCTCGCCCTTCATAAGCTTAGCGAACTTTTCGCCGTCAATCTTTTCGTACTTGATGAGGTACTGTGCAAGCTCATGGAGCTTATCCATATGATCCGTGAGAATTTTTTCCGTACGGTCGTATCCGTTATGGATAATCGAGCTTATCTCCTCGTCAATCTCCTGCGCAAAGGCTTCCGAATAGTCCTTGGCATGGCCGTAATCCCTGCCGAGGAAAACCTCGCCGCTGCCCGAAGAATAGGAAACGGGGCCTATCCTGTCGCTCATGCCGTACTCGGTAACCATGCTCTTTGCAAGCTTTGTTGCACGCTCGATATCGTTTGAGGCGCCCGTTGAAATATCGCCGAGCACAAGCTTTTCCGCGACACGTCCGCCGAGAAGAACAACGATATCGTCAAGCATACCGTTCTTGGTCTTGTATGATTTATCCTCGGTCGGCACGGACATGGTGTAGCCGCCTGCCGAGCCTCTCGGAATGATTGAAACCTGACGAACGGGATCCTGCGTTTCAAGGTAGTATGTCGAGATAGCATGGCCTGCCTCGTGGTAAGCGGTGAGCTTCTTTTCCTTGTCGCTCATCTTGTGCGACTTCTTCTCCGTACCTACGATAACCTTAACGGTCGCTTCCTCGATTTCAGCCATTGTGATGGCCTTCTTGTTTCTCCTTGCAGCAAGCAATGCAGCTTCGTTAAGAAGATTTTCGAGGTCTGCGCCGACAAAGCCGACGGTCGAATTTGCAATAACTCTGAGGTCAACGTCGGGTGCGAGCGGCTTATTCTTGGAATGAACCCTGAGAATAGCCTCTCTGCCCTTTGTATCGGGATAGCCGACTCTTACCTGACGGTCAAAACGGCCGGGTCTCAGCAGAGCCGGATCAAGGATATCGGGACGGTTTGTCGCAGCAATGACGATAACTCCCTGATTTTTCTCAAAGCCGTCCATCTCAACAAGGAGCTGGTTGAGAGTCTGCTCTCTTTCGTCATGTCCGCCGCCCATTCCTGCGCCTCTGTGGCGTCCGACGGCGTCGATTTCATCAATGAATATAACCGACGGAGCGTCTTTCTTCGCCTGGTCAAAAAGGTCTCTGACTCTCGAAGCGCCGACGCCGACATACATTTCAACGAAATCGGAACCGGAAATCGAGAAGAAAGGAACATTTGCTTCACCGGCAACGGCTCTCGCAAGGAGAGTTTTACCTGTACCCGGAGGGCCTACAAGAAGCACGCCCTTGGGGATTCTTGCGCCGAGGGTGCTGAACTTTTCGGGGCACTTGAGGAAGTCAACCATTTCGCTGAGCTCTTCCTTTTCCTCATCTGCGCCTGCGACCTGTTCAAAAGTCGTCTTTGACTTCTGATCCTGCTGCTTTTTGGCGTTTATCTTGCCGAAGTTCAGGGTCTTGTTCATGTCGCCGCCCATCGTGTTCATCCGTCTCATCATAATGACAAGAAGAATAACGAGGAGCACGCCCATAATTATCGTCGGAAGAAGATTGACAAACCATGAGGTCGATGAGCCTGAGATTAACTCATACTTTATCATGTCGTCTTCGCTCTTGGCATTCTTGTTATGTTCCCTGACGGTCTCGTTGATGTCATCAACAAAAACAGACACATTCGGAACCTTGTACTGCCATTTTGTGTCGTCGCCCTTGAGCTTGTATTTCAGCGTTCCGCTCGTAAGGTTGAGCGTAAACTCGCTGACCTGATCCTTGTCAAAATACTGAACGATCTGGTAATACTTAGCCTCCGCCGAACGGTTGCCCGACTGCTGAGATGCGATTGCGATACCGATAACCATCATCAGAGGAATAAGAATATACGGCAATATGGCAAAAACCTTATTTTTCTTTTGCTTCGGGGTCTGATTAGGACTGTTGTTCAAATAATTCACTCCCTGTTAATCCGCATAAATTTCCGGCTTGAGCACGCCGATATACGGAAGATTTCTGTACTTTTCCGCAAAGTCAAGACCGTAGCCGACCACGAACTCATCGGGAACGAAGGTTCCGTAATAATCCGCCTTAATGTCCGCCTCACGTCTCTCCGGCTTGTCAAGAAGAGTACAAATCCTGATGCTTGCCGGGTTTCTCGTCTTGAGTACCTGCGATATATAATAAAGAGTCTTTCCGCTGTCGAGAATATCCTCGACAAGGAGAAGATCCTTACCTTCAAGGTTAATGTCAAGATCCTTGATAATCTTGACCGTTCCGGAGGATTTTGTTCCGTTGCCATAGCTGGAAACGCACATAAAGTCGATCTCACACGGCACGGTGATCTCACGCATAAGGTCTGCCATGAATATAACAGAGCCTTTGAGTATGCTGACAAGCGTAAGGTTTTTACCCTCGTAATCCTTGCTTATCTGCTCGCCGAGCCTTTTAACGATCCCGTGCAGCTCCTCCTTGCTGAAATATACTTCTTTAATGTCATTCTCAATCATTTTGTTTGTCCTCTCCGATAATTAAGATTTTATCTGTTTCGGCTTTTATTTTACATCTGTCGGCACAGCCCAATCCCTGAACCCAGCAAATGCCGGCTTCGTCCGCAAGGACGGCTGCACTGTTTCGGTTTTCGATATGCTTCTCGCTGAAAAGCTTTTTTAAAGTCTTGGTGCAGGAGCTGCCCGCGAGCTTCATTTTATCGCCCGACCGCCTGTTGCGAAGCACACAATGACCTACGATACTGCCATAGTCTAACACTATATTATGAACAGACTGTTTCGGCGGTAAATTATTTCTATGAATTATTTCTCCTTTGATTTTTCCGAAAGGAGCTTCCGCAATAAGACGGTCAAAATCACATTCCCAATCGGGATAATTTTCCGTCTCGGGATTGATTTTCAAAATGCCGTTTTTGACCTCAACGACAGTGCTGCCGATAATCTCGGTTCTGCCGCCCGAAAGGATTCCGTCAACCTGCTCAATGTGCACCGCCTCGGGGATAATTCCCGTCTCGGTATTTATTATTTCAAAGATCACACGTTTTCTCACGGCTCGGTGCTGTTTATTCAAAAGTCCTGCGTCATAGCCGTCGGCGAGCCTCACTTTTCCGAGTATTTCCCGGGAAAAGCCGTCCATGAAATCATTCTCCTCCTCGGCGTTTGAAATCAGGCGCAAAAACGCTTTTTCAAGCGATGGGTTGAGCTTTTTCAGCTCGGGAATAACGTTTAATCTTATTCTGTTTCTGGAATAAATATCCTCAAAATTCGTCTCGTCGGTAACGAAGGCTATTGAATTGTCGCTGCAATACTTTTCTATATCCGCCCTCGTGCAGTCGATGAGCGGCCTGACGATATTGCCTCTGACGGCAGGGATAGAGCAAAGCCCTTTGAGGGACGCACCCCTTGTGATATTAAGAAGCAGAGTTTCGCTGCGGTCGCTGAGCGTGTGAGCCGTTGCGATAATAACATCGTCGGCAACGGAATTGAAGAAATCATATCTGATTCTCCGACCGCATTCCTCAACGCCGAGATGCATTTTTTTTGCCGTTCCCGGCACATCGGCTCTGAGAACACGAACTTCAACGCCGAGCTTTTTACAGGCTTCGACAACGAATTTCTCGTCCCTGTCTGCCGTCTCTCCTCTTATACCGTGGTTGACGTGGCAGGCAATGATGTTCATGCCGAATTCATCTTTCAGCTCAAGAAGAACGTGCAGCAATGCCATTGAATCCGCACCGCCCGATACTCCGACGGCAACCGTCCTGCCGGAGAGCGGCATATTATATCTTGCAACAGCGTTTTTGACCTCACGTATCATTTCTGATCTTCTCCACAGATATAAAAAGTGTATGATCGGGGTCCCAAAACATTTCAACAGTGTCTGTCGGACCGTGACGGTTCTTGGCGACGATTATTTCCGCCTTGTTCGGCGAAAGCTTTGCTTCATCGTCATCGTCCTGCTCCTCATCATTGCTGTAATAATTAGGACGGTAGAGCATTAAAACGATATCGGCATCCTGCTCGATAGAACCGGATTCACGAAGGTCGGAAAGCTGAGGTCTGTGCGAGCCTCCCCTGCCCTCCGTGCCTCTGGAAAGCTGGGCGCAAACGATAACGGGAATTGCAAGATCCTTCGCCATAAGCTTAAGTTCTCTCGTAATTTCGCTGACCGCCTGAACACGGTTTTCGACCCTGCCCGCCGGACGGATAAGTCCGAGGTAGTCGATTATAACACATTCAACGTCACGAAGGCGTCGAATTCTCGCTTTCATTTCCGGAACGGTTATGGAGCTTGTATCGTCAAAATAAAGCTCAACGTTTGAAAGAGCGTTCGTCGCATATCCGAGCCGCTCCCAGTCGTCGCCGTCAAGCTCGCCCGTCCTCATCTTGGCTGAATTTACTCTCGCCTCGGTTGAAAGGACTCTCATCGCAAGCTGTTCTTTCGTCATTTCGAGAGAGAACATAAGCGTTTTTCTCTTGCCGATAACGGCAACGTTCCTTGCAAGGTTTAAAGCAAAGCTCGTTTTACCCATCGCAGGACGTGCACCGATAAGAATAAGGTCGGACTTATGCAAGCCCGTGAGCACCTTATCAAGATCGGCATAGCCTGTCGGGTAGCCCTTGTATAAATCCTTTTCGGGCGAGGTCAACTGCTGGAGGGTCGTATAGACCTCACCGACGATGATATCGCCTATTCTTGACGGCGCATTGGTCTTTTTGCCCTGACGGATATTGTATATCTTCTGTTCAGCAGCCTCAAGCAGTTCGTCCGCCGCCTGCTCCTGAGTTGAGGCATCCTCGATTATCTCTCTGGAAGCGTTTATTAAAGAGCGTATGTAGAATTTCTCCTTAACAATCTTTGCGTATGACTCAACGTTTGCGGTTGACGGAACGCACTGTGAAAGCTGAAAAAGATAGTTCTTTCCCGCCGCAGTATCATATACCTTATCCTTAACGAGACTGTCAAGTACAATTAACGGATCAATTTTTCCGCCCGACGCTTCAATCGTCGCTATGGCGGTGTAAATTGCCCTGTGCTGCGGCAAATAGAAATCGTCGGCGCTCAGATAGACCTGAACCTGCGGCATACAGGCAGGATCCATCAGTATTGAGCCGAGAACCGCCTGCTCCGCCTCAAGGCTGAAAACAGCTTCACTTGAATAATTTGTATTATCCATTTTTTTATCTCCGATTTATATTTATGCCTCGGTCACCGTAACGCTGAACTCGGCTGTAACGCCCTGATAAAGCTTAACCGTTGCGGGATATGTGCCGAAGGCCTTGATGTCGTCAACAGTGATTTTTCTCTTGTCGATATCAATGCCGAACTGAGTTTTCATAACTGCGGCGATTTCCTTAGCCGTAACGGAGCCGAAAAGACGTCCGCCCTGTCCCGCCTTGGCGGTTACCTTAACGGTCTTGCCGTTGATTTTGTCGGCAGAAGCCTTCGCCTGCTGAGTTTCAACCTCAATCTTATGCTTTTTTGAGTCCTCACGGTTCTTAAGTTCGGTCATAGCCTGTGAATTAGCCTCCGCGGCAAGCTTTCTCGGGAAAAGGAAGTTGCGTGCATATCCGTCGGAAGCGTTGACAAGCTCGCCTTTCTTGCCGAGACCCTTAACATCCTGAGTAAGAATTACTTTCATAAATTAAACCTCGCTTTTATTTAATGAACTGTTGTAGCGGTCAATGCTGTGCATTACACGTTCCGTGACCTCTGCAACCGTTGAATTTTTAACCTGCACGGCAGCCATCGTCTGGTGTCCGCCGCCGTTCATGTATTCCATAATAACCTGAACGTTGACCGCGCCGAAGGAACGGGCGGAAACGCAAACGGCATCGCCGAGGGTGAATATAACGAACGAAGCGTCAACCCCGCTGATTGTCAAAAGCTCGTCGGCAGCCTGTGCGCTTATCAGTCTGATGTCCTTTGATTCAACATCTGCAACGGCTATTGCGCAGTTCTTATACTTTCTCGCCGAGTCAACGATTCGGTTCCTCTCATGGTAGCTTTCAATGTCGTTCGAGAAAAGCTTTTTGACTCTTATCGGATCGGCGCCGAAGTCTTTAAGCTTCGCCGCTGCCTCAAATGTACCTACGCCGACACGAAGAATGAAGTTCTTTGTATCAAGCATAATTCCCGAAAGAAGTGCATCGGCAACAAAGCTGCCCGTTTCGTCAACGGCGGGAATATATTCGATAAGCTCCGTCACAAGCTCCGAAGCCGAGGAAGCGCTCGGGTCGTGGAAGAAAATAACCGCATCGTCGATATAATCAACCGCTTTTCTGTGGTGGTCGATAACGATAGTCATTTTTGACATAGAAAGAAGATCCGGACTTTCGACAAAGCTCTTAATGTGCGTGTCGACAATGATAAGAAGATTTTTCTTGCTCTTGGCAAATTCAAGCTTCGCAGTCTCGGTTGAAACAACAACGCCGGGTAACTCCGTTTCCGCTCTTTCGACAAGCGGCTTTGCCATTGTCTTTTCCTTATCCGTAACGAGGAATGCGTTTTTACCGAGCTTTTTAGCAATACATACCACACCGAAAGCCGAGCCGATCGCATCGAAATCCGGGAATCTGTGACCCATGACGTACACGTTTTCGCAGCCTTGAATAAGCTCGGCGAGCGCAGAGGCGACAACTCTTGATTTGACCTTGCTGCCCGTATCGACGCTCTTTGAAACGCCGCCGAAGAAATCGTATTTATCCTTATTCTTGATAACCACCTGGTCTCCGCCCCTGCCGAGTGCCATATCAAGCGAAAGCTTTGCATTCTTCTCACACTCGGCAACGTCTGCGCCCGTACCGACGCCGACAGAGAGCGTTACGCCTACATATTTGCCGTCGTAAGTGTAATTTCTTATCTTATCGAGTATATCGAACTTTCTCGATATCATGTCGTCAATATCCTGCTTCTCGGCTACAACATAGAAGCTGTTGTCGCTTATTTTGCTGATGAGGCAGGGATATTTTGAAAGCCATGTTTCGATATTCTTTTCAACGCCGTTTCTGATGGCGGCGCAGTCGCTCTCCCTGTGATCCTGCTGAATTTCCGACATATTGTCGATAGTCATTATTGCAAGAGCGGGACGGCAGCGAAAATAATCGTTGGCAATATGCCTGTACTTCGTGATATCCACAAGATACATCACGATATACTCACTCTCGCCGACCTTTGCACGGTGGGAGAAAACGTTGAAGCTTCTTTCGTCGCAGTCGATAACAACGCCGTTGACCGAAGCGTCAAGGATAGAATCTATTCCGACGTTTTCAAACACCGAGCTTAACTCGCCGTATCCGGAGGAATGAGGACCCATCGCCTCCTCAAAGCGGTCGTTGAACCACTCGATTTTTCCGTCTGACGAGCAAATGATTATCGGCAGCGGAAAGCCGTCGGAAATATTTTTAACATACTGTTCGAGATTGGAAGAGATATGGGTAATCATCTTCTGCTTCCTGATACTCATCAAATCATAGTTCAGGATAAGATAAACCACTACGGCTATATCGGCAGCCAGCTCAACTATCGCAAGCCACAGCGGACCGAGAATAAACGTCAGCACGGTGAACAGCAATGCTGCCGCCGAAGCGCCGCAAATAACGGGAAAGCTGCGTATCAATGATTTGATCTTGTCCTTCATAAATTAAACCTCCATGATAATCGAAAGGATCATCGGGCTTCTCTTTGTCTTTTCGTACATGAGGTGCGAGACCTCATCTCTGACCTTGGATTTAATCGTGCTCCAATCACGGATATTATTATAAATGCAGTTTTCTATTGCATATCTTGCAATCTCTCTTGCTTCGTCAATAAGCTCTTCGGATTCTCTGACATAGACGAAGCCTCTTGTCATGATATCCGGACCTGCCATAATCTCGCCCGAATACGAATCCATTGTTGCGACGACGATTATTAAGCCGTCCTCGGCGAGGCGCTTTCTGTCCCTGAGGACAACGTTTCCGACGTCGCCTACGCCCGATCCGTCAACAAATACCTGACCTGCCGGAATATTCTCAAGCTGCTTGATTCCGTTCTCGGAAAGCTCAAGACAAACTCCGTTGTCGGGAATGAAGATGTTGCTTTTCGGAATACCCATATTCATGGCAAGCTGTGCGTGCTTTCTCAAGTGCTTCTGCTCGCCGTGGACGGGAATAAAGAACTTAGGCTTGATGATACCCATCATCAGTTTAAGCTCCTCCTGGCAAGCGTGACCCGAAACGTGAACGCCGTAGCTCTTTTCGTAGATAACGTCTGCGCCGAGCTTCATCAGCTCATTGATAACGTTTCCGACCGTCTTTTCATTGCCGGGAATCGGATTTGCCGAGATTATAATACAGTCGTTAGGGCCTATGGAAACCTTCCTGTGGCCGGAAAAAGCCATTCTCGAAAGTGCCGACATCGGCTCGCCCTGACTTCCGGTCGTGATGATAACCATCTTGTCGTCAGGGTACTTGTTGATCATGTCAATGCTGACCAGCTCACCCTCCTTGACGTTGAGATAACCGAGTCTTGAACCGATTTCAACAACGTTTTCAAGGCTTCTGCCCGAGAGAGCGACCTTACGTCCGAGCGACTCCGCCTGGTCGATGATCTGCTGAACACGGTGAACGTTCGAGGCGAAGGTCGCAATGATTATCCGTCTCTTGCCCGCCTGCTCAAAGAGTGTTCTTAGCGATGCTCCGACGGCACGCTCCGATTCCGTATAGCCCTTTCTTTCGGCATTTGTCGAATCGGAAAGCATACAAAGAACGCCCTCACTGCCAAGCTCGGCGAAGCGGTTGATATCAATCATTCCGCCGTCGATCGGTGTGCTGTCGATTTTGAAATCGCCCATCTGAACAATAACTCCCGCCTCGCACTTTATCGCAAAGGCAAGCGAATCGGGAATTGAGTGGTTAACATGAATCGCTTCAATGTCAAATTTTCCGAGCTTTATTGTGTCGCCCGGCTTGATTACATTAAGCTTTGCGCCGTCAAGGAGCTTATGCTCCTCAAGCTTGCCCTCAACGAGACCCATTGTCAGCCTTGTGCCGTAAACGGGAATGTTGATTTTTTGAAGAAGATAGGCAAGTGCGCCGATGTGATCCTCATGTCCGTGGGTTATAACGATACCCTTGATTTTCTCCCTGTTCTCCTCAAGATATGTGAAATCGGGAATAACAAGGTCAACTCCGAGCATATCCGCCTCGGGAAAAGCAAGACCGCAGTCGACTATTACGATATCGTTCTCAAATTCATAAACAGTAATGTTCTTACCGATCTCGTTAAGTCCGCCGAGGAAGCCTATCTTAACGGATTTCGCGGGCATTTTCTTGCTCTGCTTCCTTCTTGAATTTGTTGAACCGAAGCTTTTCTTATTCGTTCTTTTTTGATTTGTCCTTCTCTTTTCGGCCTGTTGAGCGTTTTTCGGATTAGATTTGGCAGTTTTCGATTTTTCGCTCTTCGCCGTTTTGCTTTTCGGCGGTTTGGCAGTCTTTTGTGGCTGCTTTACGCCGCGTTTTGTCTGCTTGTTTTTTGCAGCAGACTTCTGACTCTTGTCAGTTTTTTCATTTTTCGGCATTAAATAAACTAACTCCTATTCTTTAAATTTTTTATGTAAACCGCATTATAGACATAGAATAAACATAATTACCCAATCTAACTAATTTATGATACTATTTTTTGCGTCAAAAGTCAATGATTTATGCTAATTATTATGGGTTAAAGCTCTATTTCATAAACAATTTCGCTGCGAGAAATTATTATTGTTTTTTTCCGTGCCTTATGGTAAAATATTTCAGGCGAGGTGAAGCAATGAAAAAGGTTGAAATTTTTACCGACGGCGCATGCTCGGGCAATCCGGGTCCCGGCGGCTGGGGCGCTGTTCTCAGATATAAGGGTACGGAGAAAGAAATCAGCGGAGGCGAACGCAACACGACAAACAACCGAATGGAGCTGACGGGCGTAATCGAGGCACTGAAGCTTCTCAGGGAGCCTTGCGAGGTCACGCTGACGACCGATTCAAAATACGTTGCCGACGGCCTTTCAAAAGGCTGGGCAAAAAACTGGAAGGCAAAGGGCTGGAAGAAAAGCGACAACAAGCCTGCGTTAAATCCGGACCTGTGGGAGGAGCTTTTAAGGCTCTGCGATATCCACAAGGTCACCGTAGTATGGGTCAAGGGTCACGCCTCCCACCCGGAAAACGAACGCTGCGACCGAATGGCTGTCGCCGAGTGGAAAAAGCTGCAATAAATACAATCCGGAACGAGGGTCATAACGGCTTTCGTTCTTTTTTTGAGCCGATAATGATATTAAGTATTCTCTTTTTTCTTTTCCTTATTGCTCTTGTAAACAGGTAATTGTTCGGCTCGCCTCAAAAATTCGTCCATGTCGTAGCTTGGCTTTGTGCCGCCGTCCTGCCTGAACCAATTGCGAATCGTCGCATAATGGCTCTGATATCTTTTGCCCGTCGCAGCCATATAGTCACTGAGCTTCTCGATATACGAATTGCGGTTGCTTACACCCATTCGCTCAGCCAAACGCCCGTATTCATCGTCACTCAGTTCAACATTATTATGTTCGCCGTATTTTTTTGTGCGCGTGCGCGCTTTGCTGACAGACTCAAGCTCACTCTCAGACTCAGACTCAATTTCAGACTCAGAATCAGTCTCAGACTCAGTATAGGTTTTGTCGGGTTTTTCCGAAAACCGTTGGGTTTCTTCAAAAACCGTTGGGTTTTCAGCGGCTTCCTTTTTCGGCCTGCCGCCCTTTGCACCGTTTATCCTGTTCGCCTGCACTTTTTTATCATAGTTTTCGTTTGCGCTGTCTATGTATTTTCTGATATGCCTGAAAACGACCTTCATTGCCCTGTCCCCGAAGCACGGCTCTGCGGATTCGCTTGTATAATTAAGGACGGCTCTGAAAATTTTCCCGACCTCATCATCGGAAAAATCCTCCAGCTCGCTCAGAAGATCCGTCGGCAAAACAAAGCTTGTCTTTTTTTCCGTCTTTTCCGTCATATAAACTCCTTCAAGAATGATTAAGATTGTATATTTCTTTATACACAATCAATTATACACGCTATAACGCACCGCGGCCGCCTAACGCCGTATTGCGACCAAAAAAGAGCTTGTTCGACAGAATTACGGACAGTTTTCACCGCACCGTTTAAATCAAATCTGCGGATTCGATTTTAATGAATAATACTTAGTCAAAAAGCTCGCAACGAAACCGAAGCGAGCTTAAATTATTTATTTTTTTTCTTGAAATGCACAAACACAAATACGATTATGCAGATAATTTGAAGTATTGCGCTTGAAAAGAAAATGTACTTGAAATCCGGCAGATTCGTGAACAGGTCAACCGCCGTGTAAATGCTTGCGAACGTTGACCAAATCAGAATCGAGAGGCAAATACATTGCGAAATATTGTGCCACCAAATGAACGAAAATACGCTCAGCGTTATAAAAACAACAGGCAGTGCAAACAGAAACGAGTAGTCTGCATAAGGAGCAAGTGACGGTATCTGCTTGAAAACCAGGAACAGAACCGATGCGATGAAATAAATTCCGATTGCGGAAACAAGCGGCACAAACACGGAAATCGAACGCTTAGAGCGTTTTTCATTGATAACTCTTTCGGGCGTTTTCGGTTTATCCTCCTCGCCGAGCAAATATGACATGGTTACGCCGAGAACCTCGCCGATTTTCATTATCGTCAGAACATCGGGCAGGCTCTCCCCTCTCTCCCATTTCGATACTGCCTTGTCGCTGTAATTCAATTTTTCGGCAAGACCGAGCTGAGTAATGCCGCAGCGTTTTCTCGTTTCGGTCAGCCTTTCGCCAAAAACCTTTCTTGTTTCTTCTTCATTAAGCATGACTTCACCCTGAAAAATATTTTTAATTATTTTAACACAAGAATCCGCTTTTTACAACATTATTTAAAAAGAAAAAAGATCGTTAAATTATAAAAATTCAACGACCTTTTCTTTAAGGCAATACTGCACAATTGGGGTGTACGAATTGCGCAGTAAGATTTTCCGTCAGGTTGTACAGAAATTTTGCAGGCTTGCTGGCGCAAGTCAAGAAATTTTTGTGCAGCATGACGGAAACAGATTCAAGCAAAGCGTGCGCCTCGATTTGTGCGGTTTTGCCTTAATAAAGATTACTGCTCAACGGGATATACGCTGACCTTCTTGCGATCCTTGCCCCAACGCTCGTACTTAACAGTACCGTCGATGAGAGCGAAAAGAGAATCGTCAGAACCCTTGCCAACGTTGTTGCCCGGATGGATGTGTGTTCCGCGCTGCTTGTAAAGGATGTTACCTGCAAGAACAAACTGACCGTCGGCACGCTTTGCGCCAAGTCTCTTTGACTCGGAATCACGGCCGTTACGGGTGGAACCCATACCTTTCTTATGAGCGAAAAGCTGAATGTTGATCTTAAGCATTTTGACACCTCCGTAGTGTTACTTTAATGTTGTCTGGATAATCTGCGGCTAAAGCCTCAAGGTGAAGCTTTAAGCCCTCAAGAATTTGCTGCGCATCGGATAAATTTGACTTAACACGGAAGCTCATGAATCCGTCGGAAACATCGGCCTCCGCCTTGCACTTAACAATATCGGTAATCGTGTTCGCCGCCATGTAGGCCGCCGAGGAAACAGCTGAACAGATAATGTCCAAACCGGCCTCTGCCGAACCTGAATGACCGCTGATCTCGAAACCTTCGATTGCTTTATCCGAAAAGAAGAAATCAATCTTAATCATTGCTTATGCGTTGATAGCCGAGATTTCTACCTTAGTGTAGGGCTGTCTGTGACCCATCTTGCGCTTCTCGTTCTTCTTCGGCTTGTAGGTAAATACAACTACCTTCTTAGCCTTGCCATTCTTGACAGCCTTTGCCGTTACAGTTGCACCGTCAACATACGGAGCGCCTACAACAATGCCATCTTCCTTGCCGACTGCGATAACCTTGTCAAAAACAACTTCGCTGTCAGCCTCAACGTCAAGCTTCTCAATGTAAAGGGTGTCTCCAGCCTCAACCTTGTACTGCTTGCCGCCGGTAATGATGATTGCGTACATTCTAACTAACCTTCCTTTATTATGGACTCGCTACGTGGGGCGGAATAAATCACTTGTGCCGCCCGAAAGCGACGCCCGTAATATGCGGTATTTAGAATTTTACCACATGGGTCAAGGTTTGTCAACATTTTTATGTAATTATTTAATTTATTATTTGACACCGTAAAAAAATACCTGTATTATATTTGTATATACGGAGGTGCTATTTATGTTTGACAGCATTGGATTTGATCTTGACGGAACTCTTTGGAGCTCCATGAACTGTATAACATCGTCATGGCAGAGTGTAGCCGAGGAATATAAGTTTCCCCTCCCGACCGACGAACAGATCCGTTCGGTTATGGGGCTTAATAAAATTGACCTGATGAACAAGCTTTTCCCGAGAGCGGATAAAGCTTTGGCGGAGCAATTCTTTAACGATGCAACGGTTGCGTGCGTCGAAGAATTAAGACAGCGCGGCGGAATTCTTTATGACGGCGTGGAGGAAACTCTTGCAGAACTCAGCAAGCATTTCAAGCTGTACGTTGTCAGCAACTGTCAAGAGAGCTACATGGACGCTTTTCTTTCATATCATAAACTCGGAAAATATTTCTGCGACACTGCTTTTGAGGATCCCGAAACACTTTCAAAGGGCGAAAATATTAAGAAAATGCTTGCAAAGCACAACTTTGAGAATTCACTGTACATCGGCGACACTCAGGGCGATAAAAATGCCGCTTCGCTTGCAAAAATTCCGTTTGGCTATGCCTCCTACGGCTTCGGAACTGTTGACGGTTACGATTATAAATTTGACTCGTTCAGGGATATTCTTTCACTTATTGATAAAAAATAATAATTATTGCAAAATACATTTATATATGTTAAAATTGAAGCAGAGATTACTAAACACACACGGAGGTGCTGATATGGAGAAGGAAAAGCTTTCGGATATAATCAATAAAAAGGTGCTTTACATTGTTTTTGCGGCTCTCGGCGTGCTTGCCGGAGCATTTTCAATCGTTCTTTTGATCGTCGAGCACAAAATTTATTCAAACGGCGCTTGGTATATGCTCACCGTTTGCTGGTTTCTTCTGGCAGGGTTCTTTGTATACAGGTATATTAAAACAGTAAAAGCCAAAAAAAAAGAGGCGCAAATGGTTGCCGAATACAAAGAGAAATATAAGATTAAATAATAATCCTGCCGTTTTAACCTTAAAAGTATAACTCTAAAACCGCCCTTTTTTAATTAAATCGGCGGTTAAATATTTTTTTAAAAAATTTTTTTGAAAATTTTAAAAAAGCTATTGACTTTAGTGTGCTAATGTGCTACTATACTACCACAATAAAGTTTGGAGGAAAACATTATGAAAAAAATTATTGCAATCACGCTTGCCGTACTCATGGCAGCAATGACATTCATCTTCGCAGGCTGCGGCGATAAGAAAACTGCGACGGACAGCGACCTTGAATATGTTAAAAACAACGGAAAGCTTGTTATCGGCATCACCGATTTCGACCCGATGGACTACAAAGACGCAAACGGCGAATGGATCGGCTTTGACGCTGACCTTGCAAGAAAAGTATGCGAGAAGCTCGGCGTTACTGCTGAATTCAAGGTAATCACCTGGGGTCAGAAAGAAAATGAGCTTAACACAAAGTCAATCGACGCCATCTGGAACGGTATGACAATCACCGATGCGATCAAGAATGTTGCCGATGTTTCGGGCGCTTATATGACAAACTATCAGGTAGTTGTTGTTAAGGACGCTAAGTACACTACCGTTGAGAGTCTTGCAGGTCAGACCATAGTTGCAGAGCAGGGCTCAGCAGGTGAATCCGCAATACAGGCCAATGCAACACTCTCCAAGAGCTATAAGCCTGTTGAAAGCCAGAGCGATGCTCTTCTTCAGGTACAGAGCGGACAGGCTGCGGCATGTGTTATCGACTACGTTATGGCAGGCTCAATGCTTGTTGAGGGCAAGACCTACAGCAACCTTTCAATCATGAAGGACGTTAAGCTCGGCGATGACGAATCCTACGGTATCGCATTCAGAAAGGGTTCAGACATCGTTGCCGCTGTCAACACAGCAATTTCCGAGCTTGTTGCTGACGGAACAGTTAAGACAATTGCCGAAAAATACGGACTTCAGGACAGCATTGTAACTAATTTTCAGGCCACAAAATAATTTAAGAACATAACGCACTTAAATACAGTTTTAGGGTAAGGGCAAATACCTTTACCCTATACTGCTGTTTCAGAGAGGATTTAACACATGAGCACATCATTTTGGGACGTAACGGTTAACCTGTTCGTCAACGGCTTTTTGCCGACCCTAAAAATCTTTGCGATAACGCTCGCCTTCGCCCTGCCGCTCGGATTGATTATCAGCTTCGGCTCAAGAAGCAAATTTCAGCCGCTTCGCTGGCTCGTAAGAACCATTGTTTGGATAGTCCGAGGCACTCCGCTTATGCTCCAGCTTATCGTTTTTTATTACGGACCCGGACTTCTGACCAAAGGTGAATTCATGCTGGCTTGCGAACCGGCGGTTTATCTTACCTTTATTTTTAACTATGCCTGCTATTTTTCCGAGATTTTCCGCGGCGGTATCGAATCCATCCCCACCGGACAGTACGAAGCCTGTAAGGTTCTCGGAATGACAAAAGCAGAAACATTTTTCCGAGTAATTCTTTTGCAGGTCATTAAAAATGTTGTTCCCCCAATCAGCAACGAAGTAATTACACTTGTCAAAGATACATCACTTGCAAGAATAATTACGTATTATGAGATTATATTTGTTGCCGAAAGCTACATCAGAGGCAGCGGAATTCTCTGGCCGCTTCTCTATTCAGGTGTATTCTATCTTGTCGCAAGCGGACTGCTGACAATCCTTTTCAACAAGATAGAAAAGCGGCTCAACTTCTACAAAGTATAAGGAGGGCTGAGAAATGGCAATACTTGAAGTTAAAGACTTAACAAAAAATTTCGGCGCAACCGAGGTTCTCAAGGGCATTACTTTTGAATTGCAGGAAGGCAAGGTTCTCTCCGTCATCGGCTCCTCGGGAAGCGGCAAAACTACGCTTCTTCGCTGTATCAACGGTCTTGAAACCGCAACCTCGGGCAAAATCACCGTCAACGATCAGGTCGTTTTCGACAGTGCAATAACCGACAAAAAAGAGATAAAGTCACTCGAGAAGAACAAGCAGAACATCGGTCTTGTTTTTCAGCAGTTCAATCTATTTCCGCAGTACACGGCGCTGGGCAACGTTACGCTCGCAATGAAGCTTGCGGCAAAACGGCGTCCCGACTATAAGCAGAAGAAAAAGGAAATGCTTGAGGAGATTGATAAGACTGCAAAATATTTTCTCAATAAGGTCGGTCTTTCAGACAAGCTGGACTTCTACCCCTGCCAGCTCTCGGGCGGACAGCAGCAGCGAGTTTCGATTGCCCGTGCGCTTGCAATGAACCCCAAGATTCTTTTCTTTGATGAACCGACTTCGGCACTTGATCCCGAGCTTACGGGTGAAATTCTCAAGACGATTCGCCAGCTTGCCGAGGACAAGATGACAATGGTTATCGTCACCCATGAAATGAACTTTGCAAAGGACGTTTCCGACGAGGTCATCTTTATGGACAACGGCGTTATCGCCGAGATGGGCACACCCGACGAGGTTCTTGTCAATCCGAAAAACGAGAGAACGAAAGCCTTTCTTAACACATATCAGAAATAATTCTCCGGAGGTATTGCGTTTTTGAATATAAATGCAACACCTCTTTTTTGAAAGGATAAAGAATATGAAAAAAATTGCTAAAATTCTTATCAGCGTAATTCTCTGCCTAACGGTTGCCTTTTGCTCACTGATACCCGCATTTGCAACCGAGCCTAAGACAGCGTTTATCGTTGTCAGCGGAATGAACACTTTTCCACTATATAAGGACAGTGAAAAGGTGTTCCCGACATCGACAAAAACAATCATGAAGCTTGCTTCAAAAATTATTCTTCCCCTTGTCGAATTCTTCATGGACGGCGATTACGACAAGCTTGGCGACGCGCTTTTCCCTGCGGCGGAGGAAGCCTTTGACGACCTTGCCTGCAACCCGGACGGCAGCTCAAAATATGAAATTACCACCGATCTGTTTCCTATGAGCGCAGGCAACTACCCCGACTCCTTCATGAACGAGGTCAAGGACGAGGGCGGCGTTGTCAGGGCGGGAATCGAAGCCTTCGGCGCAGACAACACATATTTCTTCAATTACGACTGGAGACTTGACCCTCTCAAGCATGCCGACACGCTTAATAAATTTATAAAGAATGTCAAGGCTGAGACCAAGTGTGACCGTGTAGCACTCGCCGCTTTCAGCATGGGAGGAACAGTCACGCTCTCCTATCTCTATAAATACGGCAGCAAAGACGTTGACAGTGTTTCGCTCTGCTCGACCGCTTTTCAGGGCACTTCGTGCATGGGCTCGATGTTCTCGGGCGACATGAGCATTGACGCTTACGGCCTCATTCGCAGAATGGCTCAGCTTACAAGAAACGATTTTCTTGATGAGCTAATTATGTTCCTTAACAACAGCCTTGATGCATATAAAATCAACGCTTCGATTGACGAATACATAAACAATATCCTCACAAATCTCAATGATAGACTTTATAAGGAGCTTATAATCCCCGTTTTCGGATATATGCCCGGACTTTGGGCATTGGTTGATGCAAGAAATTATGAAGAGTCTAAAAATTTCATGCTTGCCGGAGCAGATACGGAACTTATAAAAGCGATTGATGAGTATCACCGCAACGTTCAGGCAAGGGCTTACGACATTCTGAAAGCCGCAGAAAAAGACACAACGATTTATATTACGGCGCAGTACAATATGCAAGGCCTTCCGATTTCCGAAAGCTCAACAACAAGCAATAACGATTTTCTTATTGATGTAAATTATGCTTCAGGCGGTGCGATTTGCTCAAAGCTTGACGGGACGCTCCCCGAGGGCTACACACAGGCAAAGGCAGACGGACATAACCACCTCAGCGCTGACCGTCAGATTGATGCATCGACCTGTATGTTCCCCGAACAGACATGGTTCATTCGTGACATGGCTCACGTCGATTACAACGTCGGCAACTCAACGGATTTTCTTATTTGGCTTGCCAAGAGCGAGAAGCAGCTCACAATTCACGACAGCGAAAGCTACCCCCAGTTTATGAAATATAACAGCAAGTCAAACACACTCTCCCCTGTTACCGATGAGCTTCTCAAGAGCACCGCAATTTCACAGATATTCGCTTTTCTTACAAAGCTCGTTCAAATCTCGGCGCAAATTATTTTTTCAATTTTTATTAAATAACTGCGATTAAAAACGAAACAGGCTGTATCGGTCAAACTTGATCAATACAGCCTGTATTTTTTATTTATTTTTATTTCCTGACCGATTCGACAACGCCTTCTGCGAGGCCTGCAAGACCCTGAATTTCCGACGGAATAATGATCTTTGTTGACTGACCGTCAGCCGCCTTTGAAAACGCTTCAAGGCTCTTTATCTTAATATAGCCGTCGCCCGGGTTTGAAGCATTGATAAGCTCAATCGCCTTTGCCTCGGCCTCCTGAATTTTGAGAATTGCCTCCGCTTCACCCTCTGCCTCACGGATCTTCGCTTCCTTAACGGCTTCGGCGTGGAGAATTGCGGCTCTCTTGTCGCCCTCGGCGGCAAGAATCTGAGACTCCTTCTGACCCTCGGCAACAAGCACCTTACTCGCCTTTTCACCCTCTGCGCGGAGAATAGCCTCACGTCTCTGACGCTCCGCCTTCATCTGCTTCTCCATGGCATCCTGAATCTCCGGCGGCGGAAGAATATTCTTCAATTCAACGCGGTTGACCTTGATGCCCCACGGGTCGGTCGCTTCGTCAAGAATTCCTCTGATTTTAGCGTTTATAGTGTCTCTTGAAGTAAGAGTATGGTCAAGCTCAAGCTCACCGATGATGTTACGAAGCGTTGTTGCCGAAAGATTTTCGATTGCTGAAATCGGGCTTTCAACGCCGTATGCATAGAGCTTCGGGTCTGTAATCTGATAGAAAACGACCGTGTCGATCTGCATGGTAACGTTATCCTTTGTGATAACGGGCTGAGGCGGAAAATCAACAACCTGCTCTTTAAGAGAAACGTTTCTTGCAATTCTCTCAAAGAACGGGATTTTAAGATGAATACCCGTCTGCCATGTCTCGCGATATGCGCCGAGACGTTCAACAACATATGCTCTTGACTGCGGCACGATCTTAACGTTTGTAACGATAAGAAGAACTGCCAAAAGAATTAAAAATACCACAATACCGATTCCTACGGGACTCATAGATCATCTCTCCTTTTAACTAAAAGCTTAGCTCCCTCGATTGCTTCAACAGTAACTCCTTCGCCTTCCTCGGCCTCGGAGTTATCCACCGTTCTCGCCGTCCATACAAGGCCTCCGATTCTGACAGCTCCCGTTGAAAGCTCATTTGAGATTTTTTCGGTAACTGTCGCCTCCTGACCTATATAGCGGTCGGCATTTGTCGGCTGTTTTCGCCCTTTGGTAAATTTTTTTACAAACGGTCTTGTAACCGCAAGCGCCACGGCGGAAACAACGGCAAAAATAAGGAACTGAATCCATATTTCAAGACCGGCTGCACAGGCAATAAGACCCGCAACCGAGCCGATGGCAAACCATATTGTGACAAGCTGAACCGTTGCAGCTTCAATAATCACAAAAAGAACAATAAGACCAATCCATAACCACAGCACACGATCACCTCCGTCTGTAGTTCGATTGTATCATATTGTTATTTTTATGTCAATACGATTAAAAAATATTCTTTATTGTCGGTTTTTCGCTCTCTTTTATATGTTCAAGGCGATTTATTACGCTGTTTATTTCCTCCAAATATTCGTCGGTCAGCCCCTGTTCATGGTAGTTTTCAATATTTTTTATTCCGATTTCAATATCGTCAAGCTCTGAGTGCGGCAAGAAGGACACCATTAGAGTCTCCGATCTGTCCCATGCGTCGGAAAGACGTTTTGTTTCCCAAAAATCTGTTTTCTCCTTTTGACCGACGGACTCTCGAATCTCGCAGGCAATATCCGTCAGCCTATCAACCTCGGAAATTATTTTGAAATAAATGCCGATCGACGAGCCCAACACAATAAGTAAAATCACAGTTGCGGCAATAATTCTTCTCATTGATATTCTTCTTTCTTCACTATCGTATAGTTGCCCTCTTTATCAGCAACCATGAAAAGCACCTCGTCAATTTGCGTGTTCTCCGAGTCAAGAATATTGTATAGCTTTTCCTCGTTCATGTCACATTCTTCAAATGAACGTTTGTGAAATTTTCCGTCGTTTATCACCATGCAGAGCAGTCCCTTAGTTTCGTTTTGAATATCAGCCATTTTCGCCGTGACGGTCTCCTTTTCGGGCTTTAGCATAACGCTGAGCTGTCCGTTCGTTTCGACAATCGCATAGCGTACATCGGAGATATCGAACACATCCTTTTGCCTGAGCTGGTCAAAAAGATCGTCCATAGTAAATCGCAGCCTTTTCAACTGCTTTTGGTCAATCACGCCGTCACGGATAACGACGATGGAATTGCCCTGCAAAAAGCTGCGGCACTTTGAGCTTTTGAGCACAACAACGGAATTGATTACCTCCAGCGCAACGAGAAGCAGAACCGCAACGATTGAATTGCCGAGCGGAAGTGCGTTATCCTGCATCGGAATAGCCGCAATTTCAGAAAGAAGTATGGTTATTACAAGCTCTGTCGGCTGCAATTCGCCGAGCTGTCTTTTACCCATGATGCGCATACATATGATTATCAGTACATATAAAATCAGCGCACGAACCAATGTTACAAGCATATTTATCACCGATAATATGATTGACGAAAATCCGCAAAATAAACAAAACACCGAACATCATGTGTTCAGTGTTTCAACTATCTTTCTCATATCCTCAGGCATGGGTGCTTCGAGGGTCATTCTCTCCCCTGTCACGGGGTGGACAAAGCTCACCTTGGCGCAATGCAGTAGCTGATGTCCGAGCTTCATTTCGTCCGTGCCGTACATACCGTCGCCGACAAGCGGCATACCTATTGAAGCAAAATGTACTCTTATCTGATGCGTTCTGCCTGTTTCGAGCCATACTCTTACAAGAGATTTTTCGCCGTCCGTTGCGACAGTCTCCCAATGGGTAACGGCTCTGTCACCTTGCTCACCGACCGCTCTTAGCGTTTTCATCGGGTCGGGTCGGTAAATCGGCTTGTCTATCGTGCCGAATTTTTCCGTTTTGCCCGAAACAACTGCAAGATATTCCTTTTCCGCCGTTTTCGGAATTTTGGCAGCACTGTGCTTGTTCAAGGCGCAGATAACTATTCCCGAAGTGCCTTTATCAAGCCGTCCCACTGCTCTGAAAACCGACTGCTTGCCTTCATTTTTCAAATGATAAGCAAGCGCATTTGCAAGAGTATCTCCCTGGTGATTATGCGTCGGGTGGCAGGCAAGAAACGGTGATTTATTGACTGCAATCAGGTCGTCATCCTCGTATATAACGTCGATCGGAATATTCATCGGCTCAATTTCACCGTCGGGACACGGGATCTCGATCTTCAATTCATCGCCCGTGTGCAAGATATCTACCGTTCTGATATGCTCGCCGTTGAGCGTTATTCCTTTTTCTGTTCTTTTCAGACTTCTTAAAAGCCGAGCCGAGATTTTCGCCTCTCCTTTAAGATACGCAATGACTTTTTTTCCGTCAAACTCCTCGGGAATCTTATATTTTATGGTTCTTTTCATTCTATCACCGAGGATATTATACTATATTTAATAAATTATTCAAGTAAAAATGTAAAAGGCAATATTGAATATGGTCAGAATTATCCTGTTTTTTTGCATAATTCGTTTTATTTTGTACATAATAACAAAAGTTTAAAAAATGGGTTAAAAATATAACAAATCACTTGCATATTTCGCTTTTTCGTTATAAAATATCAATGGTAAAATTTAATACTAAGGAAATTGCGGCTTGGGATATTCCTTCGGGTCTTCGGACTCGGACGAGCCTCCCCTGTCGGCGTTTCCTAAAAATTTGGAGGTAATTCAAATGTCAGTAAAAGTTGCTATTAACGGATTCGGCCGTATCGGTCGTCTTGCATTCAGACAGATGTTTGGTGCAGAGGGTTACGATGTTGTTGCTATCAACGACCTCACTAAGCCCAGCATGCTTGCTCAGCTTCTCAAGTACGACACAGCTCAGGGCGGCTATTGCGGAAGAATCGGCGAGGGTCTTCACACTGTTTCTGCTGATGACGAGGCAGGTACAATCACAGTTGACGGCAAGACTCTTACAATCTATGCTAAGGCTAACGCTGCCGAGCTTCCCTGGGGCGAGATCGGTGTAGACGTTGTTCTTGAGTGCACAGGCTTCTATTGCTCAAAGGCAAAGGCTCAGGCTCATATCGATGCAGGCGCTAAGAAGGTTGTTATTTCTGCTCCGGCAGGCAACGATCTTCCGACAATCGTTTACAGCGTAAACGAGAAGACTCTTACTTCAGAGGACAAGATCATTTCCGCTGCTTCCTGCACAACAAACTGCCTTGCTCCCATGGCTAAGGCTCTTAACGACTATGCTCCTATCCAGAGCGGTATCATGTCAACAATTCACGCTTACACAGGCGATCAGATGATCCTCGACGGTCCTCACAGAAAGGGTGACCTTCGTCGTGCTCGTGCAGGTGCTGCTAACATCGTTCCGAACTCAACAGGTGCTGCTAAGGCTATCGGCCTTGTTATCCCCGAGCTCAACGGCAAGCTCATCGGTTCTGCTCAGCGTGTTCCTGTTCCGACAGGTTCAACAACAATCCTTACTGCTGTTGTTAAGGGTGCAGACGTTACCGTTGACGGTATCAACGCTGCTATGAAGGCTGCTGCTTCCGAGTCCTTCGGTTATAACACAGACGCTATCGTTTCTTCAGACGTTATCGGCATGAAGTACGGTTCACTCTTCGATGCTACTCAGACAATGGTTTCCAAGATCGCTGACGATCTCTATGAGGTTCAGGTTGTTTCTTGGTACGACAACGAGAACTCTTACACAAGCCAGATGGTTCGTACAATCAAGTACTTCGCAGAGCTTGCATAAGTTATTATCACAAAAAGACGGGGCAGAATTTCTGCTCCGTTTTTTCTTTTTTATGATTGAATTAGCCTCCCCTATGTTGTATAATAATACACGGACGCATATAATTTAAGAAAGATAAATATTTCACCGACGGAGGTTTATTATGTATATACTTGATGTTTTGAAATCCATTCTCTTCGGCATAATCGAAGGTATAACGGAATGGCTGCCGATAAGCAGCACGGGACATATGATTTTGCTTGAAAAGATTTGCAAATTCAAGGAGGTTTCGCCGAATTTCTTTGAAATGTACCTTGTTGTCATTCAGCTCGGCGCAATTATTGCCGTTGTAGTAATGTTCTGGAATAAGCTTTGGCCTTTCAAGAAAAAGCAGCTTGAAAACGGAAAAAGCAAGGTTGCCGTTAAGCCGAGAATAATCGAGCTTTGGTTCAAGGTTATCATCGGTTCGATTCCCGCCGGAATTCTCGGAATTATTTTCAACGACCTTCTCGACAAATATCTTTACAACTATGTTACGGTTGCCATAACGCTTATAATTTACGGCGTACTCTTTATCGCTGTGGAAATCTATAACAGAAAGCGCCGTCCGAAAGTTACAAAGCTCACTGAGGTTTCGTTCAAAAACGCCTTCTTTATCGGCTGCTTCCAGGCACTTTCGCTTATTCCGGGAACCTCGCGCTCAGGCTCAACGATTCTCGGCGGTATCATGCTCGGCAATTCAAGGAGAGTTGCTTCGGAATTTACCTTCTTTCTCGCCGTTCCCGCTATGCTCGGCGCATCGCTCATCAAGATAATTAAATTCGGCCTCGGATTCACCGTTACCGAGTTTGTTATACTCTTTGTCGGAATGATAACTGCATTTACCGTTTCACTTGTTGTTATCAGATTTTTGATGAATTACATTAAAAACCACACTTTTACCGCATTCGGCATATACCGCATAATTCTCGGCGCAATTGTACTTATCACCTATTTTGTTACAAAATAACGGAGGAAAAATGGAACCGCAAAGACGTTATATATTTGATAATATTGAAAACTGCCGCGATCTCGGCGGCTACCCTTCAAAATACGGCTGCACAAAATTCAAGCGCTTTATCCGCGGCGGCACTGTTAGCAGACCGACCGATGCCGACATTAAAAAGCTCAAGGCGCTGAATGTCACAACCGTAATAGACCTTAGGGGAGATTTTGAATTCAGCAACCAACCTAACGGAACGGAAAGGCTGACCGACAATGTTGAGCACATTTCACTCTATGAAATGAATGTTGCTGAAGCAAAGGGCATGAAAAAAGCTCTTACAGAGGTCTATGAGTACATTATAGATAATTATAAAGAAAATGTATGCAAGGCATTAAAGTCCGTCGCAGACGCCCCTGACGGCGCTGTTTTTTATCATTGCTTTCTCGGAAAGGATCGTACGGGAATACTCTCAATGCTTTTGCTGACAATAGCAGGTGTCGAAGAAGATGACATCGTTGCCGACTATCAGCTTACCTATACATACCTCGAAAAATATATGTGCACCCACGTCGATACGCTTTGGGACACAGATCCCGAGATGCACTATTCCCTGCCTCAAACAATGCGCTCCCTCCTCGCCTACATCAAAAATAAATACGGCTCGGTCGAGGACTATATCCGACAAATCGGCATAAGCGACAGGGACAAAGAAAAGATAAGAAAAAGATTTTATTGATAATAAATAACCGAAAGCTGCCGAAATTCAATCGGCGGCTTTTTTGCAGAAACAAATATGGTAGAAAATTTTACGTTTGCAAACTCCACCGGACTGTTTTCTTAACGCTCAGACCTTCTCAGGTTCAAGCCCTTGGCAAAGAAAAAAAGAGCCTCAATCGGCTCTTTTTTCTTTGGTCGAGGCGACAGGACTCGCCGTCTGCTGCGGCTGCGCCTTGCATACTAATGGCTCGACGACCGTCGCAAGCGACATTACCCGTCTCACCGCTCCTCGCTAAAAACAGTCCACCGGACTGTTTTCTTAATGCTCAGACCTTCTCAGGTTCAAGTCCTTGGCAAAGAAAAAAGAGCCTCAATCGGCTCTTTTTTCTTTGGTCGAGGCGACAGGACTCGCCG